>Ga0136633_1001714_pt1 | contig 15818 bp, 13 predicted proteins | sample AntDrymeUQ832206_2_FD_105494 | JGI IMG/M metagenome (GOLD analysis project Ga0136633, IMG submission 105494) | Polar desert sand microbial communities from Dry Valleys, Antarctica - metaG UQ83 (22.06) | ecosystem: Environmental > Terrestrial > Soil > Desert | place: Antarctica: Dry Valley...
ACCTGGCGCGCGTCGAACGGGAGCGCGACCGCCTCGCGGCGGGCCTGCGTGCTGTTGGCTGGGATGTCGGACCGTCGGTCACGAACTTCCTCCTCGTTCGGCTCGGCTCGAAGGAGCGGGCCGCGGCCGTTGCCGAGGCACTCCTCGCCCGGGGGCTCGTTCCGCGGACGTTCGGGGCCGCGCACCCGTTGAGCGATCACCTCCGGATCACGGTCCGCGCAACGGCCGAGAACGACCGGCTCACCGCCGCTGCCCGCGAGATCGCCACGGAGATCGCCTGATGGCAGCTCCGCGCCGGGCGACCGTGACCCGCCGGACCAGGGAAACGGATGTCACCGTGAACCTCACCCTCGACGGCAGCGGCACGACCGCGATCGCGACCGGCATCGGCTTCTACGACCATCTCCTTTCGTCGCTCGGGCACCACGGCCTCTTCGACATCGAGATCAAGGCCGCGGGTGACCTCGAGGTCGATGAGCACCACACCGTCGAAGACGTGGCGCTCGTCCTCGGGTCCGCGTTTGCCGAGGCGCTCGGGGAACGAGCCGGGATTCGCCGGTTTGGGGACGCGTCGGCGCCGATGGACGAGTCGCTCGCGAGTGTCGTGGTCGATGTCGGCGGGCGGCCGTACGCGGTCGTGGACCTGCCCTTCCGCGGAGAGCGAGCGGGCGGCCTGCCGCTCCAGCTTGTCGAGCACGCGCTCGAGGCATTCGCGCGGACGTCCGGGACGACCCTCCACGTGCGCGGCACCGGCCGGAATGACCACCACCTGGCCGAGGCCGCGTTCAAGGCACTCGCCCGCGCCCTCCGCGCCGCTTGCGAAGCCGATCCACGCCGCGTCGGAGTCGCGTCGACGAAGGGCGCCGCCGGATGAAAGCCTGGGCGCCGGAGCGGCCGGTGCCGCCGAGCGAGGTGTTCCGCGTCGCAGTCGTCGACTACGGGGCGGGCAATCTCGTGAGCATCGAGCAGGCCCTCACGACCGTCGGAACCGAGGTCATCCTCGCCCGGACCCCGGACGACCTCGCGCGCGCCGACGCGATCGTCGTGCCGGGAGTCGGCGCTGCGGCGCCGGCGATGCGCCGCCTCGCTCGGGCCCGGCTCGTCGATCCGATCCTCGCATGGATCGCCACCGGCCGGCCCTACCTCGGGATCTGCCTCGGGCTCCAGCTGCTCTTCGAACGAAGCGAGGAAGACGGGGCGGACACGTTCGGCGTCCTGCCGGGGCGGACGGTCGAGCTGGCGAACGCCCCGACCCTCCCCCACATCGGCTGGAACCAGGTCGTGCGACGCCGCGAACACCCGCTCTTCGAGGGGATTGCCCAGGGCGCGGACTTCTACTTCGTCCACTCGTACGCCGGGGTGCCGGAGGGGATCTCGGCCGATCGGCTCGTGCTCGCGGAAACCGAACACGGGGCACGATTCGCGTCGGCGATCGACCGCGGCAACGTCCTCGGCGTCCAGTTCCACCCGGAGCGGAGCGGCGGGGACGGCGTCCGGCTCCTCGCGAACTTCGTGCGGTGGAGCGCCGCGCTCGCGGCCGGCGCCGGTGCGCAGTACACGCCGGTCGGCGCCGGCGGAACGTCGGGCGGCGACTGACGATGCTCCGCCGCCGCGTCATCCCGTGCCTCGACGTCGCCGACGGGCGCGTGGTCAAGGGCACGCGTTTCGTCGACCTCGTCGATGAGGGCGACCCGCCCGAGCTCGCCGAGCGGTACGCACGCGAAGGAGCCGACGAGATCGTCTTCCTCGACATCACAGCCGCCCCGGAAGGGCGGGGCACGCTCCTCGACGTCGTGGAGCGGACCGCGCGGCGGGCGTTCGTGCCACTTACCGTCGGGGGCGGGGTGCGGAGCGTGGCGGAGATGCGCGACGTCCTCCGCGCGGGTGCGGACAAGGTGTCGCTCAATACCGCGGCCGTCGCGGATCCGTCGCTCATCTCGCGCTGCGCGGCCCGCTTCGGGCGGCAGGCGGTCGTCGTCGCGATCGACGCGCGCCGGCGGATGGCGCTGAACGCAGACGGACCCGATCCCTCGTGGGAGGTCGTCGTGCGCGGCGGCCGCGAGCCGACCGGTCTCGACGCGGTCGCCTGGGCGGAGCGAGTCGTCGAGCTCGGGGCAGGCGAGCTGCTCGTGACCTCGATCGACCGCGACGGTACGGGGTCGGGCTTTGACACGGAGCTGCTCCGCGCGATCAGCTCCCGGGTCCGTGTGCCGGTGATCGCGTCCGGCGGCGCTGCGGGCCCGGCCGACTTCGTCGCCGCGGTCCGGGACGGCGGCGCAGATGCCGTCCTCGCGGCCTCGATCTTCCACCGCCGGATCCACTCGATCGCCCAGGTCAAACGGGCGATGGCGAGGGCCGGGCTACCCGTTCGCGCTGTGGCTGGGACGAGATGATCGACGGAGCGAGCGTGCAATTCGGATCCGACGGCCTCGTGCCGGCGGTCGTTCAGGACGCCGCTGATGGTCGGGTGCTGATGGTCGCGTACATGGATCGCGAGGCGCTCGACGCGACGATCGCAACCGGCGAGGTGCACTTCCACTCCCGGTCCCGCGGACGCCTGTGGCGCAAGGGCGAAGAGAGCGGCAACCTCCTCCGGCTGGCGGGGATCGCCGCCGACTGCGACTCCGACGCCCTCCTCCTGACGGCCGAGCCGGCCGGGCCCACGTGCCATCGCGGAACCCGAAGCTGCTTCGACGCAGAGGGGGTCCCCGCCGAGGACGCGGCGCAGGGATTTGCCTGGCTTGAGACGCTCTGGACCAGGATCGCATCACGCGCAGCCGAGCGGCCGACGGGCTCCTATACAGCGTCGCTCCTCGAAGGCGGTGTCGACGCGGTCGGCCGCAAGGTCACTGAGGAGGCGACGGAGCTGCTCCTGGCCGCGAAGGACGATGCCACTGCCTCGGATCGATCACAGACCCAGGTCCGGATTGCCGAGGAGACCGCCGATCTCCTCTACCACGCCCTGGTGCTCCTCGCGGAGCGAAGCGTGCGTCCGGCCCGGGCCGTCGAGGTGCTCAGAAAGCGTCACCGCGCATAGCGTCCTGGCACATGTGCTTCGACGCTTTGTGCCGAGCGTCAGCCGGCGCGGCGCCCGACCCGGAGCCGCTTCTTCCCGACCCGCACCACGACCCACTCCCCCGCCAGGGGCGCCGGGACCGGCGTGTCCGGCTCGGCGATCCGCACGTCGTTGATCGACAGGCCGCCCTGAGCGATCGTCCGCCGCGCCTCCCCGTTCGAAGGGAACGTTCCGGTGCCTACCACGAAGGCCAGCGCCCCAGCACGAAGGTCGGCGTCGCGAAACGTGAACCCGTCGAGCGCCTCGTGGAGCGCGGCGAGCACAGCCGGATCGCCGATGGGCTCGGACGAAAAGGCCGCCTCGGAGACACGGACCGCGGCGGCGGCGGCGGCCTCGCCGTGTACGCGGCCCGTGAGATCGCGGGCGAGCTTCCGCTGCCCGGGTCGCGCCTCCGGGTGCCTCGCCTGATCGGCCTCGAGTGACTCGGTCTCGGTCTGGTCGAGGAGCGTGAAGAAGCGGAGCAGCCGACCGACCTCCGCATCCTCCCGCTCGAGCCAGTACTGGTAGAAGGCGTACGGGCTCGTCCTGGCCGGGTCGAGCCAGACGGACGTCCCGGCGGCCGTCTTGCCGAACTTCGCCCCGCTCGGATCGAGGAGCAGGCTGAAAGCCAGGGCATGGGCGAGGTCCTGCCCGTCGGCGGGTCCCTCGGACCGCCGGATGAGCTCGAGGCCCGCCGTGATGTTCCCCCACTGGTCCGCCCCGCCCATCTGGGCCTCGACCCCGAGCGTCCGGTAGAGGTGCCGGAAGTCGGCGGCCTGGAGGAGCATGTAGCTGAATTCGGTGTACGAGAGCCCGGCCGAGAGCCGGTCCTTGACCGAGTCCTTGGCGAGCATGTACGGCACGGTGAAGTGCTTCCCGACGTCCCGCAGGAAGTCGAGCATCGGCATCCCGCCGAGCCAGTCCAGGTTGTTCACCATCGAGGCCGCTCCGGGCCCGGAGAAGTCCAGGAACCGCTCGAGCTGGCCGCGGACCGCGGCCACGTTGGCCTCCAGCGTGGCCCGGTCGAGGAGGTTCCGCTCGGCGGAGGTGCCCGAGGGGTCCCCGATCATCCCCGTCGCCCCGCCCACGAGCAGGACCGGCTGGCCGCCCCGGCGCTGGAGGTGGACGAGGCCCATGACCGGCACGAGATGCCCAACGTGGAGCGAGGGCCCTGAGGGGTCGAACCCGTTGTAGGCGGCCAGCGGCCGGCCGGTCGCGAGGCGGCCGGCAAGGCCGGGGGTCGCATCGTGGAACAGTCCCCTCCAGCGGAGCTCGTCCAGGAGCCCCGGGAGCCCCTCAGCCGGGCGGCCGGACGGCCGCGAGACGGCGGGCTCCGTCACAGGTGGCGGCTACGAGCCGTCTGCGGACGCGGGTAAGGGAAAACCTGCCCGTTCATTTCCCCATGCTATCGTGGCCGAACTCATGCAGACCAGCCTCGCGCGGCGCCAGCGCCACCGGCGCACCGGAGTGGCACGGCGGCCCCGCGGTGGGCACGCCGCCCGCAACGTGGCGATCGCCATCCCCATCGTCCTCTTCTCGACCTTCCTGCTCGCCGGGCTGGTCGGGTTCCTCGGGGTGGTCACCGCCTACGCCTACTACTCCCAGGGCCTCGATGACCCCCGGAAGCTCCTCGCCAACATCGACTTCGAGGAGCAGACGATCGTCTACGACCGGAGCCGGACCCTCGAGCTGGCCCGCCTCGGCGACCTCCGCCGGGAGCTGGTGAAGTTCGACGAGATCCCGGCCGTGCTGCTCGACGCAACGACGGCGATCGAGGACAAGGACTTCTGGGAGAACCCCGGGTTCGACTTCGGCGGCTTCGTGGCCGCCTCGGTCGACACCCTCAACGGGCGGCCCCGCGGCGGATCCACGATCACCCAGCAGCTCGTCCGCGCCCGGCTCCTCCCGCCGGAGGCGTTCGAGGACTCGGTGTACGAGCGGAAGATCCGGGAGATCATCCAGTCGCTCCGGCTGACCGAGGAGTTCCCCGGCGAGGCAGGCAAGAAGGAAATCATCACCGCCTACCTCAACCTGAACTTCTACGGCAACCACAGCTACGGCCTGAAGGCCGCGGCCAAGAGCTACTTCAACAAGCCGCTCGAGAAGCTCACCCTGGCCGAGGGAGCCATCCTCGCGGCGATCCCGCAGTCGCCCACGAAGTTCGACCTGACGAAGAACGCCGAAGAGGAGTGCCTCGTCGAACTGCCCGCGCCGGCCGAGGGCGCCGAACCCGCCGTCTGCCCGGCGGCTGAGCTCCGCCTCATCGTCCCGGCCGACACGGAGATCGTCATCCGGCGCAACTACGTGCTCGATCGGATGCAGCAGTTCTCCGTCCTCACGAAGGGCGACTACACGGCCGCCGATTTCCGCAGGGCCCGCCAGGAGCCGGTGATCCTCGCCGACCAGCGGACGACTCCCTGGAAGGCGGCCCACTTCGTCTGGCAGGTCCGCGAGCAGCTCGCCTCGATCCTGTGCCCGGACATCCCGATCGACGAGTGCAAGGAAGTCGACAGCGGCGGCTACCGCGTGACGACGACACTCGACTGGAAGATGCAGCTGACGAGCGAGAAGTGGACCTTCGTGGCGGCCCGCGCCCCGAACGCGAAGAGCCCCACGGCTCTCCTTGACGCCTACAAGATCCCCAAGGGCCAGCGCAACTGGATCCTCAGCCTCCGCGGTCACAACATCCACAACGGGGCGGCCGCGATCGTCGACTACCGGACTGGCGCGGTCCTTGCCTACGTGGGTAGCGCCAGCTACAACGCCAAGGGCAACGTGAAGTTCCAGCCCCAGTTCGACGTCCTCTCGCAGGGCTGGCGACAACCCGGCTCATCGATCAAGCCGATCAACTACGCCATCGGCGTCGACGACCGCACGCTGACGGCCTCGACGATGTTCATGGATGTCGTCACTGACTTCGGGCGGAAGTACACGCCGACGCAGGCCGACGGCCTCGAGCGCGGCCCGGTCCGCCTCCGGTCGGCACTCCAGTTCTCGCTCAACATCCCGGCGATCAAGGCCGGCCTGATGATCGGCCTCGACCGCCTGTCTGCCCGGAACGCGGACTTTGGCCTGACCCATCCGCGCGGCGCGATCCCCGTGACATCGATGAGCATCGGGACACTCGAGAGCCACCCCATCGACATGCTCCGCGCGTACGGGGCCATCGCCAACGGCGGCGTGCTCATGCCGCGCACGACGATCCAGACCATTCGCGACACGGACGGCAAGGTGCTCTGGTCGCTGGAAGAGAATCTCCAGGGCGCGCAGGTCATCAGCCCACAGGCGGCGTACATCGTCACCGACATCCTGGCCGGCAACACGGTCCGCGCCATCAACCCGTACTGGGGCAAGTGGGCGATCATCGACGGCAAGGCGCGCCGGCCCGCGGCGTACAAGACGGGCACGACGCAGGACAACCGCGACGTCCACGCGTACGGATACCTTGCGCCGCCGACGGACATCGACGCACCCGCCCTCGCGGTCGGTGTCTGGATGGGCAACAGCAACAACGAGCCGAATGACGGCAAGCTTTCGCTCGACACGTCCGCGCCACTCTGGTCGGCGATCCTCGCCGAGGTGAGCAAGGGCACTCCGCTGGCCAAGTTCGAGGACACGCGGCCGGACGGGGTCGTGACGGCCAGCGTCGACGTTATCAGCGGCCTCCTGCCGGGTCCGATGACGAGCCGGACGGTGAAGGAGCTGTTCATCGCCGGAACCGTCCCGAACCAGCGCGCCGACTTCCAGCGGTTCGCCGACGTCGACGAGGCGACAGGTCTGCTCTGGCAGGACGGCTGCATCGGACCGAGGGTCACCAAGGGGTTCATGGACTTCAGCGGGGTCGAACCAGCGTTCCCGCAGTGGGCCAAGTACAACAAGGCGTGGGCGGCGCGGGCGGCCCGTGGTGCGTACGTCCGCGGCGGACCGAAGGGGACGAGGACGATCTTCTTCTACAACGGCGCCTTCGCTCCATACGGGAAGAACTGGGGCGGTTCATTCGCGCCCACCAAGGTCTGCGAGCCGCCGCCGCCCAGCCCGACGCCGTGCCTGGACTTATTCGGCCCGTGCGAGACACCTCCCGCAGAGCCGCCGCGCGACGGTGGCGGCGGGCCGGGCAGGACGCCGAAACCCCAGCCGTAAGCGGGGCGGCTGCCCGGCGCAATCCCTAGAGGCTGAGCACCGTGGCGCCGTCGCCGCCCTCGCCCCGCTCGCCTGGACGCACGTCCTTGACCTGGGGGTGATCGCCGGCCTGGGCGCGGACCGCGTCACGCAGCGCGCCCGTCCCCAGCCCATGAATGATCGTCACCCGGTCGAGGCCGGCGAGCGCCGCGTCGTCGAGGTAGCGGCCAAGCGCGTCGAGTGCCTCGTCGACGCGGGCCCCGCGCAGATCGAGCGACGACGCCACGGATCGTGCCCGCGACATCTGCAGCGCGGCCGCGTTCGACGTCGCCGGCGCCTTGGCGCCGTCGCCGACCGCCGGCTCGAGGTCGTCGACGAGTACCGACACCCGCATCCCGCCCGCCTCGAGGGTGGCTCGCTTGCCGCCCTTCTCGAGCGCTGAGATACGCCCCTCCCAGCCGCCCGAGCGGCTCCGGGCCCGCTCCCCCACCCGCCACGCGCGCGGCGGTGCGACGGGGCCCGCGGGGACCGGAACCGGCTCGGCTTCGGGCAGGCGCCCCAGCGTCTCCTCGGCGCGCGCCACGGCCTGGTCGATCGACGGCGCCGTCACGGTCTCGCGCTCAAGACGGCGGCGCGTGGTGCTGACGTCGTCGCGGAGGTCGTCCACCAGCCGCTCCGCCTCCTGCCGGGCTGATCGGACGAGCTCGTCGCGCTCGCGGCGGGCGCGACGACGCTCCTCGTCGGCGTTGCGGAGGGCGTCTGCCGCGCGCGCCTCGGCGGCGCGGGCACGCCCGAGTGCATCACTTGTCTCGCCTTCCGTGGCCTTGATCCGGGCAAGCGTCTCCTCGAACGCCTGCTGCGACTCGCTGAGTCTCGAGCGCGCGTCGGCGACGATCGGCCCGGGCAGGCCGAGCCGCTCCGCAATTGCGAACGCCTGGCTGCCACCGGGCAGCCCGATCGTCAGCCGGTACGTCGGCGAGAGCGTTTCGAGGTCGAACTCGACGGAGGCGTTGCGGGCCTGCTCGGTCGTGTGCGCGTACGCCTTGAGCTCGGCGTAGTGGGTCGTTGCCGCGACGAGTGCGCCGGCCCTGATGAAGTGGTCGAGGAGGGCCTGGGCGAGCGCCGAGCCCTCCGTCGGATCCGTGCCGGCACCAAGCTCGTCGAGGACGACGAGCGTCCCCGGCCCGGCGGCCTCGACGATCCGTGTGATGCGCCGCAGATGGCCGGAGAACGTCGAGAGCGACTGGGCGATGGACTGCTCGTCGCCGATGTCCGCGAAGACGTCGTGGAAGACGGGCAGGCGACTGCCGGCCTGGGCAGGCACGTGGAGCCCCGCCTGGTGCATGAGCGCAAGCAGGCCGAGCGTTCGGAGCGTTACGGTCTTGCCGCCGGTGTTCGGTCCCGTGACGACGAGGGCCGTGTACCCGTCGCCGAGGCGAATGTCGATCGGGATGACGCGGCCGGTCAACCCCGGATGACGGGCTCCGAGGAGGACGACCTCGGGCCGGTCCGCCGTCGCGGCTCGAACGCCGTCCATTTCCGCCGCGAGCTGCGCCTTCGCGGCCCACACGTCGAAGCGGGCGAGCGCGTCCAGGCTCTCCCGGAGCTGGGGCCCGTTCGCCCCCACGAACGCCGACAGCTCGTCGAGGATCCGCTCGATTTCCTCGCGCTCGGCGGCCAGCGCCTCCCGCCAGGCGTTGCCCAGCTCGACGACGACGAGCGGCTCGACGAACAGTGTCTGGCCACTGCCGGACGCGTCGTGGACGATGCCCTTGACCCGGCTCCGTGCCTCGGCCTTGACGGGCACGACATAGCGCCCGTTGCGGAGCGTGACGATCGGGTCCTGGAGAGCGCCGCTCAACTCCGAGGAGACGAGCGAGTCGAGCCGGCGGCGGAGCCGGTCGTAGGCGACCCGCACGGCCGCGCGGAGCCCGCCGAGCCGGGGCGAGGCGGTGTCGAGCAGCTCCCCCACGGGATCGAAGCTGCGGGCCAGTGTGCCGCGCAGCGCCGGGAGCGGATGGAGCTGGCGGCCCAGCTCGCGCAGGAGTGGTCGGCGCTCGTCGGCGAGCGCGGTCGCGAGCCGCGACGTCGCATCGAGCGTCTCCGCGATCTCGACGAAGTGGTCCGGATCGAGACGACCACCACGAACCGCCCGCTCGATCCACGGGCCGATGTCGTGAGCCGCGCCGATGCCCACCGCTGCACGTTCCGTGAGGAGCGCTCGTGCCTGGTCAGTCTCGTCGAGCGACCGCTCGACGAGGACGCGGTCGTTCTGCGGTACGAGGGACTCGGCGAGCCGCCGGCTCGGCGGAAACGAGGTGAGCTCGGCAAGCCTCGCGCGGACGAGCGGGAACTCGAGGAGCTCGACCGACCGGGCGTCCATCAGCCGCGGGCGGCGGGCCGCCCCGAGACCGCGGGACTGCCGGGCAGCCACAGCCGCCACGGTCGACCCGCCCACGGTTCGCTTGCGTAGTCGATCCCGATCCTTGGCCCCGTCGCAATGGCGCGGGCCGGCTCGCCCGGCGGCGCGGGCTCGAGACGGAGCGGTGACGACGGGTCGCAGAGGTCGAGGCCGGTGAGGGAGCGATCGATCGAGAAGGCGGCCGCCACGAGGCCGGGTCCGCGGGCAAGTGCATCCGGGGGGAGCTGCGCGATTCGGGTCGCCTCCCGCGCGGCGGCGTCGGGATCGGCAGCTTTGCGCCGAGCAGCGGCGCGGGAGGCGCGTGCGCCGCGCATCTCGTCGAGCCCCTCGACCGGCTCGACCGCGCGGACGAGGAGCGCTGCGGGGCGTCCGGCGGGTTCTGTGACGATGTTCAGGCAGTCGTACATCCCGTAGACAAGGTACACGTACGCGATCCCGGGCGGCCCGAACATCACCTCGTTGCGAGTCGTACGCCCGAAGCGGGCGTGAGAGGCAAGGTCCTCCTCACCGATGTACGCCTCGAGCTCGACGATGCGCCCGATCCGGGGGCGAGTGCGACCGGCGCCGTCGGTGCGGACAAGCCGGGCGCCCAAAAGGGCGCGTGCCGCATCGAGGGTGGATCTCGCGAGGAGCTCCCGATCGACGACCGTAATCGGGCTGGTCGGTGCGGCGGTCAGCCGCCGCCGACGTACGCCGAGCGCAGGTCGCTCGGGATGAGCGGGCCGAGGATCGTCATGAACGCCGGGATCAGCGTCGTGCGGAAGATGTCCGCCGTGGTCGACTGGTCGTAGGCGTTGAAGAGCTCGCGCAGGAATGGCAGCTCCGTGCCCTGGGGCGTGATGCCGGGGATCCGGAAGAAGCTGTCGAGAATGACGATCATCACGCCGATCAGGAGCAGGCCCTGCACGATGCCGAGCAGGCCGCCGAGCAGCTCGTCGACGACTGTGTATTTCGGAAACAGTGGGGTCTTCGTGTAGAACGCCTGGATCATCAGCGAGAAGGCGAGGGTCGCGGCGACGAACACGATCCCGAACCCGATCATTTGCGAGTACTCGCCCGGAAACTGCGACCAGTTCGGCGCAAGGAAGTCGCCCAGCGGGCCGCGCAGGTTCGCGGCAAGAAGGAACGAGAAGATGATCGAGCCGATGCCCAGCAGGCGGCGCAACGTGCCCTGGATGAAACCCAGGATGAAGAGCGCCGCGAGGATGAGCAGGACGAGCAGATCGAAGGCGTTGATCGACCTGAGGAACTCGCTGATATCCACTGGTTTCCCTCGTTGACGGCGGAGGCCAGCGTAGCAGCGGCCGATCGGCACTCGCAAGGCAACCGAAGGTCCCGCCGGGCGTGCCCTCGGGAGTGGAGCAGGGCGGTTCGCGGGCGTGCGAGGACGTCTGCGAGGGTCCCCGGGAGTGAGGTCAGGTCCGGAGTCGTGCCCCGATGTCGCGCTCGAGGCCGGCCGCGATCGTGGCGGCGACCGCGTCGACCTCCGCCTCGGTGAGCGTGCGGTCCGGTGCCTGGAACGTGAGCCGGTGGGCCAGGCTCTTCTCGTCGGGCTTGAGCGGCACGCCACGGTAGACGTCGAACAGGGCAACGGCACGCAGCAGCTCGCCGCCGTGTCTGCGGATCGAGGCGCCAACCTCCGCAGCCGGCCGGTCCGATCCGACGACGATGGCGAGGTCGCGCTCGACAGACGGATGTCGGGCCGGCGGCACGGTTCGCACCGACGGCAGCTGGCCGCCCGCGAGGCCGGCGATCGACAGCTCCGCGAGGATCACGCGCTCGGCGCGAATCTCGTTGGACTCCAGCGCGTCCGGGTGGAGCTCGCCGACGATCCCCGCGAGGCCATCGTCGATGGCGACGCGCGAAGTCCGGCCCGGGTGGAAGAGCGGCTCGTCAGGGTCCGGCTCCCACTCGGCTCCGACGAGACCCAGGCCACGCGCGACGAGCTCGACGATGCCCTTTGCGTCGTCGACATCGAACTCGCGGGCGGGCCGGTTCCACGCGGGAGGCTCGGCCGGACCGGTCAACGCGAACCCCAGCCGCCACCACTCCCGACCCTCGCCGCCGCGCTTCGCGTACCCCTTGCCGACCTCGAAGATCGCGATCTCGCTGCGGCCGTGCCGGATGTTCGACGCCGTGACCTCGATGAGGCTGCCGATGAGCCCGGGGCGCAGGATCGAGTGATCGCGCGACAGCGGGTTCGTCACGGCGATCGGGTCGCCGTCGGGCTGCGGATCGTCGCCCACCGACGGCACGGCGCGGCGCAGCCGGAGCGTCTCGACATGGCGCGGTGAGACGAGGGCGGAGGTGACGACCTCGGTCAGGCCGGCTCCCACGAGCGCTTCGCGCACGACGTCCCGGATCTCAAGCGGGGTCTGACGGTAGGGCGGCATCGGGGTGTGGGGCAGGACACCAGGCACGCGCTCGTAGCCATGGACGCGGGCGATCTCCTCGATGACGTCGGCCTCGATCGCGATGTCGCGCCGCCAGCTCGGGACGAGCGCGCTGATCGCCTCCCCCTCCCCGGCCTCGACGCGGACCGGCTTCGGATCGAGGGCGATCGTCACGAGGTCGCCCGGCTCGGCCGCCTCCGTGCTAACCCCGACCCGCGCCAGCAGCTCGCGCTGCTCGTCGAGCGGCAGACTCGTGCCGAGCAGCCGGTTGACCCGCGCCGGGCGGAAGGCCACAACGCTGTTCGGCGGTTCGTTCGGGGCGCTGTCGACGCGCCCGACGGCGACGATGCCGCCGGCCCACTCCCGGATGAGCCGCGCGGTCCGGTCGGCGCCGATCCGCGCAAGGGGGATCTCCTGGCCCTTCTCGAACCGCAGGCTCGCCTCCGACCGCAGGCCGTAGCGCTGGCCGGTGCGGCGAATCGAGATCGGGTCGAAGATCGCCGACTCGACGACGATGTCCGCCGTCCCCTCCCCCACCTCGGACGATGCCCCGCCCATGATCCCGGCGATGCCGAGGGGCCCGTTCGTGTCGGCGATGAGGAGCGTGTCGGGGTCGAGCGTCCGCTCGACGTGGTCGAGCGTCACGAGCCGCTCGCCCTTCTTCGCCCTGCGGACGACGATCCGGGCCCGCCCGTCGCCGTCTCGCGCGATCGACGCGGCATCGAAGGCGTGGATCGGCTTCCCCAGCTCGAGCATGACGTAGTTCGTCGCGTCGACGACGTTGCTCACAGGCCGCATGCCGGCCGCGAGGAGGCGCATCTGGACCAGGTCCGGGGACGGCCCGATCTTGACGCCGCTCACCCAGCGGCCGACGAAACGTGGCGCGAGGTCGGGATCCTTGACCTCGACCGCCAGCAGGTCGTCGACGGCTGGCGCGCCCTCGACCGGCTCGGTCTCCGGCCAGCGGATGGTCGCGCCGGTGGCGGCCGCGACTTCGCGGGCGAGGCCCACGAGGCTGAGCGCGTCGCCGCGGTTCGGCTTGACGTCGACGTCGAAGACGACGTCGCCGTACAGCTCGGCGAGCGGCTTCCCCAGGGGCGCATCGGCCGGGAGGATGAGGATCCCGTCCGCGTCGGCGGTGAGGTGGAGCTCCTCGCCCGAGCAGAGCATCCCGTTCGAGACCACGCCCATCTTCTCGGTCCGCTCGATCCGCCGGTCGCCGGGAAGGACCGCACCCGGCAATGCCACCGGCACCCGTTGGCCGGGCGCGATGTTCGTCGCCCCGCAGACGATCGACAGCGGTTCGCCGCTGCCGGTCGTGACCGTCGTCAGCGACAGGCGGTCGGCCCGCGGGTGGGGCGCGACCGTCAGCAGCTCCCCGACGACGACGTTCTGCCAGTCCTCGCCAAGGCGCTCGACTCGCTGGACCTCCATGCCGAGCAGCGTCAGCCGCTCGGCGAGTTGCTCCGGCGTGAGCTCGACGTCGACGTAATCCCGCAACCAGGAGAGCGGGACTCTCATCGGAATTGCTCCAGGAAGCGGAGATCGTTCTCGAGGTACAAGCGCAGGTCGCCGACGTTGTGCGTGAGGTTCGCGATCCGCTCGACGCCCATCCCGAAGGCGAAGCCCTGGAACCGCTCGGGATCCAGGCCGCCGTATTCGAGCACCACCGGGTGGACCATCCCGGCGCCGAGGATCGTCATCCAGCCCGTCCGCGAGCACGCCGGGCAGCCCGAGCCGCCGCACACGAGGCACTCGACGTCGAATGCGACCGACGGCTCGGTGAACGGGTAATAGCCGGGGCGGAAGCGGGTTCGTTTCTCGGGTCCGTACATCGCGTGGGCGAATTGCTCCAGCAGCCCCTTGAGGTCCGCGAGGGTCGTCCCCTCGTCGACCATCAGCCCCTCGACCTGGAAGAACTCCGATGCGTGGCTCGCGTCAATCGCCTCGTAGCGGTAGCAGCGGCCGGGTAGGAGCGCCCGGATCGGCGGCGGCGTGGAGCGCATCACGTGCATCTGGCCGGGCGACGTATGGGTCCGAAGGAGTTGGCCGTCGAGGTCGAGGTAGAGCGTGTCCCACAGGTCCCGGGCGGGATGGTCCGGCGGGATGTTGAGCATCTGGAAGTTCGTGAGGTCGTCCTCGATCTCCGGCCCTTCGTAGACCTGGAACCCGAACTGGCCGAACACGTCGGCGATCCGCTCGATGGTCGCGGGGATCGGGTGATACGTGCCGCGCCGGATGGGGCGGCCGGGGGTCGTCGCGTCGAGGCGTTCCGACTCCAGGCGCGCGGCCAGCTCGCCGCCGCGCAACGATGTCCGGCGCTCCGCGAGCGCGCCTTCGACGGCGGACCGGACGACGTTCGCTACGGCCCCGACTCGCGGCCGATCCTCGGCGGGAAGCGCGCCGATCCCGCGGAGGCTCGCCGTGAGGCGGCCCTTCCGACCGAGGACGTCGAGCTCGACGACGTCGAGGCCGGCGATGTCTGGAGCGGCCGCGATCGCGGCGAGCGCCTCGTCGCGCAGCGCCTCCAGGTCGCGGGTCAGGTCGGTCAGGTCCACAAGGTCCTCTGGGGCGGCTGCTCGAACCCACGAATCATGAGCCCCCGATCGTCCGCGACGTCGAGGGCTCGGCTGCGCCGGGGTTTCGGCTCCGGGCGGTTGACGGCCTAGGCCTCGCGGACGACCTCGACGATCCTGCCAAACGCGGCCGTGTCGCGTACGGCGATATCGGCAAGCATCTTCCGATCGAGGCTGATGTCGGCCTTCTTGAGCCCGGCCACGAAGCGGCCGTACGTCAGGCCGTGCTGGCGGGAAGCCGCGTTGATCCGGATCACCCATAGCTGGCGCATCTGGCGCTTGCGCTGCTTGCGGTCGCGGGTCGCGTACGCCAGCGCGTGAAGGAGCGCCTCGCGCGCGGGCTTGATCAGGTTCTTGCGGGTCCCGTGCCTGCCCTCCGAGGCGGTGTGCAGCCGCTTGTGTCGCTTGTGGGAGGTGACGCCGCGCTTGACTCGTGCCATGGGGCTACTCGCCCTTCCCGAGGTACGGCAGGAGTCGGCGGACCTGCTTCGCGTGCATCTTGCCAAGGACCGTCTTCCCGGCATAGCGGCGCGTTCGGGTGGACGACTTGATCTCCAGGTGGTGCCCACTCCACGCGTTCACCCGGATCACCTTGCCGCTGCCGGTGACGCCGATCCGCTTCGCCGCGGCCTTGTGCGTCTTCATCTTGGGCACGATTGCCTCACTCTCCAGTCGTCGCCGACGCTTGTGCCGGCTTGGTCGCGGTTCTCCTCGCGGGGGCTTCGCGCTTGGCCCCGGTGGCTGCGGGCTTCGCCCTCGCGGCGGCCACCTTCGGTTTCGGTGCTGATGCCGGCTTGGCCGGTGCGGGTTTCTCTGTTGCTGCCGGTTTCGCTGTTGCTGCCGGTTTCGCTGTTGCTGCCGGCTTCTCGGTTGCTGCCGCTGCCGGCTTCTCGGTTGCTGCCGGCTTCTCGGTTGCTGCCGGCTTCTCGGTTGCTGCCGCTGCCGTCGGCGCCGTCGCCTCCGGTGCGCCGGACTGCTTCGCTTCCCCGCCGGCCCTTACCGAGACCGGCTCCTGCACCTTCGGCTTGTGGGTCGAGGCGACCGTGAGGTGCATCGATTTGCCTTCGAGCAGCGGTGCCCGCTCGACGGCTCCGTGTTCCTTGATTCGGTCCGTGAACCTCGTCAGCATGGCCCGCCCGAGCTCCGGGTGGGTCAGCTCCCGTCCGCGGAACCGAACCGTCACCTTGATCCGATCGCCGTCCTCGAGGAACTCGATCGCCCGGTGGACCTTCGTATCGAAGTCGCCGATGCCG
>Ga0136633_1001715_pt1 | contig 15816 bp, 11 predicted proteins | sample AntDrymeUQ832206_2_FD_105494 | JGI IMG/M metagenome (GOLD analysis project Ga0136633, IMG submission 105494) | Polar desert sand microbial communities from Dry Valleys, Antarctica - metaG UQ83 (22.06) | ecosystem: Environmental > Terrestrial > Soil > Desert | place: Antarctica: Dry Valley...
CCAGGAGGTCCCATACCACTGGCTCGTGTACCAAGACGTCCCGTACCAGGACGTGCCCGAGAACTGAGCGCCGTCGAAGGCTCGGCCGCCCGCGGTGTTCTCGCCGTTGACCTCCTGACCGCAACGAGGGTCGGCCTGCTGCAGCCCTCGGCAGACAGTGGTCACGATCAGGGTGCCCCGACTGTCCTGCAGCGTGCCCGAACCGTCACCTCGGGGGACCTTGGCGTTGGCGTCGGGGGGAGCGACCAGCCGGCTCGCCGCAGCCACGTCGATCTGACCCCGGCCGACCACGAGCGGGTCTCTCAGGGCGATCTTGTGCGTCGTGCCGAGAAGCGCACCCTTGACCTGGCCCGGGGTCCAGCCGGGGTGGGCGTCGGCGAGAAGAGCGGCTGAGCCTGACACCATGGCGGCCGACATCGAGGTGCCCGAGGCCCGGCGGTAGATCCCGGCTGAGGGAGCCAGCCCGCTGGTCTGGAGCTGCCTGTCGATGGTGGTGCCCTGGGGGAGGACCGACACCACCTTGGTGCCGGGGGCGACGACGTCGGGCTTGGACAGACCCGGGCGCCCCTGTCCAGAGAAGAGCGGCACCCTGTCGTCCGATATCGCTGGTGTCTCGCGGTCGTCACTCGCTCCGACGGTGATGACCAGCGGGTCGTCGCCTGGCTTGGTCACCGTGCCTCGCCCGGGCCCGAGGTTGCCGGCGGCCACGACGGTGGTGATGCCCGAGTCCCATGCCCGCTCCACGGCGAGGTTCAGCGGGTCGACCCGCGGGTCCTGCTTGCTGTCGGTGCCGAGCGAGAGGTTCAGCACCTTGATGCCGTAGCGGTCCCGGAAGGAGACGACGAACTGGATGGCGGCGAGGACCTTCGATACGTCCGAGGACCCGTCCGCCCCGGCGATCTTGATGGAGACGATCCGGGTGCCTGGGGCCACGCCGCGGTAGGCGCCGCCGGAGGTCGCGCCGTTGCCGGCGATCAGCCCGGCCAGGAAGGTGCCATGCCCGTAGCTGTCCTCACACGTTCCCTCGCCGGACAGGTCGAGGCAGGGCCGCGCACCCGTGAGGGGTCCGGTGAGGTCGTCGGTGATGGGGACGAGACGGCCCTCGAGGTCGGCGATCCCCTTCGTCGTGACTCCCGTGTCGATGAGGGCCACCGTCCGGTTGGGGTCGCCGTCGACGCCCGACGACTGCATCTGGTCGGCGCCGATCTCGGAGATGGCGACCGGCTTGGTGGACGAGGATTCGAGGGTGGCTCCGCTCACCGTTACAGGATCGTCGCTGGTCACATCGAGGCCCTGCGCCTTGAGCGAGGACACTGCGCTGGCCGGCACCCGGGCGGCCACTCCGTCGATGATCGGCAGCTCGTAGGTGACCGATCCGCCCGCCTCCCGCACGGCTGCGGCCACTTCGCCCGCACCGCGGTGAGGGGCCCTCACTATGAGGGCGACGCCGGTCTCTGCCGCCGCGGGAACGGCCGCGGCCGAGGCGATCAGGGCCAGGGTGGCGACAAGTTTCCAGAGCTTGGCGTTGTTCGTGCTCACGACTTGTGACTCCTAGTCGACGGAGTGTGCAGATCGGCGGGCGCCGAGATACCCGTCGCCACAGAGCGTGAAACCTCCGTCACGCATGAAGTCAGCCTTCCAGGTCGGTGGCCTGATCCTCGCACCGGCCGCCGAGGTGACGGGCGAGGAAGCGCTCCACCGCCCCGTAGAAGTGGAGGCGGTTCTCGGGCTTGGCGAAGCCGTGGCCCTCGTCCTCGTAGAGGAGGTACTCGTGCGCGATCCCCTTCTCCTTCAGGGCCTCCACGATCTGCTCGCTCTCGGCCTGCTTCACCCTGGGGTCGTTCGCGCCTTGGGCGATCAACAGAGGTATGGACACGTTGTCCACCTTGGACAGCGGGGAGCGGCTCCAGAGGAAGTCCTTCTCGGTCACCGGGTCGCCCACCCTGGTCGTGAACTGCTTGATCATCGGCTTCCAGTACTCGGGGACGCTCTCGATGAGGGTGGCGATGTTCGACGGGCCCACGAGGTCGACCGCGCAGACGAAGCGCTCCGGGGTGAACGTCGCTCCGACGAGCGCGGCGTAGCCGCCGTAGCTCCCCCCGTAGATGGCGACCCGGGCCGGGTCGATCCAGCCCTCGGCTGCACAGTGGTCGATGGTGTCGAGGAGGTCGTCGTGCATCTTGGCGCCCCACTCCTTGTCGCCCGCGCTGGTGAAGGCCTTGCCGTATCCAGTCGAGCCCCGGAAGTTGACCTGGATGCAGGCGTAGCCCCGATTGGCCAGCCACTGGGCCTCGGCGTTGTAGCCCCACGTGTCACGCGCCCACGGTCCACCGTGCACGTTGAGCACGGCCGGGAGTCCGACAGGTTCGACGTCACCGGGGAACGTCACATAGCCGTGCAGCTCGAGCCCGTCGCGGGCCGTGAAGGAGAACGGCCGCATCTTGACCAGCTCGTGCTCGGCGAGCTCGGGCCACGCGTCGAACAGGAAGGTGGCGCTCTTGGTGGCGCGGTCCCACAGCTGGTAGCGCGTAGACCCGTCGTCCACGTCGAACCCGACGACCCAGCGTTCGTCGGCCCTGTCCCTGCTGACGACGCCGAAGTACGCATCGGGCGCGAGCGCCCTGATGCCGTCGATGTCGCCGCGGATGCTCTCGTCCCACACCTCCCACTCGAGCCGGTCACGCATCACCCCGACCATCTGGATGACCTTGCTGACCGGGTGCACCATCGCGGTGGCCACGTCAAAGGTGGGGTCTTCGTAGAGGACCTCAGCCGCGCCCGTGGTGACGTCGATGCTCACGAGCCGGCTCGTGTTGGCCTCGACCGACGACTGGCAGAGCAGCGTCGTAGGCCCGGTGAAGCCAATGGGGCCAGTGCTCAGCGCATCCTCCTGAGCTGCGGCCAGCACCGGGACCCACTCGTCGGTCGTGGATGTGCGGTGCATGACGGCGAGGCCACCGTCGGGGGTGGGCGCCACGCCGCAGCGGACCGCGAGGAGGTCGTCGGCGATCCACTGCAGGAAGCCTGGGTTCTCGATCTCCTTGACCAGCTCGCCCGTGGACAGCGTGAGCCGGTAGACGTCGTGGAGCTGCGGGTTGTCCTTGTTGATGCCGACGAGGATGGTGTCCGGGAAGTCTCGGTGGGCCTTTACGATCTGGGCTTGCACGGCGTCGAAGGGCGTGAGGTCCCGGGTGTGGCCGGTGTCGAGGTCCGTGGCGTACACGTGCCAGTTCTCGTCCCCGCCCTGGTCCTGCACGTACAGGAGGTGGCGGCCGTCCTGGGCGAACGACCAGGCGCGTATGCCGCGGTCTGTGTCGGTGGTGAGGGGAGTGGCCTCGCCGTCCACTGGGCCCACCCACACGTTGAGCACCCCATCGACGGGTGCGATGTAGCCGAGAAGCTTCCCGCTGGGCGAGATCTGGGCGTTGGCGCGCGTCGGGTTGCCGAACAGGAGCTCCCGGGGGATGAGCGAAGTCATGCTCCTAGGTTCGACGGGGCTCGGCCTGTGACCTGCCCCACGACGATCTGCTCGGTCAGCCGAGGGCGCTCTCGGCCTCGGGCTCCACGCCCTCCTCGAGCGGGGAGGACACGGGGCGGCCCTCGTCGGTGCGCCAGGCTTCGAACACGGCAACTGCTCCGATGAGCCAGGCCAAGCCGAGTATCCAGCCGCCCAGCACGTCCGTCACGTAGTGCACGCCGAGGAAGAGGCGGGACGTGCCCACGGCGGCGATGAGCACTGCGGTTCCGAAGACCACCATGGGTCGTCGGGACCGCGCTACGGAAGGCAGCAGGGCCAGGAGCAGGGATCCGTAGGTGACCATCGAGGACATGGCGTGGCCGGAGGGGAAGCTCTTGCCGATGGCGGTGGCCACGGGGTTGTCCACGACTGGGCGAGGTCGGTTCACGGCGATCTTGACGAGGGTGTCAACGATGGCTCCGCCGAGCGGGGTCACCGCGAGGAACGCAGTGAGGCGTCGGCTTCCGCGGCGGGCCACGAAGAACATGGCGATGAGTACGAGGCCGACGAGTAGCAGCGGGCTGCCGAGGTCGGTCACGACCTTCAGCGCGCTGACGGCGCGCGGGTCCCCGCCGACCCACTGGTTCAGCCGGATGGCAACCCGCCCATCCAGTCGCGTGAACGCCCCCTTGGCCAGCACCTGGAAGAGGAGGGTGCTGAAAGGCACGACCACCAGGACGATGGCGAGTCCGAGAAGGCTGAGGCGCACCCCGTAGCGCTGGACCGGGTTCAACCGGCGCAGGGCCGGTGCGGTGCCCTTCATGACCGCAACGTAGCCTCGAGCGCCATGTGGTCCAGGTCTTGTGGACGCGAGGTTGGCGAAGATCACCGATGCGGCCAGGTGCTACTTCGCGCCGCCCGCGACTGAGGCCCGAGATGGAGCTCGTCCGCCTCCGTGTGCGAGTGGGTGGGCTCGTGCAGGGCGTCGGCTTCCGACCGCACGTTCACAAGCTCGCTGTCGCGGCCGGCCTCAGCGGTTTTGTCGGCAATGACGCCGCCGGCGTGTTCATCGAGGTCGAGGGCCCACGGGCCGGCGTCGATGACTTCGTGGCCCGCCTGACCCTGGATGCGCCCGTACTGGCTCGTGTCGACCGGGTCGAGAGGACTGCGGTGCCGCTGGCTGGGGGCGCCGGCTTCGCTATCGTCGAGAGCCGCGGCTCGGGCGCGGTGCGCACCTATGTGGCCCCCGATGCCGCAGTGTGTGATCCCTGCCTCTTGGAGCTCTTCGACCCGAGCGATGTCCGCCACCGCTACCCGTTCATCACGTGCACGGATTGCGGCCCGCGCTTCACGATCACCAAGGCGCTGCCCTATGACAGACCGAACACCACGATGGCCGGCTTCGATCTGTGCGCCCCGTGCGCGGCCCAGTACGCGGACCCGTTCGACCGCCGCTTCCATGCTCAACCCCTGGCCTGCCCTGCATGCGGGCCCCGCCTGTGGCTCGAGGGGCCGGACGGCAAGGTGGAGGGCACCGACGCAGCAGTCGCGGAGGCACAGCGCCTGATCGGGGCCGGAGCGGTCGTCGCCGTGAAGGGGCTGGGCGGCTACCACCTGGCTTGCGACGCCGGCTCTGATGAGGCCGTCGGCTTGCTCCGGGAGCGCAAGCATCGCCCGGACAAGCCCTTTGCGGTGATGGTCGAGGATGTCGGGGCCTGCCGGGTGCTCGCCGAGGTCGGCCCCGCGGAAGAAGCTCTGCTGTCATCGCCCGCTCGGCCCATCGTCCTGCTGAGGGCCCGGGCTGGGGCCGGCATCTCGCAGGCCGTCGCTCCTGGCAACCCGCAGCTGGGGGTGGTCCTTGCTTACACACCGCTCCACCACCTCCTGTTCGCCGCCGTGCCCGGGACCGACTCACCGGTGCCTGACGTGCTCGTGATGACGAGCGGCAACCTCACTGACGAGCCGATCTGCTTCGCCGACGAAGATGCGCGCGCCCGCCTCGGGTCGATCGCGGACGCCTTCCTCGTTCACGACCGCCCGATCCACGTGCCCTGTGACGACTCCGTCATGCGCGTCGCAGACGGCGCGGTGATGCCGATCCGGCGATCGCGCGGCTATGCCCCCATGCCCATTCGCTTGAGCTTCGACGCGCCCGCGGTGCTCGCCGTCGGGGGGGAGCTCAAGAACACGTTCTGCCTCGCTCGGGGCCGCGATGCGTGGCTCAGCCAGCACATCGGCGACATGGGCAGCGTCGAGACGCTCGCCGCGTACTCCCGCTCCACAGAGCAGATGAAGGACCTCTACGGCATCGAGCCGGAGGTGGTGGCTGCGGACCTCCACCCCGGCTATCAGACGAGCGCCTGGGCCGAGAGGGCCGACTTGGGCGAGGTGCAGTCGGTACAGCACCATCATGCCCACCTCGCCGCGCTCATGGCCGAGCACGAGGAGCCCCTCGACGCCCAGGTGATCGGGTTCGTGTTCGACGGCACGGGCTACGGGACCGACGCCACGATCTGGGGTGGCGAGGTCCTCGTCGGCGGGTACGCCGCGGTCGAACGGGCCGGCCACCTCCGGACCGTGCCCCTGCCCGGCGGCGATGCCGCCATCCGCCGCCCGTATCGCACGGCGCTGGCCCATCTGTGGGCTGCTGGCATGTCGTGGGATCCGGACCTGCCCCCGGTCATCGCCGCGGGAGTCGACGAGCTCGCGGTCTTGGCCCGCCAGCTGGAGCGAGGCGTGCAGTGTGTCGCCACGACGAGCATGGGTCGCCTGTTCGACGCTGTGGCCTCCTTGCTCGGGATCCGCCAGACCGTGAGCTATGAGGCGCAGGCCGCCATGGATCTCGAGGAGCTGGCCCTCATCGGGGCCCGGGAGCCGGCCCAGTACGGCTTCGGGGCCGATGGTCGTGAGATCGATCCCAGGCCTGTGCTCAGAGGCATGGTCGCCGACCTACGGGCCGGCCTGCCAGTCGCTGCCGCGGCCGCCGGGTTCCACCGCGCCGTCACCGACGTCATCGTGAGCCGGGCTGTCGCCTTGAGGGAGAGCACGGGAACTTCGACCGTCGGCCTCACGGGAGGGGTCTTCCAGAACGCCGTCCTCCTGGGCGGGTCTCACGCTCGCCTGGTAGGGCTCGACTTTCGGGTGCTCACACATGCGCTCGTACCTCCGAACGACGGCGGCCTCGCGCTCGGGCAGGCCGCCGTGGTCGCAGCTCGAGCGCAGACCTGCAACGATGCGCACAACCGGGAGGACTGATATGTGTCCCGCATTGCCTGACCAGGTCATCGAGGTCCGTGACGCTGGTCCTGTCGCGTCAGGCCCCCTGGACTTCGACGGGACTGCCCTCCTCGACGGCGCGGGAGAGCTGGCCACAGCCGCTCTCGCGCTGGCCCGGCGCTTCGCGGCCGGCGGCACCATGTGGTGCCTGGCTCCCGGAGCGCCCCATCACGGCCGGCACATCGCGGTCGAGTTCGTCCATCCCGTGATCATGGGGAAGCGGTCGCTGCCCGCAATGGCCGTTGAGGAGAGCAACGACCCTGTGGCCTCGGTGCGCCTTCTCGTGCGGCCCGGCGACATCCTGGTGGTGGTAGGCGACGCCGACGATGCCGAGCTCGGTCGGCTGCTCCGCCGGGGCGATTCCTGGGGCCTGCTAACGATCCTCTTGGCCGGTGGGTCTCCGCCTCAGGCCGACCTCGCCGACCACGTGGTGCGGGTGGGCGCCATCGACGACGGGGGCGCGCTGCTCGCCTACCACTTGCTCTGGGAGCTCACGCACGTCGTGTTCGAGCACCCGGGCCTGCTTGTGGGCCCAGAACCCGTGTGCCGTGACGACGTCTGCATCACGTGCTCGGACGAGGGGCGGGTCGTCGAGGTCGTCAGCACCCTCGAGGACGCCACCGCAGTCGTCCTCGCTGACGGCCGGCGTGAATCCGTCGACACGAGCGTGGTTGACGAGGTCAAGGCCGGAGACCTGCTCCTCGTGCACGCGGGCCTGGCACTCGCCCTGATCGACGAGCCGGGATGACCGTGAGCTCTTCCGGGGTCGAGCCCACGGGCTTCCTGTACCCGTTCATCGAGGCCGAGGAGCGTGACTCGGGCCCACTGCTCGTTGACCTGGCCACCTCAGCGAGGGAGAAGATCGCGGCCAGCGTGCAGCTGAAGACCGACACCCTGGAACTGAGAGCGGCGGAGATCGAGTCGGCTGCGGGTGCCATGGCGGACCGCTTCGCCCGGGGCGGGCGCCTCTACGCGTTCGGCAACGGCGGCAGCGCCACCGATGCCGACAGCGTCGTGGCCAGGTTCCGCCGGCCGCCGTCTGGTGTGGCGCTCGCCGCGGCCAGCCTCGTGGAGGACCGGGCCATCCTCACGGCGCTCGGCAACGACGTCGGGTTCGAGCTGATCTTCGCCCGGCAGCTGATCGCCCACGCTCGACCCGACGACATTGCTCTCGGCATCTCCACGAGCGGGGGTTCGGCGAACGTCCTGGCCGGGTTCGCAGAGGCCGCCCGACGAGGTCTGCTCACCGTCGGGGTGAGCGGTTACGCCGGCGGGGCCATGGCCGCCAGCGGCGACGTGGCCCACTGCATCGTGGTCCGCTCCGACAGCGTCCATCGGATCCAGGAGGCCCAGGACGCAGTGCTGCGGGCCTTGTGGGCCGGCGTGCAGGCCCACCTCGCGGGTCCGCCACGATGACCGAGGGCGGGTCACGCGAGGCTCAGGTGTTCGAGCGCATCGAGGCCTTCCGGCGTCGCGCGCCCAGGTTGCGCGAGGAGCAGATCACGCTCGCCCACGGCGCCGGGGGCAAGTCCTCGGCGGCCTTGATCGAGTCAGTCTTCCTCCCTGCCTTCCAGGCTGGAGGAGAGCCTGTGGAGCAGGGCGATGCGGCCGTCCTGCAGCTCGCTTCGGGCGAGCGGCTCGCCTTCAGCACCGACTCTTACGTCGTCAAGCCCATGCGCTTCCCGGGGGGGTCCATCGGGCACCTCGCAGTGCACGGCACCATCAACGACCTCGCCATGGCGGGCGCCCGGCCCATCGCCCTCTCTGTGGCCTTCGTGCTCGAGGAGGGCCTGTCGGTCGAAGTCCTACGTGACATCGTGGCGGACATGGCGGAGGCGGCCACCCGGGCCGGGGTGCCGATCGTCACCGGCGACACCAAGGTCGTGGACCGGGGCGCGGCCGACGGCCTGTTCATCACGTCGTCCGGCGTCGGCGTGGTTCCCGCCGGGCGTCACCTGGGTGCCTCGAAGGTGGAGGTCGGGGATGTCGTGATCGTCTCCGGTCCCATCGCAGAGCACGGGATGGCCGTGATGCTGGCCCGCGGCGATCTCGCCCTCGAGGCCGACATCCGCTCCGACACGGCTCCGCTCCATGGGCTCGTCGAGGCTCTGCTGGCTGCCGCACCGGACACCCGCTGGATGCGCGACGCCACACGCGGGGGCGTCGGAACCGTCGTGAACGAGCTGGCCCGGGACACCGACCTCACCGTGGTGCTGGAGGAGTCCGACCTCCCGGTGCTGCCCAGCGTCGCCGGTGCGTGCGAGCTGCTCGGGATCGACCCGCTCTACGTCGCCAACGAGGGCCGGTTCATAGCTGTGGTCCCGAGCGATCAGGCCGAGGCCGCCCTGGTCGCCATGCAGGCCCATCCACTCGGCCCCGCCGCCGCTCGCATCGGTGAGATCCGGGCCGAGCCGCCCGGCATCGTCGTGCTCGTCACGCCCTTCGGCGGGACCCGCATAGTCGACATGCTCGTGGGCGACCCGCTCCCGAGGATCTGTTGATGGGAAGGTTCCACCGTCACGCCGACGGGACCACGCACGACCACGACCATGACCGCCGCGACGTCGGTGATCACAGCGGTTACGACTCGGGCCCCCAGCGGGTTGCCGTGCTCGAGACGATCCTCTCTGAGAACGATCGGGTGGCCGACGCCAACCGGTCCGACCTGGCCGAAGGTGGAGTGCGAGCCGTCAACCTCATGTCGTCGCCGGGCGCCGGCAAGACCACCTTGCTCCGCCAGACGCTCAAGACCCTCGCGGGGAGGGTCCGGGTGGGCATCGTCGAGGGCGACATCGAGACCAGCCTCGACGCCGAGCGCCTCGAGGGCTTCGGGGCCGTCGTGAGCCTGGTCAACACGAGCGCCGGCTTCGGTGGTGAGTGCCACCTGGACGCCGTCATGGTGCGATCTGCGCTCGGCCGGCTGCCGCTCGCCGACCTCGACCTGCTCATCGTCGAGAACGTTGGGAACCTGGTCTGCCCGGCCGAGTTCGACGTGGGCGAGCACGCCAAGGCGATGGTCTATGCCATCACCGAGGGTGAGGAGAAGCCGCTCAAGTACCCGGTGATGTTCAGAGCGGCCGGGGTCGTCGTGGTCAACAAGATCGACCTGCTGCCCCATCTCGACTTCGACCTCGACCTCTTCTACAAGAACCTCAAGGACGTGAACCCGAAGGCCGAGGTCATCGAGGTGAGCGCCCGCACCGGCGCCGGCGTTGACGCCTGGTGCGCATGGCTGATGGGCCTCCTCGAGTAGCAGCCCGGATGTTCGCTTGTGCCGGCCCGGGAGGATTCGAGGTTACGTCACGTCTCGGATGACACCCCGGTGCCCACACCGGAGTCCACAATGGTCCGATGCGCCTACGGTCGACGTGGATCGCGGCAGCCGCCCTGGTCGTCTTGGCGGTCGGCTGTGCAGGGGGTCCCTCCCCACCCTCCGGCGCTTCCGGTGCGGCCGTCACGACGAGCACCACGGCGCCCGTCGATCCCGCAGCGGTCAAGGCCAACGAGCTCGGCGTCGTGCCCGTCCTCATGTACCACCGGCTCTCGGCGACGCCGAAGGACGAGTACGAGCGCACGCCTGACGACTTCCGGGCCGAGCTCGGGCGGCTGTACGACAGCGGCTACACGCCGGTGCTGGCCCGGGACCTCGTGAGCGGGCGTCTCGACGTGCCTGCGGGCAAGAGCCCCGTGGTGCTGACGTTCGATGACACGACCGTGAGCCAGTACCGATTACATCCGGATGGGACGGTGGCGCCCGACACGGCCATTGGCATCCTGCTCGACTTCGCCTCGACCCATCCCGGCTTCACGCCGGTGGCCACCATGTTCGTGAACGGCAACCCGTTCAAGGCGGGAGCGGGGAAGGCTGAGCTGCAGGATCTTGTGCGGCGGGGGTTCGAGCTCGGGGCCCACACGCGCACCCACCAGAACCTGGGGCTGGCCGACCCGGAGGCGGTGCAGAGGGAGCTGGTCGAAGGCCTTCGGGTCATATCGAACGCCGTGCCCGACGCCAAGGTGGTGACGATGGCTCTGCCCTTCGGAGCACACGCGAAGAACAGGGCGCTTGAGCGAGAGGGGACCTGGGACGGCCAGTCCTACTCGTTCAATGCAGTGCTCCTGGTCGGCTCGGGACCCAGCCCGTCGCCCTTCGGGGCCGCCTTCGACCCTCTCAACGTGCCCCGCATCCGCTCGTCGGCATCGGATCCGCTGAAACCCAACTACGGCTCCGCCTTCTGGCTCGACACCCTCGACAAGCACCCGGAGCGGCGCTACGTCTCCGACGGCGATCCCGACCGGGTCTCGTTCCCCGCCGCGGAGCAGTCGAAGCTCGGACCAGATCTGCAGGGCCAGGCGCGGCCGTACTGACCAGGCCTGCTCACGAGCGGGCGGCCACGTCCTTCAGGAGAGCACGTGTGGCCGCCATCTCGTCGGGGTTGGTGAAGAACTCGAGGGCGGAGAAGTCGGTGGTCCCGGCGTCGGCGAAGCGCTTCAGCCCGGCCTCCACCTCGGTGGCGGAGCCCACGAGTGAAACGCCCTCGGGACCGTCGACGCCCTCTGCGTCCATCACTCCGCGGTAGCTCGGGAGGTCGCCGTACCCGGCGAGAACGGAGGCGATTACATCGCGAACCGCATCGGGCTGGTCGGTGACGCAGACCGGGACGCTGGCCACGATCCGGGGCTGGGGGCGTCCCGCCTCGGCGGCCGCCTTCACCAGGGCCGGCCGGATCGCCGTCTCGATGGCTCGGGGGCCGCTGAGCCACAGGATCGTTCCCGCTGTCCGCCCTCCCGCCATGGCGAGCATCCGCGGGCCCATCGCCGCCAGCATGACCGCGGGCGCAGACACTGATGCGTCGCCGCCGACGGCGGTCACCTCAGCCGACCAGATGTCGCCCGTGAACGAGACCCGTCGTTCGGACATCGCAGGCAGGAGGACCGACAGGTACTCGTCCATGTGCTTGGCCGGCGTGGCGAAGGGGATCTTCAGGGTGCTTTCGACCGAAGGCTTGTGGGCGAGCCCGATGCCCAAGACGAGCCGACCCCCTACGGCCTCCTGTGTGGTGAGGGCCTGGCCGGCGAGCATGAGCGGATGGCGTGGCCACGTGGGGATGACGGCAGTGCCGATCTCGATGGTCGAGGTCCTGGACCCCATGGCCGCGATGGCGGTGAGGGCGTCCGGAACGGCGAGCTGCGCCATCCAGTAGCTCGAGAACCCGTCGGCCTCGGCCTCGGCGACGTGGTCGCCCATGGTCGACAGTGATGACCCGAGCGCGATGAGGCTGGATCCGTTGACTCCGATGCGCATCGGCGCAGCATGCCCCAGGACGTGTGGTCGGCGCTCAGGGCACTCGGCCACCGTCCCTGCGCTGGCAGTCGCAAGCCCTGCGACATGCCGCGTCCAGAACGCGCAGCGTCGGCTTACGAGCGCCCGGAACCGTCGTGAGCCGTGCCGCCGCGTCTCAAGATCAGCTCCCCGTCTTGGCGTCTCCCCGTGTCGGCGAAGCCGGATGCCTCGTAGAGCCGAAGCGCGGAGACATTGTCCGGGTGGACAGCGACGAGGAGGCTCTCGCCGTCCGACTCGGCGGACATGCGCGCGAGCAGCTGCTCAAGCGCGGCCCGACCGATGCCGCGGCGCTGGTACCGGCTGTCGACCATGAAGTGGCTGATCCAACACCGTCCATCGGCCGGGATGTACCCGAACGTCGCGAAGCCAACAGGACCATCGTCTGAATAGATCACCAGCGGGTGGCACTCCGCCGCGACGTACGCCCATGCGAGTGACTCAACGTTGGAGTTGAGGTAGTCGTGCTGGTCCTCGGCGACCTGGAGCGCGATGACGGCATCGAAGCTGTCCGGGGTGATCTCGCGTAGTTCGACCGGCACGGTTTCACGAAGGTAGCCGAGTGTGACATTTGAGCGGCTGGTTTTGACGGCGCCCGACGGGTGTGTTGTTCTCCTCGGGACGCCACAGGGGTGTATCGCAACTAGGAGAGCCACACCATGAACAATCGCCGCTACAAGTTGCCCTTGGGGCTCGCCGCTGCCGGTGCTCTCGCCCTAGCCGGTGGCCTCGCCTCCCCCGGCCTTGCGGCCTCGTCGCTCACGGGCGGTGTTGTCGGCTGCCCGAACCTCTGCGTCGACAGTGGGCCCGTGACCGGCGGCGGCATCAGGCCCGACGACACCATCCGCGGCATCCGGATCACCGGCACCGTCAAGGCACTCGTCACGCAGGAAACGACCTACCGGGTCGGCTACGGCTACGTCCCCGGCCCCTCTGCGACGTTCAAAGACCTCGCGATCGACATCGCTGTGCCCAACGCCGGAACCGTCAACACGTTGACCCTGCGGGATGCCACGATCACCGTCGATGGGTTCTCCTTCGCCGGCACCGTCGCCCTCACCCCGAACAGGGTGGACGTGCAGTCCCGGAACACCAACCGTCGCACCTTCACCGCTGAGCTGGCTGGCCCGGTTGGCGCATACGAATGCGCGCGGACGTGCACCGGCGGTGGCGCCACGATGACGGGGTCCGTCAGCTACGTGGTCAGCTGAGCTGATCGAGGCGGCCCTCGATCGCGCTGGCTAGATCCTGGGCGACCGCGATGAGCCCGGCCGAGGCGGCGTCGTCGGCTGCCCACGGCACGACGTGCTGAGAGAGCACGACGAGGGATCCAGAAGGAACGTCGGGGTCCGCGATCAGGTCGAGCAGGGCCTCGCGACCGCGCTCGACCTGTCCTCGCAGGATCAGTGCCAGTCCACGGTTCGTGCGGGCAGTCGCCGCAGCTTCATGGTCGCCGAGGGACGAGTAGAGATCGGCGGCCTTTGCCAGCAGCAGGCTCGAGCGCTCGAGCTCCTCGACCTCCGGCCCCGGGAGGATGGCCAAGCCGAGCACCTCCAGCGCTTGTGCCTCCGCCTGGGCGGCCCCGATGGAGCGGGCCCCGTCGAGCGCAAGATGGGCCCAGCGTGCTGCTTCAACTCCCTCCTGGCGCGGCAGAGCCACCCACCTCGCGATGGACCGGGCGCATCCGATCGCGCCCAGTGTGTCGCCCTGCTCGGTGAACGCCTCATACGCTGCGGTCCAGGATGCCCGAGCGGTCTCCAGGTCGCCCCGATTGCAGGCGAGCGCAGCCTGACTCATGAGGATGGAGGCTTCGATGCGGGGGTCGCCGGCGCTGCTGGCCAGAGCGAGAGCGTGGACGTACCCCGCCGCAGCATCGTCGAGACGGCCCGCAAGCCGATCCACCTCCGCCTGCTGGTTGGCGATGTTCGCGGCCAGGGTGGGATCGACGATGGAGCCGTCGATCGCAAGCGCGGCAACTGCCTCCGCCAGAACGTCGGTCGCAACATCGAGGTCGCCCTGCCGGTGAGCGAGGTACCCCACGCCGAGGAGCGCCTGCGCGCGCCGCGCCGGGTCGGCTGACGGACCGGCACGGTCGTGAGCGGCGCTCAGCCGGACTCGCGCCTCCCCCCACCTGCCTCGCAGGATCCACGCCCGCATGGCGTCGGTAGCCAGGGCCAGGCCCTGGTCCGGCGCGCCGCGCTGGAGCGCGAGCACCACGTTGGCGTCATCGAGGTCGATCCTCGCCGCGGCCTCGCCCTGATCGGGCCCGAGAAGATCGGGGGCCAGCGCCGCCGCGAGCTCGCTGAACGTGGTGGCGTGTGTCGCCCAGGCGGCCTCGGCCGCCGGCGGGTCGAGGGCGAGCAGCTCGGCCGCGTGCTGGCGCAGGGGCTCGAGCTGCCATACGCGCGTGGGCCGGTCGGAGGCTCGTCTGGCCAGCGCCACGCCGACCAGCTCATCGAGTGCCGCAGCGGCGGCTTCGACGGGGTGGCCGAGCACGTCGGCGACGTTGGCCACGTCGGCGCCTCCGGCAAACGCGCCGAGAGCCCGGTACGCGGTGCGGGCCTCGGGGGAGGCGAGGTCGAGGCTCCAGTTCATGGTGCTGCGCAGGGCCCGGTGGCGGGGGGCCCGATCGCGTTCGCCCTCGCCGAGGAGGTCGAGGGATCGGCGAAGTCCTTTGACGAGATCACAGAGCTCGACGTCGTCCAGGCGGGGGGCCGCCAGCTCGATGGCGAGCGGCATACCGGCCAGAAGCTCATCGAGCTGGTCCAGGGCGGCCGGGTCAAGCGCCTCGACAACGCCTGCGGCGCGGGCCCGTTCCAGCAACAGTCGCCGGGAGGCGTCGGGATTGAGAGGGTCGAGCGCAACTCGAAACTCCGTGGAGAGCCGGAGCCTGTCCCGACTGGTCACGAGTAGCTGCAGGATGCCGATGCGCTCGAGGAGGTCGGTGGCCACGACGACGTCGTCGCCGAGCTGTTCGGTGTTGTCGAGCACGACGAGCGTGGGCTTTGTACCCAGGGCCTCAGAGATGGCGCTGATGCGATCGCTGGCGCGCAGATCAGCACCCACAGCAGTGGCTATCGCATCGAGCACCTCAGACCCGTTCGTTGAAGACGCCAGCTGCACCCACCAAACGCCGCCGGGAAACCACGAGAGTAGGGTCCAGGCCACCTCGAGAGCGAAGCGCGACTTGCCAATGCCGCCCTCGCCCGTGATGACCACGAGACGGGCCGCGTCGAGCAGCAGCCGCTCGACGCGCCGCCGTGGCTCGTCGCGCCCGACGAGCGCGAAGGCCGGGATGGGTAGGTTGTGCCTGCTGGCCGTCAGGCTTCGTAACGGCGGGAAGGCGGCGTCCAGGTCGGGGTGGACGACCTGCAGAACAAGCATGGGCTCGGGCAGGTCCTTGAGCCCGTGGAGGCCCAGCTCGCGCAGCTCGGCGCCGACGGGGAGCCGGTCGCCAACGGCGTCGCGGATGGCCGTGGTGCAGAGGATCTGGCCCCCGTGGCCGGCGGCGCTGAGCCGTGCCGCCTCGACCACAGACATCCCGACGTAGTCGTTTTCGACCACATGAGCGGGGCCCCGGTGAAGGCCCATTCGCACCTTCATCTCCACGCCCTCCGGCCAGGGCTCGAGGGCCAACGCCAGCTGGGCGTCGACACAGGCCGCAAGAGCGGCGACGGGGTCTGAGAACGAAGCGAAGAAGGCGTCACCCTCGGTCTTGACCTCGTACCCATCGTGAGCGGTCAGC
>Ga0136633_1001716_pt1 | contig 15809 bp, 16 predicted proteins | sample AntDrymeUQ832206_2_FD_105494 | JGI IMG/M metagenome (GOLD analysis project Ga0136633, IMG submission 105494) | Polar desert sand microbial communities from Dry Valleys, Antarctica - metaG UQ83 (22.06) | ecosystem: Environmental > Terrestrial > Soil > Desert | place: Antarctica: Dry Valley...
GCTGGCTCCCCTCGGCCCGGGTCGACTCGACCGACCACCGCGCACCCAGCGTCTTGGCACCGATCAGGTGGGCGTCGGGGGTCTGCTGGACGGTGAGGGCGTTCCCGGTCGGCTTGGGCGACACGGTCTTGGCGACCGTGCGGCGTTCGTGGGCGCCGCCACTGGGCTTGGACTTCGGCGTCGTGGGCGTCGTCGAGGGGGTCGCCTTGGCGCCGGCCCGGGGTCGCTGTCGCTGCTGCTCGGAATCCTCCCGTGCCGACGTGTCATCACCGCAGCCGGCGATGAGCAGGAAGGCGAGGGCGAGCGCGCCCGCCAGGGGGGTCCGGGTCATGGGCAAATCGTAGGGATCCGCGACCCGGGATGGCGGGACGACGCGCGATCGGGCCTCGACCTGTCATCTAGGCTGTCTCGGCGTACACACGGGAGTGCAGGGTCAGGCGGGATGAAGGGGTTGCGGGTGCGGTCACGTCGGTTGGGGGCCGCGTCGGTGGTGATCGTGCTGCTCGCGCTGCTGCTGGCCGCCTGCGAGTCCACGCCCGGGGCGATCCCGCCGCCGGAGGAGACGCGCTCAGCGTCCGTCGACCGGTCGCTGACCTTCGGTGTGTTCGGCACCGAGAAAGAGGTAGCTGCCTACGAGTCGCTCGTGGAGGTCTACAACTCCCTCTACGACGGCGCCGAGATGTCGGTCGAGTCCTACCCGTCCCGCGAAGTATTCATGGGCACCATCCGGGAGTCGGGGAAGGTGCCCGACGTGTTCCTCGCGTCCGGTCGTGATCTCGCGTGGCTGGAGGACAACCAGGTGCTCCAGCCGGTCGACTCGTTGCTGCTCGAGCGGGGCGTCGACTTCGGCGACCTCTACTCCCGCGACGCAGTACTGGCCTTCAGCGCCGACAGTCGCCTCCAATGCATGCCGGTCGGCATCTCGCCGATGGTGATGTTCTACAACACCGAGCTGATCGACTTCGACACGATGGAGGCGCGTGGTCTCCCGGTGCCCGACGACGAGCGCGTGTCGTGGGGTTTCGAGGTGTTCACGGCGGCCGCCGAGTTCGCCAGCAAGCCGCGTCGAGGCACCCGCGCCATCCATGTCGCCCCCACTGTCGAGAACCTCGCACCGTTCGTCTACGCCGGCGGCGGCGAGGTCTACGACGACGCGACCGACCCGACGTCGCTCGCGTTCTCCAGCGAGGAAAGCCGCTCCGCGCTCGAGGTGGTGCTGCCGGTGCTGCGTGACCCGCGACTCACCTTGAGCGATGAGCAGCTGCGGCGGCACTCGCCGATGGAGTGGTTCACGCGCGGCAAGCTCGCGATGATCCAGGGCTACCGCTCCGACGTGCCCAAGCTGCGCCGGGCCCCCGGCCTGCGCTTCGACGTCATCGCGTCCCCGAGCGTCGACCGGTCCGCCACCGTCGGTGAGCTGACCGGCATGTGCGTCTCCGGCGGCACCGACAACGTCACTGCGGCCGCCGACTTTCTGGTGCACATGACCTCGTCGGCTTCCCTGCGTAGCGTCGCGTCGGAGGGTTACCTGGTGCCGGCCAACCTCGAGGTCGCGGTCTCGACGGCCTTCCTGCAGCCCGGCCTGGCCCCCGATCACGCCCAGGTGTTCACCAACGCCGTGCGGTCGATCGTGCTGCCGCCGCTCATCGACGACCAGTCCGAGCTCGAGCTGGTGGTCTCGGAGAGCCTGGACGAGCTGCTGACCGCGCCGATCCTGGCCGACCTCGAGGCGTTGACGACCCAGATCGATGAGGAGTCGCGCCTGGTCCTGGACCCCGAGGGTCTGGCGGCGGAGTCGGCAGAGTCGGAGAGCCCCTAAGGGGCGCTCAGGCCTCGACCGACGGCGACTCCGGCACGTCCGCCGCGAGGATCGTGTCGACCAGCAGCGGGGTCGTGAGCTCGCGCTGCCACGGTCGCGCGCCGTACTCGGTCAGGCGTTGGTCGACGGCCTCTGCCAGCACCTCGGGGTTGCGCGTGGCCGGCGGTGTCCAGAGGATCCGTCGTAGGTAGTCGGGGGTCAGCAGGTTCTCGACCGGAAGGTTGTTCTCCTCGGCGAGGGTGGTGATCGCGGGGCGCGTGATCACCAGCCGGCGGGCGGCCACCGGGTCCTTCTCGGCCCAGGTGCGCGGCGGCGGCGGACCGTCGCCGCGGGGGACCCGGGTCGGGAGCTCCCCCTCAGGCAGCTCCGCGACCTCCTTGAGGACCGCCGTCCAGCGTGCTGAGTAGCGCTCGGCGCCGCGGCCGTGGAAGCCCTGCGTGTCCAGCAGCGCACGCCGCTGGACCGGCATCGCGGACGCGGCCGCCACGATCGCGGAGTCGGGCAGGATCCGGCCCGGTGTCACGTCCCGCTCCTGGGCGAGGTGGTCGCGCAGCTCCCAGAGCCCGCGGACCGCGCCGAGCGAGCGGCGGCCGCGCACCCGGTGCAGCCCTGACGTACGCCGCCACGCCTCCACCCGGGTCGTGGGCGTGAAGCTGCGGAGGGCATCGAACTCCTCGGCTGCCCAGCCGTCCTTGCCGGACTCGGTCAGCTCCTTGCCCAGCAGCTCGCGCAGCTCGGTGAGGACCTCGACGTCGAGAGCGGCGTAGACAAGCCACGGCTCCGGGAGCGGGCGGGTCGACCAGTCGACCGCGGAGTGCTCCTTGGCCATCCGGGCGCCGATGCGCAGCTCGACCAACGCGGCCAGGCCCACCCGTGGGTAGCCCAGCAGCCGGCCGGCCAACTCGGTGTCGAACAGGGCCGTGGGCGCCAGCCCGACCTCGGCGAGGCAGGGAAGGTCCTGGGTGGCCGCGTGCAGGATCCACTCGGTGTCGCCGATCGCCTCCTGCAGCGGTGCCATGGTCTCGAACGCGATCGGGTCGACCAGGTGGGTGCCGGAGCCCTGCCGACGCAGCTGGATCAGGTAGGCGCGCGAGGAGTAGCGGTAGCCCGAGGCCCGCTCGGCGTCGATGGCGACCGGCCCGATGCCACCGGCGATGGCCGCGCAGGTCTTCGCGAGCGCGTCGTCGGTCTCGACCACGGCGGGCAGCGGCTCCCTCAGCTGCAGCAGCGGAACCTCAGGCGGCTCCGGCGTCTCGTCCGGTGTGTCCTCCGAGGGCTCGTCCAGGGATGGGGCCGCGGTGTCGTCCTCCGCCATCGCCCTCAGAGTCCCTGGCCCCGTTGGCCACGCCGGCTCGGCATGGCGGTGACGCCGTCGGGTACGGGGGGGAGCCCGGCGGCCGTGCACATCAGCTCGCCCCAGGCCTCGACGTGGGTGCCGAGATCGCCGGGGTCGTCGGTGGGCGTCCAGGACGCCCGGATCTCGATCTGGGCGGTGCCGTCGTCCTCGGCCATGCCGCCGAAGCTCTCGGTTGCCACCCGGGTGACGGTCCCCGAGGCGGCGGCGTACGACGCGCCGTGGGCCTCGAGCGCCTCGGTCAGCCACGTCCACCCGACGCTGGCGAGCATCGGGTCGGTGATCATGTCGACCTCGATCTCGGCGCGGGCGTAGGCGACGCACCGGAAGGTGCCGTTCCAGGCGTCGTTGCCGTCCGGGTCGTGCAACAAGATGATCCGGCCGGTCCCGACGTCGGTGCCGTCGACGGTCACGTCGCCGCTGAGCGCGAAGGCGTGCGGGGCGATGCGCTGGGGCGCCGGCATCTCCTCGCAGAGAACCTCCGGGCGCAGCGGGGCCTCCCGCATGCTCTCGACCGCCGCCCGGAACTCGGGCGGCGTCGCATCCGCACCCGCTCCGGGGTGCGACTCCTGCCGGACGACCATGTGCTCACAGTAGGTCCGCCCCGGCGACACGGATGTGGGAACACGCCGGTCGACATGCAAGGCTCGACCCATGAGTGGTTCTGTCGCCGGGCTGTCAGACAGCCCCCTGCTCCGCGCGGCGCGCGGCGAGTCCGTTCCCCACACGCCGGTCTGGTTCATGCGCCAGGCAGGCCGGTCGCTGCCGGAGTACCGCGCGATCCGCAAGGGCGTGGGGATGCTGGAGTCCTGCATGGACCCGGCCCTGGTCACCGAGATCACCCTGCAGCCGGTCCGCCGGTACGGCGTCGACGCCGCCATCTTCTTCTCCGACATCGTGTTGCCGCTCAAGGCCGTGGGTGTCGACCTCGACATCGTGTCCGGCGTCGGGCCGGTCGTCGCCGCGCCGGTGCGCACCCTGGCCGACGTCGCGGCGATCCCCGACCTCGAGCCCGGCCACGTCCCGTTCATCACCGAGGCGGTCCGCTCGCTCGTGGGCGAGCTCGGGGCGACGCCGCTGATCGGCTTCGCCGGCGCACCGTTCACCGTGGCGTCGTACCTCGTCGAGGGTGGTCCGTCCAAGGACCAGGCGAGGACCAAGGCGATGATGTTCGGCGCCCCGGACGTCTGGGACGCCCTCATGCGCAAGATCGCCGGGATCGCCGCCGCCTACCTCGAGGTGCAGGTCGCCGCCGGAGCGTCGGCGGTGCAACTGTTCGACTCGTGGGCCGGAGCGCTGACGCCGGCCGACTACGCCGCCCACGTGATGCCCCACTCGGCGGAGGTGCTCGCCCGTGCGGGCGCGCTCGGCGTGCCGCGCATCCACTTCGGCGTGGGCACCACCAACCTGCTGCCGATGATGGGAGAGGCCGGTGCCGACGTGGTCGGGATCGATTGGCGCACGCCGCTCGCCGACGGAATCCCACTGGCGGGCGGTCGCGCGGTGCAGGGGAATCTCGACCCGGCGCTGGTGTTCGCGCCGACCGAGGTGATGCTGGCCCGGGCCGCCGAGGTCGTCGACGCCGGTCGCGCCGCGTCGGGCCACATCTTCAACCTCGGCCACGGCGTGATCCCAGCCACCGACCCCGACCAGCTCGCCCGCCTCACCGACTTCGTCCACGAGTACTCCGCGACCGCCTGAGTGGTCAGCTCTTCTTGGCGGCCTTCTTCGGGGTCGTCTTCGTGGCGGCTGCCTTCTTGCGAGGCTGCTGTCGAGTCTGCTTGAGGCCGACCTCCAGGTGGTTGCCGGCCGGACGCGTCTCCAGGTAGGGCTGGTCGGCGACGAGTGAGCTGAGCTTGCTGTGCCCGAAGGTGCGCGGGTCCCATGACGGCAGGCTGCGCGCGAGGTGATTGCCGATCGCGCCGAGCGTGGTCCAGCCGTCGTCGTCGGCAGTGGCGTTGACCGCCTTGGTGAGCACGCTCTGGAGGTTCAGTCGAGGGGCCGGCTCCTCCCCGGACTCGACGTCGTCGGGCTCGTCGTCGACCCGCTGCCCGTCGTCACGGTCATCGCCGAGCACCTCGAGCATGATGAAGCGGTCGCAGGCGTTCTGCAGCGAGACGGCCGTGCGCTGCCGGCCCAGGCCGTAGACGACCTTGCCGGACTCGCGCAGCCGGAGTGCGAGGCTGGTGAAGTCGCTGTCGCTGCTGACGATGGCGAACGCCTCCACGTTGTCGGCGTACAGCAGGTCCATCGCGTCGATGATCAGGGCGGAGTCGGTGGAGTTCTTTCCGGTGGTGAACGCATTTTGGTGAATCGCGCGGATCGCGCGGGTGTTGAGCTCGCGGGTCCAACCGCTGAGCCGGTTCGAGCTGAAGTCGCCGTAGGCACGCTTGATGGTCGGCGTGCCGAACTTGGCGAGTTCGTCGAGGATCGCCTCGGCGTACTTGGGTGAGGTGTTGTCGGCGTCGATCAGGACGGCGATGCGTACGGCGCTGGAGTCGGTGTCCACGCAGTCACCCTAGACGCGGGTCAGGCAGGCTCGGGCTCGGTCTCCGGGCGGCGGACCGGGTGGCGAACCAGCCAGCGGCGCGCGATGACCGAGGCGGGGACGCCGAGCAGCAGCACCACGGCAGCGAACGGCAGCAGGGCGCCGGACACGGTGGCCAGTCCGCCACCGACTTCCGACAGTGCGTCCCACCCGCTCTTGAGGCCGCTGACGAACGCGTTGTCGTCGTCCTTCTCCTTCTTAACAACGGGCTTCGGCTCGTCCGGTGCCTGCTCGAGGTAGACGGTGATCGTGGAGAGCGTGGTCTGGTCCTTGAGGTAGGCGAGCTGGCCCTTGAGCGAGTCGAGGTCGGCCTGGCGTCGGCTCAGCTGGGCCTCGATGGCCACGATGTCGCGGATGTTCTGGGCCTGGGCGAAGAGCACCTCGACCCGCTGCAGGCTCTGCTCCTGGGCCCGGATCCGGGCCTGGGTATCGATGACCTGCCCCGTGACGTCCTGGGCCTTGCGGGTCGAGGCGGTGACCTTGCCCAGCTCCGCCAGGTCGAGCATCGCGGCATCGAAGTCGTCGCTCGGGATCCGCAGCACGACCCGGGAGAGCCGGACCTCGCCGTCGGTGCTGGCGGTCGTCTTCTCGTCGGCGATGGTCCCGCCGTAGGAGTCGACCACCTTCTCCAGGTCGAACCGCGCCCCGGCCACGTCGTCGCTCTGCAGCGTCATCGTGCCGACCGAGATGACCGCGGGCTCCCCGGTTTGGGTGCCGGGCTGGGTGGCGGGCTGGGTGGCCGTGGTCTTGTCCGAGGTCGACCGCGCGGAGAGCGCATCGGCGGCCTCGCCGAAGGCCTGGACCTCGTTGCCGACACCGTCCGCGAGGTCGCCGTCGAGAGCGGGAGCCTCCCGGGGGGCAGGTGCGTCGGCGCTGGCAGGTTCGGCGGACCCGGTGTCACCGGCGCCGGACGAGCAGCCGGTCAGGCCCAGCCCGGTCGCGAGCAGCGCGGCCAGGACGACGGATCGGATGCGCGGCGAGGTGTGCTTCATGGTGCTGGGACGGATGGCGACGGACGTCGGTTCCCTAGGCTGGCGGTGTGAGCGGTGAAGGCGGTCGGGTGGTGGTGGTCGGCGGAGGCATCGCCGGGTTGACCGCGGCGTACCTCCTGGGTGCTGATGCGGCCGGTCACGAGGTGCTGCTGCTCGAGGGATCGCCCGAGCTGGGCGGCAAGCTGCGCACCCGCGAGGTGGCCGGCGTGACCGTCGACGTGGGTGCTGAGGCGATGCTGAACCGGCGGCCCGAGGGCGTCGATCTGGCCGCTGAGCTCGGCCTGCCCCTGGTCCATCCGGCGACGGCGTTCTCCCGGCTGTGGAGCCGCGGACACCTCCACCCGTTGCCGCGTTCGCTGATGGGCGTCCCGCTCGACCTCGACGACCTGGCCGCGTCCGGGGTGCTCAGCGACGACGGCCTCGAGCGGGTACGCCGCGAACCGGCCGTGCAGCCCTCCGACGTCACCGACGACCGCAGCGTCGCCGCGCTGGTCGGCGAGCGGCTCGGCGAGGAGGTCGTGGCCCGGCTGGTCGAGCCCCTCCTCGGCGGGGTGTACGCCGGACATGCGGGCCTGCTCTCCGCGGCGGCCACCACGCCCCAGCTGGTCGCGCTGGCCGGGCAGGGCTCCCTGATCGAGGCCGCGGCGGCCCTGCCCGTCAGCGACGTACCGGTGTTCGCGGGCATTCCTGGCGGGATCGGCCGGTTGCCTGGAGCACTCCTCGCGAGCGGCCGGTTCGTGTGCCGCACCGAGGCGCCGGTGCGCGTGCTGACCCGCTCAGGAGGCCGGTTCGAGCTCACCGTCGGCTCGACCCGCGACCCGCAGCGGATCCTGGCCGACGCCGTCGTGCTCGCCTGTCAGGCCGCCCCGGCCGCGCGGCTGCTGGCCGAGCTGGCACCCGCCGCGGCGGCCGGGCTGGCGGGGATCGAGGCGGCCTCGGTGGCCGTCGTCACCCACGCCTTCCGGGCCGCCGACCTGGCGGGTCTCGATGAGACCGGTGCGTCCGGGTTCCTGGTGCCACCGGTCGAGAGCCGCGGCATCAAGGCGGCGACCTACTCCTTTGCGAAGTGGGCCTGGGTGCGCGAGTCCGGAGACGGGCTGCTCCTGCTGCGCACCTCGACCGGGCGCCACCGTGAGGAGGCCGCGCTGCAGCGCTCCGACTCCGATCTGGTCGCCACCTCGCTCGCCGAGCTGGCCGCCGCCACCGGCGTCACGGCGGCGCCCGTCGCCAGCCACGTCCAGCGATGGGGCGGCGCGCTGCCCCAGTACGCCGTCGGCCATCTCGACCTGGTCGCGCGGATCCGGGCCGACGTGGCCCGGGTGCCCGGGCTGGCCGTCTGCGGGGCGGCGTACGACGGTGTCGGCATCCCGGCGGTCATCGGCTCGGCCCGCCGGGCTGTGGCCTCGGTCACGCAGGCAGAATGACCCCATGGCCAAGGCGCGCGACATCAACGACACGATCCGCTACACGCTGTGGTCGGTGTTCCGGCTGCGCGACGTGCTGGGTGACGCGGACCGCGGCGCCGAGGCGGCCGAGGTCACCGACCTGTTCGAGAAGCTCGCGGCCGACGATGTCGTGACCCGCGGTGTCTACGACCTCTCGGGACTCCGCGCCGACGCAGACCTGCTGGTCTGGTGGCACGCCGCCACCCCCGAGCAGGTCCAGGACGCCTACAACCGCTTCCGCCGTACCGCCTTCGGCCGTCGGCTCGACCCGGTGTGGAGCCAGCTCGCCATGCACCGTCCGGCCGAGTTCAACAAGGGCCACGTGCCGGCGTTCATGGCCGACGAGGAGGCGCGCGGCTACATCTGCGTCTACCCGTTCGTGCGGTCCTACGAGTGGTACCTGCTGCCCGACGAGGAGCGCCGCGCGCTGCTGGCCGAGCACGGCCAGATGGGGCGCGAGTACGCCGACGTCCGGGCCAACACGGTCGCCTCGTTCGCCCTCGGGGACTACGAGTGGATCCTGGCGTTCGAAGCCGACGAGCTGCACCGGATCGTCGACCTGATGCGTCACCTGCGCGGCTCGGCCACGCGCCGCCACGTGCGCGAAGAGGTCCCCTTCTTCACCGGTCCCAAGGTCGAGCCGGTCGACCTGCTGACCCGACTGCCCTGAGGCTGCCCTGAGGCTGGCGGCGGCGGGGACGAGCCTTGGGTAACGGACCGCTCGTGTCGCTCCTGCGCCGTTGCAACGGCGCAGGAGCGAGCTCAACGGCCCGTTACCTCGCCCAGATCGACCTCAGCCGTTGTCGGAGGACTCGAGCGTCAGGCTGATCGAGTTGATGCAGAAGCGGTCCCCGGTGGGGGTGCCGTGGCCGTCGGGGAAGACGTGGCCGAGGTGCGAGCCGCAGTTGGCGCAGCGAACCTCGGTGCGCTTCATGCCGAGGGTGTTGTCCTCGATGTACTCGACGGTGTCGCTGATCGGCTGGTAGAAGCTCGGCCAACCACAGCCGGAGTGGAACTTCGTGTCGGACTCGAACAGCTTCGCCTGGCACGCCTAGCAGCGATAGATGCCGGTCGACTCGGCGTCGGTGTACTCACCGACGAACGCCCGCTCGGTGCCGGCCTGGCGGAGCACGGCGTACTCCTCGTCCGACAGCTCTGCCCGCCACTCGGCATCGGACTTCTCCACGTTGTAGGCCATGCCCCCAACGGTAGTCCCGCGGACAAGTCTTCCCGTGGTGGTCCATCGCCGCACCTGTCCTGCGCACGCGAGGTACAGCGCGAGAGGGCTAGTTTGGCGACATGGACGGAACCGGGACGGCGGAGGACCCCTGGCAGCTCACCACGGCGCCGGGCAGTTCCTCCTACACGATGTATCGCGACGACGAGGCCGGGCTGCTGGTCTGTCAGGTGGGCTCGACGAAGCTGACCTACCACTCGAGCGCGGTCGACGATCTCCACGCGTGGTTGCGTGACCAGGGGGACTGGGTGCCGTTGGGTGCGGCGGATGAGAAGCAGGCGGCCGCCGAGGGCACGGTCGAGGCGTTCGGGCGGGCGGCGGACAACCCCGTGGGGGGCTGGCACGGCCAGCGCAACGGCTATCGAGGCAGGTTCGGCATGTACCTGCCGCCGCTGCTCGAGGCGCTCGGTCTGGCCGAGCTCGAGCACCAGCCCCGGAACAACCGCGTCCGGGCCATCTGACCGTGGCGAAGACCCCGGCGGCGATGGTCCAGGCGGGGGAGCGCGAGGTGCGGGTCTCGTCCCCGGACCGGGTCATCTACGAGGCGACCGACCGGACGCCTGAGGTCACCAAGCTGATGGTGGCCGAGTACGTCGTGTCGGTCGAGGACGGGCTGATGCGAGCGCTGCGCCACCGGCCGACCGCGCTGGAGCGGTGGACGTCCGGCGTACGGCCCGGCATGAAGCTGGCGACCGGCCCCTTGGACAAGGACGCCGACGCGTTCTACCAGAAGCGGGTCCCGAAAGGCGCGCCCGACTATCTGGAGTCGGTGCGCATCACCTTCCCCTCCGGGCGCACGGCGGACGAGATCTGCCCGACCGAGATCGCGGTCCCGGTGTGGTGCGCCCACATGGGCACGCTGACCTTCCACCCGTGGCCGGTACGCCGTGACCTCGACGATCCGACCAGTGTCGATCGCCCCGACGAGCTGCGGATCGACCTCGACCCCCAGCCGGGCACCAGCTTCAGCGACGCGGTCCGGGTCGCCGGCGTGGCCCGGGAGCTGCTCGCCGAACACGGAATCACCGGGTTCGTGAAGACCAGCGGCAACCGCGGCGTCCACGTCTTCGTGCGGATCCGGCCGGAGTGGGAGTTCGTCGACCTGCGGCACGCCGCGATCGGGTTCGGCCGCGAGCTGGAGAAGCGTGATGGCCAGGTCACCACCGCGTGGTGGAAGGAGGAGCGCGGGGAGCGGATCTTCGTCGACTACAACCAGAACTGCCGGGACCGCACCATCGCCTCGGCGTACTCCCTCCGGCCGATCCCCGGTGCCCCGGTCTCGACCCCGATGACGTGGGAGGAGCTGGCCGGGGTGAGCGACCCGGGGGAGTTCCACCTGTTCTCGGTGCCCGAGCGACTTGCCGACGGTGACCCGTGGGCGACCATCGACGACGTGGCCCACGACCTGACGCCGCTGCTGGACCTGTGGCGCGAACAGGGCGAGGTCGAGCTCAACTACCCGCCGGACCACCCGAAGATGCCGGGCGAACCGCCGCGGGTGCAGCCGAGCCGCAAGGTGGCCGGGCACTGGGACGAGGACGGCAACCGGATCGAGGAGTGAACGGGCCCGAAATGAGAAGCGACCCACTTGGATAACCAAGCGGGTCGACTCCTCTGAACCGGCATCCGCAGCGGGAGAGCCGGAGCTGGGCTCCTTGAACCCCCCCGGTGCAAGGCGCCTCGATCTTCAGTTGCGGTGGTCCAGGACCCCCCCGGATCTGGGACCACCCCGGTGTTTCGGAACCCCCCGGTTCGAAACCCAGTGTCAGCGACGGAGAAGCTGACACCTGAACGGTACGGCTCGACCACCCTGCTGACACCCACGTCGAATCCACAACTGGGTAACAGAAGGATCAGGGTGGTCCGGTCAGAGGCCGGTGACGCCTTCGCCGCCACCCGCCTGCTCGTCGAAGGTCTCGTGCTCCAGCAGGTGGAGGACGGGGACGCCGATCTTGCGGCGTGCGCGCGAGGTCCAGTCGAGGTGGAAGAACTCAGCGACCACGTGCGGACGGGTCAAGATGATCGCCTCGCGGCCGTCGAACTCGGCCACCGCGTCGGTGAGAGCGTCGATCGGCGGGTCGGTCACGACCGAGCCCTCGACCTCGGCTCCGGCCTCGCGCAGCACCGCCAGGGTCGTGGCCAGCTCACGGGAGGAACGGTCCTGGCAGTCCCGGCGTACGGCGTCGAGGTCGACCTCGCTCATGGCCATCGCCGGCGATGACATCACCTCGCCTGCGGCCAGCGATCCCATGGCGGACTCGATGCGCGCCGCGGCGTCCTCGAGGGGGAGCAGCACGTGGTAGCGCACCGGGTCCTCGATGCCCTCGTGGAGCGATCGCAACTGCACGGCGTCGGCCGCGGTGAGGGCTCGTTCGACGAGCAGCACCACGTCGTAGGGAGATCCGCTTGCGGTGTTTTCGGTCATGACGCACCTCCGGAAAGAATTCTACTCAGGTCGTAGCTCACTGGCTCCTCCAACTGTCCGTAGCCGCAGGACTCCGGATCGCGGTCGGTCCGCCACCGCTTGAAGTGGGCAGTGTGACGGAATCGCGAGCCCTCCATGTGGTCATACTTCACTTCCAGCACCCTTGCGGGCCGCAGCGGCGTGAACGATAGGTCCTTGCCCTGGCTCCACCGGCTCTGGGTGCCGGGCACCCGGCCCGGGTTGGCGACCAGGAACTCGCTCCACTCACCCCACGGGTGCTCCTCGATCGGGCACACCAACGGCTGCAGCTCCTCGTGGAGTTCGGCTCGACGCGTCTCGGTGAAGCTCGCGCTGACTCCGATGTGGTGGAGCTTGCCTGCGTCGTCGTGCAGGCCGAGCAGCATGCTGCCGAGGAGCGGCCGCTCGGGGGTCGAGGTCTTGTGCTCGCGGTAGCCGGCGAGGACCACGTCGGCCGTGCGCTCGTGCTTGATCTTGAGCATGGTCCGGGCGTTCTCCCGGTACGGCGCGTCCAGCGGCTTGGCCATCACGCCGTCGAGGCCGGCACCCTCGAACTGCTCGAACCACGACTGCGCCTCGGTCGGGTCGGTGGTGGTGCGGGTGAGGTGGCACGGCCCGTCGAGACCGTCGAGCGCCTGCTCGAGGGCGGTCCGGCGCTCGGCGAACGGCCGGTCGACGTACGACTCCTCGCCCAGGGCGAGCAGGTCGAAGGCCACAAAGCCGGCTGGGGTCTCCCGGGCCAGCTTGTCGACCCGCGACCCGGCCGGGTGGATCCGCTCCTGGAGCGTCTCGAACTGGAGCCGTGAGCCGCTGGCCACGAAGAGCTCACCGTCGAGCACCACGCGATCAGGGAGCTGCTCGAGCACCGCCTCGACGATCTCGGGGAAGTAGCGGGTCAGCGGCTTGGTGTTCCTGCTGGTCAGCTCGACCTCGTCCCCGTCGCGGAAGATCAGGCACCGGAACCCGTCCCACTTCGGCTCGAAGCTGAAGCCGGGGTCGGTCGGCACACCCTTCACGGACTTGGCGAGCATCGGCCGCACGGGTGGCATGACGGGAAGGTCCACGGTCCGAGGCTAGTCTGACGCCGCGAGACGTCATACGATCCGCGCGCCATGGCAACCGTTTCGTATGACGTTGCGTGATCTATCCCCGGTTGGTCTGCCGGCAGGGCCCGCCTGACTTTGAATCAGGATTTAGCGACGTAGGTTCGACTCCTACCCGGGGAGCAGACAGACTGCCGTCATGGACGACCTCACCGTGATCGTGCTCGCCGCCGGTGGTGGAACCCGCATGAAGTCGAAGACCATGAAGGTGCTCCACGAGTTCGGCGGCCGCAGCATGATCGGCCATGTGCTGGTGGCGGTGCGGGAGCTGGAGCCGAAGCGTGTGGTCGCCGTCGTCGGCCACCAGCGCGAGGACGTCGGCCCCCACATCGAGTCGCTGCTGCCCGACGTCGTGCTGGCGGTGCAGGAGACGCAGGACGGAACCGGGCACGCGGTCCGGGTCGCGGTGGAGGCATGTGGCGTGCTGACCGGGACCGTACTGGTCGCCACCGGTGACACACCTCTGCTGCGGGGCGAGAGCCTGCGGTCCTTCGTCGCCGAGCACGAGGCCGCCCAGCGCGCCGTCAGCATCCTCAGCGGCGTCGTACCTGACCCGCACGGCTACGGGCGGATCGTCCGTGACGAGCAGGGCGACGTCGTCGCCATCGTCGAGGAGCGCGACGCGACGCGCGAACAACGCGAGATCGGTGAGATCAACAGCGGGATCCTGGCCTTCGACGCGGAGTTCCTGGTCGGGGCCCTGCCGCGCATCGGCAACGACAACTCGAAGGGCGAGTACTACCTGACCGACTCGGTCCTGCTCGCCCAGAACGACGGGCTCACCGTCGGCGCCTACCCGATCGACGACGTCAGCGAGACCGAGGGCGCCAACGACCGCGCCCAGCTCGCCGCACTCGGGCGCCAGCTCAACCAGCGGATCGTCACCCAGTGGATGAAGGACGGCGTGACGGTGATGGACCCCGCCACCACCTGGATCGACGCCGACGTCGTGCTCGCGCCCGACGTGACGATCCTGCCCGGCACCCAGCTGCTGGGCGCGACCGTGGTGGCCGAGGATGCCGTCATCGGCCCGGACACCACCCTCAAGGACTGCGAGATCCGGGCGGGTGCCCGCGTGGTCCGCACCCACGGGGAGCTCGCGGTGGTCGGCGAGGGCGCCAGCGTGGGCCCGTTCGCGTACCTGCGACCCGGGACGTCACTCGACGCCGGCGGCAAGATCGGCACCTTCGTGGAGACCAAGAACGCGCGCATCGGCGTCGGGGCCAAGGTGCCCCACCTGTCCTACGTCGGTGACGCGGAGATCGGCGACGGCACCAACATCGGCGCCGGCACCATCTTCGCCAACTACGACGGGGCCGCCAAGCACCGCACGACCGTCGGGAGCGGGGCGAACACCGGCGCCAACAACACGTTCGTGGCACCCGTCGAGATCGGCGACCGGGCGATGACCGGCGGCGGAACCGTCGTCCGACGCGACGTCCCGCCGGGCGCGCTGGCCGTCAGCGGCGGTCCCCAGCGCAACCTCGAAGGCCATGCCGACCGGCTTCGGGCGGCTCGGGAAACGCCGGATGAACACCAGACGGACCCCGAAGTTGGGTCACCGCCGTCCGGTGGGCCACAATCCTGAGTGCACCTACCCCGCACCACCGTGGTCGATCGAGGAGCGCACCCGACGTGACCGGAATGAAGCGGACCACCGAGAAGAACCTGATGGTCTTCAGCGGCCGGGCCCACCCCGAACTGTCCGAGGAGGTGGCGACGCTCCTCGGCAGCGGACTGGTGCCGACGTCGGCCTACGAGTTCGCGAACTCCGAGATCTATGTCCGCTACAAGGAGTCGGTCCGGGGTTGTGACGCCTTCGTGATCCAGAGCCACACGGCGCCGATCAACGAGTGGATCATGGAGCACCTGATCATGGTCGACGCGCTCAAGCGTGCGTCGGCCAAGCGGATCACCGTGGTGCTGCCGTTCTACGGCTACGCGCGCCAGGACAAGAAGCACCGCGGCCGCGAGCCGATCTCGGCGCGGCTGATGGCCGATCTCTTCAAGACCGCCGGCGCCGACCGGCTGATCGCCGTGGATCTCCACGCCGACCAGATCCAGGGCTTCTTCGACGGCCCGGTCGACCACCTGATGGCGCTGCCGATCCTGGCCGACTACGTCAAGGAGAAGTACGGCGACCAGCCGCTCGCCGTGGTCTCGCCCGACGCCGGCCGGATCAAGGTCGCCGAGCGCTGGTCGGCCCGCCTCGGCGGCGTACCGCTGGCGTTCATCCACAAGACCCGCCACACCGACCGTCCCAACGAGGCCGTCGCCAACCGCGTCGTCGGTCAGGTCGAGGGACGCGTGTGCGTGCTGGTCGACGACATGATCGACACCGGCGGCACGATCGTGCAGGCGGCCGAGGCGCTCAAGCGGGACGGTGCCGCGGGTGTGGTCATCGCGGCGACCCACGCGCTGTTGTCCGGCCCGGCCGTCGACCGGCTCAAGAACTGCACCGCCACCGAGGTCGTCGTCACCGACACGCTGCCGCTGCCGGCCGACCGTCGGTTCGACAAGCTGACCTGCCTCTCGATCGCGCCGCTGCTCGCGCGCGCCATCCGCGAGATCTTCGAGGACGGATCGGTTACCTCCATGTTCGACGGCCACGCCTGACCAGCGCCGCCCGTCCCGCACGCTGGCTGCGTTCTCCTCGGTCGACGGCCCGCTCCGCTCAAAGGCCGCCTTCCCTCCTCGGCCTTGCCATCGCACGCCACGGACGACGCTGGCTTGGTGCCAGCGCCGCCCGTCCCGCACGCTGGCTGCGTTCTCGTCGCACGACCGGACGACCCTGGCCGGGTGCAGGTGCCAACTACCGCGCGCGACCTAGCGTGAGGTCGTCGTAGGCGTCCTCCCAGCTACGGCGCA
>Ga0136633_1001717_pt1 | contig 15808 bp, 14 predicted proteins | sample AntDrymeUQ832206_2_FD_105494 | JGI IMG/M metagenome (GOLD analysis project Ga0136633, IMG submission 105494) | Polar desert sand microbial communities from Dry Valleys, Antarctica - metaG UQ83 (22.06) | ecosystem: Environmental > Terrestrial > Soil > Desert | place: Antarctica: Dry Valley...
CGGGCGCGAGGCCAGGTCGGCGACGGTCGCCTCGAGCGCACCGCGGCTGACCGCGCCGGTGGAGCGGCCGACCTCGCTGCCGTCGGGGCCGAAGACGACCAGGGTCGGGATGCTGCGGACCTGCAGCAGCGCGGCGGTCCGCGGGTTGGCGTCGACGTCGCAGGAGGCGAAGCGGACCGGCCCGGTGTGGGCCGCCGCGACGGAGCGGAAGACCGGCGCGAACGCCTTGCACGGACCGCACCAGGCGGCCCACAGGTCGAGGACCGTCCAGGTCCCCTCGGTGAGCTCGAGGAAGGTGTCGTCCTCGACGACCACGACCACGACCGCGCCGTCGTCGACCGCTGGCTCCTCGACCGGCGGAGCCGGCTCCTCGCGAGTGCGGCGGAACAGCCCCACCGTCAGGCCACCGGCACGATGTCCGGCGCGCCGAGCCGCGCGGCGTCGGCGGTCGAGTCGTCCGGCTGGGCCTGCGCGTCGCGCTCGGCGGCGACCCGGCCGAGGTAGTGCTCGACCTCGCGCGTCCGCTGGGCCGCGCTCCAGCCGAGCACGTCACCCATCAGCTCGGCGACGACGGGGGCGGCGTCCACCCCGCGGTCCCACGACTCGATCGAGATGCGGGTGCGGCGGGCCAGGACGTCGTCGAGGTGCAGCGCGCCCTCGTGGGCGGCGGCGTGGACGACCTCGGCGCGCAGGTAGTCGTCGCTGCTCGGCAGCGGCTCGCCCAGCGACGGGTCGTCGGCGACCAGGGCGAGGACGTCGTGCACGACCGAGCCGTAGCGCGTGAGCAGGTGCTCGATCCGCGCGACGTGCAGGCCGCTGCTGCCGGCGAGCGCGTGGCGCCGGTTCCACAGCGCCTTCCAGCCCTCGGCACCGACGAGCGGGACATCCTGGGTGACGCACGCCGCGGTCACGCCGTCCATCGCCCGGACGGCCTCGTCGACGGCGTCCTGCGCCATGACGCGGTAGGTCGTGTACTTGCCCCCGGCCACGACGACCAGCCCCGGCACGGGGTGGCCGACCAGGTGCTCGCGGGAGAGCTTGCTGGTCTGCTCGGACTCGCCGTGCAGGAGCGGCCGCAGCCCGGCGTAGACGCCGACGACGTCCTCGGGGGCGAGCGGCGCGGCCAGCACCTTGTTCACCTCGTCGAGCAGGTAGCGCACGTCGCGGGCGCTCACCGCGGGGTGGCTCTTGTCGAGCGACCAGTCGGTGTCGGTGGTGCCGAGGATCCAGTGCCGACCCCACGGGATGACGAACAGCACGCTGGTCTCGGTGCGCAGGATCATCCCGGACTCCGAGGAGATCCGGTCCCGCGGTACGAGCAGGTGCACGCCTTTGGACGCCCGGACGTGGAACTGCCCGCGGGTCTGCGCCAGCGCCTGCGTCTCGTCGGTCCAGACGCCGGTGGCGTTGACGACCTGCTGGGCGCGCACGTCGAAGGTGCGGCCGGACTCGAGGTCCTTGACGGTCGCGCCGGTCACCCGCTCGCCCTCGCGCAGCAGCCCGATGACGCGCACGCGGTTCGCGCAGGCAGCGCCGTACGCCGCGGCGGTGCGCACGATCGTCATGGTGTGGCGGGCGTCGTCGACCTGGGCGTCCCAGTACTGCACCGCCCCGACCATCGCGTCGGGCGCGAGGGCCGGCGCGATGCGGCGCGCGGCGCGGCGCGAGAGGTGCTTGTGGCGCGGCAGCGACGGCCCGGTCCCCAGCACCGCGGCGAGCCCGTCGTACAGCGCGATGCCCGCCCCGACGTACGGCCGCTCCCAGCCGCGGCCGGTCAGCGGGTAGAGGAAGGACACCGGGCGCACGAGGTGCGGGGCCAGCCGGTTGAGCAGCAGCGACCGCTCGCGCAGCGCCTCGGCGACGAGCCGGAAGTCGAGCATCTCGAGATAGCGCAGGCCGCCGTGCACGAGCTTGCTCGAGCGGCTGGAGGTGCCGCTGGCCCAGTCGCGCGCCTCGACCAGGCCGACGGTCAGACCGCGGGTGGCGGCGTCGAGCGCGGAGCCGGCGCCCACCACGCCGCCGCCGATGACGAGGACGTCGAGGACCTCTGCCTCGAGGGCGGCGAGGGCGGCGGTGCGGGCCTGCGGACCGAGGGAGGAGCTGGGCACGTCAGGGCATCGCGTCGGCCGGGGACATGCCGGCCAGCCTAGGCGTCGGGGTCCCACCGGAGGGCGGCCGCGCAGTCCACAGCCGGTCCACAGGTGCGCCGGACGGCGTTGCCAGGCAGCGGTACGAGGTTGGTCGCACGGCAGGCCGACGGGGCCCGCCCGGACGAGGAGAACCCCCATGCGCACCAAGCTCGCCACCGTCGCCCTCGCGGGCACCCTGGGTCTGACCGGCGTCGCCGGCGCGGCCCTGCTCATCCCGGCCGTGTCGTACGCCGCGACCGGCGACAGCACCGCGCTCACCGAGCGCGTCGCGTCCATCAAGGAGGCCCTCGCCGGACTGGTCACCGACGGCACCCTCACCCAGGCGCAGGCCGACAGCGTCGCCAGCACGATCGCCGAGTCCGCGCCGTTGCGCGGCCCGGGCGGTCCTGGCGGTCACGGCGGCCACGGCGGGGTCGGGCGCGGCATCGACCTGTCCGTCGCCGCCGAGGCCCTCGGCGTGACGGAGGAGGACCTGCGCGCCGCGGGCGAGGCGGGCAAGACCCTCGCGGACGTCGCCGCCGAGCAGGGCGCCGAGCAGGACGTGCTCGTCGACGCGCTGGTCGCGGCAGCGCAGGAGCGCTTGGCGACCGCCGTCGAGGAGGGCCGGATCACCCAGGAGCAGGCCGACGTCCGCTCCGCGGACCTCGAGGCCCGGATCACCGAGTCGCTCGATGACGTCTGCCTGCCGGGCGGCGGCGGGCACGGCCCGCGCGGCGGTCTGGGCGAGGCGCCGGTCGCCCCGAGCACCACCAGGTGGACGCCGGAGGCGACGAGCAGCGCCACCTGATCCGAGCGCGAGGGCCCGGCCGCGCAGCTCGCGGCCGGGCCGTCAGCCCTCGACGGCAGGCGCGAGCTCCGGGTCCGGCTGCCCGGCGGCCGTCGGCGGGGAGTCGGGCGCCGGCTCGATCTCGGCGACCTGCTGGCGGAGGTAGCGGATGACGACGGCCGCGACGGCCACGACCGGCACGGCCAGGAACGCGCCGATGATGCCGGACAGCGTGCCGCCCGCGGTCACCGCGAGGATCACGACCGCGGGGTGCAGGTCGAGGGTGCGGCCGACGAGGATCGGCTGCAGCACGTTGCCCTCGAGCTGCTGCACGACGAGCACGAGGACCACGACGATGACCGCCGCGGTCAGGCCGTTGGTGACGAGGGCGACCAGCGCCGCGAGCGCCCCGCTGACGACCGCACCGATGATCGGGATGAACGCGCCGAAGAAGACGAGCACGGCCAGCGGCAGAGCCAGGGGCACGCCCAGCACGGCGAGGCCGATGCCGATGAAGACGGCGTCGACGAGACCGACGGCGGCCTGCGCCTTGATGAAGCCGGACAGGGTCACCCAGGACCGCTGGGCGATGGCCGAGACGTGCGGCGCGGCGCGCGGCCCCACCAGACCGCCCATCCAGGGCAGGAACTTCGGCCCGTCCTTGAGGTAGAAGAAGCACAGCACCAGCGACAGCAGCCCGGTGATGAGCAGCGACCCCGCGGCGACGGCGCCGCTGAGCACGCGCCCGGCGATGTCCTGCGCGTTGGCCTGCAGCTCGCCGATGACGTTGTCGACGGTCGCCCCGATCCGCTCCTCGCCGAGGTTGAACGGCGGACCGGTCAGGCCGTCCTGCAGCTCGCCCAGGCCGGCGGTCACCTGGTCGGCCAGCTCCTGCGCCTGGCCGGTCACCTGCGGCGCGAGGACGCCGACGATGCCGAGCAGCAGCAGCAGCGCGACGAGCAGCACGCCGAAGGCGGACAGCGCGGCCGGGACGCCGCGCCGGCGCAGGAAGCGGACGGGCGGCCACAGGACGGTCGCCAGCAGCAGTGCGAGCAGGATCGGCAGCAGGACGACCCACAGCTTCCCGGCGATGTAGCCGAGCACGACCAGCGCCAGCACGATGAGCAGGAAGCGCGCGGCGACCACGGCCACGCGCGCCCACGCCTGGCCGAGCAGCGCCTCACGGCGCTGCGACACCTCGGGCACCTCGCGCCCGCGCGGGGGGACGGGCGCGACGGCATCGACCGTGCTGCGGGTGGGGTCGCTCTCGACCGGGTCTTCGGAGGTCACGCGTCGCATCCTGCCCCGTCCGGGAGGCAGGATGCGCCGGCCAGGGGTGTCCGGACCGGAGTACGGGGGAGGGTCGACAGGGTGATCACCTCCTTGGGCCTGCCGGACGGCGTGCGTCTGTGCCTGTTCGACCTCGACGGCGTCCTCACCGACACCGCAGCAGTGCACACCGTGGCGTGGAAGGCGATGTTCGACGAGTTCCTGCTGGCGCGGGACCCGGGCAGCCGGCCGTTCGACGCGGGCGAGGACTACCGGCGCTACGTCGACGGCAAGCCGCGGGCCGAGGGCGTGCGGTCGTTCCTGCAGTCGCGCGGGATCTCCCTGCCCGACGGCGATCTCGACGACGGTCCCGACGTGGAGAGCGTGCACGGGCTCGGCCGCCGCAAGAACGACCAGCTGCTCGCGACGATCGAGCGCGACGGCGTCGAGGTCTTCCCGCGGTCGGTGCAGTACCTGGAGGAGGTCCGTGCGGCCGGGCTGAGAACGGCCGTCGTCTCCTCCAGCGCCAACACCGAGCAGGTGCTCGAGGTGACCGGGCTGGCGCCCCTGCTCGAGCTGCGGGTCGACGCGCTCGTCGCACGCGAGCACGGGCTGGCGGGCAAGCCGGCGCCGGACACCTTCCTCTACGCCGCCGAGCAGCTGGGCGGCACGCCGGCCGACGCGGCGGTCTTCGAGGACGCCCTTGCTGGCGTGCAGTCCGGAGTCGCGGGAGGCTTCGCGTACGTCGTGGGCGTCGACCGGGCCGGCCAGGCCCCGGCTCTGCTCCAGGCCGGCGCGCACCGCGTGGTGTGCGAGCTGGACGAGCTGCTGGAGGCGCCGTGAGGCTCGAGGACGACTTCCCGGTCGAGCCGTGGGCGCTGCGCGAGCTGGTGCTCGGGCTCGACCGGCTGGCGCGCACGGAGTCCCTGCTTGCGGTGTCCAACGGCCACATCGGCCTGCGCGGCAACCTCGACGAGGGCGACCCGCACGCCCTGCCTGGCAGCTACCTCAACTCGGTCTACGAGCTGCGACCCCTGCCGTACGCCGAGGGCGGCTACGGCTACCCGGAGTCCGGTCAGTCGATCATCAACGTCACCAACGGCAAGCTGGTCCGGTTGCTCGTGGACGACGAGCCCTTCGACGTCCGCTACGGCGAGCTGCGCCGGCACGAGCGGTGCCTGGACTTCCGCGCCGGCCTGCTCGACCGGCAGGTCGAGTGGGTGTCGCCCGCCGGACAGGAGGTGGTGCTGCGCAGCCGCCGCCTGGTGTCGCTGACGCAGCGGTCGATCGTGGCGCTCTGCTACGAGATCGAGCCCGTCGGGGACGAGGCCCGCGTCGTCGTGCAGTCCGAGCTGGTCGCCGACGAGGAGCTCGTGGAGCTGGCCAAGGGCGACCCGCGCGCCGCCGCAGCGCTGGCCCACCCGCTCGTCGCGGAGGAGTTCTACGCCAAGGGCACGGCGGCCCACCTCATCCACCGGACGAAGAACAGCGGCATCCGCATCGGCGCGGCGATGGAGCACATGGTGTCGGCGCCCGACGGCGTCGACGTGGAGGTGCGCGCCGACGCCGTCGACGACTGGGCCCGCACCACCTTCACCGCCCGGCTCCAGCCCGGTCAGCGGCTGCGCGTGGTGAAGATCGTGTCGTACGGCTGGTCCCGCCGGCGCTCGCTCCCGGCCGTCCGCGACCAGGTCGCCGCCGCGCTCACCGCCGCCTGCGCGACCGGGTGGGAGGCACTCCTCGAGGAGCAGCGCGGCTACCTCGACGACTTCTGGGACCGCGCCGACGTCGAGGTGGACGGCGACCCCGAGCTGCAGCAGGCGGTCCGCTTCGGCCTGTTCCACGTGCTGCAGTCCGCCGCCCGCGCCGAGCAGCGGCCGCTCCCGGCCAAGGGGCTGACGGGGCCGGGCTACGACGGCCACGCCTTCTGGGACACCGAGACGTTCGTGCTGCCGGTGCTGACGCACACCACCCCCGGCGCCGCGGCCGACGCCCTGCGGTGGCGGCACGGCACGCTCGACAAGGCGCACCACCGGGCGGAGACGCTGGGCCTGGCCGGCGCAGCCTTCCCCTGGCGCACGATCAACGGCGACGAGTGCTCGGGCTACTGGCCGGCGGGCACGGCGGCATTCCACATCAACGCCGACATCGCCGATGCGCTGGTGCGCCACGTCGCCGCGACCGGCGACGTGGATCTGGAGCGCGAGATCGGCGTCGACCTGCTCGTGCAGACCGCCCGGCTCTGGCTGTCGCTCGGCCACCGGACGATGAGCGGCGACTTCCGGCTCGACGGCGTCACCGGTCCGGACGAGTACAGCGCGATCGCCGACAACAACGTCTTCACCAACCTCATGGCGGCGCGCAACCTGCGCGCTGCGGCCGAGGTCTCCGTTCGCCACCCGGACCTCGCCGCGCTGCTCGGCGTCGGCGCGGAGGAGGCAGCCGCTTGGCGCGACGCCGCCGCCGCGATGCACGTCCCGTACGACGAGCGGCTCGGCGTGCACCCCCAGTCCGAGGGTTTCACCGACCACGCGATCTGGCACTTCGCGGACACGGAGCCGACGGAGTACCCGCTGATGCTGCACTTCCCGTACTTCCAGCTCTACCGCCACCAGGTGGTGAAGCAGGCCGACCTGGTGCTGGCGATGCAGCTGTGCGGCGAGGCCTTCACGCCGGAGCAGAAGCGCCGCAACGTCGACTACTACGAGCCGCTCACGGTGCGGGACTCGTCGCTGTCCTCGGCCTCGCAGGCGGTCCTCGCTGCGGAGGTCGGCTACTTGTCCCTGGCGTACGACTACGCCGCCGAGGCCGCGCTGATGGACCTGCGGGACCTGCACGACAACACCGCGGGCGGGCTGCACATGGCCTCGCTCGCCGGCGGCTGGACCGCGCTCGTGAACGGCTTCGGGGGCATGCGCGACTCGGGCGGGCGGCTGTCGTTCCGGCCGGGCCTGCCGGAGGGGATCGACCGGCTGGCCTTCCGCATCGTCCGGCGCGGCCACGTGCTGCTCGTCGAGGTCGAGCAGCACCAGGTCACCTACTCGCTGCTGCGCGGGGACGACCCGCTCGTCGTCCGGCACGAGGACGAGGACGTCGAGTTGCGGCCGGACGCGCCGGTGCTCCGGCCGCTGCAGCGCCGGCCCGACGGCGCCCCGCCGCACCAGCCGTTGGGTCGGGCACCCGCTCGACGGCGCCGGGGCTGACCCCGGCTCTGGCACAGTCGGGTCGTGGCGCAGGCGACGTGGCAGCGGGTGCAGCGCTCGTCCTCGAGCCTGAGCAGTCAGTGCGTGCGGGCGATGGAGGAGCTGTCGTGGTTCGGCTCGCTGCCGCCGGAGCAGCGGTCCTACGTCGGGCTGGTCCTGCAGGCCGGACTGTCGACGTTCGCCCAGTGGCTGCGCACGCCCGGCGAGCCGCTGCCGGTCGGGCCCGAGGTCTTCGCGGCCGCGCCGCGCGAGCTGGCCCGCTCGGTGAACCTCAAGCAGACCGTCCAGCTCATCCGCATCGCCGTCGGCGTCGTGGAGGAGGCGGTGCCGTCGCTGGCCGCGCCCGGCGACGAGGCGGCGCTGACCGAGGCCGTGCTGCGCTACTCCCGCGAGCTGGCGTTCGCCGCCGCCGACGTCTACGCGTCGGCTGCCGAGTCGCGCGGTGCCTGGGACGCCCGAGTCGAGGCCGGGGTCGTCGACGCGCTCGTGCGCGGCCACGCCGGCGAGCTCACGTTGTCGCGCGCGGCCTCGCTCGGGTGGAGCCGGGTCGACTGGGTCGTCGCGCTGGCCGCGCCCGCGCCGGTCGACCTCGACCTGCCCCAGCTGCGGGCCGGTGCGCGGCACAGCGGACTCTCGCTGCTCAGCGGGGAGGCGTCGGCTGCGCTCGTCCTGGTCGTCGGCGGGACCACCTCGGTCGAGCGCGCGGTGCAGCAGCTCGTCGCGGCGCTGCCGCCCGCGCCCGTCGTCGTCGGGCCGGTCGTCGGCGAGCTCGCCGCGGCCTCGCCCTCGGTGCAGGAGGCTCTGGCCGGGCTGGCCGCAGTGCGGGCCTGGCCCCAGGCGCCGCGCCCCGTCGGGGCGAGCGACCTGCTGGCCGAGCGGGTGGTGCTCGGCGAGGAGGCGGCGCGTCGCCGCCTGATGGAGGAGGTCTACATGCCACTGGAGGCTGCAGGCGGCGACCTGCTGGCCACCGCGGCGGCGTACCTCGAGGGCGGCGGGTCGGTCGAGGGCACCGGTCGGGCGCTGTTCCTGCACCCGAACACCGTGCGCTACAGGCTCAAGAAGCTCGCGGCGGTCACCGGCCGCGACCTGACCGACCCGCGCCAGGGGCTGGTCGTCCGGCTCGCCCTCGTGATCGGCCGCACGCGCTCGTAGTGGGTTTCCCACAACACCTGCCCTGGTTCTCCGTCCGAGCCGCACGCGGGCTACCGGCCGGTACTCGGGCAGTCTCGAAGGCGTGCTTCTCCTCCTCTCGCCCGGTCAGGGCTCCCAGGCCCCCGGCCTGCTCACCCCGTGGCTCGCGCTGCCCGGTGCTGCCGACCGCGTCGCCCGCTGGTCCGCGCTCACCGACCTCGACCTGCTCGAGCTCGGCACGAGCGCGCCGGCCGACGCCGTCCGCCGCACCGAGGTGGCCCAGCCGCTCCTCACCGCCGCCGCGCTGCTGAGCGGCCGCGCGCTGCTCGGCGACGGCCGCCCCGACCTGGTCTGCGGGCACAGCGTCGGTGAGCTCTCCGCGCTCGCCCTCGCCGGCGTCCTCACCGACGACGAGGCGGTGCTCCTGGCCGCCGGTCGCGGCCGGCTCATGGCCGAGGCCGCTGCCGTGCGCCCGACCGGCATGGCCGCGCTGCTCGGCGGCTCCGCCCTCGACGACGCCGACGTCGCGGCCGCCGGGCTGCAGATCGCCACCATCAACGTCGCCGGTCAGGTCGTCGTCGGCGGACCGCTGGAGGCGCTCGACGCCTGGACCCCCGCCAACGGCGCGCGGGTCCGCCGGCTCGACGTCGCTGGCGCGTTCCACACCGACGCGATGGCCCCCGCCGTCCCCGGTCTCACCGCGCTGGTGCGCGACCTGGAGCCGCACGACGCGCACTGCGACGTCGTCGCGAACGCCGATGGGGCGCGGCTGCGCGACGGGCGCGCGCTGCTGCACCGGCTGGTCGCCCAGCTCACCCACCCCGTCCGCTTCGACCTGTGCCTGGCCGCGGTGGGGGACGCCACGCGGGCCGTCGAGCTGGCCCCCGCGGGCGTGCTCGCCGCGCTCGTCAAGCGCGCGCAGCCCGACCTGCCCGTCACCACCCTCAAGACCGACGCCGACCTGGCGGTGAGCGCGTGAGGGGCGCGGCGCTGCTGGGCGTCGGCTCGCACCGGCCCGCGCACCGCGAGGACAACCGCGCGATCGCCGAGCGCACCGGCTCCAGCGACGAGTGGATCCGCGAGCGCAGCGGCATCGTCACGCGCGGCATCGCCGCCGCCGACGAGTCGACCGTCGACATGGCGGTCAGCGCCGGCGGCAAGGCGCTGGCCGCTTCGGGCGTCGACGCCCGCGACGTCGGCCTGGTGCTGCTCGCCACCTGCTCCATGCCCGGTCCGTTGCCCGGCGGCAGCCCCGAGGTCGCGCACCGGCTCGGTGCCGTCGAGGCCGGCGCCTCCGACATCGGCGCCGGCTGCGCTGGTTTCACCTACGCCCTGGCCCTCGCGGCCGACGCGGTCCGGGCCGGCAGCGCCGAGCACGTGCTCGTCGTCGGCTCCGAGAAGCTCACGCCGATGGTCGACCCCGACGACCGCGGCACCGCCTTCCTGTTCGGCGATGGCGCCGGCGCGGCGGTCGTCGGCCGGTCCGAGACCGACGGCATCGGGCGCGTCGTCTGGGCCCACGACGGCGGGCAGTACGAGCGGCTCGTCATCGACGGCTCGCCGCTGCGGCTCAAGATGGACGGCCGTGCGATCTACCGGTGGGCGACCACCACGCTGCCGGCCCTGGCCCGCAAGGCCTGCGCGCAGGCCGGCATCGAGCCGTCCGAGCTCGCGGCGTTCGTGCCGCACCAGGCCAACCTGCGCATCACCGAGTCGGTCGTGAAGGCGCTCGCCCTTCCCGACTCCGTCGTCGTCGCCCGCGACGTCGTCGACAGCGGCAACACCAGCGCGGCCTCCGTGCCGCTCGCCCTCACCCGGCTCGTCGAGGAGGGCTCGGTGCGCCGCGGCGACCCGGTGCTGCTCCTCGGCTTCGGGGCCGGCCTCACCGCCGCCGGTTCCGTCGTCCGCTGCCCGTAGTCCCTCCCACCCCCCACCCAGAGCACCAGGAGCCCCCATGACCACTGCGTCCACCCTGTCCCGCACCGAGCTCATCGCCGGTCTCGCGGAGGTCCTCGAAGAGGTCGCCGGCACGCCGGCCGACAAGGTCGTCCCCGAGGCCACCTTCGACGGCGACCTCGACGTCGACTCCCTCACCATGGTCGAGGTCGTCGTGGCCTGCGAGGAGCGCTTCGACGTCCGCATCCCGGACGAGGCGCTCGAGGGCCTGCGCACCGTCGGCGACGCCGTCGACTTCATCTCCGGCGCCGCCAAGTGACCTCAGCCTCGCCGCGCTCCGCGGCCGTCACGGGCCTCGGCGCCCTCACCCCCCTCGGCCCCGACGTCGACGCGCTCGAGGAGGGGCTGCTCAGCGGCCGCTCCGGCGTGCGTCTGCTCGACGAGCCGGAGTTCGCCGACCTCCCCGCGCGGCTGGCCGCCACCGTCGACCTCGACGGCCGGCTGGAGCGCGTCGAGGCGCGCACCCTCGACCGGGTCCAGCAGGTGGCGCTCGTCGCCGCCCGTGAGGCCTGGGCGCACGCCGGCACCCCGGACGTCGCCCCGGAGCGGCTCGCCGTCGTCATCGGCTCGGGCATCGGCGGCGCGCTGACGATCCTCGGCCAGGACCAGGTCCTGCGCGAGAAGGGCCCGCGACGCGTGAGCCCGCACCTCGTGCCGATGCTCATGCCGAACGGACCGGCCGCCACGGTCGGGCTCGAGATCGGCGCGCGCGCCGGGGTGCACTGCCCCGTCAGCGCGTGCGCGTCCGGCGCCGAGGCGCTGGCCGTCGCGCTCGAGCTGCTCCGCTCCGGTCGCGCCGACGTCGTCGTCGCCGGCGGCGCGGAGGCCTGCGTGCACCCGCTGCCGCTGGCTGGCTTCGCCCAGATGCGGGCGCTGTCCACCCGGCACGACGACCCCCAGGGCGCCAGCCGCCCGTACGACAAGCAGCGCGACGGCTTCGTGCTCGGCGAGGGCGCCGGCGTCCTCGTGCTCGAGACCGAGGAGCACGCCGCCGCTCGCGGCGCGACGGTGCACGCGCACCTCGCCGGTGCGGGCCTGGCCAGCGACGCCCACCACGTGACCGCCCCGGACCCGTCCGGTGCGGGCGCCGCACGCAGCATCGCCGCCGCGCTGAAGGACGCCGGCCTCACCGCGACCGACATCGGCCACGTCAACGCGCACGCCACGTCGACGCCGCTCGGTGACATCGCCGAGGTGCGCGCGCTGCACGCCGCCCTCGGCGACCATCGCCCCGCGGTGACCGCCACCAAGTCGTGCACCGGTCACCTGCTCGGCGCTGCCGGCGCGGTCGAGGCGGTCGCCACCGTGCTCGCGCTGCGCTCCGGCGTCGTGCCGGCGATCCGCAACCTCGACGATCCGGACGACGAGGCCGACATCGACGCCGTGCGCACCGTCCCGCGCGAGCTCGCGCACGACGCCGCGCTGTCGACGTCGTTCGGCTTCGGCGGTCACGACGTCTCGCTGGTGCTGACGCGATGACCAGCATGCTCACCCGACCCCCCGGCGCCGGGACGGCCTCCCAGGCCCGCGCCCGGCTGGCCGCGCTGCTCGACCACCCGCACGTGCTCGAGGACGCCGACGGCGTCGTCGTCGCGCGCGGCCGGGTCGGCGACACCGAGGTCATCGCGTTCGCCACCGACGCAACCGTCCAGGGCGGCGCGCTCGGCGAGGCGAGCTGCCGCGCGATCGCCGACGCCACCGACCGGGCCGTCCGCGAGGGCGCGCCGGTCATAGGTGTCTGGCACTCCGGCGGCGCCCGGCTGCGCGAGGGCGTCAGCGGCCTCGATGCCGTGGCCCGCGTCTTCGCCGCACAGGTACGGGCCAGCGGCCGGGTGCCGCAGATCAGCGTCGTGCTCGGCCCGGCCGCGGGCGGCGCGGCGTACGGCCCGGCGCTCACCGACGTCGTCGTCATGGCGCCGGACGGCCGTGTGCTGGTCACCGGTCCGGACATCGTCCGCAAGGTGACGGGTCAGGACGTCAATGCGGAGCGGCTCGGCGGTCCCGACACGCACTCCCGCAGCGGCGTCGTGCACGTGCAGGCGGCCAGCGAGGCCGACGCGCTGCACCGGGCCCGCGTGCTCGTCGACCTGCTCGGTCGGCCCGGCACGGTGGACCGCCGGCGCACCGACGGCCCCGACCCCGGCGCGCTGGTCCCCAGCGAGCACCGGCTGGCGTACGACGTCCGTCCGGTCGTCACAGTGGTGCTGGACCCCGGCACCTTCGTCGAGCTGCAGGACGGCTGGGCCCGCAACCTCGTCACCGGCCTTGGCCGGCTCGGGGGGCGCACCGTCGGCGTCGTCGCGAACAACCCGATCCGCATGGCGGGCTGCCTCGACGCGACCAGCGGCGACAAGGCCGGCCGCTTCGTGCAGTGGTGCAACGCCCACGGCGTGCCGCTCGTCTTCCTCGTCGACGTCCCCGGCTACCTGCCGGGCGTCGGGCAGGAGGACGCCGGCGTCGTCCGGCGCGGCGCGAAGCTGCTGCACGCCTACGCGGCGTGCGTGGTGCCGCGGCTGACCGTCGTGATGCGCAAGAGCTTCGGCGGCGCGTTCATCGCCATGGGCAGCAAGGGCCTGGGCGCCGACCGCGTCTTCGCCTGGCCCGGGGCGCAGGTCGACGTCATGGGCGCCGTCGCGGCGATCGAGGTGCTGCACCGCCGCGAGCTGGCGGCTGAGACCGACCCGCAGCGGCGGGCCGACCTGGTGCTGCGGCTGTCCGCGGCGCACGAGGCCACCACCGGCGGCCTCGGCCGGGCGCTGTCCAGCGGCGCGGTCGACGAGGTCGTGCCGCCGCACCTCACCCGCCGCCGGCTGGTCGAGGCACTGGCCGAGCTCCCCGACCGCCGGGGCGACCACCGCAACCCCCCGCTGTAGTGGGCGGCACAGCGGTCGCCGTGCCCTCCGGTCGGGTCGCGGGGGTCGCCTTCAGCGTCGTCGGCGAGGGGCTCCCGGTCACCGTCTTCGCGCACGGGCTGGGTGGTTCGTCGGCCGAGACCCGTCCGCTCGCCTCGCGGGTCGCCGGCACCCGGGTGCTGCTCGACCTGCGCGGTCACGGCGCCAGCGACGCGCTCGAGGACGGGTGGGACTACGACCTGCTCGCCGACGACCTGCTGGCCGTCGCCGACGCCACCGGCGCCACCCGCGCGGTCGGCCTCTCGGTCGGGTCAGGTGCGCTGCTGCGCGCGCTGTCGCGTGACCCGGTGCGCTTCGAGCGGCTCGTCATGGTCATGCCGGCGGCGCTCGACGAGTCCCGGGACGACGGCGCCACCGCGTCGATCCGCCGGCTGGGCAGCGCGATCGACGCCCGCGACGTCGACGCCGTCACCGACATGCTGCTGGCCGAGCTGCCCGAGGACGTCCGCGCGCGGCGAGGGGTGCGGCTGCTGCTCGGCCGCCGCGCGGCGTCGCTCATCACCCGACCGGCCCCGCGGCCGCGCGTGCCGGACCGTCCCGTCCACGACCGCGCCGTGCTCTCCGGCGTCACCGCGCCCGCCCTGGTCGTCGCGCAGGAGGACGACCCGCTGCACGCGCTCGACCTCGCCGTCGAGCTCGCGGCCGCGCTGCCCGACGCGTCGTTGCTGGCGCTGCCGCCGGGCGGCGTCTTCTGGACCGCGGGCGCGCGCGCCGCGGGGGCGATCGCCGACCACCTGTCCGACCCGACCGACGAGGACCTGCGATGACCCCGGCCCTGGCCGAGCACCTGACCACCCGGCTGGAGGCGGCCGTCGAGCGCCACCACGCCGTCGCTCAGGACTGGCTCCCGCACGACTACGTCCCGTGGGACCAGGGCCGGGACTTCGCCGCGCTGCCGTGGGAGGAGGCGCAGAGCCGGCTCGCCGCCCCCGTGCGCGCCGCCGTCGCGCTGAACCTGCTCACGGAGGACAACCTGCCCGGCTACCACGGCGAGCTGGCCCGCATCTACGGCGCGAGCGAGCCGTGGCGGCACTGGCTCGACCGGTGGACCGCCGAGGAGGGTCGGCACGCCATCGTCATGCGCGACTACCTGCTCGTCACGCGTGCGGTCGACCCGGTCGCGCTGGAGCAGGACCGGATGGCGACCGTCAGCGGCGGCTTCCAGGCGCCGGACAAGGACCTGCTCCACACGGTCGCGTACGTCGCGCTGCAGGAGCTCGCCACCCGCGTCTCGCACCGCAACACCGGCAAGCTGTCGGAGGACCCGGGACTGGAGAAGCTGCTCACCCGCGTCGCCACCGACGAGAACCTCCACATGGTCCTCTACCGCGACCTGGCGCAGGCGGCGCTCGAGGTCGACCCGACCGCGATGCTGCGCGCGATCGTGGACGAAGTAGCCGGTTTCGCGATGCCCGGGCTCGGCATCCCCGGCTTCACGCGCCGCGCGGCCGTCGTCGCGCGGGCCGGCATCTACGACCTGCGCGTCCACCGCGACGACGTCGTCGCGCCGCTGCTGCGCTACTGGAAGGTCTTCGAGCTCGAGGGCCTGCCGGCCGAGGCGGAGCAGGTCCGCGAGGAGCTCGTCGTCGTGATGGCCGAGCTGGACCGCCGGGTCGAGCGGCTGACGAGTCGGCGCGAGAGGGTGTCTGCATGACGGGACTCCTCGAAGGCAAGCGGCTGCTCATCACTGGCGTGCTCACCGAGCAGTCGATCGCCTTCTCGGTGGCGCGCTGCGCGGTCGAGCAGGGCGCCACCGTCGTGCTCAGCGGCTTCGGCCGCGGGATGTCGCTCACCACGCGCATCGCCCGGCGGCTGCCCGGGGAGCCGCCGGTCGTCGAGATCGACGTGACCTCGCCCGAGGACCTCAAGGCGCTGCCCGAGCGAGTGGGCGCGCACGTCGACGGCCTCGACGGGGTGCTGCACGCCATCGGCTTCGCGCCCGCCGGCGCCCTCGGCTCCGGGGTGCTCGACACCGATTGGGCCGACGTCGGGACGGCGCTGCACGTGTCGACCTGGTCGTACCCGGCGCTGGCCGGTGCGTGCCTGCCCATGCTCACCCGGGGCTCGTCGTACGTCGGGCTGGACTTCGACGCGCGGGTCGCCTGGCCGGCCTACGACTGGATGGGCGTGGCCAAGGCCGGGCTCGAGTCCGCCAACCGCTACCTCGCCCGCGACCTCGGCGAGCACGGCGTGCGCGCCAACCTCGTCGCCGCCGGACCGCTGAAGACGATGGCGGCCAAGTCGATCCCGGGCTTCGCGCAGTTCGAGGACGCGTGGTCCCAGCGCGCGCCGCTCGGGTGGGACGTCAAGGACCCCGAGCCGGTCGCGCGCACCTGCGTCGCGCTGCTGTCGGACTGGTTCCCGGCGACGACCGGCAGCATCGTCTACGTCGACGGGGGCTTCAGCGCCATCGGCGTCTGA
>Ga0136633_1001718_pt1 | contig 15806 bp, 9 predicted proteins | sample AntDrymeUQ832206_2_FD_105494 | JGI IMG/M metagenome (GOLD analysis project Ga0136633, IMG submission 105494) | Polar desert sand microbial communities from Dry Valleys, Antarctica - metaG UQ83 (22.06) | ecosystem: Environmental > Terrestrial > Soil > Desert | place: Antarctica: Dry Valley...
GCCAGCCGGGTGCCGTCCGGCGTCGTCAGCCAGCTCACGACAGGGCGACCGAGCGGACGGAGTGCGCCCCGATGCTCGTGCCGATGTCGGCGAGCACCTCCGCGGGGACGGCGCTGTCGACGGTCAGCGCCATGAGCGCGTCGCCGCCCTGGGAGGTGCGGCTGACCTGCGCTCCGGCGATGTTGATGCCGGCGTCGCCGAGGTGGGCGCCGACCTGTCCCACCACGCCGGGCTGGTCGTGGTAGCGGAAGAACAGCAGGTGGCCCTCGGCGAGCAGCTCGACGTCGAAGCCGTCGACCTCGACGAGCTTCTCGACCTGGCGCGGGCCGGTGAGGGTCCCGGAGACCGAGACCAGCTCGCCGGTCGGGAGCACGCCGTGGACGCGCACGACGTTGCGGTACTCCGCGCTGTCGGGGCTGGTCGCCAGCGAGACCTCCAGGCCCCGCTCGGCGGCGAGCGAGGGAGCGTTGACGAAGGTGACCTGCTCCTCGACGACGTCCTCGAAGACGCCCTTGAGGGCGGCCAGCTGGAGCACGGACACGTCGAGGGAGGCGACCTCGCCGCGCACCTCGACCTCGAGGCTGGCCGCGACACCGCCGGCCAGGGCGGTGAAGACGCGCCCCAGCTTCTCCACCAGCGGCAGCGCCGGGCGCAGCTCCTCGGGGACCGCCCCGGCCGCCTGCACGTTGACGGCGTCGGGCACGAAGTCGCCCTCGAGGGCGAGCCGGACCGAGCGCGCGACCGCGATGCCGGCCTTGTCCTGGGCCTCGACCGTCGACGCGCCCAGGTGCGGCGCGACGACGACGGAGTCGAAGGCGAACAGCGGCGAGTCGGTGCACGGCTCGGTGGTGTAGACGTCGAGCCCGGCGCCCGCGACCGTGCCCGCGGCGAGCGCGTCGGCCAGTGCCTGCTCGTCGAGCAGCCCGCCGCGCGCGGCGTTGACGATGCGCACCGTCGGCTTGCACAGGGCCAGCTGCTCGGCGCCGATCATCCCGACGGTCTCGGGGGTCTTGGGCAGGTGGATGGAGATGAAGTCGCTCTCGCGCAGCAGCTCCTCGAGGCTCACCAGCCGCACGCCGATCTGCGCGGCGCGCGCAGGTGCGACGTACGGGTCGTAGGCGATGAGCGTCGTGCCGAAGGCCGACATGCGCTGGGCGAAGAGCACGCCGATGCGGCCGAGGCCGACGACGCCGACGACCTTGTCGGCCACCTCGACGCCGGTGAAGCGGCTGCGCTCCCACCGACCGGCCTTGAGCGAGGCGTTGGCCGGCCCGAGGTTGCGGGCGCAGGCGAGCAGCAGCGCGACGGCCTGCTCGGCGGCGCTGACGATGTTGCTCTGCGGCGCGTTGACGACCATGACCCCGCGAGCGGTGGCCGCGGGCACGTCGACGTTGTCCAGACCGATGCCCGCGCGCGCGACGACCTTCAGCCGCGGCGCGGCGGCCAGGGCCTCGGCGTCCACCTGCGTGGCGCTGCGGATGATGACGGCGTCGGCGTCGGCCAGCGCCGGCAGCAGCGCCGAACGGTCGGCGCCGTCGACGGAGCGGACCTCGACGCCGTCGCCGAGCACGGCGACCACCGACGGCGCGAGCTCCTCGGCCAGCAGGACGACGGGACGGCGGTTCGCGGGCGCAGCGGAGGTCACGGGTTCCTCGGGGACGGCGGGCGGGGCGAGTCCCTCGCTCCGGCTGGGCGGCAGCCTACCGGCGGCGCTCAGACGGTCCCGCCTTGCGCCGTTCGGAGCAGTGCACCTGCGACAGTGCCCACGACCGCCAGCGCCCGTCGTCCTGCTGGGAGAGCCCCGTGCCCGTCCTCCGCCCGCTGCGTGGCTGCGCCGCGCTCGCCGCCGTGCTCGTGGCCGCGCTCGTGGCCGCGCCGCTGCTGCCCGCGGCGGCTGCCGCCGACCCCGCGCCGGCCCGACCGTCCGCCAGTCTGCGCAGCGCCGTCGACGCCGGCGAGACCTCCCTCGGGGGGCTGCCCCGCGGCACGATCCGCCGGGCGCCGGGCGCACTGCGCACGCAGAGCCGCACCGGCGAGGGCACCGGACCGGTCGCGACCGGCAGCCTGACCGCCGCGGACGTCTCGACGTTCCGGGTGGAGTTCGTCGACGACGGCGCGACCTGGAGCCCGGAGGCGAAGGCGGCGTTCCAGGCGGCCGTCGACGTGTGGGAGCGGGTCGTCGAGTCGGCCGTCCCCATCGAGGTCCGGGCGACCGCGACGACCTTCGCCGAGCCCGACCTCCTGGGCGGCGCGGGTCCGGCGGACTTCCGCCGGGACGACCGCGGCACCCCGGGCCTCGCCGACGACGTCTTCGAGCCCATCGCCCTCTTCAACGCCAAGCGGCGGGTCGACGCCGTGCCCGGCGAGCCCGACGTCCTTGCCGACTTCGACCCGGGCCTCGGCGGGCTCTACTTCGGCACCGACGGCAACCCGCCCGCGGACCGGATCGACTTCAAGACCGTCGTCCTGCACGAGCTCGGCCACGGGCTCGGCCTGGTCGGCACGGCCCGCGTGGAGGGCGGGCGCGGCGCGGTCGGCGACAGCGACATCAACGACGGCGCCGCGCGCAGCGGGGTCTCGTTCGACCAGTTCACCTATGCGAGCACGACCGAGCAGGCCGGTGACGGCGGGGGCCGCGTCCTCGACCTGCCCGACGGCTCGCCGGAGCTGCTGCAGGCGCTGACGGGCCAGCGCCTCTACTGGTCCGGCCAGCTCGGCCGCACCGCCGCGGGGGGCGGGACGCTGCCGCTCTACGCCCCGGCCGAGTGGCTGGAGGGCACGTCGTACGGCCACCTCGACGAGGACCCCTACCGGGGCGAGCACCCGGACGGGCTCATGACGCCGTTCCTGCACCCGGGCGAGTCGCTGGGCCAGCCCGGCCAGATCGCGATGGGGCTGCTCGCCGACATGGGCTGGGCGGTCCCGGCGGCCCGCGGCTCGCGGTACACGGCGGTCGAGCCGGTGCGCGTGCTGGACACCCGCGGCGACGCCGGCCAGGACGTCGGGGTGCGCCGCGGCCCGGTCGGCCCCGGCTCGGTCGTCGACCTGCCGGTGGTGGGCCGTGCAGGCGTGCCGGTCGGCGCGACGGCGGTCGTCCTGAACGTCATCGGCGTCAGCCCGACCGGCCCGACGGACCTGCGCGTCTACCCGGTGCCCGTGGTGGGCGCGCCGGTGCCGAGCACCTCGAACGTCAACCTGGCCGGCGGCACCCGCGCGAACCTCGTCACCGTGCCGGTCGGCCACAAGGGCCGGGTGCGCTTCCGCAACACCTCCGGCTCGGTCCACGTCGTCGCGGACCTGGCCGGCTGGTACGCCCCAAGCGGAACGTCGACGTTCACCGCCGCCGACCCGGTGCGCGTGCTCGACACCCGCGGCCAGGACGGGCGCGAGGTCGGCTCGGCGATCGGGCCGGTGGAGGGCGGCGGGTTCGTCGACCTGTCAGTGGTGCGCAACGGACCGGTCCCGAGCGACGCGTCGGCCGTCGCGCTCACGGTCACCGCCGTTGCTCCGACGACCGACACCGACGTGCGCGTCTACCCCGCCCCTGCCGAGGGGACGCTGTTCCCGCGCGTGAGCAGCGTCAACGCCGGCGCCGGTTCGGTGGTCCCGAACGTCGTCATCGTCCCGCTCGGCCAGGACGGGACCGTGCGGCTGCGCAACGCCGCCGGCCGCGTGCACCTGCTCGCCGACGTCGCCGGCTGGTACGACGGCAGTGACAGCGGCGGGCTCTTCCGGCCGGTGGGGCCGACGCGGGTGCTCGACACGAGGCCGTCCGTCGTCGGCCCGGGTCAGGACGTGGAGCTCCGCGTGGGCGGGCTCACGCGGGTGCCGAGCCTGGCGACCGCGGCCGTCCTCAACGTCACGGGGGTCGCGGCCTCGCAGGCGACCGACGTGCGCGTCTACCCCGGTGGGGGCAGCGCCGTCCCCCGGGTGTCCAACCTCAACCTGTCGCCTGGGCAGACCGCCGCCGACCTCGTGGTGGTCAAGCTGGGCGGCGGGACCGTGCGCCTGCGCAACGCCGCCGGCACCGTCGGCCTCGTCGCCGACGTCGCCGGCTGGTTCGGCCCCGCCGCCTGAGCGAGCGCGGGACGCACGACGGCCCGGCGGCTGCGCGAGGCAGCGTCCGGGCCGTCGTACGGGCTGGGGACTACTCCCCGGAGTCGTCGATCCAGGCCATCATCGGGCGCAGCTGCGCGCCGACCTTCTCGATCGGGTGGTCCGCGCCGGTCTTGCGGAAGGCGGCGAGCTCGGCGCCGCCGTTCTCGTCGTCGTCGATGAGGCGCTTGGTGAAGGTGCCGTCCTGGATCTCGGCCAGCACCTGCTGCATCGCCTTCTTGGTGTCGGCGGTGATGATGCGCGGGCCGGTGACGTAGTCGCCGAACTCCGCGGTGTCCGAGATGGACCAGCGCATCTTGCCGATCCCGCCCTCGTACATCAGGTCGACGATGAGCTTCAGCTCGTGCAGGCACTCGAAGTACGCGACCTCGGGCTGGTAGCCGGCCTCGATGAGGACCTCGAAGCCGGTCTGCACCAGCGCCGAGGCGCCGCCGCAGAGGACCGCCTGCTCGCCGAACAGGTCGGTCTCGGTCTCCTCCTTGAACGTGGTGCGCAGGACGCCGGCCTTGGTGCCGCCGATGCCCTTGGCGTACGACAGGGCCAGCTGCAGCGCGTTCCCGGTCGCGTCCTGCTCCACGGCGACCAGGCACGGCACACCGCGCCCGTCGACGAACTGCCGGCGCACGAGGTGGCCCGGACCCTTCGGCGCGACCATGGCGACGTCGACCCCGGCCGGCGGGGTGATCAGGCCGAATCGGATGTTCAGGCCGTGGCCGAAGAACAGCGCGTCGCCGTCCTTGAGGTTCGGGGCGACGTCGGCCTCGTAGAGCTTGCGCTGCACGGTGTCCGGCGCGAGGATCATGATGACGTCAGCCTCGGCGGCCGCCTCGGCGGGCGTGACGACGCGCAGCCCCTCGGCCTCGGCCTTGGCGCGGCTCTTGCTGCCCTCGGGCAGGCCGACGCGGACGTCGACGCCCGAGTCGCGCAGCGACAGCGCGTGGGCGTGGCCCTGGCTGCCGTAGCCGAGGACGGCCACCTTCTTGCTCGCGATGAGGCCGAGGTCGGCGTCGTCGTCGTAGTAGATCTCGGCCATGAGGTGGAAGTGCTCCTTCTGCGGTGGGTGGGTGTATCGGTCAGGAAGCGCTGCGCAGGCGCGGCTCGGCGCCGGTCATCGACCGCGAGCCGCGGCCGACGGCGACCATGCCGGACTGCACGAGCTCGCGGATGCCGAAGGGCTCGAGCACGCGGATGAACGCCGTCAGCTTGTCGTTGGTGCCCGTGGCCTCGATGGTGACGGCGTCCGCGGCGACGTCGACGACCTTGGCGCGGAACAGCTGGACGGTCTCGAGCACGTGGCTGCGGCTGGTCAGGTCGGCCTTGACCTTCACCAGCAGCAGCTCGCGCTGCACGCTGGTAGCCGGCTCGAGCTCGACGATCTTCAGCACGTTGACGAGCTTGTTGAGCTGCTTGGTCACCTGCTCGAGCGGCAGGTCGTCGACCGACACGACGATCGTCATGCGGCTCACCGTCGGGTGCTCGGTGGGGCCGACGGCCAGCGACTCGATGTTGAAGCCGCGCCGGCTGAACAGCGACGCGACGCGGGCGAGGACGCCGGGCTTGTCCTCGACGAGGACGGAGAGGGTGTGGCGGGTGAGGGCCATGGGTGGGTTCCTGTGTCCTGTCGTCAGACGTCGTTGGCGTCCCACACCGGGCGCGTGTCGCGCGCGGCGAGGATCTCGTCGTTGCTCGTGCCGGCGGGGACCATCGGCCACACCATCGCGTCCTCGCCGACGACGAAGTCGATGACGACGGGCGCGTCGTCGACGGCCATCGCCTTCTCGATCGTGGCGTCCACGTCGGACTTCGTGTCGCACCGCAGCCCGATGCAGCCCATCGCGTCGGCGAGCTTGACGAAGTCGGGGATGCGCTTGGACTGCAGGACGGTGTTGGAGTAGCGGCTGCCGTAGAACAGCGTCTGCCACTGGCGCACCATGCCGAGGTTGCCGTTGTTGATGACGGCCACCTTGATCGGGATGCCCTCGATCGCGCAGGTGACGAGCTCCTGGTTGGTCATCTGGAAGCAGCCGTCGCCGTCGATGGCCCACACCGTCGCCTCGGGGCGCCCGACCTTGGCGCCCATCGCGGCGGGGACGGCATAGCCCATGGTCCCGGCGCCGCCGGAGTTCAGCCAGGTGTAGGGGTTCTCGTACGAGATGAACTGGCTGGCCCACATCTGGTGCTGGCCGACGCCGCTCACGAAGATGGCCTCGGGGCCAGCGATCTGGCCGATGCGGGTGATGACGTGCTGCGGCGCCAGCGAGCCGTCGGTCGGCTCGGCGTAACCCAGCGGGTAGCGCGTGCGCCACCCGTCGACCTCGGCCCACCAGCCGCCGATGTCGGCGCGGGTACCGGTCTCGTACAGCTCGCCGACGGCGACGACGAGGTCGGCGATCGTCTCGCGGCAGTCGCCGACGATCGGCACGTCCGCGGTCCGGTTCTTGCCGATCTCGGCCGGATCGATGTCGGCGTGGATGACGGCGGCACCGGGCGCGAAGGAGTCGAGCTTGCCGGTGACGCGGTCGTCGAAGCGGGCGCCGAGGCAGATGAGCAGGTCGGCCTTCTGCAACGCGGTGACGGCCGCCACGGTCCCGTGCATGCCGGGCATGCCGAGGTGCTGCCGGTGGCTGTCCGGGAAGGCGCCGCGGGCCATCAGGGTGGTGACGACGGGGATTCCGGTGAGCTCGGCGAGCACTCGCAGCTCGGCGGCCGCGCGCGCCTTGAGCACGCCGCCGCCGACGTAGAGGACGGGGCGCTGCGCAGCCGCGATCAACTTGGCGGCCTCACGGATCTGCTTGGCGTGCGGCCGCGTCGTCGGGTGGTAGCCGGGCAGGTCGAGCTGCGGCGGCCAGGAGAACGACCCCTGCGCCTGCAGGATGTCCTTGGGCAGGTCGACGAGGACCGGGCCCGGGCGGCCGGTGCTGGCCAGGTGGAACGCCTCGGCGATGGTGCGCGGGATGTCGTCGGCGTGCTGGACCAGGAAGTTGTGCTTGGTGATCGGCATCGTGATGCCGACGATGTCGGCCTCCTGGAAGGCGTCCGTGCCGATCGACGCGCTCGGCACCTGGCCGGTGATGGCGACCATCGGGACGCTGTCCATGTATGCGTCGGCAATCGGGGTCACCAGGTTGGTCGCGCCGGGGCCGCTGGTGGCCATGCAGACGCCGACCTTGCCGGTCGCCTGCGCGTAGCCCTCGGCCGCGTGGCCGCCGCCCTGCTCGTGCCGGACCAGGATGTGGCGCAGCTTCTTGCTGTCGAAGATCGGGTCGTACGCCGGCAGGATCGCCCCACCGGGGATGCCGAAGACGACCTCCGCACCGACGCTCTCGAGCGAGCGCACGAGCGACTGTGCTCCGGTGAGGCTCTCGGGCTGGGCGTCCATGTCGGTTCCTTCGTGTTCCGCGGCGGTGTCAGGGCAAAAAAGAACCCCTCGTGCGGAGCACGGAGGGGTGAGCGCGGCTGCCGGTTCGGCAGGCGCGCTAGGGGACTACGAGGAGGCTGAGCACAGAGCAAGGGTGCGTCAGGCCTCCGGCAGTGTCAAGGAAGTGGGACACCCGTCCCATCATGTGGGACGGCCGGCCGGGCCGGACGGGGCCGCCCCGTCCACGAAGCGGGGAGGGGGGTTCCCGGGAGCGTCAGTCCGGCCTAACGTCGCAGCGTGGAGTTCCGGCTCCTCGGACCGGTCGAGGCCGACGAGGACGGGCGCGCGCTCCCCCTGGGCGGTCGGCGCCAGCGGGCCGTGCTCGTCCACCTCCTGCTCGCCCGGGGCAGCCCGGTGCCCAGCTCGTGGCTCATCGAGCAGGTGTGGGGCGACGCCGCGCCGGCCGCCGTGCGCACCTCCCTGCACACCTACGTGTCCCGGCTGCGCGCGGTGCTCGGCAACGCGCGGCTCCAGACCCGCAGCACCGGCTACGTCCTCGACGCCGCCGCAGAGGACGTCGACGCGGCGGTCTTCGAGCAGCTCGTCACCCGCGCCCGCGCGGACTCGGCCACCGACCCGGCGGCGGCCGCCGTGGCGTACGACCGGGCGCTCGCGCTGTGGCGCGGGCGCGCGCTGGGCGACCTGGGCGACGAGTCGTCGCTGGTGCCCGAGCGGACCCGGCTCGAGGCGCTGCGCAGCGCCGCGCTGTCCGAACGGGTGGCAGTGCGGCTGGCCCTCGGCTGGGCCTCCTCCGCCCTGTCCGAGCTGGAGGAGCTGCTGCGCCAGGAGCCGCTGCGCGAGGACCTGTGGGCGCACTACGTCCGCGGCCTCTACCGCGCCGGGCGGCAAGCGGACGCGCTGGCGGCCCTGGACCGGGTGCGCCGGCTGCTGCGGGACGAGCTGGGCGTCGAGCCGTCCGAGGAGCTGCGCAGCCTGCAGGCCCGGGTGCTTCGGCACGACCCGGCCCTGACGGCGCAGGGGGCGGCGCTGCGGGGCTACCGCCTGCTCGGCGTCCTGGGGAAGGGCACGTCGAGCGTGGTGCACCGGGCCGTCCAGCCGCAGGTCGGCCGGGAGGTGGCGCTCAAGGTGCTGCACCCCCCGTCGACCGACGGCGCCGACGGGGCCCGGTCGTTCGACGCCGCGGCCCGCGCGGCCGGCGGGCTGGAGCATCCGCACGTCGTGCCCGTGCACGACTTCTGGCGCGAGCCGGGCGGGGCCTACGTGGTCCTGCGGCTGCTCCGCGGCGGCACGCTCCGGCAGGCCGCCGCGACCGGGGCGGTCGACCTCGCGGCCGTGCTGCGCGTCACCGAGCAGGTGGCGGACGCCCTGCACGCCTTCGAGGTGCAGGGCGTGCCGCGCGGACCCCTCCACCTGGAGGACGTGCTGCTCGACGAGGACCAGAACGCCTACCTGTCGAGCTTCTCGCTCCCGCCGGTCCCGTCCCTGGTCGACGGGAGCCCCGGTCCGCGGGCCGACGCCGCCGCCCTGGGCGAGCTGCTCCGGGAGCTGCTCGTGGCGGTGCCGGCCGCGCCCGCCGCGGCGCGCGAGGTCGCCGCGCGGGCCGCCCGCAGCGGCCCGGACGGCCCGGCCGGTCCGGCTCAGGTGGCGGACGAGCTGCGCGCCGCGCTCGCCCCCGCCGCGCCGCCGCCCCGGGACGGCGGAGGCCGGCGCCCGCTGCGCAACCCGTACAAGGGGCTGCGGCCGTTCACCGAGGCGGACGTGGAGGACTTCTTCGGCCGCACCGCCCTCGTCGAGCGGCTGGTGGCGCGGCTGGCGGGCGACGGCGGCCCCGGCCTGCGCTTCCTGGCCGTCGTCGGCCCCTCCGGCTCGGGCAAGACCTCGCTCGTCCGGGCCGGGCTGGTCCCCGCCCTGCGCGCCGGCGCCGTCCCCGGCTCGGCCGCCTGGCGGGTCGTCGATGTCGTGCCCGGCACCGACCCGCTGGCCGAGCTGGACCGGGCCCTGGGCCGTGCCGCCGGCGCGCCGCTGCCCTCGGGCCCGGGCGCGGGCCCGGACGACCTGCTCCGCGCCCTCGAGGCCCTGGGCCCCGGCGAGCTGCTGCTCGTCGTGGACCAGTTCGAGGAGCTGTTCACCCTGGCCGGGCCGGCCGACCGGCGGACCCTGCTCGACGCGCTCGTCCTCGCCGTCACCGCACCGGGCAGCCGGCTGCGGGTGGTGGTGACGCTGCGCGCCGACTTCTACGACCGCCCGCTGGGCATCCCCGGACTCGCGACGCTGCTGCAAGACGGCACCGAGGTGGTCGTGCCGCTGGCACCGGCCGCGCTGGAGCAGGCGGTCGTCGAGCCGGCGGAGCGGGTGGGGGTGCGCGTCGAGCCTGCCCTGCTCGCGCAGGTCGTCGACGACGTCGGCGACCGGGCGTCGCTGCTGCCGCTGCTGCAGTACGCCCTCACCGAGCTATTCGACCGGCGCCGGACCGACGTGCTGACCCTGGTCGACTACCGGGCGGTGGGCGGCGTGGCGGGCGCCCTCGTGCGCCGCGCCAACGACGTGCACGCCCGGCTCACCGCGGGGCAGCAGCGGGTCGCCCGCCAGCTCCTGCTGCAGCTCGTGCGCCCTGAGGGCGCCGCCGCCGACACCCGCCTGCGGGTCCTGCAGAGCGAGCTCGTCGAGCGCAGCGACGACCCGGACGCCGCGCAGGCGGTGCTCGCCGCGTACGCCGCCGCGCGGCTGCTCTCCTTCGACCGCGAGCCGCGCACCGGCGCCCCGACGGTGGAGGTGGCGCACGAGGCGCTGCTGCGCGAGTGGTCGCTGCTGCGCGGCTGGCTCGACCGCGCGCGCGACGACCTGCGCGCCGAGCAGCGGCTGCGGGCCGCCGCCCGGGAGTGGGACGAGTCCGGGCGCGACCCGTCCTTCCTGGCCCGCGGCGGGCGGCTGGCCGCGCTCGACCACTGGGTACAGCGCTGGACCGCTGGGATGGGGTGGACGCCGGGCGCGTTGGAGCGCGACTACCTCGCCGCCTCGCGTGCCCAGCGGGCGGCGGCCGAGCGCGAGGAGGACGAGCGCGCCGCCCGCGAGCTGCAGCTGGAGCGGCGCGCGGTCCGGCAGCTGCGGGCCGTGGCGGTGCTGCTCGCCACCGCGGTCGTGGCGACGACGGCGCTGACGGCCTTCGGCTTCTCCCAGCAGCACCGGGCCGAGCGCGAGGCGGCCGTCTCGCAGGTGCGGGCACTGGCCGCCGCCGCGGTCGCGAGCCTGGACGACGACCCAGAGCGCGGACTGCTGCTGGCACTGGAGGCAGTCCAGCGCAGCCGGAGCGACGACCCGGGCGGGCCACCTGAGCGGGAGGTGCTGCCGGAGGCCGAGGACGCCCTGCACCGCGCGACCGTCGCGTCCCGCCTGGTCCTCGCCGTCCCCGGGGCCGGCGGAGCGGTCGACTGGTCTGTCCGCGGTCTGCTTGTCACGAGCGGTCCCGAGCAGAGCGGACGGGTCGAGCTGCGCGACGCAGCGACCGGGGAGCAGCTCCTGGCCCTGCCCGCGCATGACGGCGACGTCAACGCGGTCCGCTTCAGCCCGAACGGCTCGCGGCTGCTCACCACCGGCGACGACGGGGCCGCCCGGCTCTGGGACCCGGAGACCGGGCGCCAGGTCTGGGAGCGAGTGGGGTCGGGCGAGGTGTGGGGGCCGTCCTTCAGCGCCGACGGCAAACGGCTGTCGGCGGCGTGGAGCGAGGAGGGCGTGGTGCGCGTGCTCGACGCCCGGACGGGCGCGGTGCAGGCCGAGCTGCGCGCGGTGCCGAAGCCGTGGGCGACGGCACTGGCACCGGACGGCGCGCGGATCGCGCTCTCCGGACCGCCCGAGCCCGGCGCCGTCGTCGTGGACGTCGCGACCGGCCGGCAGGTGCTGCGCGTCGCGGCCGCGACGACCCCGGCGTACGGCGTGGACGTCAGCCCGGACGGGCGGCTGCTCGTGACGTGGGGCGTGGACGGGCGGGCGCGGCTGTGGTCGACGCAGGACGGGGCGCCGCAGGGGACGCTCTACAGCAGTGCACCGATCGCCGGCTTCGACTGGACGGCGGACTCCGTCCGGGCGGTGGTGGGGGGCGACGACGGGGTGGCCCGCGTCTTCGAGGTGCGGGCCGAAGGGGTCCGCGAGGTGGTGCGGCTGACCGCCACGTCGCTGCAGGGCATCACGGGGGTGGCCTTCTCCCCCGACGGCGGGCGGGTCGTCGCCGGGGACACCTCCGCCACGGCCACCCAGGTGTGGGACGTCGGGCCGGGCGGCAGCCGCGAGTGGCTCACCGTCCCCGGACCGGTGCGCCAGGTCGCGGGCGCGGACTTCAGCGCCGACGGCGAGCTCCTGCTGGCCAGCACGGCCGACGGGGCGCTGGCCGTCCGAGACCTCGCCTCGAACCGGGTCGTCCGCTCCACCCGTGCGTACGACGGCACCGTGCACCAGGTCCGCACCAGCCCGGACGGCGCGCTCGTGGCGGGCTTCGCCGGGGGCGCCGCGCGGGTGTGGCGGGTCGACACGGCCGCCGAGGTCTTCGCCGTCCCGCTGAGCAGCACCGGGAGCTCGCTCACCTGGAGCCCGGACGGCGCGCTGCTCGCCGTCACCGAGGAGGCGGGCGACGTGCGCATCGTCGGCCGGGACGGGGCCCCTGCACCCGCGCCCGCCGGCACCGGCGACCTGGGCGTGTCCTCCGTGGCCTGGGCCGCCGACGGCCTGCTGCTGCTCGCGGTGCGCCCGGCCGGCGGGCGTGCACCCGGGTGGGTGCGCGTCGCCGAGGGCGCGCGGGAGGTGCGCCGGCTCCCGACGACCGGGGAGCACCTCGCGGTCGACCCCACGGGGCGCACGGCTGCGGTCACCTCCGGGTCGGGCGAGGTCACCCTGTGGGACGTCGGGACCGGACGGCTGCTGCACGCGCTCACCGGCCACGTGGGGCCCGTCTGGGATCTGGCGTTCAGCGCGGACGGGCGAGAGCTCGCGACCTCCGGGCAGGACGGCACGGTCCGCCGATGGGACGTCGGGAGCGGCCGCGCGACGCTCGTGCTGCGCGGCCACCAGAGCGTCGTCTACTCCGTGCGCACCAGCCCGGACGGCCGGCAGCTCGTCAGCGCGGCGGCGGACGGGACGGTCCGGGTGTGGGCCGTCGACCTCGACGACCTGGTGCGCCTGGCCCAGCAGCGGCTCACGCGCGGCCTCACCGACGAGGAGTGCCGGCAGTACCTGCAGGGCGAGGGCTGCGGCTGAGCAGGAAGAGGGCCGGTGCAAGGTTCCTTCCAGGTCGGGGCAAGGGCGCGGCGAGGCCGCAGGTCCACGGTGCCCACAGCCGACCGCCGCACCGGTGGTCGCCCAGAGGGGGTCCTCATGTCCGTCCTGTCTCGTCCTGTCCGCCACCGCGCACCGGCACCGACGCAGCGCGAGGTGCGCATCCCGCTGCCCCGCGACGCCTCCCCGGCGGAGGCCGTGCCGCGCACCGAGCCCGCCGTCCGCACCCCGGCCCCACGCCCGTCCGCACCGACCGCTCGACGGCGCATCCCGCCGGCGCTGCTCGCCGTCGGCTTCGTCGGCGCGCTGGCCGTCGCCGGTGGCACCACCTACGTGCTCACCGACGGCGACGGCGGCGGGGCAGCGTCGGTGATCGCCCCGGCGTACGTCCCGACCGACACCGACCTGGCCCGCGACGCCGCCGCTGCGGCGCGCGGCGCCGGCAGCACGTCCGTCGGCCTGGACGACACCCGCCGCGTCACCGAGGCGCAGCGCGACGCCGCGATTCAGCAGCGCGCGCAGAACCTCCAGCCCTGACCGGGCTCCCGGCTGGGCCCTGAGCCCCAGGGCTCAGCCGGTGATGGCGCCCTGGGCCGCCGAGCCGACGAGCTTGGCGTACTTGCCGAGCACGCCGGTGGTGTAGCGGGCCTCGAGCGGCTTCCAGCCCGCGCGGCGCCGGTCGAGCTCGTCGACCTCGACGAGCAGGTCGAGGGTGCCGGCGTCGAGGTCCAGCCGGATCCGGTCGCCGTCCTGCACGAGCGCGATCGGACCGCCGTCGGTCGCCTCGGGGGCGACGTGGCCGACGCACAGGCCGGTCGTGCCGCCGGAGAAGCGGCCGTCGGTGAGCAGCAGCACGTCCTTGCCCAGGCCCGCGCCCTTGATCGCGCCGGTGACCATGAGCATCTCGCGCATGCCCGGCCCGCCCTTGGGCCCTTCGTACCGGATGACGCAGACGTCGCCGGTCTTCAACGTGCCGTCGACGACGGCGTCCATGCACGGCTGCTCGCCGTCGAAGACGCGTGCGTTGCCCTCGAAGACCTGCGCCTCGAAGCCGGCGCTCTTGACGACCGCGCCCTCGGGGGCGAGCGAGCCGTGCAGGATCGTGATCCCGCCGGTGCGGTGCATCGGGTTCTCGAACGCACGCAGCACCTCGCCGTCCAGTGCGGGGATGTCGAGCGCCTCGAGGTTCTCGCGCATCGTGCGACCGGTGACGGTGAGGACGTCGCCGTGCAGCAGGCCGGCGTCGAGCAGCGCCTTCATGACCACCGGGATCCCGCCGATGCGGTCGATGTCGGTCATGACGTAGCGGCCGAACGGCTTGACGTCGGCCAGGTGCGGCACGCGCGCGGCGATGCGGGTGAAGTCGTCGTACGACAGCTCGACGCGCGCCTCGTGGGCGATGGCCAGCAGGTGCAGCACGGCGTTCGTCGAGCCGCCGAGCGCCATGACCACCGTGATGGCGTTCTCGAACGCCTCCTTGGTCATGATGTGGCGGGCGGTGATGCCGGCGTCGACGAGTTTCACGACGGCCTCGCCGGAGGCGATCGCGAAGGCGTCGCGGCGCTTGTCGACGGCGGGCGGTGCGGCGCTGCCGGGCAGGGACATGCCGAGCGCCTCGGCCGCGCTGGCCATCGTGTTGGCCGTGTACATGCCGCCGCAGGCGCCCTCGCCCGGGCAGGTCGCCTTCTCGATCGCGTCGAGCTCGGCCTGGCTGATGAGGCCGCGCGCGCAGGCGCCCACGCCCTCGAAGACGTCGATGATGGTGAGGTCGCGGTCCTCTCCGTCCAGGCCCTTGAGCTTGCCGGGCAGGGTCGAGCCGGCGTAGAGGAAGACGGCCGCGAGGTCGAGCCGCGCGGCGGCCATGAGCATGCCGGGCAGCGACTTGTCGCAGCCCGCGAGCAGGACGCTGCCGTCGAGCCGCTCGGCGAACATCACCGTCTCGACCGAGTCGGCGATGACCTCGCGGGAGACCAGCGAGGCGCGCATCCCCTCGTGGCCCATCGAGATGCCGTCGGAGACCGAGATCGTCCCGAACTCCATCGGGAAGCCGCCCCCGCTGCGCACGCCCTCCTTGCTGGCCTTGGCCAACCGGTCGAGCGACAGGTTGCAGGGGGTGATCTCGTTCCAGCTCGACGCGACGCCGATCTGCGGCTTGCTCATGTCGTCGTCGGTCATGCCGACCGCGCGCAGCATGGCGCGGGCAGGGGCGCGGTGCATGCCCTCGGTGACCTCGGTGCTGCGGGGCTTCCGGCTCTGAGTGCTCACGCAAGCAGCGTAGGCGAGCCGTCCAGGCCCGCCGGTGCCACGATGGGCGGCGTGCCCGACCGACCCTCCCCCGAGCGCGTGCACTTCGGGCCCGAGCGCATCGCGCTGCTCCCGGTGACCGTGTTCCTGCTCGGCACGCTGCCCGTCGCGACGTCGTCGGTGTGGCTGCTGTGGTTGCTGCTGGTCCCGCTCGGCTGCGCGGTCTGGGTGCTGCGCGCGCGGGTCGTCGCCATCCCGCTGGGCGTCGAGGTCTGCAACGGCCTGGCTGCGCACCGCGTCGCCTGGGACGACGTCGAGGGCTTCGACGTGCCGCGCCGCGGTCCGGTCCGGCTGCTTCGGCGCGAGGGGCGGCCGATGCTGCTGACGGCGCTGCCGCGGCGGCGGCTGCCGCAGTTGCTGGCCATCGGCGGACGGGCCGCAGCCGGCTCCTAGGCTCCCCCGCGTGGCGACCACCTTCGACTTCCGCGGCTCCGACGCGACCCGCCTGCGCGGCTGGAGCAACGACGGCGACGGCCTGCCGCTGCTGCTGTGCAACGGGCTCGGCGCGATCCCCGAGGCCTGGCCGGCACTGGTCGCCCCCGACAGCGGCTACGCCGTCACGAGCTGGTACCACCGCGGCACCTTCGGCTCCGACCGCCCGGCCGACGCCGCTCGGGTGCGGATCGAGGACCACGTCGAGGACGCGATCGCGCTGCTCGACGAGCGCGGCGTCGAGCGGGCGCTGGTGGCCTGCTGGTCGATCGGCGTCAACGTCGGCTTCGAGCTCGCCGAGCGGCACCCGGAC
>Ga0136633_1001719_pt1 | contig 15796 bp, 14 predicted proteins | sample AntDrymeUQ832206_2_FD_105494 | JGI IMG/M metagenome (GOLD analysis project Ga0136633, IMG submission 105494) | Polar desert sand microbial communities from Dry Valleys, Antarctica - metaG UQ83 (22.06) | ecosystem: Environmental > Terrestrial > Soil > Desert | place: Antarctica: Dry Valley...
CAAGCCGCCCGCGCCGCCCAAACTGCCGACCGCCGTCTGGATCAACAAACCAGCCGACACGAAGCAGGCCGCCGCTCACTAAATTCGAACACGAAGCGTCTCACCGGGCTTGACAGGCTCCGGGCGGCGGCGCTGACAACGCTCTTCGGCCGCGAGTACGATGCACAGGACGCGGTGCGCTTGGGCTTCGCCCACGCCGTGACAACCCCACAGCGGCTGCTTTCTGACGCCCTCGCGATGGCTCGCGCCGTCCCGCCGGACGCCTTCGAAGCCTATGCGTTTAGCAAGCGCGCCCTGCAGGCCGACACGCTCGAGCGCATCCAAACCGTCGCAGCCCGCCTCGATGCCGAGATTCCCGCTGTCTTGTCCAGCGACGCCGGCGTCCGCCTCCGCGCTCGGCGGTACGCGCAGATCAAGGGCCACGCGCCGCCGTGGGGGCCCGAACCGACCGACGGATAGCCCGCGCCGCACTCGCTCGACATTGCACGCGGCGTCAAGGCTCGCACTAGACTAGACGCGACGGTGCCGGCTGGTGAACGCCCCGGCATTGGCTGCGTCGTGCCTGGCATCAGACTGCGTCGCAGCTGACAACTGCGCGAGCGCCTCGGCAAGCCCAGCGGCGGCGATCGAACACGCATGGCCCGCACCCTCGAGCCGCGTCAACGGCGGGGTGCGCCCGTCGACGGGCGCGCCGTCGTCGCGCGCCCATTTCCGCGAGCGTCGCATTCACAGACGCTCAGGCGAACTGCGCCTTATGGCCTTCGTAAAACTTCAGCATTGCCGCGTTGGAGGCCGCGGTCCGATCCAGCGCCTCGACGAAGCGTTCTGCGTCGGCGCTCGGAATCGCCGCTACCATCGCGTCAGCGGGGGCACCGGTGAACGTGCGCATGCCGATGCAGCCCAGTGACAGCGTCGGTCGTGTCTGATCCTGGGCCGCCGGAATAGCCGCGCAGGTCGGTCGCCCAAAGAGGTTTGGCATCATCGCGTCCGTCCACGTCGCCGCCCCGGCAGCCTCGTTGTAGAGCATCGCCTGCTTGGCCGACAGCCAGATGAGAATAATGTCCGGCTCCAGCGGGAACGCGCTCAGCGGCCCGTAGACGATCCCGGCATTGGCGGCGTTGACATGTGGCAGCGAGGTGGTCTCAGCCTCCGCGAGGTAGTCGTCAGCGCACATCTTCTGGACGATCCCCATCAGTTCGTTCTTGACCTCGTCGGGAAGGGCGAAGCCCATCGTCAGCGCCCCTACCGGACAGTTGAAGTGCTGTTCAGCGGACGCGTAGAAGGTGTCTGTCTGTGCGCGTGGCCAGAAGCTACACGCCGATGGGACGGTGCCGCCGAACTCTGCAATGTCGTCGGGCTTGACCGGCACGAACGTCAGCGCTATGGGCGGCTGGTCAAGTTCGAGCTTCTCGCTCAGTTGCGCAGCGATGTCTGGCGCATTCATGGTGCCACCTCCGTCTGAAGGAATCGTTCGATACAGACCTGCTGCTCGGTCGGTTCCGCACAGCAGTACCACGGTTCGCTGAGATGCGGCAGAGTCGGTTGAGCGCCCGCGACGCTCTGTGCAGGTAAATCAAGCGCACCGTCGCCAATGCCGCACGCATCGCGTGCCAGATCCCACACTCGCGCGAAGGTCACGGCCCGCGGCTCGTCGGCGTCAGCGCGTTCGACGAGCGCAACGATGTCGTCATGCAGCGCATCGACGGTTGCATCGTGATGCTCCCAGCGGTACAGGAGCGCCGCGTCGTCAAACGGCCCCACGAGGTCGCGGACCTCGCTGAGCTCGAGTAGTCGAGAACCCGCGGGGATCAGCAGCCTGATCGCGTATTGGATCGGTGCGACGTTCTCGACCAGATCAAGTTCCAAAATCGTTTCGAGAAGGTCCATGTACCCACGGGCTGTCGTCCATGGCGTGAAAGCCACGAACGTGGGCGCGAGGATCATGCCGTGCTCGCGGAAGGCCGCGACGACCTCGACGAACTGCTGGCGGGTGTGGCGCTTGTCGAAGCGCTCGAGGATGTGGTCGTCGACGGCCTCGACGGCGCTGGTGACGAACAGGCAGCCTGTCGCTCGCAGCGTCGCGAGATGCCCGACGTGCTTGCTCAGATGCTCGATCTTGATGGTGACGTCGTACGTCAGCTCGGGATACTCGTCGTGCAGCGCGCGGACGAGCGGCAGCGCGTGGCCCGGTCCATTGAAGAAGTCCGGGTCACCGAACGTGATGTGTTGCGCGCCCGCGGCGACCTGCTGGCGGATGTCCTGCAGGACGACGTCGGCTGGGACGGCGCGGAAGCGTCCGCCGTAGACGGGCACGATCGGACAGTGCCGGCACAGGTGCTTGCAGCCGCGCGTGGCCTCGGTATACCCGACCACGCGCTGGCCGCCGTCGACGACGAGGTGCGCGTACTTCGCGAGCTCAGGCAGGCCGCTGCGGTCAGGCACGACAAAGGGTTGCTTCGCAAGTGAGACGACGGGCTCGGGTTGGGGTCCATCCTGACGCTCGCCGGCTTCGAGCTGTCGGTAGACACTGACAAGCCCCTCCTCGAACTCACCGCCGAGGATCGTGTCGGCCCCCAAACGGCGAAAGAACGCCTCGTTGACGGGCGCGTAGAGGCCGTAGAAGCACATGTGGGCATGGGGGTTCATCGCGCGCAGCAGTGGCATGAGCGACGTGGCGATGCGGCTGGCCGTGTGCATCGGGACGTACAGACAGATCAGATCCGCAGTTGACACGGCCGGTTCGTCGAGTGGTTCAAGAGCGACATCGGTCGTCGTCACGTCCGCGCCCGCGTTTCGCAGCCAAGCCGCCGGCGATGCGATCCCGAACGGCTGGTGGCCCAGTTCGTAAGTCGATATGAGAAGGACGCGCACTCTAATAGTCCACCATTCGGTTTATCGGCCCCTAGGCGCTTCTTTCCGCGACTATAGACGCGCCGGCACCGCCGCGCCAGAACTTCTTCTCATGGCGCGCGCGACCCAGGGCGCCTCACGTGTTCATCTCCTCGCACGAACAGAGACCGTAAGTAAGCCATTGCGCCAAGGCGATGCGCTGGGCGCCACGTTGTGAACGGGAAACCACAAGCTCGCGGTGGCCCCGGGGGGCGCTCGTTTGACACCGGCGATCGCGCGGTGCATGCTCGCCACCCGACTTGCCGAGATGACCGACACGGTGATATGACCTCTCCGACCCGTCTGCAGGCCGAGCAGTCCGCAGCGCGTTCGAACGCTGCGGAGTACGAGCGCTTGGCCGTCCCGGCCCTCTTCGCCGGTTGGGCAACATCGCTCGTGGACCTCGCCTCGCCGGCTCCCGGAGCCCACATCCTCGATCTGGGATGTGGTACCGGGATCGTCGCGCGCACCGCGGCGGCGGCCGTGGGCGCCGACGGGTACGTCGACGCCATCGACAGCGACCTCGCGATGCTCGAGGCGGCCCGCGAGGCGTGCACGGGCGTCGCCGCATCAATGCACTGGCACACCGCTGACGCGCTGCATCTGCCGTTCGACGACGCCGCCTTCGACATCGTCTTCTGCCAGCAGGCGCTGCAGTTCTTCGAGGATCCAGGCGGCGCGCTGGTCGAGATGCGACGCGTCGTGCGGCCGGGCGGCTGCGTCGCGGTCAACACGTGGCGCGGCGTGCAAGAGGGGTCGGCCTCGCACACGCTGGCGGCCACGTTGGGGAGCCACCTCGGCAGCGAGGCGGCAGGCGAGCTCGACGCGCCATGCGTCCTCGGCGCACCCGATGCCCTGGGGAAGGCGCTGTCCGATGCCGGGCTCGACGTGCGTCACACTGGCGTTCTGGTGCAGGCGCTGAATGTTGGGTCCGCCGCGGAACTGCTCGACCTGGCGGCGCTGATCACCTCGCTGGGCCCATGGCTGGCGGACCTGGGCAGTGACACTCGCCGTCGATTGACCGAGGAGCTCGACCACGCATTGGCCGCTCCGGAGGTAGAGGGTCGGCTTGCGATCCTGATCGAGGCGTGCGTCGCGGTCGGGCGTCGATGACCAGCGCCTCGTCTAGCGAGTCCACCGCGATGCTGCCGCTGCGTGTGCTGCCGCCTACCGTCATTGAGGCAGTGCGTCGGCTCGACGCCTCGACAACCCCCGTGAGTGCCTATATCTACTGTCCGGAGGTGGCCGCCCTGCGGGCGGCACGGCTGCGCGAGACGCTCCCTCCGTGGGCGGAGGTCTTCTACGCCGTCAAGGCCAACGCGTTTCCTCCGGTCCTGCGTGCGCTGGCCGGCATCGTCGATGGCTTCGAGGTGGCCTCTGAACGGGAGGTCGACCTCGCGGCGGCAGCCACGACATCCACGATCGCCACGAAGGCTCGGCTCGTGGCGAGCGGCCCGGGCAAGAGTGAGGCGAACCTCACCCGGCTCGTCGAGCTCGGCGTCGAGGCGATCAACGTCGAGAGCATGCTGGAGCTGCAGCGCGTCGCTCGCCTCGCGCAGCTGCACGGCACGCGAGTGTGCGTGACGCTGCGCGTCAGTCCCCGCCCCGTGCACATCACGCCGACTCTCGCTCTCGGTCAGAACACGACGCCGTTCGGGATCGCTGAGGAGCAGCTTGCGCCGGTGCTGGCGGCGGCGTCGGCCCTGCCGACCGTCGAGGTCGGCGGATTTCATTTCCATGTCGTCTGTAACAACCTGGACGCTGCGGCGCACGCGGCCTACGTGCAGTGGTGTCTTGGGTGGAGTCAGCGGACCGCCGCACTCCACGGTGTCGACCTGCAGATCGTCGACGTGGGCGGAGGCCTCGGCGTCCCCGGCGAGGCGCAGGAGGAGCTTGATCTCGCAGTGCTGGCCGAGTGCCTCGGTGCGCTGCGGCCGCCGGCGGGGACGCGTGTGATCTTCGAGCCGGGCCGCTGGATCGTCGACGACTGCGGCTACTACGCCGCTGAGGTCACAGATCTGAAGCGGACCAACGGGACCTGGTTCGCGGTCCTGCGAGGCGGTATCCACCACTTCCTGCGTCCCGCGGTCTACGGCACGCCGCACAACTTCACGGTGATTCCCCGTGGTTTCTGGCCTTACGACTTCGCGCGGCCCGAGATCCGCGACGCGCCGGTGACGGTTGTCGGAGAGCTGTGCACGCCGGCAGACGTGCTCGCCCGAGACGTGCTCGTGCAGCGACTACGCGTAGGCGATGTCCTCGTATTCCCCCGCGCAGGATCCTACGGATGGGAGATGTCGGTCCAGGAGTTCCTCGGACATCCCCGCGCGGCGCGCATCGTCGCGCCGCGCGCGCAGCAGGAAACCCCGGCGACGGAGCACCGCGCCGTCCTCGGGTCGGGCTGAGGCTCAGAGCAGCCGCTCGAGCATCTCGCTTACGTGGTCGACGGCCTCTCGCGTGCCGTCCCCCGCTTCGAGCCGCTTGGTGTCGACGATCGTCCCCATGATCGAGTCCTGCATCTTGCCGTCCTCGAAGGCGGCGAGCATCGGCGTCCGGATCGCGCCGTGGGTCTCCATCAGGCCGGCATTGAACGGGCTGAGCTCGACGCGCACCACCGTCGCCTTCCCGCGGAAGTTCTTTGCGACCTCGTCGACGACCGGGATCAGCGACTCGCTCGCACCACATGAGGCTGAGGAGAAGTGGACGAGGACCGGCTGCTTGGAGTCGAGCACCTCGGCCTTGAAGTTACGACTGCCGATCACCTCGCGCACTGGCCGCATCTGCCGTTCGAGCATCTCGCCGATGTCCTCGACCGAGGACAATCCACCGATCAGGTCCTTTGGGCGTCCGTCACTGAACGCGATCACGGCCGGCAGGCGGTGCACGCCGTAGCGCGCGGCGAGCCTGCTCGCGCCCGCCTCGATGCTGGCCGTAGCGATCGTAACGGCGAAGACGCGACCGTCAAACCTGTCGGAGACCTCGTCCATGATCGGCAGGAGCTGTTGGCTGGCCTCACAGGACTTCGCGGTGAAGGCCACCACCGACGCTTCCCGTGGGTTGATCACACGGTCCCTGAAGTCCTCCAAGCTGATCATTTCACAGGCCATTGCTGGCTCCTCTCTGCGGATATCGCGGGCGCCAAGCATCCCATGACGAAGTGCAACCGTCAACCGTGCCGCGGGGCCCCCGAAGGGCGCTGTAGGCTTGAATGACGGTGCCCGCCGACGCGACACCTCCAATGGCAGCGATCACCGTTCGCGCGGCTCATTCAGCCGATGTCGAGGTGATCGCAGACCTGCATTTCCGCAGCGCCGAGGCTGCATTCACCAGTTTCGCCCCGCGTGACCGCCCGGTCCCGACCAGGGCCGACCTGGCACGGGACTGGACCACGCGGTTGACCGACGCTCCGACGCTCAAGCGCGTGACCTTCGTCGCCGAGCACGACGGGACGATCGTCGGCGTGGTCGAGGCCGGCCTGGAGCCCACAGACCAGACGCTTGGCAGGCTCTCGCGCTGCTACATCGATCCGGCGACATGGGGAACGCGCGTCGGCAGCCAGCTCTTTGAAGCCGCCGTCACCCACATGCGCGGACTGGGATGTACGACGGCGGTCGGCTGGGTCATGGAGCACAACCGCCGATCGCGTGAAAGGATCGAGCACTTGGGCATGACCCCGACTGGAAGGCGACAGCCGACGTGCGAAGCCGCGGTGCCGAGCGGCATCGAGGATCTGCAGTACCTGCTGGATCTGCGTTAGCGTCGCCTCACCGTCAGCGATCCTGATGCAAGCTCATCAGGCTTGAGACGATGGGGTGCGTGAGTTCTCCGGCGACTTGCGCGGGCATGTCCGGCCGGTTAGAGTCGCTGGCTCGACCTCGTGGCAGGAGCGACATGGCATCCAGTGTGACCATCGGGTTGCCGGTAGTGGACCTTTCGGACACGGGGGCGGCACGCCTCGGCAGCGAGTTCGGGCGGTTGCCGACGGGCGAGGAGAACCTGGAGGAACTGCTCGCGGGGCTGCTCGCGACGGCGGTGTGTGAGTTGCCGCACGAGCTGATCAAGCCCGTTTTGCGACTGCGCGCCGATCCGCAGGCTCCCGGCGCGCTGCTCGTCACGGGCATGCCCGTCGACGACGACCTGCCGCCGACGCCGACGGCGCCCGTACCGCCGTCGTTTACCCCGGGACCGGTCAGCACGGGAGCGATCCTCCTGCTCGCGATCCTGCTCGGCGAGCCGGTGGCATACGCCGCCGAGAAGGACGGCGCGCTCGTGCAGAATGTGTTTCCGACGCGCGATCAGCGCGACCAGCCGAGCAACGAGAGCTCTGCGGTGGCGCTCGAGTTCCACACAGAGCTGACGTTCAGCCGCGTAGTACCGGCGCAGAGCTTCGACGTCGCGGCTCCGGACTTCGTCTTGCTGTTGGCGCTGCGATCGCAGCCCGAGCGCGCCGCGACCACATCGATCATCGAGGCGCGCGACGTCTGCCGGCTCCTGGACCCGGCGAACGTCGAGATGCTGCGACAGCCCGTCTTCGAGTTGCGCGCGCCGCACTCCTTCACCCAGGACGCAAGGGGCTCGCGTCCCTGGTCGCCGCCGCTGGCACTCGTCGGCGGCCCCGACGAGGATCCGTCGATGGTCTTTGACATCTCCTGCGGCGTGAAAGCCCGCACGCCTGAAGCCGAGGTCGCCCTGGAGGCCCTGCGCCGCGCCTGCGCCGATCCCGCGATTCACCGCCATGTCAGCCTGCGGCCGGGTGACCTACTCGTCATCGACAACCATAAGTGCGCCCACGCCAGGAGCCCGTACCCAGCGCGCTTTGACGGACGCGACCGCTGGCTGCTGCGCACCTATGTGCGTCACAGCATCCGGCTGCTGCAGTCCGCGGCCGGCCGGCCGTTCAGAGTTCTCGCATGATCGGCACGTCGTTGACCTCCACGTCAACCACCGTGATCCCTGCTCAACTGGCGTCTGACCTTGGCGAGGCGATCGCACTTCACCTCTGGGATCACAGCGGTCCGGTCGCGCGGGCCGATACCGTTGTGACGCAGCTCGCGCGCGTCGCGCAGACCGGCCGTGGAGGAGAAGTCGAGGAGTTCGTCCGCCGTGTCGACGCCGTGGTTGCGGACGACGCTCGGCGCGACTTCGCCATCGCCGTGCATCCGGTACAGGTGCGCTCCAAGCTGTGGTTGATCGACGAGCTGACCAACCGCTGCGACCTGGCGACGTCCTCGTTGCTCGTGCTGGGTGGGTGGTACGGGATCTTGCCGATGCTCGTCAATTGGCGGCTGGCGACGCCGCCGACGCAGATGGTGACCATCGACACCGATGCCGTTGTCGGGAACGCCGGTGAACGCGTCATCGGGTCGATGTATCCTAACGTCGAGTATCGCTGCGCGGATGCCATGACACTTGATTACGGTGCCCTGGGGCTGCGGCATCCGCCGGTCATCGTCAACACGATCTGCGAGCACCTGCTGGACGTCGCGGGCTGGTGGAACCGGCTTCCGTCCGGCCAGCTCGTCGCCGTGCAGAGCAACAACTACGAGGGCTGTGCGGATCACGTGAGCGCCGTCGGGAGCATCGACGAGTTCAAGCGGCAGTTGCCCTTCTCGGAGCTGCTGTTCGAGGGCGTCCTCGAGCTCCCGCCCTGGTTTGATCGGTACATGCTCATCGGCCGGCGATGACGCGAGACGCGCTTACCGAGGCCGGCGACCACCGCAACGAGTTGCGGGAGGTGACGTTCATCGCCGTCACCGGGAGCTGCGGAAAGACGACGACGAAGGATCTCACCGCGGCCGTCCTGGGTAGCCGGTTGCGCGGATCGAAGAACGAGGACACGCGCAACTGCGGCCCTGACGTCGCCGCCGCGATTCTGCGCATCCGGCCAGACGACGACTTTTTCGTGCAGGAGCTGGGAGCCTGGGGTCCAGGGACACTCGACGCCGGGATCCATCTCGTCCGGCCCGACATCGCGGTCGTTACCAACCTGCGCAACGATCACTACAGCAGCCTGCGGGGACCGCGAGGGGCCCAGGCCGAGAAGGGCAAGCTCGTGCGCAGCGTTCCCGTAACCGGGGCCGCTGTGCTCAACGCGGACGATCCGCTGGTGCGCGAGCTCGCCTCGTGGACCTCGGCCCGCACAATTTCGTTTGGACGCTCCGCAGATGCCGACCTGCGGGCGTGCGACGTCTCGGCGCGGTGGCCCGAGCGGCTGTCATTCGCGGTCAGCTACGACGGGCTATCGACGCGCGTTCAGACACAGCTGCTCGGCGAGCACCTACTCGGCTCCGCGCTTGCCGCGCTCGCGACCGCGATCGTGTTCGGGATGGAGCTCGAGGAAGCCTGCGACGCCCTCGCCCGGGCGCAACCGAGCTTTCGCCGGATGAGCTGCCAGACGCATCCGGACGGCGTGACGTTCATTCGCGACGACTGGAAGGCGCCACTGGACTCCGTGACTGATGCCCTCGCGTTCATGAGAAGCGCGGTGGCCGCTCGCAAAGTGGCTGTGCTCGGAACGATTTCCGACTTCCCCGGCCGGTCGCGCCGAACATATTCCCTCGTGGCGTGGAAAGCCATGATGGCCGTGGACGCGACGATCTTCGTCGGTGAGCGCGCTGCCGCACTCTGGGGGAAGCATTGCGGCGCGGACCTCGAGGCCGAGGCGCAGTTACGTCGGCAGATCCTCGGCGCGCTCGACGACCCCGCTGGCGTTATCGCCCAGACGGACGTAGACCGACTCGGGAGGCTGTTCGTCTTTGAGAGCGTCCATGACGCAACCGCCTTCGCGCGGGAGTACCTGAGGACCGGCGACCTCGTGTTGCTCAAGTCGTCGGGACCGGCCGATCACCTCGAGCGGCTCATCCTTGACCGCCAGGAGCCCGCGACCTGCTGGGAGGCGCGCTGCGGGCGGGTCTATCCATGCGACATGTGCGACGCGCTTCGCGGGGCGCGTGCACACATGACCGCTGCCGCGCCGTGCTGACGGCAATCCACCGGTGAGCACGCCATACGACGTCGTGGGTCACAAGCCATCCGCCTCGGACGCGCGCTACTACGACGAGGCGGTCGATCCAGCTGGGCAGCCCCGCGCACCGTACGCCGAATTGGCGCAGCGGCTGGGCTGGGACCCGCGCCAGCCACCGCAACGCGTGACGCGGGCCTTCGCCGGCGGGCCCCTGGGAGACAGCACACAGATCCTGCCGATGCCGCTCGTGCTCGGAGGCGCCGAGCACCGCGACCAGATCCAAGCTGGCGTCGCGCAGCGCGCGCGGGCTCTGCAGCGGTTCTTCGCGGACGTAGTCCTTGAGGACGGGCGCTTCCTTGGCGCCCAGACCGGCCTCACGCAGTCCCTGCTCGACGGCATCCTCGCCTCCGAGGGAACTTCGCTGGAGGAGCTGCGCCGATGGTGGAAGGGGCAGCGCCCGGATGCAATCCGCTTCGTGTACGGACCGGATCTGGCGCGCGAGCCCGGCGGCCGCTGGGTCGTCCTTGAGGACAACGTCGGCTGTGTCAGCGGCTGCGCCGACAGCTTCCTGGCTCTCGACGCCTACGAGACCGCGTGCGGGTTGCGCACGCAGGCGCCAACTCGCCCGGATCTCCTTGTGGCCGTCGAGCGCTGGCTCGAGCGCCTGCAGATGAGGCCCGCCGACCCACGAGTCGTTGCGTTACTCACGGACGCCCACGGAGCGCGATGGTCAGGCGGAGTTCGATTCCAGGAGGACGTCCGTCGCCAGCAGCTCGTGCGCCAACTCGGGGTTCGGGTCGTCGACAACGCGGATCTTGAGCGGATCGCTGACGCGTCGGGGTGCGGACTCACGGAGCTTCGGGCGATCTTCAATATCGGTGTCCCGTCCACCGAGACCTGGCCGATGCTTCTCGACGCCTTCTTCGGTCGCTCCCGCGTGCCGCTGTTCAACGCACCGGGCACGAGCGTGCTCGGCAACAAGGCGCTGCTGCCCTTCGTCGGCCAGATGGTTGAGTGCTACTGCGCAGAGAAGGTAATCCTTGATGCGCCACCTACGACCGTTCTACGGGACGGCCTCTTGCCCGACAATCCCGACGGCTGGGTCGTAAAGGCGGCAGCAGGCTGCAACGGCACGGGCGTGTTCGACCTGCGGTCGCAGACACCGCAGCAGTTGGGAGCGATCGAGGAGATGCTCGAGAGCTCCTGGCCTGAGCAGGCCGCCGTCGCCCAACGGCGCGTCGAGCTCTCGCGCTTGTCGCTCGGCGACGGCAGCGCGTTCCTCGTGGAGCTGCGCGCGGTCGGCTATGTCCTCGGCTGGGAGGAGGTGTTCAGCGGCTCCCAGTGTCTGGCGAGGCTGACCTCACAAGACGAGTCCCGTGGGCGGGACCGTGCGCTGCGGGTAGCCCCCGTCCTGATCGCGATCGCACCCGATACTCATAACCCGGCGAGTTCGCGCCCATGATCTTCCTCAACCGCGAACGGGCAGTCCTGGAGTCGTTGATGCCGGGCCTCGACGCCGCGCTGGCCGAGATCCCGCTCGCGCGGCTTGAGTCCAAGGAGAGCCCCGCGATCGAGTTCTTCCGCGAGTCCGGCGGCCCCGGACTGCTGGTGCCGCCAGAACTGGGCGGGCTTGGGGCGACGCCCATGGACGCGATCTGTGTTCAACGTGCGCTCGGCGCGCGATCGCCTTCGCTCGCCGTCGCAACGAGCATGCACCACTTCTCGGTCGCCGGGATGGTGGAGGTGATGCGACTCGGCAAGGGCGTTGAGTGGTTGCTGTTGGAGAGTGTCGCGAGTGCCCGCAAGCTTCTGGCCTCCGGCTTCGCTGAAGGTGTACACGACCAAGGTGCCTTTTCGCCGACGATGCGGGCGCGGCGCGACGGCGACCGGTTGCTTGTCAGCGGCCAGAAGAAGCCGTGCAGCCTTTCGCGCTCGATGGACCTCCTGACGGTGTCCGTCCTGATCGAGTCCGACGAGACCGCCGGCGAGGAGTTCGCGGTAGCTGTCATCCCGGCCGACGCGGCGGGGATCGAGGTGGTGCCGTTCTGGGCCGCCACCGTGCTTGGGGGGACCCAGAGCGACGCGGTCGTTCTGACCGACGTCGCAGTCGACCCGGACATGGTCATCCGAGACGGGACCGGGCCGAGGCCTGAATTCGGAGGCGCACAGGTCTCAAGCTGCATCTGGTTTCAGCTGCTGGTGAGCGCGTCGTATCTCGGGGCGGCAAGTGCGCTTACCGAACGGCTGCTGATGTCGCGGACAGGCGACATCGGCATGGACGCCGCGGCGCTCACGGACGTCGAGGCTGCCATGGCCAGCCTCGACAGCGTCGCTCGGCGGGTGATGGAAGCAGAGAGCGATCTCCTGCCCACGATGCTCGCTTGCCGCTACGCGTGCCAGGACGCGATCACGCGCACGGTTGGCATCGCCGTTGAGCAGCTCGGCGGGATGGCGTTCGTGTCCTCCGGCGATGTGAGCTACCTCGCGTCTGCGAGCCGCGCGCTGGCATTTCACCCGCCGTCGCGCGCGCGGTCGGCGGCGGCGCTTGCTGATGCGTTTCGCGGTCACGAGTTCGTGCTCACCTGACCTTATGCGGCACCGCGATCGTGCCGGCGTCGCGATCGTCTTGGCGACGCGTCAGGTCATCTCAGTCGCGTCCCTCGTCTGCTGCCGCGCCAGGCGTCGCCCACGGCCACCCGCGCGGACCTGACTGCCAGCCCTGCCAGCCCGACGAGCCTGCCGGCTGAGTGCTCGTCACCGATGGGCAGACCGCGGCCCTCCGCCCACGAGCGCGACGCCTGCCGCGCGGCAGCTGCGGCAGCGGACTCGGCGAGGCTCGGGTCCAGGCCGAGCGCCGCTGGACCGCGCCCGGGGTCGCTCAGCCATGACAGCATCCGATCGTAGCCCGCGGCAAAGGCGCGCGCTCGAGCTCGCCCGTCGAGAAACCCACCGAACCCGAGCGGGAAGACGTCTGCGCCGCCGCCGACGACCTCGACGCGCACCTCGTCCTTGCCTTCCAGGCCGGTGGCGGCGCGAAGCGCCGCATTGACCAGCGCTCGGACATCTCCGGCGGGCACTCTCGGCGTGCCCACCTCGTGTCGGCCGTAGGCCGACTTGTCAGCGTCGAGCGCCCTCAGGAACGCCGTCAGCTCTTCGGCGGCGTCGGGCCGATCGGTGAGCGCTGCTGACAGCAGGTCGGCGAGGTCGGACGTCCATCGCAGCCGGGAGTTGGTCTTCTCCAGGCGCAGAAGATCCGCATACAGGCTGTGCGTCGTGATGATCCGCACCGCGTCGCCGAGCGTCTGGCTCCAGCGCGGCGCCCCACCTTGCACCGGCGCCCCTGGCCCCTCGTCCAGAGCACCTGGCCGGACGACGAGGATCACGCGTTGACCGCAGCCGGCCTCGCGCTCGTCGGCGCGCCGCGCGACATGCAGGCAGCGTTCGAGCGGCTGCGTATCGACCAGGCTCCCGTCTGTGTACCAGAGGTTCAGCGCCGCCGGCAGATCCTCGACGCCATAGTCGAGGTAACGCTGTCGCTCGGCGTCGCGATTCAGGCGGCGCGGCAGGAACGCCAGCGCGTTGGACGCCGATGCGATGGCCGCGTCCGTCGCCGCCATCCAGTCATCGTACGAGCTGCCGGGGCGCCGCCCGCCGCCCGGATGCAGCCGGTGCGTGGCCCAATCCAGGTGGCTTGCGGCGCGCAGCGGCGGACCGCTGCGGCGGCGTATCGCGTATTCGAGTGGTCGCAGGGAGCAAAGCGCCATATCGAGGGTGAGCGGCTGTCGCTGCGCTGCGCCGGCGACGCGCGGGCCGGGCCTGCGGAAGGCCTGGTCGGCCACGTCGCGTGCCGCACGTAGCGACAGCGGTGCCCGCTCGCCTCGTGCCGGACGGAGGCTCTTCAGGGACGGCCCGGTCACCCATGCGCGGTGCAGCACCGGCAGCGGATCCACTCCGGCCAGCAAAGTCCAGGCGGCGAGCACCGCGGTAAGCGCGCCTGAGGAGGCGCCCGTGATGACATCCAACTGCGCCGAATCGGGCGCCTCGCCGTTGACCTCCCCGAGTGCGACGACGAGCGCGGCTACGGCCCCGCCTTGGAACGCGCCGCCCGAGACGACACCGGGCAGCGTGAGCGCGATTCGCAGGTTGGTCATAGCGCGGCCCCCCGCATTGGGTGGCCGCGCGATACTACCCGTCGGACCTTGACGTGACCGATCGCCATCGCGTAGCGTCGAATTGTGGTGATCGGCGATCTGACCCAAGCGTTCGCGGCAGTTTTCGGCCAGACCGATCCGATGCGCTCGGGATGACGGTGGTTGTGGAGGGCGCGCCGCGCGGGCTCCACGACGCACGACCATGTCGGGTCCGCGCCGGGTGATCGCTCCGGCGATGTCGCGCGCCCAGGGCCGCGCCCGAGCGCTTGCCGAAGCCCTCGCGAGCCTCGATACGCCGTGCGAGCTGCGTCTGCCGGATGGCGAGACGATCAGCTTCGGCGCTGGTGCGCCGGCATTCCGCCTGTGCGTCGTCGGCGATCGGCTCCTGAAGCGCCCGGTCACAGAGTTTTCGTTGGCGCGCGCGTATGTCGAGGGAGACCTCGACGTCGAAGGAGACGTCATGGCGTTGCTCGGGATCCGCGACGTCCTCGCCCGCGGCACTCCAGCGCGCCAAGTCGTCCGACTCGCCGCCCAGCTCACGCTGTTGGCCCCGACCGTGGTCAACCGCCGCGCCATCCGTGATCACTACTCATTCGGCGACGACTTCTACCTGACGTTCCTGGACGCTCGCTACCACTTCTATTCGCAGTGCCTGTTTGCATCCGACGACCAGACGCTCGAGCAGGCGGCGGAGAACAAGCTCGAGAGCATGCACGAGGCGCTAGGGCTACGCCCCGGCATGCGTGTGCTTGACATCGGCGGCGGCTGGGGCGGCCTCACCGAGTACTGCGCAAAGCGCGGCGTCCACGTGACGTCACTGACGCTGACCAACAGCTCGGCGGCCTTCATCCGCCGTCGGATGGAGGCCCAGGGGCTGTCCGCCGAGGTGCGCGTCGAGGACATCCTCGAGCACCGCCCGGCAGCGCCCTACGATCACGCGGTCATCTTCGGTGTGATCGAGCACATCCCGACCTACCGGCGCTTCTGCAGCCAGCTGTGGGCGGCGCTGAAGCCTGGCGGCCGGCTGTACCTGGACGCCTCGGCAACCACGGAGAAGTACGCAGTGAGCCCGTTCACTCGCGCCTACACCTGGCACGGACCGCACTCATGCCTCGCGCTGCAGGACTTGACGAGGGAGCTACTCTTCCACGGCTTTGAGGTCGTGCGCGTGCGGCGTGAGACGCGCGACTACGAGCTCACGATGCGGCACTGGGCCGAACGCCTCGAGGAGGCTCAGGACCGCCTGATCGCAGAGGGCCGCGAACCGCTATATCGGGCGTTCCGGGCGTTCCTCTGGGGCGGCACGCATGCCTTCCGCACGAACCGCCTCCAGGCCTACAGCGTGGTGGCCGAACGCCGCACGGACCCAGGCCTGCGCCCGGGACCAGCCCGCCGGCTCAGTCACGGGCTGCTGGCGCTACGGTGAGGTACTTACGACATTTCTCAACGTCCGCGTCGGCCCTCCGTTGCCGCTTGTCCACGTTCGCGACACCGAGTCGCTGGCGGGTGCCATGAGCAACAGTAAGGCCATCGGGTGGAAGGCCCCCAAGCGGCGGACGTCGCGAGACTCGAACGCCGCAGGATCGCGGTAGGAACCGCCCTTGCGGGCGGCCCCCGCGCAGATCCCAGCGTGCGCGTCTAACGCACTGGGCTCCTGCCTTTTGCCTTGGGTGATGGCGTCAAAGCGCTTCTCGGGCCAGGGATGCTTGATGTGGGCGGGAGGCAGCCAGCGGTGGGCGTGCTGAAGCATCCGGGTCCGGCTGATCCGGTGGCGCTGGCCGCGACGCCGTAG
>Ga0136633_1001720_pt1 | contig 15792 bp, 13 predicted proteins | sample AntDrymeUQ832206_2_FD_105494 | JGI IMG/M metagenome (GOLD analysis project Ga0136633, IMG submission 105494) | Polar desert sand microbial communities from Dry Valleys, Antarctica - metaG UQ83 (22.06) | ecosystem: Environmental > Terrestrial > Soil > Desert | place: Antarctica: Dry Valley...
ACCTGTTCGCGTATTGCGCCGAGCACGTGCCGAAGTGGAACACCGTGTCCATCTCGGGCTACCACTTCCGCGAGAAGGGCTCCAGCGCCGTCCAGGAGGTCGCGTTCACGCTGGCCAACGGGATGGCCTACGTGCAGGCGGCGATCGACGCCGGCCTCGACGTGGACGCGTTCGCCCCGCGCCTGGCCTTCTTCTTCAACGGCCACAACAACGTCTTCCAGGAGGTCGCGAAGTTCCGCGCCGCCCGGCGCATGTGGGCGACCTTCATGACCGAGCGCTTCGGCGCGAAGAACCCCAAGGCGCAGATGATCCGCTTCCACACGCAGACCGGCGGCGTGACCCTGACCGCCCAGCAGCCCGTCAACAACATCGTCCGGGTCGCCCTGCAGGCCTTCGCAGCCGTCAGCGGCGGCACGCAGTCCCTGCACACCAACGGCTACGACGAGGCGCTCGCCCTCCCGACCGAGCGCGCGGCCAAGATCGCCCTGCGCACGCAGCAGATCGTCGCCCATGAATCCGGAGCGACGGACACGGTGGACCCGTTCGCCGGCTCCTACTACGTCGAGGCGCTGACCGACGAGATCGAGCGCCGCGCCCGCAAGCTGATCGAGAAGGTCGACGGGCTCGGCGGCTCCACGCAGGCGATCGCGTTCATCACCGCGGAGATCGACGAGTCCGCCTGGGGCTACTCCGAGCGCTACCGCACGGGCCAGGACATCGTCGTCGGGGTCAACAAGTACGTCGAGGAAGACGCCGAGGTCGAGGAGATCCTGCGCGTGGACCCTGCGGCCGAGCGCGACCAGCTCGAGCGCCTGAAGGCGTTCAAGGTCGGCCGAGACCAGTCCGTGGTCGCCCAGCGCCTGGACGAGCTGCGCACGGCCTGCGAGGGCGACCAGAACCTCCTCCCCGTCATCCGCCTCGCGCTCAAGGACAACTGCTCCCTCGGCGAGGTCTGCGGCGCGATGAAGGACGTCTTCGGGGCCTACCAGCCGATCAGCTGAGGGCCTGTCCCGTTGGATGGGCGCTTGCAGCGGGAGGGTCCGCCGACCGCAGGGAGAAGACCCGCTGCGATGGCGGTGGAGATCAAGAGGACGTTGCTGAAGTCGCGGCCCGAACTGTGGGCGGAGGTGTCCGACCAGGGTGCCCTGGCCCGCCGCATGGGCCCGTTCGACTCCATCCGCATCACGCGCGTCGAGCCGGAGTCGGTGGTCGATTGGGAGGGCGGGCGAGCCGTTGGCTCCGTCCGCCTCGAGCCATCCGGCTTCGGCACGCGCGTGACGCTCACCGCCCGCCTGCGCGAGGAGGCCGAGGTGGTCCAAGCGGCGATCCCGGCCCCGCCGTCGCACGATCCCGCTCGCGGTTTCTGGACGCGCCTACTGCGGCGGCCGACCGCGACCGCGACCGCGTCCGAGCCCGCCGAGGCACCCTCGCCTGCGGGACCGACCGATGCCGACGGCCTGCGCTCGATCCTCGTCGAGACGATGGATGCGCTGGGCACCGCGCATCATCGGCCGTTCTCGCGGGTTTGACGCTCCCATGGACCGCTCGTGCGATCCTGGCTCGCGCAGGATGCGACGGGACGGGCTGACTCGGAAGAAGGCGCTCTGGGGCGCGACGCTGGCGATCGCCTGCGCGGTCGTCGTGCCGGCGCTCGCCCAGGACCGTGATGTCTTCCTCGTCACCGGCGGCTCGGGCCTGTCGGAGATCGATGGCTTCTCGATCTCGCGGTCGGGCGAGACCGTCGCCTTCTCGAGCTTCGAGCGACTGCTGCCGGCCGACACCGACGACGTCCGCGATGTCTACCTGCGCCGCGGCGCAGGCCTGATCCTGGCCTCCCAGGGCGACTTCCGCGACCAGACGCCGCGCTCGACCTCCGGCGCCCCGACGGTCAGCCAGGACGGCTCGAGGGTCTTCTTCGTGACCGCCGAGAAGCTGGACTTCGCCGATGACGACGCCGTCGAGGACGTCTACATGTGGACCGGCGACGTGGCCCAGCTCGTGTCCGGCCCCGCGGCGAACCGGCCGCAATCCGACCAGCCGGCCACGCTGGCCCCGGGGCTGCCCGCCCCAACGGCCGAGCGCGCGATCATCACGACGAGCGCGCCGCTGGTCACCGCCGACACCGACCAGAACGCCGTGGACCTCTACGAGGTCGGCTCCACCGGCCCGAAGCTGCTCACCCCCGGGACCGCTTCCCCGGTCGGGGCGATGAGCGCCAACGCCGCGCTCACGCACGTGACCTTCGAGACCGTGGAGCCGCTGGTCGACGCGACCGACAAGGACACCACGACCGACACCTATCTGACCGTCGGCGGCAGCTACACCCATCTCACCCGGGCCTCGGACCCTGCGGCCTCGGCCGGCCCCGGCTTCGCCGACCTCGTCTCCGACGACGGCTCGAAGGTCCTGATCATGACGGTCCAGGCGCTCGATCCCCGTGACGCCGACGGCGCGCTCGACGCCTACCTCGTCCCCGTCCAGGGCGGCGCCATCTGGCTCTCGGGACCGGGCACGTGCCCCGCCGAGCCCTGCCGCGCCGACTCCTACGCCGCGACGGCCGACCTCTCCCGGATCGCCTTCACCACCACGGACGTCCTGACGCCCGCCGACACCGACGCCGCCGCCGACGTCTACCTGTGGGCCGGCGGCCAGCTCGAGCTCGTCTCCGCCGGCCCGCTCGGAGGCAACGGAGCCGCCGACGTGGTCGTGATCAAGGGCGGCCGCGCCACGCGCCTGAGCGCCGACGGCCGGGGCGTCCTGTTCGCCACCGCCGAGAAGCTGGTCGTCGAGGATGCCGACACGACCTTGGACCTCTACGAGCGCCGCGAGGGGACCACGCGCCTGGTCTCGCGCGGCGAATTCGATTCCTCCGTCCCGATCGAGCCCGCCGAATCCGGTGCCTACCGCGACGGTGACCGGGTGGTGTTCTCGACCGCGGGAGCGCTCACGCGAGGCGACTCCGACGGGCGCCTGGACGTCTTCGCCCGCGATGGCGCGGCCGTGAGCCTGGTCTCGACCGGCTCCAACGCGTTCGACGCGGACCTGCTGGGTGCGTCGGCCGACGCCGGGCGGATCTTCTTCCGCACCCGCGAGGCCCTCACGCCCGACGACACCGACGAGGCGCGCGACGTCTTCGAGGCGCGCCGGCGTCCGGCGGTCACGCCGCCGCCCGTGGGGGACACCACGCCCCCCGAGCTCGGCCTGCGGCTCACGCGCACGAAGTTCCGCGCCTCGACGAAGGCGGCCCGCATTGCTTCCGCCGCCGCGAGGCGCAAGAAGCGCCGCCGCACGCCGGTCGGGACGACGATCGAGCTGACGCTCGGGGAGGCCGCGCTCGTGAACGTCGAGCTCGAGCGCCTGGACCGCGGCCGGGTCTCCAAGGGCCGGTGCGTGAAGGCCACGCGCAGGCTGCGGCGGGCGAAGACCTGCACGCTGACGGTCCGCCCGAAGGGCCGCCTGAGCGTCCAGCGCCCCGCCGGAGTGACGAAAGTGACCTTCTACGGCCGCCTCCCCGGCGGCGCCAAGCCGCGCGCGGCGCGCTACCGGCTCAACGCCCGCGCCTACGACGCGGCCGGTAACGCGAGCGCCCTGCGCGTCGCACCGTTCACCGTCGTCTCGCGCTGAGCCTCAATCCGAGGCTGAGCGCTCGGTTCAGCCCCGGATGCGCAGGACCCGGACGGCCGACGTCCCCGTCTCGAACGGGTAGGACCCGTCCTTCACGACGCGCACGCGGAAGCGCAGCTTGCGGTTCTGACGCACCTTGAAGGGATAGACGACCTTGAAGCGTCCCTTGCGATCGGTGCGCAGGTCGCGGAAGGCCCGCCAGATTCCGCCGAGATTGACCTGGATGACCCCGATCTTCCCGCCGGGTGGAACCGAGCCGCCGCGCAGACGCCCGCTGAACGTGACCTTCCTGGGCGGACGGACGGTCCGGGTCGAGATCGACAGGGTCGGCGCGGCGCGGACCTTGAGCGCGAGCTCGGCCACCGCGGCCGCGCGGGTATCGGCGACGAACGCGCGGTAGCGCACGATCAGCCGCCGGCCGACCGACGCCGTCACGGTGATGGCGTAGCGCCCGTCGGCTCCCGTGATGGTCTGGCCGATGGGCTGCTCGACCGCCCCGAGCCGGCGCTCGACGCCGACGACGTCCAAGGTGGCGTTGGTGATCGGACGTCCCGCCGTGTCGGTCAGGCGCCCTTCGACGACCACCTTCCGGCCCAGCCCCGTCGTGATCGCGGCTCCCGTCTTGCCCTTGAAGGCGGCGGTGAGCTTGGCGCTCTCGCTGGCGCCCGTGCCGTTCGCGGCGCCACGGCCGGCCGAGTTGTCGACCGTGATGGCGAACGACTCGGCGTCGCGGTTGGCGCCGGTCCCGTCCGTGACGATCAGCGAGACGTTGTGACGGCCGTTGGCGATCGTCGTGGTGTCCAGCGAGATCGAACCGCTCACGCTCGCCTTGCACGGCTTCAGCGACGTGAACGGCTCCCCGCAGCGCCCGTCGTTGGCGTCAACGACCTGCCGCGCGACGGCCACGCCGTCGACCTCGACGATCGCCTCGTAGACCCCGCTGCCCGTGTCCTTGGCCTGGAAGGAAGCCGAGACGGTGCCCGACTGGGCGCGCGTGCCGTCGAGCAGCGTGCCGGTCGGCGGGCCGACGAATTCCGGCAGGACGTCATCGGTCAGCAGGAACGCGGCACGGTGGACTTCGGCCAGCATCGCCTCGGTCGGCGCCGTCGGGGGGCAGGCCTGCGGCGGGTCGGTCACCGGCGCCGTGCAGAGCGTGCGGAACGTGACCGAACCGAGGTTGAGAGAGCCGCGAGACACCACGTTGACCTCGCCGAGCGGCTTGTTGCGGTCCCCGCGCGGGCAGGTCCCCTCGCAGGCGTCGACCTGGGTGTCGTCCTCGAGGTGGGTCCAGCGGTAGGCCGGCGCAGTGCTGGTCATCGTGATCGAGCGGTACATCACGTAGCCCGCGATCCGCGCGCCCGCCGGAGCCGTAAAGGTCAGCGTGGAGGTCTCCTGCGCGCCCGCCCCGTTGAAGCCCGCGCGCATCGCGCCATTACCACCGGCGCACGGCGTGGTCGCGGCGATCGAGCTCGGCGTGCCGCCCACCGTCCAGCCCTCGGTCGCCGCGGGGGTGCCGTTGGGCTTCTTGCACGACCAGACGGTGTAGGTGGCCCCCTGCGCGGCGGCGGGGGCAGCACAGGCCAGCGCCCCGGTCAGGGCGGTGAGGTACACAATCCGTCGCATCCTCGAAAGATACGTCCGCGGGCCCCGAAGTTGCGCCGGAATAGACTCCCGCGCCACATGCGTGCCCGCAATCCCGAGACGTTCGACGAGAAGCTCGCCTACCTCAACGATCTGCGCGAGGCGGCGATCCACTCCGCGTCGGAGCAGGCCGTCGAGAAGCAGCACGCCAAGGGCAAGTACACCGCCCGTGAGCGCGTCGAGAAGCTGCTGGATCCTGGCTCCTTTCAGGAGCTCGACACGTTCGTGCGCCACCGCACGCACGACTTCGACATGCAGAAGAACCGGCCGTGGGGCGACGCGGTGATCACCGGGACGGGCACCATCGACGGCCGCCGCGTGTGCGTGTTCAGCCAGGACTTCACCGTCGTCGGCGGCTCGCTGGGCGAGGTGATGGCCGAGAAGATGTGCAAGGTGATGGACCTGGCGGCCAAGATCGGCTGTCCGGTGATCGGCATCAACGACTCCGGTGGCGCGCGCATCCAGGAGGGAGTCGTCTCCCTCGGTGCCTACGGGGACGTGTTCCTGCGCAACGTGCGCTGCTCAGGCGTGATCCCGCAGATCTCCCTGATCATGGGCCCTTGCGCGGGCGGCGCGGTCTATTCGCCTGCGATCACGGACTTCATCTTCATGGTCAAGGAGACCAGCCACATGTTCATCACAGGGCCCGACGTGATCAAGACGGTCACGGGCGAGGAACCGACCTTCGAGGAGCTCGGCGGGGCGATGACCCACAACACGAAGTCGGGCGTGGCCCACTTCGCCGCCGAGGACGAGGACGCGTGCCTCGAGGACTGCCGGTATCTCGTGTCCTTCCTGCCCCAGAACAACCTGGAGACCGCTCCGCGCGTGGCGCCTTCGGATGACCCCGGGCGGATGGCGCTCGAGCTGGACTCGATCGTCCCGGACGCCGCGAACAAGCCCTACGACATGCGCGACGTCGTGAAGCTGATCGTCGACGACGGCGAGTTCTTCGAGGTCCACGAGCACTTCGCTCCCAATCTCATCTGCGGGTTCTCGCGCTTGGACGGGTACGCGGTCGGCGTCCTGGGCAACCAGCCGAAGGCGATGGCCGGCGTGCTGGACATCGAGGCCTCCGAGAAGGGCGCGCGCTTCGTACGCACCTGCGACGCGTTCAACATCCCCGTGCTGACCATGTGCGACGTCCCAGGCTTCCTGCCGGGAACCACGCAGGAGTGGGGGGGCATCATCCGTCACGGCGCGAAGCTCCTGTACGCGTTCGCCGAAGCGACCGTTCCGAAGGTCACCGTCATCACGCGCAAGGCCTACGGCGGCGCCTACGACGTCATGTCCTCCAAGCACCTCGGCGCGGACTTCAACTTCGCCTGGCCGCAGGCCGAGATCGCCGTGATGGGACCCGAAGGCGCGGTCAACATCATCTACCGCCGCGACATCGCCGCCTCGCCCACCCCCGACGAGCGCCGCCAGAAGCTCATCGCCGACTACAAGGCGCGCTTCGCGAACCCCTATTCGGCGGCCGAGCGCGGCTACATCGACGACGTCATCGTCCCCCACGAGACGCGTCCGAAGGTCATCGCCGCGCTCGAGACCCTGCTGACCAAGCGCGAGCCCGGGCCGAAGCGCAAGCACGGCAACATCCCGCTGTGAGCAGCGCCCCGGATCCGGAGGAGGCCGCCGCGGTCATCGCGGCGATCGAGCGGTTCCTGGGAGAGACCACGGTGGTGGCGGCGCCGGCCGGCGAGGGCGTCGGCGGCTGGCTGCGCGCGGCTCGGTCGGAAGCGGTCGGGCGCGAGCCTGACGATTTCAACCCCTGGCTTTAGCCCCGGCGGCGGGTCAGCAGCTGCGGGCGGCGCCGAACGCGGGGGCGTCGACGGCGACGAGCTCGGCAGACCTCTCGTTGGCGCGCTCGCGGCGGTAGAGCAGGCGCGGAGTGGGGAACGCGAAGTCGAGCACCCGCTCCGCCTCGTCGGCCGGGAGCGACAGCGACGAGCACCGCAGCGCGCGCCGCCGAGCGTCGATCCTGACCACCATGGCCGACCGGCCGCCCTCGCACGCGGTCTGCACGCCCACGAGCAGCCGCAGGCCCGTGACAGTCGGCCGCAGCGAGACGTCGCAGCCGCTACCGGGGGAGCTGTCGCGGTAGACGACCCGGCCCCGCCTGGCACCGAGCCGATGCAGGACGACCTGCGCCTCCTGATCGTCGCGCGGGTTCAGCCGCGCGTAGGCGATGCGCCCGCCGTCGAGGCTCAGCGTCGCCAGATCCGATGCGGCGAGGCGCCGGATGGAGCGACGGCCGCGGAGCTCGTAGAGGCCCGGGCGGCACCGGCGCGGCCCGACGCGCACGAAGTAGACCCGGCCGCTGTCGTAGCGCGGGGCGATGTTCGCGCAGTTGTCGGGCCCCAGGGGGATGGTCAGCTCGCGCTCGCGCCTCGCCTCGAGGTCGTAGGCGAAGAACCCGCAGTCCGGCCGGCACCCGCCGTAGACAGCCGTCGCGTTGCCCCCGGGCCCGTGGCCGATGGTGAGGTTCACCAGCGACTGGACCGGCGCGATCACGAGATCCACCGGCGCGCCGCTCTCGTCAAGGGTGCGCAGCATCGAGGTGCCCGGAGCGTCCGCGGTCGCCTTGGTGACCGTGACCGCCCATACCGTCCGCAGCGCACCGGAGGCGATCGCCTCGACCGGCCCCTTGTCGACGACCGTCTGGGCGGCCGCGGGCGGCGCTCCCAGGGCGGTGATGGTCAGGATGGAGGCGAGCGCGAGCCGGGTCACCCGCCAACGCTACCCGATCCTCACGAGCCACAAGAACCCCTACCGCCAACCCGGTAAAAGCTAATTAGACAAATCCCGGTCGGGTTTTGTATGTTCAGGGGATGAGCACCCCTCCCCGCGGCTCGCTGGCCGACCCCGAAGTCCTCGGAGACGTGCCGGGGCACATCATTCCCATCCTCGAGCGCGAGTTCGACGACTTCGACACCGAGGCGACGAAGTACCTCGAGGGACAGACGCCGGAGAACGAGTTCATCGGGTTCCGGCTCAAGCAGGGTGTCTACGGCCAGCGCCAGCCCGACGTGCAGATGATCCGCGTGAAGCTGCCGTTCGGCGGCGTCACGCCGGATCAGATGGACTGCTTCGCCGACGTGATCGACCGCCTGGTGCCGCTGCGCAAGGGCCACATCACGACGCGTCAGAACATCCAGATCCACCACATGCCGCTCGAGGACGCCGCCCAGGCGATCCGCGAGCTGAGCGCGTCGGGGCTCTCATCCCGGGAAGGCTGCGGCAACACGGTCCGCAACGTCACCGCCGACCCGTGGGCCGGTGTCGCATCAGACGAGATCTTCGACCCGACGCCGTACGTGGGCGCCTACGTGCGCTACTTCGTCCGCCATCCGACGACGCAGCTGATGCCGCGCAAGGTCAAGACGGCGTTCACGGGCGCGGATTCCGACCGGGCGATCACCGGCATCCACGACATCGCCTTCATCTCGCGGCTGAACGAGGACGGCACCCGAGGCTTCGAGATCCGGGTCGGCGGCGGCACGTCGATCATGCCCCGGATCGCCCCGACGCTCTACGACTTCGTGACCGCCGACGACGGCGAGTACATGAGAATCGCCGAAGCCGTCTTCCGCATCTTCGACCGCCAGGACTGGCTGCGCGTCAACCGCGCGAGAGCCCGCCTGAAGGTGTTCGTCGACAAGTTCGGCATCGACGAGCTGCGCGCGCAGGTCGAGGAGGAGCTCAAGGGCGACTGGGTCGCCGAGCGCGACTTCACCCCGGACCTGTTCCTCCACGACGAGGAGGCCAACGCCCCGGCCAACCCGGTGCACTACGGCTCCCCGAACGGCGACGCCAGGGAGTTCGAGCGCTTCGTCGCGAGCAGCATCCGCCCGCAGCGCCAGCTCGGGTTCAGCACGGTCCACGTCCACGTCCCCCGCGGCGACCTGACGCCGGAGCAGTTCCGCGGCCTCGGCCAGATCATGCGGGACTTCACCGGCGGCCACGCCCGCATGACCGTCCACCAGAACCTGGTCCTGCGCTGGGTTCGCGACGACGCGCTCTACGACGTCTGGACCGCGTTGAAGGAGCTCGACCTCGGGGCGCCCGGGGCCGACGAGATCGACGACGTCGTGTCGTGCCCGGGCACGGATTCGTGCAAGCTCGGGATCACGAGCTCGATGGGCCTGAACCTGGCCATCCGCGAGCGGCTCGCGCAACTGGCCATCGAGGATCCGCTCACGCGCAGGATCCACATCAAGATGAGCGGCTGCCCGAACGGCTGCAGCCAGCACCACATCGCCGACATCGGGTTCTACGGCGCGTCGATCAAGGCCGGCAAGCACACGATCCCGGCCTACGTCGCGCACCTCGGGGGCCGCTACGACGGCGGCATCGTCGCCTACGGCGGCCGGCTGAAGGTGCGCCTGCCCGCCAAGCGCGTGCCGGACGCCGTCGAGCGCTGGCTGACGATCTACCAGGCCGAGCGCGAGGACGGGGAGATCTTCCGGGACTTCGTCGCCCGCGTGGGCAACCTGCGCTTCGAGGACGCCGTCCGCGACCTGGCCATGCCCGCCGAGTTCGGCCTGGACACGATGAGCGAGTTCATCGACTGGAACCGCAAGGTGCCCTTCCAGGTCGTCCGGGGCGAGGGCGAGTGCGCGGTCTAGCCGAGCAGCTCGCCGAGTACGAGAACGTCGCCGTCGCCTGCTCCTTCCAGAAGGAGGAGTCGGTGCTGCTCGACCTCGTGCTCGAAGCGCGCCCCGACGCGCGCGTGTTCACGATCGACACCGGCGTCCTGTTCGCGGAGACGCTCGCCACCTGGCGGGCGTTCGAGGAGCACTTCGGCGTCGCCGTCGAGGTCTTCGAGGCGCGCGGGAACTGGACGGCGGCCGACTGCTGCGGCGTCGCGAAGGTCGCGGCGCTCGAGGCCGCGGTCGCCGGCGCGGACTGCTGGGTGACCGGCCTGCGCCGCGAGCAGGCACCGACGCGCACCGACATCGAGGAGCTCGCCTACGACGAGCGCTTCGGGCTCTGGAAGGCGAACCCGCTCGCGGCCTGGACCGAGCAGGACCTCTGGAAGCGCATCCACGCCAGGGGCCTGCCCTACCACCCGCTGCACGCCGCCGGCTATGCCTCGATCGGCTGCGTGCCCTGCACCGCCCCCGGCTCCGGCCGCGAGGGCCGCTGGGCCGATTCGGAGAGAACCGAATGCGGCCTGCATGCCTGACCCGCTGATCATCCTGTTCGGCCTCGGCGTCGGGATCCTCGTCGGGACGACCGGAATGGGCGGCGGCTCGCTGATGACGCCGCTGCTGATCCTCGTCTTCGGGGTCAAGCCGGTGATCGCCGTCGGCACCGACCTCGCCTACGCCGCGGTGACGAAGACCGTGGGGGGCTGGCGCCACTGGAGGCAGGGGACCGTCCAGCTCTCCCTGTCGCTCTGGCTGGCCGTCGGCTCCGTCCCCGGCGCGCTCGGGGGCGTCTGGCTGCTCGAGTACCTCGACCTCGGCGACTCGCTGCTGATCCTGATCGCCGGCTCATTGCTGCTCTGCGGCGGGCTCGTGCTGCTGCGCGCGCTGATGGGCGACGGCGAGGGCGAGCGCACCGACGTCCCGCTCGGCCGCCGCCAGAAGGCCGCCGCGGTCGCGCTCGGCGGCTCGGTCGGCTGCGTGCTCGGCGTCACCAGCGCCGGGTCGGGGACGCTGATCGCGATCGGGTTGATCCTGGGTTTCCGCCTGACTCCGCGCCGCGTGGTCGGCACGGACGTCCACCACGCCGCGATCCTGCTGTGGGCCGCGGCGGCGGCGCACGTCGTCGCCGGGAACGTGGACTTCCTGCTCGCGGCGACCATCCTCATCGGCAGCCTTCCGGGCGTCTGGATCGGAACCGGTCTGTCGGCGAAGCTGCCTGAGCGCGGACTGCGCCCGGCCCTGGGCATCGTGCTGCTGGCCTCGGGCCTCGGCCTGCTGACCAAGGCCGGCGTGGCGATCCCGGCCACCGTGCTGGTCGCCGTCCCGATCGCGCTGGGGGCGATCGCGTTCGCGCTGCTGCGAACGCCACGGGCCGACGCGGAGGTCACCGCGTGAGCCTCACCCACCTGCAGGTCCTCGAATCCGAGGCCATCCACGTCATCCGCGAGGTGGCCGCCGAGCTCGAGAAGCCGGTGCTGCTGTTCAGCGGCGGCAAGGACTCGATCGTGCTCGCGCACCTGGCCCGCAAGGCCTTCGCGCCCGGGCCCATCCCGTTTCCTTTGCTGCACGTGGACACCGGGCACAACTTCCCGGAAGTGCTGGAATTCCGCGATCGCTTCGTCGCGCAGCTCGATCTGCGATTGATCGTCGCCTCCGTGCAGGACTCGATCGACGCGGGCCGCGTGCGTGACCCCGGAGCGGGCGCATCGCGCAACCGCCTGCAGTCGGTGACGCTGCTCGACGCGATCGGGACGCACGGGTTCGACGCGCTGTTCGGCGGCGCGCGGCGCGACGAGGAGCGCGCCCGCGCAAAGGAGCGTGTCTTGAGCTTCCGTGACGAATTCGGGGGCTGGGACCCGCGGGCGCAACGCCCGGAGCTGTGGGATCTCTACAACGGGCGCGTCGCGCCGGGCGAGAACGTGCGCGCCTTCCCGCTCTCGAACTGGACCGAGCTCGACGTCTGGGAGTACATCGCCACCGAGGCGCTCGCGCTGCCGTCGATCTACCTCGCCCACGAACGGCCGGTCTACGAGCAGGACGGCATGCTCTACGCCGAGTCGGAGTGGCGCGCCGGCGACACGGTCGAGAGCGTCCGTTACCGCACCGTCGGCGACATGACCTGCACCGGCGCCGTGCGCTCGACGGCCTCCTCGCTGGAAGCCGTCGTGGCGGAGATCACGGCGACCCGCATCACCGAGCGCGGCCAGACCCGCGCCGACGACCGCGTCACGGTCGCCGCCATGGAGGACCGCAAGAAGGAGGGGTACTTCTAGCCATGGACCTCCTGCGCATCGCCACTGCGGGCTCCGTCGACGACGGCAAGTCCACCCTGATCGGGCGGTTGCTGCACGACTCGAAGTCCCTGATGGCCGACGAGGTCGAGGCCATGGACGGCGACTTCGCGCGGCTGACCGACGGCCTGCGCGCCGAGCGCGAGCAGGGCATCACGATCGACGTCGCCCACCGCTACTTCACGACGCCGCGCCGGCGCTTCGTGCTCGCCGACTGCCCCGGCCACGCGCGCTACACGCGCAACATGGTCACGGGCGCGTCGACGGCCGACCTCGCGCTGATCCTGGCCGACGCCAAGCGCGGGCTGACCGACCAGTCGCGCCGGCACGCGGCCATCGCGCAGCTGCTGCGCGTCCGCCACGTCGTCGTCGCCGTCAACAAGATGGACCTCGTCGAGTGGGACGAGGACGTCTTCGACTCGATCGTCCGCGAGGCGTGCGATCTGGGCCTGGGCGACGCGACGTTCATCCCGGTCAGCGCGCTGTACGGCGACAACGTGGTCGACCCGAGCGAGCAGGCGCCGTGGTATTCGGGGCCGACGCTGCTCGACGTGCTCGAGGGCGTGGACGTCTGGCGCGGCCACGAGGACGAGCCGGTCCGGCTGCCGGTCCAGTCGGTCATCCGCGCCGGCGGCGAGCGCCGCTACGCGGGACGGGTGTCGGCGGGCGTCGTGCGTCCCGGAGACGAGATCGTGGTCGCTCCTGGCGGCGAGCGCACGCGCGTCCTCGACGTGTTCGGGCCGTGTGGGGAGCGCCTCGAAGCCGCGCCCGCCGGGTTGAGCGTCACCGTGACGCTCGCCGACGACCTGGACGTTGCCCGGGGCGCGCTCCTGGTCGCCGCCGACGGCGCGCCCGAGCCGTCGCGCGAACTCGCCGCCGATGCCTGCTGGCTCGCCCACGCTCCCTCGCGGCCGGGCGGCACGTACCTGCTGCGCCATGGAACGGCGACCGTGCGGGTGAAGCTCCTCGACGGTTCGCTCTCGCTCAACGACCTCGGCCGCGTGCGCCTGCGCCTCGCGACCCCGCTCACGACCGACCCCTACACGCAGATCCGCGCGACCGGCGCGTTCATCCTGATCGACGAGACGACCAACGACACGGTGGCGGCGGGGATGGTCGGGGGCTGAGCTGACGACGAAAAACGGCAGCGATAAATGGAAGAGTTCGGTCGTGGGCGGCGAGTCCCCGTGAGGCGTGGCGCGTCAATCGCCTGCGCCCGAGTCGCACGTGTCGGACGACGCATCATCGGTGAGGCTTCGTGCGTCACGGCCGCCGGGAGCGAGGCGGGTTGCCGCGCGACGCCTCATGGCCGCGCCGCGTTGCGGCACGACCTCAGAAATGCCGCGCGTCGAGTTGTGTACCGCCTCGGTTCACAAGTCGACGCTCGGCGCGAGGTCAGCGCAGCGGCTTCGCGATCCGGAAGCGCAGCGGCCGCTCGGCGATGAACGCGCAGGTCGACTCGCAGATCACGCCGCCCGCCGAGTCCGACCCCTTCACCGAGAAGGTCTGGCGCGACGTGTGCACGGTCCAGGCGATGTCGCGGTTCACGCGCGCGCTCGCGGTCGACGCGCTGGCCGGCCGGAAGGACCAGTAGCGCTCCGAGCAGGCAGCGGTCCCGTTCAGGCAGGTCGAGCGGAAGAACAGGATCCCGGAGTCGAAGCTCGGTGACAGCAGCGGCCGGCGGACGCGGCCGCTGCGCGTGCGCGCGACCAGGCGAGCGGCGGCGTCGGCGCCGGTGAGCCGGATCTCGTGGCCGGTCGAGGTCTTCCAGGTGGTGGCCAGCAGCGTGCCGCGCAGGTCCTGTCCGGTCGGGGTGCCGCCGGCGCGGGGGCCCGTCCGGCGCTGGTCGCGGCCGCCGGAGTGCGTCTCGCGCACGTACACCGAGCGCCCGCGGGCGAACGCGATGCGCGTTCCGAAGATGCTCGGCAGCACCTCGCTGCCGCGACTCGTGGACACTGCGGAGACACGCTCCTCCTTGCCCGCTGCGAGGTCGTAGCGGTAAATGTCGCAACCGGTCCCGAGCGTGTAGTCCGGGATCGCCTGACCGAGCGGGGGCTCGTTGGCGCAGCGCGAGTAGACGGCGACCGGAGCGCCGTTGGGGCCCGGGCCGAGGTCGACGTCGAACGGGACGTCGCGCTGCTCGACGGCCGCGGCTCCGGTCGTGCCGCGCAGCGCGACCTGCAGCGCGAAGCGCCCGGTCTCCGGGTCGTAGGCCGACCAGGCGAACGTGTTCTCGCCGTAGCCGGAGACGGGCCCGGGGCGATCGAGCGTGGCGATCGTGATCGTGCCGTCGGAGGACTGGGCGCCGGCAGAAGCCGCGGTCGCGAGCACGGCGAGGACGAGGGCGAGAGTGGTGCGCATGGCGGCGAAGCTACCGAACCGGCGGGTGGTCACCCGCCGGTTCGGGACCCGGCGCGTTCTAGAAGGGATCGACGTTGAGGCGGGGCGCCCCGGAAGTGCCAGTCGTCGCAGCGGTGCGGATTGCGCCTTCGGCGTCGCCGGTATTCGCGGAGCGCCAGAGCGCGGCCGCACCGGCGACATGCGGGGAGGCCATCGAGGTACCGGACATCGTGGTGGTGCCCCCGCCCCGACGGGTGGAGAGCACGTTCACGCCGGGCGCCCGCACGTCGACGCACGGCCCGAAGTTGCTGAAGTACGCCAGGCCCCAGACGGAGTCGGCCGCCTCCACCGTCATGATGCCGTCGCTCGGGGTGCCGCCGCTGCCGCCGAGCGCGGCCGGGGACTTGGTGCAGGCGTCGACGGTCTCGTTGCCGGCCGCCAGCGCGAAGAAGGTGCCGCCGCTGGCGGCGTTCTTGATGGCGGTCTCGAGCGCCGTGCTGCGCGGACCCCCGAGGCTCATGTTCGCCACCTTCGGGGTTCCGGGCTTCTGAGCGGCAACCCAGTCGACGCCTGCGATGACTCCGGAGTACGAGCCCGATCCGCTGCACCCGAGCACCTTCACGCCCACGAGCGGGGAACCGGGTGCCACGCCGACGACGTCGACCGTGTTGTCGCGCGCGGCGATCGTGCCGGCGACGTGGGTGCCGTGCCCGTTGCAGTCGGCGTTCTTGCCGCCGGCGAAGTTCACGTGCCCCACCACGTTGAGGTCCTGATGTGAGGCGATGCCGGTGTCGATGACGTACGACGTCACATTGGTCACCACGCCGCTGCCGTTCCCGGACACCGTCGAGCTGAGCTGGGCGTTGATCTGAGTCATGCCCGCCGGCATCGTCTGTGCCGTCGCATTGGCGACCCCGTCGGCCTCCACGTAGGCCACGCGCGGATCGCGCCGCAGCACCTCCGCACGCCCGTCGGGCAGCACGGCCGCGTAGCCGCGCAGGGCATGGGTGTAGACGTGGGAGACCTGTGCGCCATGGCGTCGCGCATGGTCGGCGGCGACCGCGGGCGCGTCGGCGTCGTCCTTGAGCACGACGATCGACGGCGTGGCGGCGGATGCGGCGGCGGGAACGGCGAGCACCGCGCAGCCGAGCGCTGCGGGCAGGAGCGAGCAGAGTCTCATTGCCTCACACAACGGATTCCGGTGTTCAGAACCGTCGGTCGACCAGCATCGTCAGTTGCGCTCG
>Ga0136633_1001723_pt1 | contig 15777 bp, 13 predicted proteins | sample AntDrymeUQ832206_2_FD_105494 | JGI IMG/M metagenome (GOLD analysis project Ga0136633, IMG submission 105494) | Polar desert sand microbial communities from Dry Valleys, Antarctica - metaG UQ83 (22.06) | ecosystem: Environmental > Terrestrial > Soil > Desert | place: Antarctica: Dry Valley...
GGAGAAACGGTTCCGGGCTCTCGGTGTGCGGCTCACGCCCGCCGGTTGGGAAGCGCACCCGAGCGTCTCCGACGACCCCGTCGGGGAGCGCGCCACGGTTCTCTCCCCGTTCGATCGGCTGATCCACGACCGCGACCGCGCCGAGGCGCTCTTCGGCTTCCACTATCGGCTCGAGATGTACGTGCCGAAGGCCAAGCGCGAGTACGGCTACTACGTGCTTCCGCTCCTCGTCGGCGACCGCCTCGTCGGCCGCGTCGAGCCGCGCTTCGACCGGAAGACGAAGACGCTCGAGGTCCTCGGCGCGTGGGGCGACACCTCCCGCCTCGACGAAGCGCTCGAGAGCCTCGCGACCTTCCTCGGTGCCGAGCAGATCGAGAGCTCCGGTGTCAGACACTGATTGGTGTCAAGGCACAATCGCGCCGATTCAGTAACAAAGCGTCCACAGCAGATTCGAGCTAAGGACTTGCGGAGAAGGCTCTTGCATGTCTCGCGTGGCCACGCCGCATCGCAGGCACGTCAACGAGAGCGACCAGCGGTGTCTGACACTGCCGTCAGTAGCATCCGCGCCGTGAAGTTCGAGACCCGCGCGATCCACGTCGGACAGGAGCCCGATCCCACGACCGGGGCCGTTACGACGCCGATCTACCAGACGTCGACCTACGTCCAGGAGGCGGTTGGCGTGCACAAGGGCTACGACTACGCGCGCGTCGCCAATCCCACGCGGACGGCGCTCCAGGAGTGCCTCGCCTCGCTCGAGGGAGCAACGCACGGCCATGCGTTCTCGTCGGGGCTCGGGGCGGCGACGACGCTGATGCACCTGCTCTCACCAGGCGACCACGTCGTCGCGGTGAACGACGTGTACGGGGGGATCTACCGGATGTTCTCCCAGGTGTACGAGCCGAAGGGCTACCGCTTCACGTTTCTCTCGCCCGAGGAGATCTCGACCGGGCTCGCCGAGCACCTGGAGGAGGGCACGCGCATGGTCTGGCTCGAGTCGCCGACGAACCCGCTCCTCAATCTCGTGGACATCGCCGCCGCAGCGGAGGCCGCCAATGCGGTCGGCGCCCTCGTCGTCGTCGACAACACCTTCGCCACGCCGTACCTCCAACAGCCGCTCGCCCTGGGCGCGGACGTCGTGCTGCATTCGACGACGAAGTACCTCGGCGGCCACTCGGACGTCGTAGGCGGTTTCCTCGCCACGAGCGACGACGGGGTCTCGGAGCGTCTGGCATTCCTCCAGAAGTCGCTCGGCGCGGTTCCCGGGCCCTTCGACTCGTGGCTCGTTCTCCGTGGAATCAAGACGCTCGCGGTGAGGATGGATCGGCATTGCGAGAACGCTGCGCTCGTCGCGGCGCTCCTCGAACGCAACCCGCGCGTGGAGCGCGTGCTCTATCCGGGTTCGCCGACGCATCCGGGCCACAAGATCGCGGTGCGTCAGATGCGCAACTTCGGCGGCATGGTCTCCTTCCTCGTCGGGAGCGAGAAGGAAGCGATCGCCGTCGTCGGGCGCACCCGAATCTGGAAGCTCGCGGAGAGCCTCGGCGGCGTGGAGAGCCTCATCGAGCAGCCGACGCGGATGACCCACGCGTCCACCGCGGACGCCCCGTTCGCCGTTCCGCCCACGCTCATCCGGCTCTCCGTCGGCATCGAGTCCGCCGAAGATCTGGTCGAGGATCTCGAGACCGCGCTCGCGGGTTAGCGCGGCCCGAGCTCGCGCTCGACGTCGTCGATCCACTCCTCGTGCACTCCACCGAGCCGAGGACGAGACGTTCACCCTGCTCGACGGCGAGGCCACTCTCTACGTCGGGGCCGCCATGACGAAGCTTCTGCCAGGAGAGACGGCATTCGCGCCGCGCGGCGTACCGCACACGTTCCGCTTCGAGTCCGAGACGGCGCGCATGCTCGTTGCGGCCACCCCGGCCGGCTTCGATCGCTTCGTCGCTGCGGTCGGGGAGCGTGCCGGCGCGCCCGGCCTCCCGGACGAGCCGGTCCTGCCCGATCCCGAGCGCTTCGCGAAGATCTGTCGCGAGTTCGAGATCGAGCTCCTGGGGCCGCCGGGAACACTGCCTTCGTAAGATTGCGGTGTGCCGATTTCGCAGACGGTCGAGCCGATCGACCTGCACCACCTCGACGAGCGCATCATCGGCTGCTACGTGCTCGAGACCCAGGACGGCCCCGCGCTCTTCGACTGCGGCCCGACCACCTGCATCCCGCACTTGAAGGCTGGTCTCGCGGAGCGCGGGCTCGACCTATCCGACATCCGACATCTGCTTCTCTCGCACATCCACCTCGACCATGCGGGCGCGGCCGGAGTGCTCGTGCGCCAGCACCCGTGGCTCCAGGTGCATGTCTCCGAAGTCGGTGCCCCGCACCTCGTGGACCCGGCGAAGCTCGAAGCGAGCGCGCGCCGCCTCTACGGCCCGAGCTTCGACTCGCTCTGGGGCGAGCTGGCGCCGGTTCCCGAGCAGAACGTCCACGTCGTGGGGAATCGCATCCTCGGTCTCGAATGCTTCCCGACTCCGGGCCACGCGTGGCATCACGTCTCCTACCTCGACGCCGACGGAACGCTGTACGCCGGGGACGCGGCCGGCGTGCGTATCGCACCCAGTCGCTTCGTCCTTGCACCCTGTCCGCCACCCGAAATCGATCTCGAGGCGTGGGAGCGGACGATCGAAGAGATCGAGCGACTCGCGCCAGGTCGCCTCGCGCTGATCCACTTCGGGACGTTCGACGACGTCGAACGGCACCTGGGGGCGCTGCGCGAGACGCTCTCGAGCTGGGCGGGGCGAGTCGAGAACGGGATGGACGAGGACACCTTCATCGCGGCTGCGCAGTACGACATCTCGCAAACCGACGCCGGACTCGCGGACCCGTACAACGAAGCCGCGCCGTTCTGGCACCACTACCGCGGCCTCGAGCGCTACTGGCGCAAGCGGCGGGAGGCGGCAACGGGCTAAAGGCTTGCCGCGTGAGCCTCGAGGTCTGTCATCGAGACGAACTCGAGCGCCGACGCGTGTGTCGCTTCCAGCACGACCGGCGGCGCGAGGCCTGCCTCCAGCGCCTCGTTCCAGCGCTCGGCAACGACGCACCAGCGGTCGCCCGGCCGGAGCCCGGGGAACATCCACTGCGGTTGCGGTGTCACGAGGTCGTTCCCGCGCGACACCGAGAACTCGAGGAACTCCTCGGTCATGACCGCGCAGACCACGTGCATGCCGAGATCTCCCGAGCCGGTGCGGCAGTAACCGTCCCGGTAGAAGCCCGTCACCGGGTCGAACGAACAGAGTTCGAGGTCGCCGCCGAGGACGTTCACGCCCGGAGACTACGTCCAGCCGGTCACGAGCCAGCGGCCGCGGCGGAAGCGGCCGAGCATCGCGGCCAGGCGCACGAGGATCAGGATGACCAGTGCCGCCCAGACGCCACGAATCCCCCAGTCGCCGGCCAGCACCACGAGTAGCACGACCGCGCAGACGCAGAACGCAACGACCATCGAAGCTGCGAGGAACGGCCCGTCCCCGGCGCCGATGAGGATCCCGTCGAGCGCGAACACGGCCCCGTTCAACGGCTGCATCAACGCGAAGAGCGGCCAGAGAAGCGCGGTCTCGTCGAGCACCGCATCGTCGCCGGTGAAGATGCGCGGCAGCACTCCCGCGAGCGCGAACATCGCTAAAGCGAACACGCCTCCCGCCGCGACCGACAGCCAGATCATGCGCTCGCCTGCCGCATACGCGCGCTCCGTCCGCCCCGCGCCGAGCTCGCGGCCGACGATGATCTGCCCCGCGATCGCAACCGAGTCGAGCACGAGCGCGAGGAAGATGAAGAGCTGGAACGCAATCTGATGCGCTCCGATCGCAGCCTCGCCGAAGCGGGTCGCGACCGCGCCGGCGAGGACGAACGAGCCGATGAGGGAGGTCGTGCGCAGGAAGATCCACTTTCCGAGCGACAACACCCGCCGCGCGAGGACGAGCTGCGGGCGGGCTTCGCCCGGACGCAACCCTCGCACGATCACGACGACGAACGCCGCCCCCATCGCGAGCTGGGCGATCGCAGTTCCCGCCGCTGATCCCGCGATGCCCCAGTCGAAGCCGTAGACGAAGAGCACCTCGAGGAAGACGTTCGCGACGTTCCCGGCGATGACGATGACGAGCGGCGTCCGCAGGTCGGCGATTCCGCGCAGGTAACCCTGGCCGCCGAGCGCGAGAAACGCCGCCGGGAACCCGATCGCTGCGATGCGGAGGTACGTGACCGCGTACTCGGCGGCCTGCCCGTCGCCGCCCATGAGCGCGACGAGCGGCTCCGCGAGCACCGCGATGAGCGCCGAGACGACCACCCCGAACGCAAGCGAGAGCCAGATCGCCTGCGCGCCCAACCGCCGCGCGGTGTCGACCTCCCCCGCTCCGCCCGCGCGTGCCACCTGGGCCGTCGTCCCGTACTGGAGGAAGTTGAAGATCGCGAACGCACCGCCGAGGATCGTCGCGGCGATGCCGAGCGCCGCGAGCTGGGAGCGACCGAGATGCCCGACGATCGCCGTATCCACGAGGAGGTAGAGCGGCTCGGCCGCGAGCGCACCCAGCGCAGGAATCGCGAGCTTGAGAATCTCGCGGTCGTACGGCGACCGAAGCCTCAAACTCGGCCCTGGGGAGCCGTGGGCCACCCAACGTGCCAAGTTACAACTTGTAACTTGGCACCCTCGAACCGGCATGGCGAGACGCTCCGAGCCCAAGTTGCAACTTGTAACTTGGTGTCCCTTTTCGCCACGTGTCGCGCACGGGCGAGAAGGGGTCGCGGCATCATGCCGCTTCGGTCGCCGCGATCGTCGCCTCGTACGCGGCGACGTAGTTGGCAACCATGTGCTCCGGTGAGAAGCGCTTCTCGACCTCGCGCCGGAGCTCGCCGGGGTCGAGAGAGTCGGCTTGCTCGAGCACCTTCGGATCCTCCATGTCGCGGTAGTTGCCGACGAGAATCCCCGTCCGGCCATGATCGACGATCTCGGGGAACGCGCCTCGGCGCGTCGCGATGACCGGGGTGCCGCACGCCATCGCCTCGATGACGACAAGACCGAACGGCTCCTCCCAGTCGATCGGATTGATCAACGCACGTGCACCCATCAGCAGCTCGACCTTGTCGGCGTGCCCCACCTCGCCCACGTACTCGATCGACTCGCCGAGATGGGGACGAATGAACTCGTCGAAGTACCTGATCTCGAGCGGCTCCCGGCACTTGGCCGCGATCTTCAACGGCAGTCCCGTTTCCAGCGCGACCGCGAGCGCGCGGTGCGCACCCTTGTCCGGGCTCATGCGCCCGAGGAAGAGGAGATATTCACCCCCCGACTTGCGCCTGAACGGGTAGACGGAGAGATCGAGGGCGTTCGGGCAGTTCGCAATCCAGGGCAGGTCCTCTTTCGGCTTGCGCTGGTTCATCGAGATCGAAATGAGCTTGGCCTGCGGCACCAGCGAGACGACGTCCTCGTAGAGCCGGCCCGGGCCGCCGATGAGCGGCCCGTGCACGGTGTGGCAGAACGGAACGCTCAGAAGCCCACCGAGGGCGAGTCCGAGCAAACCCGTGTGGTCGTGGACGACGTCGAAACGGTCCCCTTGCCGGATCGCATGGATCGTGTGCTGCATCTCCCAGTAGGTGTGTCCGATCCACTCGCTCGGCGCCGTCTGGAACACCGACTCCAGGCGAGCACTCGTGCGCGAGTCGCCGGAGGCGAAGAGCGTGACGTCGTGTCCCGCGTCCACGAGACCCTCTGCAAGCAGGGCGACGACGCGCTCGGTTCCCCCGTATGCCTCAGGCGGGACCGGGAACCACACCGGACAGATGAGCCCTATATGCATCGTCGCTCCCTGCTAGACACCTGCTAGACACCTTCGGCAATCGTGACACGTCCACGCTCGACTGCAACCGACCAGTTGCGACCGAAGGCGCGGACGCCCTCGACGCGTAAGCCCTCGAGCCAGCTCGGCAGCTCGTCCGAGACCGTCGAGACGAGCCGCTGGCGCACGCGGTCCGGCTCGATGCCGAGGAGGACACGCACGAGCAGGATCGGAGTTCCGGCAGCCCAGGCCTGGGGTCGAGCCGCCGTTGGATAGGCGATGGGAAAAGGTGTCTCGTCCCGCGCGTACCCGGCGAAGACCTCGGGCAGCGACCAGTCGAAGTGGCCGGCCGCCTCGATCAGCGCGCGCGAGACGCGCCTTGCGGCCTCGACGTATCCGTGACGCGCGAGTCCCCACGCAGCGAGAGCCGTGTCGTGCGGCCACACCGTGCCGTTGTGGTAGCTGATCGGGTTGTACGCGGCCTCGTCGCTCGCCATCGTGCGGATCCCCCAGCCCGACCAGAGCGACTCGGAGAGAAGCTGATCGACGACCGGGGCGACGCGCTCCGGCAGCGCGATTCCGCTCCATAGGAGATGGCCCATGTTCGAGCACCGCGCGTCGACGTGGTTTTTCTCCCCGTCCAGCGCCAGCGCGAAGAACCCTCCCCGTTCCTCGACCCAAAACGCCTTGTCGAAGGCGGCGCGAAGCTCGCCGGCCTCGCGCTCGAGCCGCGACGCGAGCTCGGGCTCACGCCACACGTCGCGGGCGATCTCGGCCAACCCGAGCTTGGCGTCGTAGACGTAGCCCTGAACCTCGACGGGCGCGATCGGGGCCTCGGCCCAGCGTCCGTCGTGGAAACGTTGCGAGTCGCCGGAGTCCTTCCACGACTGATTCGCGAGACCGCCGTCCGCTCGGCGCGCGTATTCGACGAAGCCGTCGCCGTCGAGATCGCCGTAGCGGTCGATCCACTCGAGGGCCAGCATGGCCGGCTCGCGCAGGCGACGGACGAGCACCGCGTCGTCCGTCCAGCGCCAGGTCTCGGCGAGGAGCACGAGGAAGAGCGGCGTCGCGTCGATCGACCCGTAGTAGCGCGGGAACCAGAACTCTGCGGCGCGTCCGTGGCGTACCTCGTGGACGATCTTCCCCGGCTCGGCGTCGATCTCCGCGTCCACGGTCTTCGCCTGCAGCTCCGCGAGGGCCTCGAGCGCGCCGATCGCCGGCTCCGGTCCGAGGAGCAGGGACTGGAGCGACGTGATCGCCGTGTCGCGCCCGAACACGGTCATGAACCACGGCATTCCTGCAGCGAAGAGCGGACGCCGAAACTGGCCTGTTCGCATCCGCAGTGCTCCGAGGTCCGCGATCGAGCGGTCGAAGGCTCGGCGCAGGTTGTCCCAGCCTCCGCGCACGCGGGGCACACGAAGCGTCCACGCAGCAACGACATCGCCGAGCGTCTCGCGCTCCTCGTCGAGGTGCTCCACGAGCTCCGACTCCGTATCGGAGTCGAGCGAGGCAAGGATGTCGACGGTGAGATCCCAGCGCTCGTGTGGATCGAGGGAAAGGTCGAACGCGACACCGGTTTGGTCGACTCGCCCGACCTGCGAGAGAATGACTCGGGTTCTCAGGTCACCTCTCGGATCCGCGATCAGAATCTGGCGACGCGACTCGTCGTAGGTCGAGGGCGCGGCAGGAGGCAGGTCGGCCGCGTGCGCGGGGTCGCCGAGCGCGAAGTCGTGGAGCTTGACCGAGATGATGTCCGCGAAGTCCGCCGCGAGCTCGAGTGAGAGCTCGAAGTCGAGCCGGTGCATGCTCTCGTTCCGGACGGCGATCCGCTCCTGCATCCCGGTGCCGACGAAGCGCTCGCGGGAGATCGAGAGCGCGTCCTGCGGGAGTCCGTTCAGATTTGCGTTGCGGAGGTAGAACGCTGCCGCGAAGTGCTCGACCCGTCCCGAGGAAAGAAGCAGCGGGCGCGACCCGTCGAGCCGGAGCACGAGGCGGGAGAGGAAACGAGTGTCGTGCGCGAAGAAGCCGCTCGTATCGGCCTCGATGTCGCCCCGCTCGTCGCAGATGCAGAACGTCGATCCCTCGAGGATCGTCAGCACGCGCGCCCCTCGCCCAAGCTCCAGGCCGACGAAGCGCAGGGGCAGCGCTTGCGTCGCCCTCGATGTGCGCTCAGGTCGAGGGCGAGGTAAGCCTCGCCCTTACAGAACCGCGGGGTTGGTGTCACGTGCGGCGGACGACCCTCGCTCCGCTCGACTGCGCGAGCGCTTTCACGACGATCTCGTCCACGTTGACGTGCGGAGGACGCGTCAGGGCGAACAGCACGCAGTCCGCAACCTCGTCCGGGGTGACGGGATCGACTCCTTCGTAGACCGCCTTCGCGGCCGCGGCGTCCCCTCGGTAGCGGACGAGCGAGAACTCGCTCTCGACGAGCCCTGCATCCACGGTCGTGATGCGGATGGGAAGCCCCAGCAGATCCTCGCGAAGCGCGTATACGAACCCGCGCACGGCGAACTTGGAGGCGACATACGACGCAGCATCCTGATACGCCTGGCGTCCGGCGACCGAGCCCATGAAGACGATGTGACCTCCGTCACGGACGTGCGGGAGACAATGGCGCGTCATCCGCAGCACACCGTCGACGTTGGTGTGCAGGACGGTCGCCTCGTCCTCCGGGTTCGACTCCGAGAACGGATAGCGGCCTAGGGCGAGTCCCGCGTTGTTGAACAGGATGTCGATCCCACCGAGCTCCGACACCGCGCGCACGACGAACGCAGCCGTGCTCTCCTCATCCGTGACGTCGAGAGGGAGAGCGAGGTCCCCCTCTACGCGCTCGACCCTGCGAGCGCCGCCGACGACACGCACTCCGGCTTCGCGCAGCTTGCGCGCGGTCGCCGCACCGATACCGCTCGAAGCGCCCGTGACGATGGCCGTCCTTCCTGTGAGCTCCATGTGGGGCTGAGCCTACCGTCGCCCAGTTGCCAAGTTACAAGTTGTAACTTGGCTTCAGGAATTCCTGCAAACCAAGAGTTTCGATGCCTCCAGTCCCCAAGTTACAAGTTGTAACTTGGGGACGTTTTGCGTCGCGGGTCTACCCCGCCTGACAAGCTGCCGGAATCAGGAAAGCTCGATCGACTCGATCGCGATCGGCTCGCGTGGACGGTCGCGTCCATCTCGCTTGACGGCCGAGATCCGGTCGACGACGTCCTGCCCTGACGTGACCTGCCCGAACACCGTGTGCTTCCCGTCGAGCCACGGACACGAGTCGGCGGTGACGATGAAGAACTGCGAGCCGTTCGTGTTCGGCCCGGAGTTGGCCATCGCCAACGCGCCCTTCTCGACCCGGTGGTGGTTGAACTCGTCCTCGAACGTGTAGCCGGGGCCTCCGGTGCCGTCACCGCGCGGACATCCACCCTGAATCATGAAATCCGGGATCACGCGGTGGAAGGCGAGCCCGTCGTAGAAGCCGTCGGTCGCGAGCTTGGTGAAGTTCTCGACCGTCTTCGGAGCGTCGTCGGCGAAGAGCTCGAGCCCGATCTCGCCTTCGGTCGTCTTCAGCACGGCTCCGGTCACCGCGGCGACGCTACCAGCACCGCGAACGACGGTGCCCGAGCTGGTGACTCCCCCTCTGCTCGGCTCCCTCGTGCGAGGGACGGGTCGGCGAGGAAGCGATGCCGACAGTCGTTAGATGCGGCGCCGCTCGGCAGCTCTCGTCTCGCTTGCCTTCTTCACGGCGGCGATCCTCGCGTCCACGGGCGCGAACGCGTCTCGCAGCCCGCTACCCGACGTCGTCGGCGTGCAAGCTGGCCCCTTCTCGGCGGTGGTCAAGTGGCAGGTTCCGGAGTCCGCCCGAGTCGTCGTCGAGCTCGGCGTGGACGACCGCTACGGCATCTGGTCTCCAACGACGATCGCCAACGGCGCGCTCGCCGGAAAGACCACCGTGGCGGGCCTCGAGCCCGCGACGACCTACCGGTTTCGCGTGCTCGCCCGCTGGCGCACCGGGATGCGTGCCGAGGCCCGCGGCTCGTTCAGGACCGATCCCTGGCCGTCGGCCGTCTCGGCCTCTGCTGCGCCCTCGACAAGCCCTAGCTCGACCGCCTCTGCGTCGCCATTCGTGCTCCCTTCGCCGACGCCCCCGGGCGCGGCTCCCGGCTCATCCCCTACCCCGAAGTCGATCCCTCCCGGAACACCCAAGGTCGAGTCCTCCGCGCCCCTCCTCGTCAACGGGGCAGCGGTCTTCCCGCGCATGGTCTGGCGCCAGTGCCCCACCTACTACCCGACGAGCATCGCTGCGGGGATCAACCTCTTTCTCGGCGTGAGCTGCGGCAACGAGGAGGAGCAGCTTGAGAAGCTCGCCGGTCGTGCGCTGTCGACGGTCGACGCCGCGTCGCCGGAGATCTCGGGGCCGGGTCATGTGGGCTGGCACTTCCCGGACGAAGCGGATGTCTCGATCGGAGACGTCTCGAAGCTTCCTGCGCCGAAGGCGAACGGGCGGGTCACGTTTCTGACGCTCACCGACAAGTTCTCTGCGGGAGCAGCTCCCGGCCCGCACGGAAAGGACATCTACCCGGGCTACTTCGAGCGCGCCGACGTCATCGGGTTCGACACGTATCCCGTCGAGGTTCGCTGCTCTCTCGAGCAGATCGACAACGTCTACTGGATGCAGCGCGAGCTGATCGGGCTCACCGGCGGCAAGCCGACCTTCCAGTGGATCGAGGCGGGGCCGATGGAGCACTGCCGCTGGAACCAGGATCCGACGCCCGCCATCGTGCGCGCCGAGACGTGGCTTGCAATCGCCGGTGGCGCGAAGGGGATCGGCTACTTCCCGGACTACTGGGAGGAGGAGATCCGCAACGAGGTGCGGCTCGTGAACCGGGAGATCCTCACCCTTGCGCCCGCACTCCTTTCGCCGGCCACCCGAGCGACGTGGTCGATCGAGAGTCCCGTCCGCGTCGCGGCTCGCCGCTACAACGGGGCGACGTATGTGGTCGCGATCAACACCTCTACTGCCACAGCGAGCGCGTCCTTCTCGGTTCCCGGCCTGGGCGGACGCAAGCTCCGCGTCTTCCGCGACGGCCGCGTCGTGACGCCGCTCGGCGACCTCGTCGTGGACAAGCTCCCCGGACTCGGCGTCGCCGTCTACGTCGCCCCGCCCGCCGGCTGGTAGTCGCGCTTCTCCGCTGTCTCGCTCGACGGTTCTCGGAAGCGTCGAGCGTGCGGAGGGAAACCGCGCGCTCGCCGACCTCCTGATCACTCCGGACGTGCAAGACATCTCGCTACGAGGATTTCGAAGCCTCACCCGGGCAGTCGACGCGGGTCGCCGGGCGGCTGAGAATGCCCTGGCCGGTGGCGGAAGAGAGGCGCTCGAGCAGGCCCAGCGCCTGGGCTCACGGGTCGGCACCGCGGTCGCGACCGCCTCCTCCTAAATCGCACTGCTTGACCGAGGGCTGGCCGGCGGACAGGGGAGCTTGTGGAACATGTTCGCAACCTGTGAAATCCCTCCAAAGAGGGGTTTTTTCGTCCGGTCCGTGGGGAATACCCAGTCGCTGGGAAGACCTCTACGACAGGGAAGGGACCATGACGAGACCACACAAGACTCGAAGTGCCGCGGCAGTCACAGGTTTTCTGACGGCCTCGATGCTCGGGCTCCTGATGCTCGGCTCAGCAGCGACCGCTGCGCCGCAGGCTGCGCCGGTGAACATCGATCCTCCGACGATCACGGGCACACCCCGTGTCGGCGAGGCGCTGACCGCACAGAACGGCACCTGGCAGAACAGTCCGACGGAGTTCCGCTACCGCTGGTTGCGTTGCAATCCCGGCGGAAACAGCTGCGTGCTCTTGGCCGCAGACGGCAAGACCTACAGGGTCGGACAGATGGACGTGGGAAGCACGCTACGCGTCCGCGTCACGGCCGTGAACGCCGACGGTGCCACGAACGCCCGCTCGGAACAAACCGACGTGGTCGACTCGAACGCGGTACCCCTCAACAACACGGCTCGTCCGACCATCACGGGCGAGGCACGCGTCGGGCAGGAGCTCACCGCCACCGAAGGCACCTGGACGGGTAACCCGACGTCCTTCGCCTTCCAGTGGCAGCGCTGCGACGTCGACTCCTTCACCTGTGCAGCAGTGATCGGCGCAACCGGGAGGACGTACGGCGTCAGGCTTGCCGATCTCGGCTTCCGTCTTCGAGTCGAGGTGACCGCTCGCACGGACAATCGCTCGGGAACGGCGGTGTCGGCAGCGACCGCTGTCGTCGCACCGACGACGACGGTCACAAATCGCCGACCCACGATCAGCTTCATCTCAGTCCGTTTCACGGGCGCACGCGTCTACGTGCGGTTCCGGATCTGTGACGACACGCCCAGCAACCTGGCGGTTCTCGTCACGGAGACGCGACCGGGCGTGCGCTTGGCCAATCGGCGCTTCGCGACCCGCGTCGCTCCGAGACCGTGCGGTGCATACACGCGGAACTGGCTCCCTGCGCAGCGCTTCCGTGGGGACGGCCGGTACACGATCACGCTTCGTGCGCGCGACACGTCCGGGCTGACGAGCGCCCCCGCTCGCCGGACGTTCCGCCGCTAGTCAAGGCTGCAGCACCTGGCACCGCTCGCTCTCGAGCGGTGCCAGGTCTGTATCTCCGTCTCGGTCTCGCGCGACACGCGGTCTGTGCCAGACGCCTTGACTCTGGCTGCTCCCTACCTATGTTGAGAGTCCGGGCGCGGTGTAACTCCGGAGGCGACCCACTCGCTGACAGAGGAACGGGAGGATTCTGGGGTTCCGTCTCCCGCGCCCGGCCATTTCCCTCGGCAAGTTCGTCGCCCCGGACCGCGGCCCACATGGGCGGTGCAGGACTCGAACCTGCGACCACCTGCGTGTAAAGCAGGCGCTCTACCAACTGAGCTAACCGCCCGAGGTGGAAGGATCACACAACGTCGAGCTGTGCCGAGGCCGGAGGCCGGCGTTGCCGGCCCGGGACCGCCGAGGATCGATCCATGCGAAACAGAGAGAAGGGGCCGGGGGAAACCCTGGTTCCTCCGCGACTCGATGCCCCCAGCGGGATTCGAACCCGCGCTGCAGCCTTGAAAGGGCTGTGACCTGGGCCGCTAGTCGATGGGGGCCCGGTTCGGAGTGTAGAGGCGCGCCGCGTCAGGTCTCGCGTCGATTCGGCTTCTACACTGACGAAAGCGCGGGCCGGTAGCTCAGTTGGCAGAGCAGGGGACTTTTAATCCCAAGGTCGTTGGTTCGATTCCAACCCGGCCCATGACAGAGATGGGGCTCTTCCTCCCACGTGTGCTCGATCAGTTCGCCTTGCCGACGACGTGATGCCACGGTTTCCACCAACGTGTGAGGCCTGCATGGTCACTCCCGCCTTCGCGGGCGATCGCCAGGATGTCTCGGTGAGTCAGCTGTCCCAAGCGTTGGTGCGTCCAGACGATGACGGCGTCATTGCCGTCGAAGTAACAAAGCGCTCTCCCGCCCGGCTTGCCGGGACCGTGCAGCCACGAACGCTCGCCGCCCCACGAAAACGCGTTGCACTTGCCCTTATCGCGCTCGATACCCCCGCGGCGACGTAGTTCGGACGCGTACGCAGCCGAGAGGGCGGCGCCGTTCGGATACATCGAGAACTCCCAACGGTCGGGTGCGCCGCCCGGTGGCAGGCACACTGCGGTCTCGACGGCCGTGGGCTCGGCCACTGTTTGCAACTGGCAGTCCTTCCAGAGCGCCGCCGGAACGAGCGCGTCCAGCCCGGCATCTGCCGCCAGCGCCGTAGGGGCCTCGGTCTGGGTCGTGGAAGGCGGAGAGGCCGTGCCGCGTTCGGTGTGATCATCGGCGGTCAGATAGACCACGCCCGCGGCCGTGACAGCAGCGATCAGAACGATGACGGAACCAAGCTTCCAGCCAAGCGTTCGACCGGGCTTGCCAAAGAACATGAGCACCCACCGATTGGCGGGGCGAGCATCGCGCTCGGAGTACACCTGAAAAATGTGGATCGGGTCGGGAATGTTCTTCAGATGCACTCTGCCCCGATCGCTGTACTCGAGCCCCGCCAGGCGACCGGCGAGCCTAGACGTCGCTTCGCTGACAATGACCTCGCCGCCGTGGGCTCGCCCGCAGAGCCGGGACGCGACGTTGAGGGCTGCCCCACGGAAGCTGCCATCCTCGAGCTGGACTGCCTCTCCTGAGTCGACGCCGAGGCCGACGCGGAGCGGACGTTCGGAGTCGGCGTCTGTCTCTTCGGCGAACTGCGCCTGAAGTTCGACGGCAGCACGGATCGCCTGGCGCGCAGACGTGAATACAGCGAGCGCTTCGTCCCCTCGGATCTCGACGACCTCGCCGCCGTGTGCTTCGACACCGTCGCCCACGAGTCCGGCGAACTTGGCTGCCAGTTGGGCGGCTGCTTCGTCTCCGTACTGCTCGGTGAAGCGCGAATAGCCGCGTACGTCGGCAATCAGAAACGTGCGGACGAGGGTCTCGCCTTCGTTCACGATGCCCCAGTATGCGGCTTGGAGCGTTGCCGCCGCAGGGCGCCGGAGGGGCAACTAGGGCGTCGACCCCGGCGACGACGCCCCGCTCGCCGCCGCTCTCATCGAGGCGGTCAACGACGCACCGGAGCGCCGCGCGCGGGAGGAAGCGGCCTACGAGCAGATCCGCGGTGTGGCTACGCCTGGGGCACGGTCGCGACCCGCGTCGTCTCGCTGTGCGATGCGTGCTCGCCACCCTGGGACGTCGCAAGCCTGGAGTCTGCCAAGACCCTAGTTCAAGCCGCGGCCCGGTGGTACTCGTCGACGAGCCGACCGAGCGGTCGTAACGGTGAACGTCGCCCTCGGCTGAGAGCGGGCCTGATCGGGTCTGGCGGAAAGCCCGCGACACCCCCTACTACTCGAGAGCGTGATCTGCGGAACTCCCGCCAAAGGGTCAGGGATAGAGCGTTTCACCGGCAGCCAGCATTGCGACGAATCTCTCGATCCTCCGAGCGCGGGTCTCCGGCTTCTTCGCGTCCTGGATCCGGTGGAGAATCGCGTAGCGGTTGCGGCCGTCGAGCGTGGCGAACAGCTCGCGCGCGCGGGAGCTCAAATCGAGCGCGTCCTGGAGGTCCCTCGGCACCCTCGCCGATCTCGGTGAGTCGTAGGCGGCTTCCCAGCGGCCGTCCGCCTGCGCTCGCTCGACCTCACGAAGGCCCCCTGGCTGCATCATCCCGTTCGCTATCAGCACCTCTGCCTTTGCGCGATTGATCTTCGACCACTTGCTCCTGGCGCGACGGGGCGTGCATCGCTGCAGGTAGTAGTCGTCGTCGACCCGATTCGTCTGCCCGTCGATCCAGCCGTAGCAGAGCGCCACCTCGACCACTTCCTCGTAGCTCACACTCTCGATGCCCGAACCCGCCTTCGCGAGCTTGAGCCAGATACCGGAAGCCACGGTGTGCTGCTCGTCGAGCCACTCACGCCAAGCGGCCCGTGACGCGAACGCATGGATCTGGAGGTCGTCCACCTAGAGCTCCCGTAGCGCGTCACCGACCCGCACCACGCCGCCCTGCTCGACCTCGGCGAACACTCCGAGGCAGGCGTCGTTCAGCTCGGTGACCGCACGCAGTACGTCGGGGTCCTGGGGCAGCTCCGACTGCGGGTTCGTGGTCATGACGCAGCGATCGGTGCGATCGACGACACGAACGACGGCACTGCCGAGTCCGAAGCGCCGACCGACCCAGGCATCTTCGACGAGCCCTGCGCCCTCCCCGTCGAGGAGGACGTTCGGACGGAAGCGGCGGCGGTCGATCTGCGACTCGGGCAGCTTGTCCGCAAGCCACCGGAGCGACGAGGTCGTGAGCAGATGCAGAGGCGCGGCGTCGTGGTGCGGCCCCGAGCTCTCGCGCGCAACGCGCATGTCGTCGCCGTAGCGCTCACTCAGGAACGAGTCCAGCTCCCCGTTGCCGACGGCGAGCTCGCGTCCGTCGGGAACCGTCACC
>Ga0136633_1001724_pt1 | contig 15773 bp, 16 predicted proteins | sample AntDrymeUQ832206_2_FD_105494 | JGI IMG/M metagenome (GOLD analysis project Ga0136633, IMG submission 105494) | Polar desert sand microbial communities from Dry Valleys, Antarctica - metaG UQ83 (22.06) | ecosystem: Environmental > Terrestrial > Soil > Desert | place: Antarctica: Dry Valley...
CCAGCGAGCGCGCGAGCGTCGGGCCCAGGGACGCGGCCGAGCGCTCGAGGTGCTCATCGAGCATCCGCGGGAGCGCGCCGAAGGAGACCAGCCCCCACGCGGGCTCACCCTCGGCCGCAGAGCTGACGAGCAGCGAGAGCGCGGTGTAGAGGCGGGTCGGTTCTCCGGATTCCAGGACGACGGCGAGCATCTACGGTGATCCTATGGAGCGCGTCCTCGATGCCCGCGGGCTGGCGTGCCCGCTCCCGCTCGTCAAGGCGCGCGCCTCGCTCCCGCTGGCCCCCGGCGAGCGGCTCGTGGTGCTGGCGACGGATCCCGAGGCGCCGATCGACATCGCCGCGCTGGCGGCCGACGAAGGCCTCTCGTTCGCCGTTGAGCGCGACGGTGACTACTGGCGCCTGGTGCTCAGCAGGTAGGTGATCAGCGCCTCGAGCTCCCCGGGCTTCATCCGTTGGGCGAAGTCGGTGGGCATGGTGCCGAACTCGCCACTGGAACCCTCGGGGGCCTTGGGTTCGGCGAGCGGGTCGACGATGTCCTGGCGCAGGCGCTCGCGGGTCTTGGTCTCCATCAGGCCGGCCTGGCTGAGGTTCGGCCCGATGCCCCCCTCGAACTCTCCGCCCGCGCCGGAGCCGTCGAGCTGATGGCAGTCCGCGCAGGCCAGCCGCGCGAACACCGTCCTCCCCCGCTCGATCACCGAACGTGACGGCTTGCCCTCGGCGGCACGCACCGGCGTGTCTCCGCCCGACGCGGCGACGGCGATGGCCGCCGCCGCGAAGGCGATGCTGAGCGCGCCGAGCATCCAGCGCACGGATTCAGCTCCCGGGGGCGGTGATCGGCGCCGCCGTGCGACGGCCGCGACGGCGAGGCCGCCAGACCGCGGCGCCGAGACCGGCCAGCAGGGACAGCGCCGCGAGGCCTCCGATCAGCCAGCCGTCGTCGCCGCCGGACAGCGCCGGGGTCGACGGCGCGGGAGCCGCGGGCGCCTCGATGCCGTCGAAGGAGACGGGCGGGAACTCGTGGGTCTGGCTGAAGCCGTCATCGGCCGCGTAGACGACTTCGCCGGTCTTCGGGAGCGGGATCTCGGCGCGAAAGATGCCGTCGCGCCCCGTGAACTCCGCGGGGTAGCGCTTGCCGTTGACGATCATCGCGGGCTTGACCCACTCGCCCTTCATCGGGGTGACGCCGTGCTGGCGGATGTCCATCGAGACGACCCACGTCCCGCCTGGCCCCACCTCGTCGGGGGTCGAGCTCAGGGCGACCGTCGCCCAACCTCCTGCCGTCGCGCTCGCGGCTGACAGGGCGAGAGCCAGGACCATCAGGAACAGCGAACCGGCGGGGCGCATCGTCGACCTCCTCGAGGGTTGTGTCGGTTGTACACCCCCCGGACGCGTCGCGTTCCCGTTCTCCCCGATTCCGGGCTACTCGACCGCCACGGCCGCGCCGCCGCGCCGAGGATCGGCCGCACCCGTGAGTACGTGGCCGTCGGTCTGCACGGCCTGGCAACCGCCGAAGAAGACGTTGAGCCGGCCGAAGCGCGACAGCGGCCGCCCGGCCTGCTCGAGCTCGGACAGGTCAAGGCCCGGCTCGGCGTAGACCAATCCGTCCTCCCAGTGCACGCGGGGAGCGACGACGGCGGCCTCGGCATCCATCCCGTGGTCGATCACGTTGAGGACGACCTGCGTGATCGCCGAGCGGATCCGGGCCGACCCGGCCGAGCCGAGCACGAGCTCCGGCCGGCCGTTGCGGCGGACGACGGTCGGGGCCATCATCGAGGGGAGCCGCCGGCCCGGCGGGTGCTTGAAGAAGCCGAGTGGGTTGAGGTCGGCCTCGCCCATCATGTTGTTGACGTGGATTCCCGTCCCGGGCACCACGATTCCGGAGCACGCGCCGTTGGTCGCCGTGACCGAGCACGCCCAGCCTTCGGCGTCCATCACGGAGATGTGGGTGGTGTTGCCGAGCCTGACCGCCAGGAAGTCCTCCATGAAGTTCTCGCGGTGCAGGCCCTCGAGGAACTCATGGGTCCGCGCGCCCTGGGCGTGTTCCATCGCATCGATCAGCGCGGTCATCGTCGGCGGCCCCGGCTCCTCGCCCAACCGTGCGAGCACGGAGGCGATCAGGATCCCCCCGGCCGACGGCGGCGGGTTGGTCAGGACCTCGTGACCGCGGTACTCGATCCGGACGGGCCGGCGGGCGATCGTCTCGTAGGCGGAGAGGTCCTCGCTCGTCAGCAGCCCGCCGCGCTCCTCGACCCGCGCGCACACCGCCGCGGCGATGTCGCCGCGGTAAAACGGCTCGTCGCCTTCCGCGGCCAGTCGCTCCAGCGCATCGGCGAGGTCGGGATCGCACAGCACGTCGCCGGCGCGCGGCGCCCGCCCATCGATCCAGTACAGCGCCCGCGACTCCTCGGTCAGCGCGACGATCCCTTCGAGCAACTCGAAGATGAAGGCCTGCTCGGGGTTGATCTCGACGCCGTCGCGGGCCAGCCGCGCGGCCGGGGCGACCAACTCGGCCAGCGGGAGCGTCGCGAAGCGCTCGTGGGCGACGCAGATGCCGGACGGGCAGCCGTACGGGCCGCACGACGCCGCACCGGCGTTGAAGACCTGCACGGCTTCGCCGAAGGACACGTCGACCGGCACGAGCTCGGCCCGGCGGCCGCCCGGAGCTCCGCGGCCCGGGGATTCGACCATGAAGTCCAGCAGCTCGGCCCGCTCGCCGGGCGGGGCGACCAGCATGTACCCGCCGGCGCCCAGGCCAGTCAGCAGCGGCTCGGTCGCGAACGAGGCCATCATCGCCGCCAGTGCGGCATCGACGGCGTTCCCGCCGGCGCGCAGCGCGTCCGCGCCCGCCTCGGCGGTCAGTGGGTGTCCGGCCGCGACGATGCCCCTCATCGGAGCATCATCGCGGATCGGCCATCAGAACCTGGGGATGAACTCCGGGACGTCCACGTCCATGGCGCGCCCGCGTGCGGGCGATCCCGCGCGGCGCACGCGCGGCTCGCCGGCCGGCTCGCGCAGCGGGGAGGACTCCCGGCGCACGGGACGCTTGTCCCCGTACCCCGTGGCCACGACCGTGATCCACACCTGCTCCTCGCCCAGCTTCTCATCGACCATCGCACCGAAGATGATGTTGGCGTCGGGGTGGGCGGCCTCCTGCACGGCCTTGGCCGCGTCGTTGACCTCCCACAGGGACAGATCCGAACCCCCGGTGATGGAGAGGAGAATCGAGCGAGCGCCTTCGACGCTCGTCTCCAGCAGCGGCGAGGACACGGCCGCCTGGGCCGCCTCCAGCGCGCGCTTGTCGCCGGTGCCCATGCCGATGCCCAGCAGTGCCGGGCCGGCATCGGACATGATCGTGCGCACGTCGGCGAAGTCCAGGTTGATCAACCCGGGCAGCGTGATCAGGTCCGAGATGCCCTGCACCCCCTGGCGCAGTACGTCGTCGGCGACGCGGAAGGCGTCGACCATCGATGTCGCCCGGTCGAGGACCGACAGCAGCCGGTTGTTGGGCACCACGATCAGCGTGTCGACTTCCTCGGCCAGGTTCTCCACGCCACGCTCGGCCTGGGCCATGCGCCGCGAGCCCTCGAAGCCGAACGGCTTCGTGACGATGCCGACAGTGAGGGCGTCGAGTTCACGGGCGATGCGGGCAACGACGGGCGCCGCACCCGTCCCGGTCCCGCCACCCGATCCGGCGGTGATGAACACCATGTCCGACCCACGCAGGACGGCCTTGATCTTGTCGTAGTCGTCCATCGCCGACTGGCGGCCCATGTCCGGGTTCGAGCCGGATCCGAGGCCCTTGGTCAGGTCCGCGCCGATGTGCAGGGTGATGTCCGCCGCGGACTGCTGCAGCGACTGCAGATCCGTGTTGAGCGCGATGAAGTCCACGCCGGTGATCTCGGCTTCGACCATGCGGTTGACGGCATTGACGCCGGCACCGCCCACACCGACGACGCGAATGACCGGCTTGCCGACCTGGATCGGCTGGCCGTAGAGATGCTCACTCGCCGACGAGCGGGCGTACGGGTCCGAGTGCGTCGGCCCCGACGCGGCCCGGCCGGGGGCCTGGAGGATGTCGTCGGGGATCTCCGAGGAGAACGCCGAACGCAACCGCTGCTGCGGCGACGGAATGCGTGGCTGCGGGTCGGCCCCCATGGGCCGGCCGTCCGCCGGGGCCTCGGCGCCCGGAAGCTCCGTGCCGTCCTCGTCGGTCCGGCGGAAGAGGGCGGCCAGTGGCCCCTCCCTCATGCTTGCGCGTTTACCGCTCTCCATTCCTCAGAACCTCCTTCGCCAGCTGGCGATAGGCGTCGGCCGCCTTCCCTGCCGGGTCGTACTTGAGCACCGACATCCCTCGGACGGGAGCCTCCGCAAAGCGGACGGTCTTTCTGATGCGCGACGCGAACACCCGATCCCCGAAATTCTCCTCGAGGATCTCGATCGCCTCCTTGGCGTGGATCGTCCGCGAGTCCACCAGCGTCGGGAGGATGCCCTCGATGTCGACGTTGGGATTGAGGTTCTCGCGGATCATCGAAAGGGTGTTCTGAAGCTGGATCAAGCCACGCATCGAGAGATACTCGCACTGCACCGGGACGATCACCTTGTCGGCCGCGGTCAGTGCGTTGATCGTCAATAGTCCCAGGGAGGGCGGCGTATCGATGCAGATGAAGTCGTAATCGCCGCGGACGACCCGCAGCGCCTTCTCCAGCGAGCGCTCGCGGCCGATCTTCATCGACATCGCGATCTCGGCTCCGGCGAGGTCGATCGACGCGCAGGCGACGTCGATCTCGCGCCGGCGGATCACGTCGCGGATCGGGAGATCGTGGACCAGGACGTCGTACATCGACTGATCCAGCGTGTCGGGGTCGATGCCCTGGGACATCGTCAGGTTGCCCTGCGGGTCCATGTCGACGCACAGGACGCGGTGGCCCTCCTCGGCGAAGGCCGCCGCGAGGTTGAGGGTGGTCGTCGTCTTGGCGACGCCGCCCTTCTGGTTCGCGAAGGCGATGACCTTGGCGGTCACTGAGGTGCTCCGTTCTCGTCGGCAGGAAGGCCCATCGTCAGCGGGACTTCGCCGGGGGCGGCGAGTCCCCTCCCCTGGGGCGCTACTTCTTCTTGCCCGAGCCGGCAGTTCCACGGCGCGACCTACGCCGCTCGCCGGCTCGTGGTCAACCGCTGCGAGGATGCGTGCCATGACCTTCGTGACGCACTGGGGCGACGACGACGTCCGGCGGGTCCGCCACGTGGCGCCACCCGCCGGCGACCTCGCTCCGCTCACGCCCGCGCGCGCGAGCGCCGAGCAGTGGATCTACGTCGCGGGCGGAAGCGCGCAGGCACCCGGCGGCGAGGCCATACGCGAGGGCAGCGTCTACCTCCACCGTCCCTTCGACGCTCCGCCGGTCTTTGCCGCCGGCCCCGACGGGCTCGAGATCGTGCTGCTCGGCCCGCGCCGGCCGCCGCGGGCGTTCGACGAGCCGCACCTCGGCCCGCGGCTGTGCCACGTCGAGGACTGCGAGCGTTACGAGGACCGCCACGGCGACGTCGACCTGACCGAGCACATGATCGGCGACCGCCTCGGCTCCGAGCATTCCGGCCTCGGCTTGATCCGGCTTGCTCCGGACCGGCGCGGCTACCCGCTGCACGTGCACTCGGCCGAGGACGAGCGCTTCGTGGTCCTGGGCGGGTCGGGCGTGGCGCGACTCGACGACGCCGAGCACCCCGTCGCGCGCGGGTCGGTCGTGGACGCCCCGGCGAAGGGTCCGGCGCACGCGTTCCGGGCCGGCCCGGACGGCCTCGTCTACCTCGCCTGGGGGGAGCGCGAACCCGGCGACGCCGACTACTTGCCCGAATCCGGGAAGGTCATGCTGCGCGGGCTCCGGACCATTTTTCGCCCGCAGCAACTCGGCTACTGGGACGGCGAGCCCGGGCGCTGAACCGACGCTGGGCAATCTGGGACTTGATCCCGGCGCCACGGTGGGCGTAGAGTCGCCCCATGAGCGACCAGGACGCTGCCCACGAGGAGACTCAGCAGACCCAGGAACAGGTCCGCCGCCCCGCTGCCCACGAGTCCTCGGCGGCGCCGGCGTTCGACGGCGGGCCGATGGCGGCGGTCGAGCGTCTGGCTTCCAACGTCGGCAACCGCAACTTCTCCGAGATGGTCTCGCGCATGAGCGACGGCGACGGGATCATGTCCGGCGGCCTCGTCCACCCCGACGTCGAGGCGGCGATCGGCGCGGCGCGTGGCGGCGGCGGGCCGCTCGACCAGAACCTGCAGGCGCGCCTCTCGGAAGGCCTCGGCCACGACATGAGCCAGGTCCGCGTGCACACCGACGACCAGGCCGCGTCGCTGACCCGCGCGGTCTCGGCGCGCGCGTTCACGGTCGGTAACGACATCTTCTTCGCTCCGGGCGAGTACAAGCCGGGATCCTCCGAGGGCAACGAGCTGATCACCCATGAGGCGACGCACGTCGTCCAGCAGGCGGGCGCTCCGTCCAACGGGCCGCTGACCGTCTCGACGCCGGGCGACACGTTCGAGCGAGAGGCCGACGCGGTGGCGCGTGACCTCACCGTCTGACGCGACGACGATCGGGTTCGCCTTCCTCGACGCGCGCCTGAGGGCGGCGATCGAGCAGGCCGTCGCCGGCGACCCGAACCCGACGGACCCGCTGCGCGGGCTCTACATCTCCGACGAGCAGGCGCTGACGCTCGCCGCGGAGGCGGACGCCCTGTCGGTCGACGCGCGCCTGTCCGAAGTCGCCGCCCGGCTCGGCCTCGATGCGCTCGACACCGCGGTGCTGGGCCTGTGCGCGGCGCCAGAGCTCGACCCGGGCTACGGGCGACTGTTCGCCTATCTGCACGACGACGTGACCCGCCGGCTGGCGTCTCCCCGGCTCGTCGCGGGCCTTCTGGCCGGCGACGGCGTGACCGCTCCGGACGTGCTTGCCGCCTTCGGGCCGCGCGCCCGGCTGGCCCAGCGCGGCGCGATCCGTGTGCTCGTCGGGGACGGCTCGGGCCCACTGGCCGACCGCGGCGTGAAGGTCACCGACCGGCTGGCCGCGTTCCTGCTCGGCGCGGGCGCGGGCTTCGGTGAGGCGGCACCCGGCGGAGCGGTTCACCGGCGGATCGAGAACGAATTGGCCGAGGGAGATCGGGTCGAAGCCGTCGACGAGGTCCGGCGACTGCTGGCGGTCGAGACCGGGCTGCCGCTCGTCGTCTGCGGCCCTGACGCCGCGGCCGTGCTCGCAGGAGCCGGCGACTGCGGCCTCCTGATCGCCGACGTGCGCGACCTCGAGCATCCGTCCGCGGTGGCCGAGGCGACCCTCGCAGCCGGCCTCGAGGGCCGGCGGCTGTGCTTCGACGGGCTCGGTGGCCTGGATCCGGGCGAGCGCGGGCGGATCGTCAACGCGATCGATGAGCACACCGGCCGGTTGTGCTTCCTCGCGGCGTCGCGACGAGAGGCGCTCGCGCTCAGCGACCGCACGGTCCTGCTCGTCGACGTCCCGATGCCGACGTTCGCCGAGCGCCGCGGCGCGTGGGAGCGCGAGGCCGGGGCCGAGGATCCGCGCGACGTCGCGGCCAAGTTCCGGCTGTCGATCTCCCAGATCCGCGAGGCCGCCGAGGTGGCCCGCATCACGGCGACCGTGCGCGATTCCGACATCGTCGAGACGGCGGACCTCGACGCCGGCGCGCGCCACGCCTCCTCGTCGCGGCTGGGAGAACTGGCCGCGCGCCTGCCCCCCGGCTTTCGCTGGGAGGACCTCGTCCTGCCCGAGAAGCAGGTGGAATTGCTGCGCGGGATCTCGGCCTTCCTGCTGCACCGCGACCGCGTGCTCAGCGACTGGGGCTACGAGAAGACGGTCGCGCGGACCCAAGGTCTCAAGGTGCTCTTCGCCGGCGAATCGGGCACGGGCAAGACGATGGCCGCGCAGGTCCTCGCCGGCGTGCTCGGCCTCGAGATCTTCCGGGTGGACCTCGCCACGATCGTCTCCAAGTACATCGGGGAGACCGAGAAGAACCTCGAGAAGATCTTCGGCGCCGCCGACGGCTCCAACGCGATCCTCTTCTTCGACGAGGCCGACGCGCTGTTCGGCAAGCGCTCGGAGGTCTCGGACTCCCATGACCGCTACGCGAACATCGAGGTCGCCTACCTGCTCCAGCGCATGGAGGCCTACCCCGGCGCCGTGATCCTGGCCACGAACTTCAAGCGCAACATCGACGACGCGTTTCTGCGCCGCCTGGACTTCGTGATCGACTTCCCGTTTCCGGAGCCCGAGGACCGTCGGCGCATCTGGGAGCTGCTGCTGCCCGACGAGGCCCCGCTCGAGGACGACGTGGACCTCGATTTCCTGGCCGCGCAGTTCAAGCTCTCCGGCGGCGCGATCCGCAACTGCTCCCTCGCCGCCGCCTTCCAGGCCGCCGACGACGACACGTCGATCGGCATGCGCCACCTCGTCCGCGCCGTCGCGATGGAATACGGGAAGATGGGCCGGTTGACGTTGGAGGCCGACTTCGAGCGCTTCCACCAGTACGTGCGCTCGTCGGGTGGGGAGAACGGGTCGGCGTAGGTCTCGCGAGCGCGACGGCGGCCTAGGCCGTGAGCGCCTTCGCATGCCGCATCGACCCGATCCCCGAAGGCGACGCGAGCGCCTCCAAAGCCGTCTCAGGATCGGGCAGCGAGTAGACGACCCCGCCGTCGTCGAGCAGCAGGAAGCGATCGAAGGAGCGCAGGAACGCGCGGTCGTGGGAGACGGCGACAACCGTCCCCTCGAACCCGTCCAGAGCGGTTTCCAGGGCTTCGGACGAGTCGATGTCGAGGTTGTCGGTCGGCTCGTCGAGCAGCAGCAGGTTGTGGCCCTCGAGTTCGAGGCAGAGGATCTCGAGGCGGGCCTTCTGGCCGCCCGACAGGCGCTCGTAGGGACGGCGGGCGGCATCCGCGAGGCCGTAGCGCGCCAGTGCGGCCATCGCCCGGTCGAGCGCGCCGACGCGGTCGATGACGATGTCGCCGATCACCCGGCCCGCGAAGTCCGTGCGCGCGTTGAGCTGCGTGAACAGCCCGGCGGAGACGCGGTTGCCGAGCCGGATCTCGCCAGACGTCGCCTCCAGCGACCCGGCCAGCGCACGGATGAGGTGGGTCTTGCCCGTGCCGTTCGGGCCGATCAGCCCGACGCGCTCGCCGAAGTGGATCTCCTCGGTGACGGGCCGCACGAGGTCGGCGATGGCGGCGCAGCGCAGGTCGACGACCTTGCGGGCCGAGTCGCCCCCGCGCATGCGCACGCGGATGTGCTGGTCGGCGACCGGCGGTGGTGGTGGATCGGCGGCCCAGCGCTTCCAGCGCGTCTCCATCGCGTTGGCACGCTTGGCCCAGTCGGTCGAGTACTTCGCGCGCTCCTTGAAGGTCTTCATCAGCGCGTGCAGACGCCGTTCCTCGAGCTTCCACTGGGCGAGCGCGTCGCCCAGCCGCTTCTGGCGCGCCTCGCGCTCGGCGGGGTAGTTCGCGTAGGAGCCGCCGTGGATCCAGGCCCCGGAGCCCTCGAGCGTGACGATCGAGCGAGCGCCCGCCGAGAGCAGCTCCCGGTCGTGTGAGATGAAGAAGACGGTCTTCTTCGAGGCGGTGATGGTCTGCTCGAGCCAGTGCTTGGCCGGGACGTCGAGGAAGTTGTCGGGCTCGTCGAGCAACAGGACCTGCGCATCGGACGTGAACAGCAGCTCGAGCACGAGCCGCTTGCGCTCCCCGCCCGAGAGCGTGACGGCGGCCCGGTCGGCGAGGTCGGCGAACCCGGAGCGCACGACGCGGCGGCAGACCGCGTCCCAGCGCCCCTCGAGCTCATACCCGCCGGCGTCGGACCAGTCGGCGATGGCGGCGCCCAGGGTCATCCCCGCGTCGGGTCCGCCGGCGGCGAGGTCGCGCTCGGCAGCGGCCAGGGCGAGGCCGGCGCGTGCGAGCGCCGGCGCGGCCACCGACAGCAGCAGCTCGCGCACCGATTGATCGCCGTGGGTCCCGACGTCCTGGGCCATGTAGGCCCAGCGGCCGCCGATCGTCGTCTCCCCCTCGAGCTCCTCGAGCTCGCCGGCCATGATGCGCAGCAGCGTGGTCTTGCCCACGCCGTTGATTCCCACGAGCCCGGCGTGGTCGCCGGAAGCCAGGCGCAACGAGACGCCCTCGAACAGGACGTCGCCCCCCGGGTGCGCGTAGGACAGGCCTGAGACGGCGATGTGACTCACCGGGACGACCCTAGGAAAAGTTTTCCCACACGCGCAATTTGCACGGTTAGGGTCGCGTCACGCATGGGCATGGTCATCGACGTTCCGCTCAACACCACTATCGCGGACCTCGACGATGCGCTTCGCGTATTGATGAAGCGAGAGCTCAAGCGCCACGGCTTCGACGCCGTCGACGTGGCCTTCGACGCACCCGCCAAGGACTGGTCGGGCAAGCTCACCAACCCGACGGTCAACATGTTCCTCTACGACGTCCGCCAGGCGCCGGAGAAGGAGATGTCCGGCGGGGAGGTGCGTGGAGCCAACGGCGTCGTGGCCACCGTGCCGCCGCTGCGCCTGGAGCTCACGTACGCCGTGACCGCCTGGACGAAGGCGGTCGAGGATGAGCACCGCCTGCTGAGTCAGGTGCTCGCGATCCTCTTCACTTACCGGGACCTGCCCGCCGACGTCACCGAAGGCCGGCTCGAGGCGGCGGCTTCGCTGCGCGGCGTGGAAACCCAGGTCGGCTCCCCGCGCGAGGAGAAGTCGGACTTCTGGAGCTCGGTCGGCGGCCAGTACAAGGCGTCCATCGACTACGTGGTGCGCCTGTCGGTCGCCTCCGGGGTCACGTTCGTCCGCGGCCCGGAGGTGCGCGTGCAGACCATGCGCACGGCCATCAAGGACGGCCCGCGGCGCACCATGCTCGAGCTTCATCGCATCGGCGGCAAGGTCCACGACGACGACGGGGACGCGGTGGAGAACGCGTGGGTCGTCGCGCCCGAACTCGGGCTGTGGGCCTCGACGGACGCCGAAGGCAAGTTCCTCCTGACCCGGGTTCCCGACGGCAAGCTCTCGCTGGTCGCGCGGACCATGGACGGCGGCGAGGCACGGACGTCGATCGACGTTCCCGGCGGGGCAGCCGACATGGTCATCGGCTCGACCGGCGCCAAGAAGAAGGCACGCAAGTGACCGAACGGGCATCGGCTCTGCACGAAAGACGGCCCCTCGGGCACTGGCCGCTGCCCTGCCAAGGCGGAGAGGGTTGACCCTCGTGGAGACGACTCGCCCCACCGTGCTTCTCGGCAACCTCGAACCGATCATGTGCGTCGGTCTGCGGAGGGTCCTCGCCGAGGACGGAGCCGACGTGATCGGACAAGAACAAGCCCCGAACGAAATCGTGGAAGAAGCAAGCCGCCTGAGGCCGGACCTCGTGGTCCTGGATCTCGATGGCGGTGCGCGCTCGCTCGGCGAGCGCATCCGAGAGGTGTCGCCACAGACCAAGGTGATCCTCTGGGCGCGTGACGAGACGGTGATGGAAGTGCTCGACCCCGAGTCCGAATCATCGCGTCTCGTCGCCGTGGCCATCAGTGATGGCCTTCGTAGCGAGTTGCGCAGCAGCAGTCGTCCCCATCAATCGACGGAGGAGTAAGAGTGCCCACCTACCTGACCCCAGGCGTCTATGTCGAGGAGGTCCCGTCCGCCAGCAAGCCGATCGAGGGCGTGAGCACCTCGGTGGCCGCGTTCGTCGGACTGGCCCCCGGCGGCCCGGTCAACACGCCGATGAGGATCTCGAACTGGACCCAGTTCTCGACGATCTACGGCGACCCGGACAACCCGGACAACGGCCCGTTCATGGAGGGTGCCTACCTGGCGCACTCCGTCTACGGGTTCTTCCAGAACGGCGGCGGTCTGTGCTGGATCGTCCGCGTCGGCAACGAGGAGAACGGCTCGACGCCGCGAGCTGCCCTGCCGGCTGCCGCCGACAGCTCCGTCGAGGCCTTCCGTGCCACCGCGCTCGACGGCGTCAAGGACACCGTCAAGGTCACGCTCGAGCCCGAACCCGGCATCGAGGGCTCCAAGGACGCTGTGGACACGACGTACAAGCTGACCGTCACGGCCGGCTCGGAGTCCGAGTCCTACGAGGGCCTGTCGCTCAAGAAGGGCCGCACGAACATCGCGACGAAGGTCAACGCCGCCTCGAAGCTGATCAAGATCGAGGAGACCGGTGCCTCGCTGCCGGACGCCCAGCGGGTCCCGGCGACGGGCAGCTACACGCTGTCGGCCCCGGCGATGAACCCGAAGGACATCAAGCCGAACCACTACGAGGGTGACGTCGCCAAGCGGCGCGGCCTCGGTGGCCTGGCTGCCGTCGACGAGGTCACGATGGTCTGCATCCCCGACCTCATGACGATGGCCGGCGACGGTGACGACGTCCAGCTGCGCGACCTCCAGGGCAAGATGATCGCCCACTGCGAGAACATGGGCGACCGCATGGCGGTGCTGGACTGCCCGCCGGATCTGCTGCCGCAGGAGATCCTCGAGTGGCGGATGAACACCGCCGGGTACGACTCGAAGATGGCCGCGCTCTACTACCCGTGGATCGAGGTCATGGACCCGCTGACCAACCGGCCGATGATGGTCCCGCCGTCGGGCCATGTGGCCGGCGTCTGGTGCCGCACGGACGCGACTCGCGGCGTCCACAAGGCCCCGGCCAACGAGGTCATCATGGGGGCCAACGGTCTGGGCTTCCAGATCACGCAGGCCGAGCAGGGTGGCCTCAACAAGGTGGGGATCAACTGCATCCGGGCGTTCCCGGGCCGCGGGATCCGCATCTGGGGCGCCCGCACGCTGTCGTCGGATCCGGAGTGGCGCTACATCAACGTTCGGCGCCTCTTCAACTTCATCGCCGAATCCATCATGGAAGGCACGCAGTGGAGCGTGTTCGAGCCGAACGACCACCGGTTGTGGATGTCCATCTCGATCTCGGTCCGCAACTTCCTCACGAGGGTGTGGCGAGACGGGGCGCTGTTCGGGACCACGCCGGACCAGGCCTTCTTCGTGAAGTGCGACGACGAGACCAACCCGCCTGAGTCGGTCGAAGCCGGCCAGGTCATCTGCGAGATCGGCGTGGCGCCGGTCAAGCCCGCTGAGTTCGTGATCTTCCGCTTGAGCCAGTTCACGGGCGGCGGCGGAGAAGCCGAAGTCGCCGAGTAGGCGCCGGCTCGACCTAAGAATCCATCAAGGAGCACTGAAAAGACATGGCAGACAAGAAGCCGGTTCACGTCGTCGAGCATTTCCGTCTGGAGCTCGATGGCAAGGAGGGCGCTGGGCTCTTCTACAACGCGACGACCCCGAGCGGCCAGATCCAGGCCACCGACTGGTACGCCAACAGCGAGCAGTCCTCGCCGGAGGCGCACAAGGTCAAGAGCCAGGTGCGCTGGAACCCGATCGAGGTGGGACGTGGGATCGATGACAACCTCGATCTGTTCACGTGGTTCAAGACCATCTGCGACACCGGGGTCGAGGGCAACGTCAAGGACATCAAGATCTTCTTGGTGGACGCGGCCCAGAACGATGTCGTCACCTGGAACATCGTCGGAGCGTGGCCCTCGAGCTACAAGAGCTCCGGCGTGAACTCCCAGTCGGGCGAAGTGGCCGTGGAGAGCGTGCAGTTCACCTACGACTCCGCGGAGCGCATCTAGCCGGACGCCTCGGCGGACGAGCACTGACTGATGGACACGATGCGGACCGAGATCCCGTTCACGCTCCCCAGGGGCTTCGTCGACGCGGGTGGCACCGTCCACCGCGAGGGGACGATGCGCCTGGCCACGGCGAGGGACGAGATCGAACCGCTGCGGGATGTGGAGGTACGCGCCAATGGCGCGTACCTCTCGGTCCTGCTGCTGGCCCGCACGGTGACGCGCCTCGGCGCGATCACCGACATCACCCCCGATCTCGTGCAGGACCTGTATGCGGCCGACTTCGACCACCTGCAGAAGCTCTACGAGCGGGTCAACACCGACGGCGATGCCGTGGGGGTGGTTGCGTGCCCGTCCTGTGCGCAGGAGTTCGAGGTCGACCTCACGGAGATAGAGGACGGTCGATTGGGGGAATGATGCGGCCGTCTCCCGAGGAGATCCTCGGGGAGACGGCCCGCCTCGCGTATCACCTCCATTGGCCGCTCGATTCCATCCTCGACCTCGAGCATCCCGATCGCCGGCGCTTTCTCGTCGAGGCGGAGGGCATGGCCGCGATGCAGCACGCGATGACCGCACCCGTGGAGTTCGCCGCACCGCCCATCTGGGCTCAGCAGGAACTTCCCGACCCGGTCGCCGGCTGGTAACCCCAGCCGCCGTCCGGCAGCAGGAACCACACCTTGGAAGAGCAAACCCCTCAGCCGGGCGGCCAGCAGCCGCCGCGCCCCGTACGGATGACCCTCCGCATGGCGGATCGCCGCGCCTCGCGGGCCACCATGGGCGCCGCAGGCCAGCTCGGCGCGCAGGTGAGCGCGGCGCGCGCGCCGCGCGCTCTCGGCCGGTTGTCGCGGCTCGCCCCGCCGGCGCCCCCGGCCGTCTACGTGCCGTACCCGGTCCGGCCGGCCGCCTACGCGCCCCAGCCGCCGGCGTACGCCCCCGCGTGGGGTGCCTACGGAGGCCTCGGCTCCGGCGGCCCCGGCGCCGCTCAGTACGCCGCGCCCCCTCCAGCTCCCGCGCAAGCACCGGTGCCGGCGCCGGTGGAGGCGAAGCCCGACTTCGAGCTCGACGAGAAGCGGGTCGGTCGCCTGGCCTACGCCGAAGACATCGGCATGAGCGAGTTCGCTGCGGAATTTCTGTTCGGCGATGCCGAGGCGGCGCTCGCCCAGACGGTCCCGATGTCCTCGTTGCCGACCGAGACGGAAGAGCAGAAGCGCGAGCGCATGCGCGCGGTGCGGGCTCGCCGCGGCAAGCGCGAGTACGGCCGCGGCCAGCGCATCACGGAGGGACCTCCGGAACCGGCGGCCGCGAAGAAGCCAGACCCCGCGCCGGCTTCGCGCAGCGCGGCAGAAACGCCTCCTGTCGAGGCCGCGCCCGCCACGGAAGCTCCGCAGGCCCGAGGCACGGACGCTCCTCGGCGCGACATCCCCGCGACGGGACTCACCCTCTCCAACGAGCCGGCCCAGACGGCGCCACCGAGCGGGCCCGCGTTCTCGAGCGACCCCGTGAAGCCCGCCGAGCCGACGGGGCCGGCGTTTCCGACCGATCCCGTCAAGCCTGCTGCGCCGACCGGGCCGGCGTTCTCGACCGATCCCGCGAAGCCCGCCGCGCCGACGGGGCCCGCGTTTTCGACCGACCCCGTCAAACCTGCCGCGCCGACGGGGCCCGCGTTCTCGACCGACGCCGCGAAGCCTGCCGCGCCGACGGGGCCCGCGTTTTCGAGCGACCCCGTCAAGCCTGCTGCGCCTACTCCGCCGGCGTTTTCGAGCGACCCCGTCAAGCCTGCGGCGCCGACCGGGCCGGCGTTCTCGAGCGACCCCGCGAAGTCCGCAGCGCCAACCGCGCCGGCGTTTTCCACCGACCCCGCGAAGCCCGCAGCGCCAACCGCGCCCGCGTTTTCGAGCGACCCCGTCAAACCTGCTGCGCCGACCGGCCCCGCGTTTTCGAGCGACCCTGTCAAGCCTGCCGCGCCGACGGGGCCGGCGTTTTCCAGCGATCCCGCGAAGCCCGCCGCGCCGACGGGGCCGGCGTTTTCCAGCGATCCCGCGAAGCCCGCCGCGCCGACGGGGCCGGCGTTTTCCAGCGATCCCGCGAAGCCCGCCGCGCC
>Ga0136633_1001725_pt1 | contig 15768 bp, 16 predicted proteins | sample AntDrymeUQ832206_2_FD_105494 | JGI IMG/M metagenome (GOLD analysis project Ga0136633, IMG submission 105494) | Polar desert sand microbial communities from Dry Valleys, Antarctica - metaG UQ83 (22.06) | ecosystem: Environmental > Terrestrial > Soil > Desert | place: Antarctica: Dry Valley...
ACGGGTGCTCCGCCATCGGCCCCTTCCCTCGGAGATTGCCGTCGAGGTGATCCACGCGCTCCGCGAGCGCATGCCCGACGTGTGCTTCGCGATCGAGACCGAGTCGCGGTTCGCGCTCGAGCCGGCGTTCGAGGGCGCGTGGGAAGGGTGGAAGCTGTCTCCGGGGACGCTGTTCGGCGACGCCCTCGAGCTTGTCACTGTCCCAGTGACGAAGCTGATTGCGCGGGACGCGACGCGGCCGACGGACGAGCTCGCCGCAATTTCGACCGAGGTCGTGGGCGAGCGCGCAGTCGTCTCGCATGGCGGCCGCTGGGTCGTCGAGATCAACGTGACGGGCGTGAGCAAGGGGGCGGCGCTCGAAGAGCTGGCGGCCGAACTCGGGATCGACTCGCGGCACGCGGTAGCATTTGGGGACTACCCGAACGACCTGCCGATGCTCGCCTGGGCGGGCAAGTCCATCGCCCCCGCCAACGCCCACTCCTCGGTCCTCGCCGAGGTCGACGAGGTGACCGAGGCGAACGACGAGGATGGGGTGGCGCTTGCAATCGAGCGGCTGCTGGTCGCACGCGCGAACGGTCAGACGTCGGTCTGAGTCGGGGCCGACGTTATGTTTCCGGCGATGGCCGTTGCGACCGACCGCGAGTTTCTCCTCTTCATCGGCGGTGAGGCCACGGAGCCTGCGTCTGGTGAGCTGAGCGATCTGACCGAGCCTGCAACGGGCGAGCCGCTCGCACGTGCGGCGATGGCGGGCGAGGCGGATGTCGACCGTGCGGTCGATGCTGCGCGCACCGCCCTCGATGGAGACTGGGGAAAGACCCCCGGAACCGAGCGAGCCCGTCTCCTGCACGCGCTCGCCGACGCGATCGTCGCCAACCGCGCCGAGCTGGCGGAGCTCGAGTCGCGGAACGTGGGCAAGGCGATCTCCTCGGTGAAGGCTGAGCTCCACCAGGCGGTCGAGAACTTCCGCTACTACGCCTCTGCGATCGCGACGATTGGCGGCCGTGCGAACCCGATCGGTGGCTCGCTCCTCTTCTACTCGCTCAAGGAGCCGGTCGGCGTCGTGGGGCAGATCGTGCCCTGGAACTACCCGCTGATGATGGCGACGTGGAAGCTCGCTCCCGCGCTCGCGGCCGGCTGCTCCATCGTGCTGAAGCCCGACCCGCAGACGCCGTTGACGGCGATCCGCCTGGCAGAGCTCGCGACCGAGGTCGGCTTCCCGGCTGGCGCGCTCAATGTCGTGCCCGGTGACGGGCCGACGACCGGCGCGTATCTGGTGCGTCATCCCGGAGTCGACAAGATCGCCTTCACCGGCTCGACGAAGACCGGCGGCGAGATCATGCGATTGGCCTCCGACCCGGTGAAGCGGATCACGCTCGAGCTCGGTGGGAAGAGCCCGAACCTGATCTTCGCCGACGCCGACCTAACGAGCGCGATCCCGAGCTCCGCGTGGGCGATCTACTACTCGGCCGGCCAGAGCTGCGAGGCGCGCTCCCGGCTACTCGTGGAGAAGCCGATCTACGACGAGGTCGTGTCGAAGATGGCGGAGCTCGCGGGCGCGATCCGGGTCGGCGACCCGCTCGACTCCGAGACCCAGATGGGCTCGCTGATCTCAACTGGTCATCGCGAGCGCGTGCACGGCTTCGTCGAGCGAGGGAGCGGAGAAGGCGCGGAGATCGTTGCCGGCGGCGCCGTCCCCGACGGCGCGGGAGCGTTCTATCCTCCGACCGTCGTGGCTGCGTCCAACGAGCTCGAGATCGCCCAGGAAGAGGTGTTCGGCCCAGTGGTGACGGTGACGCCGTTCGAGGACGAGACGGACGCGATCCGGCTCGCCAACGATGTGCGGTACGGGCTGATGGCGACTGTCTGGACGGGCGATCCCGCGCGCGGCCATCGTCTGGCGGCACGCATCAAGTCGGGGACGGTCGGAATCAACATGCCGTACACCGCCTTCCCCGGAATCCCCTTCGGAGGCTACAAGCAGTCCGGCTTCGGCCGCGAGCTCGGGCTCGAGTCGCTCGAGCTCTACCTGGAGACGAAGAGCGTGGTCGTCTCCACGGGCTCGCGCCCGATCAACCCGTTCGGGCTCTAGAAGTGGCCGCAGGCGTGCTCGGGACGATCGGCTCGACGCCGGTCGTCCAAGTCGAACGGCTGGTCGAGCCGGGCATGGCGGAGGTCTGGGTCAAGCTCGAGTCACAGAACCCGACGGGCTCGTACAAGGATCGCATGGCGCTCGCGATGATCGAGGGCGCGGAGCGTGACGGCCGCCTCCAGCCGGGGCAGACGATCGTCGAGTACACGGGCGGGAGCACCGGCTCCTCGCTCGCGTACGTGTGCGCGCTCAAGGGCTATCCGCTGCGGATCGTGACCTCGGACGCGTTCGCGCACGAGAAGGTCTTGACAATGCAGGCGTTCGGAGCGGACGTCGAGATCGTGTCGAGTCCGGACGGGATCACGCCCGACCTCATTCCGCGGATGATGGAGCGCTCGACGGAGATCGTTGAGGAGGTCGGCGGCTTTGCGACCGATCAGTTCCGGAATCGCGACATGCTCGACGGCTACGCGGGTCTCGGGCGGGAGCTGCTCGAGCAGCTCGACGGCCGAATCGATGTGTTCTGCGCCTACGTCGGCACGTCCGGCTGTTTCGTGGGTGTGACCCGAGAGCTGCGGCGGGCGCTTCCCGAGCTCCACCGGGTTGCGATCGAGCCGGCGGAGTCGCCGGTGCTCTCGGGGGGCGCGCCCGGGACGCACCGCATCGAGGGCGGCGGAAGCGGGTTCTGGCCACCGCTCCTCGAGCAGGACGACTTCGACGAGGTGCGGACGGTCTCGACCGGCGACGCCTTCGCCATGGCACGACGCGCCGCCAAGGAGGAGGGCCTCTGGTCGGGTCCGTCGACCGGCGCCAATCTCACCGTTGCGCTCGAGCTGGCACGTGAGCTTGGGTCCGACAAGCGCGTCGCAACGCCGCTGGTCGACTCCGGCCTCAAGTACCTGGGCGGCGATCTCTACTCCTAGATGCTCGATCGGGAATTGACGCGCCGCCGGGGGCGGTCACGACCAAGCCGGGCGACGCGCTCACTCGTCGTGCAGGCTGGTAAGCCTGTGGGGCGAGGGAGGGTGGCGATCCGGCGCAGTGTCGTGGCCGTCATCCGGCCCGCCGTGAATTCCCGATCGAGCATCTGAGGTGACTCGCTACCGCTGGGCCGTCCTGGCGGCCGGCACGGCTGCGACGGCGAGCTCCGCTGCGCTTGGCATCGGGCTTCCTGTGCTCGTCCCAACGCTGCGCGAGGAGTACTCGCTCTCGCTGGGGCAGATCGGAGTCTTGCTCGCCGCGGGGTGGATCGGGACGGCGGTGACCCTCCTGCCTTGGGGACTCGCGGCGGATCGCTTCGGCGAGCGAGTGGTGCTCGCTGCCGGCCTCCTCGTCTGCGCCGCGTCGATCGTGGGCGCCGCCTTCGCGTCTTCGTTCTCGATGCTTCTACTGTTCCTGGCGATCTCGGGAGCCGCCGGTGCAAGCGTCAACTCGGCGAGCGGCCGCGCAGTCATGCACTGGTTTGCCGCCGACGAGCGCGGGCTGGCGCTCGGAATCCGGCAGACGGCAATCCCTTTGGGAGGGCTGGTCGCCGCGCTTACACTTCCGGCGCTCGCAGCGGGCGGCGGCTCGAAGGCGGCGTTCCTCTTTCTCGCCGGGCTCTGCGCGGCGGGGGCGCTCGTGGGTGCGTTGGTGCTGAGGGGGCGCGAGGCGGTCGAAGGGATCGAGGCAGGTTCGATCCTGCGCACGCTTGCAGACGGCGGGTTGTGGAGGTTGTCGCTGGGCAGCGGCCTCTACCTCTACGCCCAGGCCGCAGTGATCGGCTTCGGCGTCCTCTTTCTCCACGACCAGCACGGCCTCTCGGAGGGCAAAGCCGCTCTCGTCATCGCCGGGTCGCAGGTGCTCGCCGTTGCGTTTCGCATCGGAGCCGGACGCTGGTCGGATGTCATCGGTGCGCGCGTCATTCCGCTTCGACGCATAGGCATAGCGGTCGCCGCCGTGATGGTGCTGACGGCTGTGCTCGCAGGCGGTCCGCTCGAGCTTCTCGTGCCTGCGCTCGCCCTTGCCGGCGGGCTGACGATGGCGTGGAACGGCCTCTCGTTCACGGCCGCCGCCGAGTTTGCAGGCCCGGTGCGCAGCGGAGCTGCGATCGGATTTCAGCAGACGGTGTTGGCAGGCATCGGGGTTGGCGCGCCGGTGCTGTTCGCAGCGACCGTGTCCCGCGGCTCGTGGACCGTGGCGTTTGCTCTCTCTGCCCTCTTCCCGCTCGTCGGCTGGTGGGTGCTAGGGCCGCTGGCCGAGCGGCGGTAATACTCACCGCGATGCGCGTACGCCTTCGAGAGCTCTCGGACGACGAGCTGCCGGAATGGCTGGCTGCGGCGCGTCGCTTTTACGTGGATGATCTGCAGCGGCACGCCGGGATGACCTCCGCCGAGGCTGACGAGAAAGCGCGTCGCGATCACGAATCTCTCTTTCCTGCTGGAAAGCCGAAAGAGGGCCAACATCTGTTCACGATCGAGGACGAGGGCGGAGAGGCGATCGGAAGACTCTTCTTTGCGACGCGACCTGGCGGCGTCTGGCTATACGAGATCGAGCTCGAGGAGAGGTTTCGGGGTCGCGGTCTGGGTCGTGAGGCGATGCTCGTCTTCGAGAACCGCGCGCGTGAGCTGGGTGCGGTCAAGGTCACGCTGAACGTCTTCGGCGGTAACGACGTTGCAAGGTCTCTGTATCGCTCGCTCGGATACGCGGAGGAAGCGGTGAACATGGGGAAGCGGCTCGTGTGAGGGTCTCGATGCGACTCGAGCAGCTTTACGCCATCGGTGGCGGGCCAGGCGCAAACCGGCCGCACGGGAGTGCCGAGGAGGACGCGGCGCACGCGCTTGCCAGCAGATGGATGGATGAAGCCGGACTCGCGGTCGAGGTTGATCAGAGCGGCAACCTCCTGGGGCGCTCTCCCGTAGGCGCAGACGTCTGGGTCGGCTCGCACCTCGACACCGTGCCGCGGGGCGGCCGTTTCGACGGCGCGCTCGGTGTCGTAGCGGGGCTCGAGGCGGTCGAGCGGGCCGGATGCGGAACTGTCGTCGTCTTCCGCGGGGAGGAGGTCGGGTGCATCGGGAGCCGCGCACTCGTCGCTCGGGGTGGCCCGCTCCCGCGTGCGTTCCTCGAGCTCCACATCGAGCAAGGGCCGGTCCTCGAGCGGACGGGCGCTCCCCTCGGGGTCGTCACGAGCATCGTCGGCTACGCGCGCGGCGAGCTCTTTTTCGAGGGCCGTGCAGGTCATGCGGGCACCACGCCGATGGATGGGCGCGACGACGCGCTCGTCGCCGCGGCCGAGGCGATTCTCCGCATTCGGGCTGCCGTCCGGCGGATCGAGGGAGGGGTCGCCACGGTCGGACAGCTGGCCGTCGAGCCCGGTGGAAGCAACGTCATCCCGGAGCGCGTTCGGATCTCGGTCGACGCGCGAGCACCCGATGCGAAACGACTCGACCGGCTGATCGAGGCGATCGGCTTCGAGCCGGTGCACCGGACTCTGCCGGCGGCGATGGGGGAAGGACCGAGGCGAGTGCTGTTGGAGGAGGTCGAGAGCCGGGGGCTTCCGGCGATCGAGCTGCCGTCGGGCGCGGGCCACGACGCAGGGATCCTCGCGGCGGCGGGCGTGCCGAGCGCGATGCTCTTCGTCCGCAGCCTGAACGGCGGAATCAGCCATAACCCCGAGGAGCTCTCGTCCGAGGAGGACATCGCTCTCGCAGTCGAGGTGTTGGGCGCAGCGATCGGTCGCCTGGCGCCGGCGTGAGCTCAGGCGGGCTGGAAGATTTCCACAGGATTGCCCGACGGATCCTCGACGAGGATCTGCTTGCCGCCCGGGCCGGTCACGACGTCGTTTCGGAAGATCGCTCCTGAGGCGCGCAGCTCCTCGATCACGTCGTCGATCGTTTCGACCTCGATGACGAGCCGGTTCCAGCCGCCGGGCTCGGGCTGCCGTCCGTCCGGCATAGGCCGCGCAGCCGATGAGCTAGCGCCGCTCAACCAGAGCGAGAGGTCACCGCGGGTGACGATCGCGAACGCCGGGCCCATCTGCTCGGCAAGGGTGAATCCGAGCCGGTCGACGTAGAACCCGATGGCGGCATCGACGTCGTGTACGAGGTACCGGATCGTCGCCACTCAGCTCTCGCTGAAAACGATCTCTTGCGCGCCTTCCCAGAGCATCCGGCGTCCGAGCTCTCGCAGGTTCTCGTTCCCCTGGACGACGGTCGCGAAGTGGTTCCCGGCGAGCGCGCCCGCCTTGCTCGCGAAGGCGACGTAGCCGTAGGCGAGCAGTAGCTCGGTCTCGCTGACGCCGCCGGGGTAGAAGATCAGCTCGCCCGGGCTCGGATAGCGCGTGGCGTTCTCCGGGCCGATGCCGACGTCCAGATCGCCCATCGGGATCCAGCCCCCCTCGCCCGACCAGCGAACGTGGATGATCTTCGAGTCGAGCGGGAGCATGCGGCGGAAGGCTGCGACCGTTTCCGGCGCGGACGTTGTCTCGAAACGCGCGCTGAACGCGAAGCCTCCTGAAGCGATTTCGAACATGGCGGGACCCTAATCGGTACCGCATCCCAGCTGCGCTTTAGCAAACGGTGTCAGACACCGTTTCTGTCAAGAGGGAACCGCGCCGAATGTGTGGCGATGTTTCCACAACAAGCATTTGGCGCGACGATAGGGAAAACGCTGACGGACGACGCGTAAGTCAGCGATCGAACAGGGCCGGAGAGGACATGCACGGCTCGGTCGGGAAACCCCAGCGTCTGCCCTCAGAACGGCGGTGTCTGACACCGGTTTTGGGGCTCGCGAGTGAATCCGAGGTGGCGTTCGAGCGTTCCGTCTGCGAGATAGCCGGCTATGTCGGGTTGGTCGTCGACGTTGGGGTTGCGCTCGCGAAGGAACGCGAGCAGCTCGCGGCCCAGGCGTAGCGCTGCGTCGCGCATCGAGTCGTCGTCGGCGGGGACCAGGCCGAGGCACACGGACAGATCGTCGCGGAAGTGCCGAGGAGCGACGTGCAACGAGAGCGCGGCTTCGAGCGCCTCGCGGCGGTCACGGACGACGATTTCGTCATTGAGCGGCCGGAGAAGTCTTGGCGCAAGCACAGCGGCGTCGCGGGCGAAGAATCGAAATCCGTCCCGGTCTCCGCGCCGGGCACTTCGAAGCGCCTTCTGAAGGGACTCCACGAAGTCCTCGAGCTCGAGCGGTGGAGGCGGATGCACGCGCGACGGTGGGTCGCCCAGGCGGGCGCGCGCTTCCCGCGTCCCCAGACGTAGCGGATCACATGGAGCACCGGGAACCCGAGTGCCCAGCCTTGTGGTTCGTCGCCCTTGGCGAGCCAAGTTGCAAGCGACTTCACGCTCGGAGAGACGTGGAGGGGCTGCCCATCGGCTCGTTCCTCGAACCACATCCGGTATGGGCTCACCGGCTCACCCTGCGTCACGACTTCGATGTCGAGATCGCTCGACTGGTCGGCACTGCCCTTCGCGTAGCTTCCAGACACAAGGGTTGCGATCGCGCTTGGTTCAAGCTCGCGGAGTCGCGCGACGATGTGCTCGAGCAGCTCCGGCTCGAGGCCGGGAACTACCTCGAGGCGATCCATGCGGCGAGGAGATCTCGCTCCTCCTCGGTCATCCCGGTCGAGTTCCCCGGAGGCATCGCGCGGATCTGCACGGCTTGCCGTTCGATGTCGTCGGCTCTCCCCGTGATCTCGGCCTCGGTCTCGAGGCGGACACCGAGCGGGGCAGACTCCCCCGAATGGCACGCGGTGCAACGTTCTTCGATGACGTTCTGCACCTGGGCGAACGGCACCGGGCCGGTCTGCATAGACGCGGCCTCGTCGGGTTGCAGCCAAAGCGCCAGCGCGACGACCGCCGCCGCGGCAACGCCGAGGATCCACCACGCGCGGCGCCCGGTGTGCCACAGGTTGAAGAAGTGCCGGACTCCCGCCGTCAGGACGGCGATGAGGACGAGCACGAGCCAAGCTTCGTCCGCGCCGAACGTGAACGCGAAGTGCCCGGCCAGCATCGTGAAGAGCACTGGCAGCGTGAGGTAGTTGTTGTGCACCGAGCGGCGCTTCGCCTCGAGGAGCGGCACGGGATCCGGCTCGCGCCGTTCTGCCATCGCCGCGACGAGCTTCCGGTGCGCGGGGATGATCACCAGGAGGACATTCACGGCCATGACCGTCCCGAGCATCGCGCCTACTTGGAGGTAGGCGGCGCGCGCCGCGAAGAGCTCGCTTGCTCCCCAAGCCGCCAGCGCGACGAGCGCGACGCCGACGATCGCCAGCGCGAGCTGGCTCCGCTGCCCCACCGTTCGGCAGAGCACGTCGTAGACGACCCAGGCGAGCGCGAGTCCGCCGACCGAAAGCGCGATCGCCGCCCAGTCGGACAGGTCGGCAACCGTCGGATCGACCAGCCGCACGCCGGCGTCGAAGTAGTAGAGGACGACCATGAGCGCGAAGCCCGAGAGCCAGGTCGTGTACGCCTCCCACTTGAACCAGTGCAGCGGCTCGGGCATCTCGGCGGGCGCGAGGCGGTACTTCTGCGAGTGGTAGAGACCGCCGCCGTGGACGCCCCAGAACTCGCCCGCGACACCCGCGTCCGCATCCTCCGCCCTCTTCGGTGTCCGCAACGCGAGATCGAGGCGCACGAAGTAGAAGGATGCGCCGATCCACGCGATCCCAGCGGTCACGTGCAGCATCCGCAGGAGGACGTCGAGGACGTCTCTCAGGTACGGGTCCACCGGTCCCTCGCGATCGCGACGAGCTCTCGCAGACCCGTGTCGAGCTCCTCGTCCCGAGTGTTGCCGATCCGCTCGCCGAGCACCTTCAGGATCTCCCGCTTCGGACGGCCCGCCACGAACACGACGAAGCGGAAGCCGAACTTCTCCTCGTAGACGCGGTTCAAGTAGGCGAGCTCCGTGAGCAGCGCCGGATCGGCGTCGGCTCCCTGCTCGGCGGCCGACCGCGTGGACAGCCCTTTCGCCCCGATCGCCGGATGCGCCCCCAGAGCTTCGATCTTCTCCGCCCCACTCAGCGTTGCGATCACGTCATCGGCGTTCTCGAGCGGGCTCTCGGTCTCGGCCAGACGCTCGACGAGCCGCGTTCTACCCTCGAACAGCTCGGCAAGCTGCTCCGTGCTCAGCTTCCGCGGTAGATCACGCACGAGTAGGGAGAGAGAAGGAGCGGCACATGCAGGTGCTCGTCGGGATCCGAAACGGCGATCGTCACCTCGACCTTGTCGAAGAAGGCGCTCTCGGCGTAGAAGACGAGCCGGTATTCACCAGGGCCGGGAAGTGCACCCTCGGAAAGGTCTTCGATGCGCCCATCCTCGTCGGTCTCCTGGAGCGAGATGAGGTCCTTGCCACGGAAGAGGCCGACCTTGATCCCCGCGCCAGGCTCTCCCAGCTCTGTGTCGAGAATGTGCGTCGAAACGCTCATGCTGTGAATCTTCGCGTCTGGGTCCGCTGCTCGCGCGCGATCTCGTTCTCGTCGGCACGTACGAGCGCGCCCCCACGCACGACGTCCTCTCCGCCCACGATCAGCCGATCGACGCGATGGGGCGCGGAGAGGACGAGACCGGCGACGAGATCTTCGGCTCCCGCGAGCTCGAGCACGTCCGTTTTCCAGATCGCCAGGTCCGCGCACTTGCCCGGCTCGAGCGAGCCGATGTCGTCTCGTCCGAGGACTGCGGCTCCACCGCGCGTGCCGAGACGAAGCGCCTCCCGCGCGGTCATCGCGGCCGGCCCGCCGCGGCCGCGCGCGACGAGCAGGGCTTGCTTCACCTCGAGAAACAGGTCACTCCGCTCGTTCGACGCCGAGCCGTCCACGCCCAATCCGACCCGACCGCCCGCGTCCAACAGCTCGCGGACCGGCGAGACGCCCGCCCCCAACCGGAGGTTCGACGTGGGGCAATGCGCGATCCCCGTTCCGCTGGCCCCGAAGTCGACCACGTCGTCCGCGGAGAGGTGGACGCAGTGCGCGCACCACACGTCTCGACCGAGCCAACCGAGGTCGGTCAGGTACTCGACGGGCGTACAGCCGTAGAGCTCCATGCAGTAGGCACCCTCCTCCATCGTCTCCGCCAGGTGTGTGTGCAGGGGGAGGCCGTGGCGCCGAGCGAGCGCGGCGGATTCCTGCATCAGGCGGCGCGTAACCGAGAACGGGGAGCAGGGCGCGACCGCGATCTGCACGCGCGCGCCGGATCCTGGCTCGTGCAGCGCGCCGACGAGCCGTTCGGTGTCCGCGAGCACGGCGTCGAGCTCCTCCACGAGCTCGTCTGGAGGGAGGCCGCCGTCCGAGGCGCCGAGGTCCATCGAGCCGCGGGAGGCGACGATGCGCACACCCAGCTCGCGCGCGGCCTGCACCTCAGCCTCGATCAGTCCCTCCCGCCCGCGCGGGAAGACGTAATGGTGGTCGAAGACGGTCGTGCAGCCGGAGAGCGCGAGCTCGGCCAGGCCGGTGCGGGCGGCGGCGTACTCGGCCTCGGCGTCGATCCTCGCCCACACCGGATAGAGCTCCCGCAGCCAGCTGAACAGATCCGCCTGCTGCGCCCGCGCACGCGTCAGCGTCTGGTACAGGTGGTGGTGCGTGTTGACCAGGCCGGGTGTGACGACGGCGCCACCCAGGTCTTCGCGGGAGTCTGCTTCTGGCTCGGGACCCCCGCCGACCGCCGCCACGAACCCGCTCTCGACCAGCACCCAGCCGTCCTCGTGCTCGGTCCCCGCATCGTCGCAGGTGACGATCCAGCCGTTGGCGTAGAGAGTGATCACACCTCGAGTGGCACGATCTCGAAGCGGTCGACATCGACGAGGCCGCGGTCGGTGATCTTCAGATGCGGGATCACCGACAGCGCGAGGAACGAGAGGGTGAGGAAGGGTGTCGCGCCGGTCCAGCCGAGCTCGTGCGCAGCTTCGTTGCACGCGCGACTCTGGGCGATCACCTCCGGAAGTCGAGCTTCCGAGAGCAGCCCGGCGATCGGGAGGGGACATTGGGCCAGAACGGTCGATCCCTCGACGGCCACGATGCCACCGCCGATCTCCGCCAGATGCGCGGCCGCAAAGGACATGTCGTCGTCGACCATCCCGACGACCACGAGATTGTGCGCGTCGTGCGCGACCGTGGAAGCAAGAGCGCCCCGTCGAAGCCCGGAGCCTGAGAGAAATCCGACGCCGACGCGTCCAGTCGCCAGGTGGCGCTCGACGACCGCGATCTTCGCGAGATCGCGTTCAGGATCCGAGACCGCGTTGCCGTTCTCGACCGCCGGCTCCACGACGAGGGACTCGGTCACGACCTGATCCGGGATCAGCCCGATCGCGCGCACGTCGCCACCGTTCGACGCGATGGCGAAGTCCGGCGGGAAAAGCGGCTTGATACGCACCGTCTGCCGGACCCAGTCGGGGACGTCGACCTCGGGAACTTCCTCGACCGGTCGACCGCGCTTGAGCACGAGCTCAGGGGAGAAGCTCTCGAGATCCGGCAAAACGAGCATGTCGGCCTGATAGCCGGGCGCGATCGCCCCGTGCCGGCCGAGCCCGTGCCAGAGAGCCGGATGAAACGACGCCATGAGCAGGGCATCCTCCGGCGCGATCCCGGCCGCGACTGCCTTCCGCACCATCCCGTTGATGTGCCCGTCGTCTGCGATGTCGTCTGGGTCGCGGTCGTCGGTGCAAAACGCGATACGACCAGGCCCGTACTCGAGGACGAGCGGCAGGAGATCGAGCAGATTCCGCGCCATCGAGGCTTCGCGAATCAGGAGCCACATCCCCGCGCGCAACCGCTCACGCCCCTCCTCCACCGTCAGCGCTTCGTGGTCGGAAGCGATCCCCGATGCTGCATACGCTTGCAGCTCCTTTCCGGCAACGCCCGGAGCGTGCCCGTCCACATGAGCCGCGCCCTCGAGGCCAAGCTTCGCGAGCTCCGCCGGAGCGCCGCCGATGACCCCGGGGAAGTTCATCATCTCCGCCAGCCCGAGCACCCGCCGCCTCCGCATCAGCGACTCCAGGTCTCCCGGGCCGAGCGGTCTGCGTGGAGACTCGAACCGAGAGGCAGGCACGCACGACGGCGCCATAAAGAACACGTCGAGCTGGAGATCCGAGCTCGCGTCGAGGAGCCAATGCACGCCGTCGACCCCGAGCACGTTCGCGATCTCGTGTGGATCGGCGACGACGGCGGTCGTCCCCAGCGGGAGCACGAGTCGCGCGAACTCGTCCACCATGAGCTTCACCGACTCGAGGTGCATGTGCGCGTCGATGAACCCGGGAACGACGTACGCACCGGACGCGTCGAGTGACTCGCGGCCCTCGTACACCCCGATCCCGGCGATCACGCCGTCGACGACCGCGACGTCGGCTTCCAGCCACTCACGGGTGAAGACCGACAGAACGCGTCCGCCGCGCACCACCACATCAGCGGGCTCGTCCCCCCGGGCGACCGCGAGACGGCGCTGGAGCTTTCCCATCGACGAGAGCGTAATGCGCACGGGTTGCCGGAGAACGCGCTGGCGTATAGTCGGCCAGTCGAGTCGACAGGTGGACAGGAGGAGCAGATGAGGAAAAAGTTCGTAGTAGGCGGGCTCGTGCTGGCCCTCGCCATGAGCGCACTCGCGCTCGCTGGCGGCAGCGCGGCCAGATCCGAGCAGGATCCCTTCAAGGTGGCCTTCATCTATCCCGGCCCCCACAACGACGGCGGCTGGTCGCAGTCCCACGACCGGGGACGCCTCGCGATCGAGAAGGCGCTCGGCAACAAGGTCGAGACGACGTATAAGGAGAACATCTTTTCGAACGCGCAGGTGCCGCAGGTCGTCGCCGGCCTCGTGCGCGAGGGGTACGACATGATCTTCGGCTGCTCGTTCGGCATGTTCGAGAACGGCGTCAACGGCCAGCTCTACAACAAGTACCCCGACGTCAAGTTCGAGCAGGCGACGGGCCTGCAGATCAAGAAGAACCAGTCGGAGTACTTCGGCGCCGGCGAGGACACCATCTATCTGTCGGGGATGGCTGCAGGCGCTGCGAGCAAGAACAACCAGATCGGCTACATCGTTCCGTTCGGGATTCCCGAGGTCGTGCGGCACATCAACGCATTCGCGCTCGGCGCGCAGGCGACGAATCCGAAGGCCAAGGTGAGGCTGCTCTGGACGAATTCCTGGTTCTCGCCTCCCAAGGAGACGGCTGCGGCGAAGAACCTGATCGCAGCGGGCGTCGACGTGCTCGGCCAGAACGTGGACAGCCCCGCGGCAGGCGTCGTCGCGGAGTCGAAGAAGGTCCCGTGGGTCGGCTACGACTCGGACGCCCGCAAGTCGGCCCCGACGCAGTGGCTGACGGCGGCAACCTACAACTGGGGTCAGTACTACGTGAAGCGCGTCAAGGCCGCGATCAACGGAACCTGGAAGTCGGGCTTCTACTACGGCACGATCAAGGACGGCTTCACGGGTCTTGCTCCGTACGGCCCGAAGGTCACGGCGAAGACGAAGGCCGCCATCGCTGCGAAGCGGAAGGCCATCGTCTCGGGCAAGTTCAACGTTTTCCAGGGACCCTTGTACGACCAGAAGGGCAAGCTGATGGTTCCGAAGGGGAAGACCCTGAAGGTGCTCCCCGATCTGTACTCGATGCAGTGGCTCTCGAAGGGTGTGATCGGGAAGGTCTCGTCGGTCGCGCCTCCGGGGTAGTGGCGTGGGGCAGGTCCCCACATCCTTAGGCGATCGGAGAGGCGCCGGTTCGGCCGGCGCTTCTCCTCCTGCCGCCGTTCGCATGGTGGGGATCACGAAGCAGTTCCCCGGTGTCGTGGCGAACGACGGCGTGACCTTCGAGGCTGCAGCGGGCGAGGTGCATGCGCTCCTTGGCGAGAACGGCGCCGGCAAGACGACGCTGTCGAACATCCTGACCGGCCTCTATCGCCCGGACGCGGGCGAGATCGAGCTCTACGGAGAAACGGTTCGATTCCATTCGCCGCGCGATGCGATCGAGGCCGGGATCGGCATGGTGCATCAGCACTTCCGGCTGGTCGAGCCTTTCTCCGTCGCAGAGAACGTCGTCCTCGGCGACCACCGTGGCGAGGGGGGTCGCGCCATCCTGCGTCCGGCGGCGACCGAACGGCGCGTGGACGAGCTGAGCCGGCGCTATGGCCTCGCCGTGAACCCGAAGGCGAAGATCTGGCAGCTCTCGATCGGCGAGCAACAGCGGGTCGAGATCCTGAAGGCGCTCTATCGCGAGGCCCGGGTTCTGATCATGGACGAGCCCACCGCCGTGCTCACGCCGCAGGAGGCCCAGGGGCTCTTCGCAACCCTGCGCGCGATGGCGGACGAAGGGAAGACGGTCATCTTCATCTCGCACAAGCTCCACGAGGTGAAGGCCGTCGCCGACCGGGTGACCGTGCTGCGCGGCGGCAGGACGGTCGCGACGGTCGACGCCGAACCCTCGACCGCGCGCTCACTCGCGTCGCTCATGGTCGGACGCGAGATCGAGGTCGCGCGCCCGCTCGAGCGTGCGAGGTCGTTGGCTGACGTCCAGGCGCTCGAAGTGGACGGGTTGACCGTCGCGGGCGATCGTGGCGAGACCGCCGTGCGCGACGTCTCGTTCACGATCCGCGAAGGCGAGATCGTCGGAGTCGCGGGCGTCGCGGGCAACGGCCAGCGCGAGCTGGCCGAGGCGCTGTCCGGGATGCGGGACATCGAAGCGGGGGGCGTTCGCATCGCCGGCCGGCTTCTGCGAGGAGGCGATCCGCGCGAGGCGATCCTCGCGGGCGTCGCGCACGTTCCCGAGGATCGGCTCGGCACCGGCCTCGCCCCGAGCCTGAGCGTCACGAGCAACGTCGTCATGAAGACGTACCGGCGAAGATCGCTCTCGCACGGGCCGCTTCTCGCCCTCCGGCGGATGCGCGAAGTCGCCGTCCGGATCGTCCGGCGCTATGACGTGAAGACCCCTGGCATCGAGACACCGGTGCGCAACCTCTCGGGCGGCAACCTCCAGAAGCTCATCCTTGGCCGTGAGTTCGAGGACGATCCGCTCGTCCTCGTCGTCGCACAGCCGACGCGTGGCCTCGACGTCGGCGCGATCGAGACGGTGCACTCGTACCTCCGCGACGCCGCTGCGAAAGGCGTCGCGATCCTCCTGATGAGCGAGGACCTCGACGAGATCCGTGCGCTGGCCGACCGGATCCTCGTCGTCTACGAGGGCGAGATCGCGGGCGAGCTCCACGCCGGGGCGGCGTCCATCGAGGAGATCGGGCTGCTCATGGCCGGAGGAGCGGGCGAGTGAAGCTCGAGCGCCGCCTCACGCAGCCGCGGTGGCTTTCCGTCGCGGTGCCGGTCGGCTCGCTCGTCGTCGCGTTCGCGATCATGGGGGTCGTCCTCGCGCTCACGGGGCACGATCCGTGGGAGACGTATCGGAAGATCGTCGAGGCCGGATTCACGGGCAGCGGCGCGATGTCGGCCACGCTGACCTCGGCGACGCCGATCCTGTTCACGGGCCTGGCCGCGGCGGCCGCCTTCCGCATGCAGCTCTTCAACATCGGCGCCGAGGGGCAGCTGTACCTCGGCGCGGTCGGGGCGTCGTGGATCGCGCTCCAACTCGGCGACCGAGACGCCACGTCGACGCCCCTCTTCGTCATCGCCATGTGCGTCGCGGCAGCCGCGCTCGGCGCGCTCTGGGCGTTGATCCCCGGCGTCCTTCGCGCCTTCGCGCGGACGAACGAGATCATCACCTCGCTGATGCTCAACTACGTC
>Ga0136633_1001726_pt1 | contig 15768 bp, 26 predicted proteins | sample AntDrymeUQ832206_2_FD_105494 | JGI IMG/M metagenome (GOLD analysis project Ga0136633, IMG submission 105494) | Polar desert sand microbial communities from Dry Valleys, Antarctica - metaG UQ83 (22.06) | ecosystem: Environmental > Terrestrial > Soil > Desert | place: Antarctica: Dry Valley...
AGGTCAAGGGCTTTTGCGCCGCGCTTTGTGGCTGCGGGGGCGGTGGTGATCGACAATTCGTCGGCATTCCGGCGCGACCCGCAAGTCCCCTTGGTCGTCGCCGGGGTCAACGATCATGTGGTGGGATCACATCAAGGCATCATCGCCAACCCCAACTGTACGACGATGGCGCTGATGATGGCGGCCGGGCCTCTCCACCGTGAGGCGCGGATCGAGCGCCTGACCGTCTCTTCTTATCAATCTGTCAGTGGCTCTGGCCAGGCGGGGATGAGCGAGCTCGGCCGCCAGGTCGGCCTCCTCGCACCAGATGGCGAAGGTTTGGTCGAAGGCACCTGGGACGACCCGGGCGGGAACCTCTATGTGAGCCCGATCGCCTTCAACGTGATTCCTTTTGCGGGATCAGAGACTGAGGAGGGATATACGGACGAGGAGTGGAAGCTCGTCAATGAGACCCGCAAGATTCTCGAGGACGATCAAATCCTGGTGGAGCCAACCTGTGTCCGCGTGCCGGTGATGGTCGGCCATGGCGTCTCCGCTTCGATGTTCTTCGGCCGGTCGATGAGCCGTGAGGAGGCAATCGACATTCTTCGGCACGCCCCGGGGCTCGAGCTCTGGACAGAGCGGGTGCCGACTCCTCTTGATGCCACTGGCCGGGACGTCGTGCTGGCAGGACGCGTGCGTCCAACCCTCGGCGAGACCGGCGGAATCAATCTGTGGGTGGTGGGCGACAACCTCCGCAAGGGAGCGGCGCTCAACGCGGTCCAGATCGCGGAGTTGATCAGCTAGCGGCCGTCAAGGGGTTCGGTTGAGTCCAGGGCCGAGGCGAATGATCACCGGGTCCGGAGCGAGCGGGAGCGCGGCGGTGACGGACAGGAGGGTCGTTGTGGTCGCGACCGGCGCGGAAGTGGTGGCAACTGGGGCTGCAGTGGTGGGGATTACCACCGGGCGCGGAACCGTGGTCGGTGGTGCGGTGGTCGGCGGGACGGTGGTGGGAGGCGCGGCGGGAGCGGAAGGAAGTGTGCAGAAAACGACCGCGACCCACAACTGACCGGTGGCGTCCACCGACACTCCGGTACCCATGACACTCCAGGAACTCTGGGTGATGACCGACCAGTGTCCCGGGCTGCCGGCCCAGCCTTGCATGATCGCGCCGACGTTTGGTCCATAAGCCATCACCTCCCCGGCCGCGCTGCACGTTCCGAGCACCGAAGCCAGGTTCGAGTGGACGAGGACTTGGCCGACGGCGATCCGATCGGAAGCGGCCTGGGCAAAGGCATCGACCGCCCCGTTCAGCTGTAGCGAGGTTGATCGCACCGCATTGATGGCGGCTCCGAGGTCGTCCGCTCGAGCTGGCAGCGCCGCCAGCAAGACGAGGGCGACCGCGAAAAGAAAGACTCCGCGTCGCATAGGGGATTGGCGACCTTACGTCTCGATCCGCCAGCGCTGCCAATCCAGAAGGACATTGATTCGGAGGGCGCGAAATCATTCTTTGGGTCTATTCAGACGCGAAAAACCGGGTCAATCGGAGTAGAGGGCGCCGCGCAGCTCCTGGGCAGTAAACGGTTTGAGCAGGCCGACGTCGGCGCCAGCTCGATTGGCGAGAAATCGGTCGGCGCTGCGGTCGAGCAGGAGCACCAGCCGGGTCGGCGCAATCTGACCCATCGCCATTGCCTGGCGCAACCGGCGGACGACTGCCATCCCGCCCATGCTTCCTACCTGCATGTCGATTACGACCACTTCTGGAGGATGCTTCTCAGCCGCCTCGACGACGAGCCGGGGATCGGCGTGATGAATCGACCAGTCGATCGACGGGAGGCCAGCCGCTACATCGTTGCGAACCCAAAGCGAGTCGGCGACCAACAGCAGTTGCACGGCCGTCAATGTAGACCCGGAAGTTCGGGTCCCTTCGACCTCTAAGCTGATGCCATCGGGACGTAGCGCAGTTTGGCAGCGCGCAGCGTTCGGGACGCTGAGGTCGCGGGTTCGAATCCCGCCGTCCCGACTCAGAAAACAGGGCCGCCCTCCGGGGCGGCCCTGAGTGTTGGGGCTCGATTCCATCGCGCGTCCATCGCGCGCGTCACGCCAAACCGCGACCCCTGTCGCGGCCTTGGCGGCGAAGGAACCTCTTACCGAGGCGTTCGGCGGCTGCCCGGTCGGCTTCGCTGGTGGCTTGGGCGTAGATCCCGAGGGTCAGCCGCGGGTCGGTGTGGCCGAGCCGGGTCTGTGCTGTCTTGATGTCGACGCCTTCGACAACGAGCCCTGTGGCGTTGGCGCGTCGGAGGTCGTGGAACTGGAGCCATTCGAGGCCTGCCCTGCCCCGGGCTGGGTACCAGATCCGATGGAGAGTTCGAGTATTTGAGATGCTCACCATCAGACGTAGCGAACACGAAGGCCTTCCCGTCCCCCTCTTTCGGCCCTTGCCGTTCGAGGTGGTCGATGAGGAGGTCCATGAGAGCTGATGGCACGGCCACCGTTCTGCGCCCTGCCGCCGACTTGGGAGGCCCTACGACGGATCGTCCGCTGGCGCCTCGGGTCACCTGCTCGGCGACGGTGATGGTCGACCGGTCGAAGTCGATCCGACCCACCCGAAGTCCGGCGCATTCGCCCCACCGGAGGCCGAGGACGGCACCCAGATAGGCCATCGTCTCGTACTCGGTTCCCAGCGCATCGCCGAGCAACGCCAGCTCTTCGGATGTAAGGACCGGCCGATCGATGAGCTCGCCGGCGGGCAACCGGATCCCCCGACACGGAGAGCGGGCGATCCGATCGTCGAGTACGGCGGCGTTGAGCACCGCAGCGAGGGTCTGATACACCCGCCGTACCGACCGCGGTGCCAGCTTCTGGGTCCAGTCGTTGACGCAACGTTGGATGTCGGTGGGTGTCAGTGATCCGACGGGACGCTCCCCGAGGGCAGGGAGGATGTGAACCCGAAGCGCCGAGTCGTCGCGGGCTCGAGACGATGGGCGTTTGCCAGGATTGGCGTCGAGCCACCCACCGGCGACCTCTTTGAGGTTTGTCTCGGCCCGGCGGGGATCCAGCCAGGAGCCCCGAGCTCGGCTGGCCCTCTCCGCCGCCTCGAACGCCTCCGCCTCACGTCTGGTTCGGAAGGTCCGCGTGTAGGTCGTACCGGATGGGTCACGAAGGCGAACGTCGTAGCGTCGATCACCACCCGGGTCGAACGCACGACGATGCTCATGTCGGACTGACCAGCCGGCGGGGAGGTGGCGTCGGAATCGCACTCGAGAGCTGCCGGACGAACTCGGAGAGCGCTTCGGCCGGGATCCTTCGACTGGTCCCGATCCGTACCGAGACCAGCTCACCGGTTCCGATGAGCTCGTAGACCTTCGACCGGCCGATCGACAAACGCTCAGTAGCCTCCTCCGGCTTCAACAACAGCTTTTCGACGGCCATAGGAACGTGCTCCGAATCGACCATGCACATCCCACCGCACGACCCTGTCAGCCGAGTGTCAGCCCAATGCCGTCCACCCTCTCAATCCAGTGTCAATTCCGGGTGGGGCGGGCACGCCAACCTCGGGGGCTGAACCCGCCCGCGGCTCCTGACCGATGAGGCAACGGGCAGGTGCCAGGACAGTTGGAGGGTTGATGACACCGAAATGACATGGTGACCGCTGAGGATCTCCGACATGGCCTGGGCCCGTCGCCACCGCCTCCGGCGAACGAGGGTTTGGATTGATGCAGCCCCGGGCCCACCGACCCGCCCGAAACAGGCTCCTTCACCACGCCAGGAGCGGCCCCCATCCCGGGAAACGCCGTCCGTGGGCCGACCGACCGAGCGTCGCGCAGGCCAGACCGCACATCGATCTCCTCTCGCTTGTTGCACCGCGCCAATCACGACAAGCGAGACCGCATTCAGGAACCTGAGCCGAACACATCGCCTCACCGAACCATCAAGAGGGCCACGAGTATGCGCGATTCGAAAGCACTGACATGCCCGATGGACACAATCCCCACAGGAGGCACACGGCACGCGAATCGCGCCGACCACCCTCCAACCACACACGCACCTGCAACAAGTTGCCCGATGTCTACATGTAGACACGCGAGGTCCTGATGAACCTCGACAGGGGCACGTTGGCGAGGATCGACCGCAAGCTGCTCGCAGGGCTCGAACAGGACGAGACGTTTCGGATGGTCAGGGTCCCGGTGACGGAGGCGAGGTGGTCGACGTGGAAGCGGTATTGCGATGCAGCCGGGATCTCGATGGGCCGAGCCATCATGGCGCTCATCGAGCGCGAGCTTGTGAGCGTGTTCGGTGAGTCCTTGGAGGATGGCACTCCTGTGTTCGCGGGCCGAGCCGAAGCGCAGCTGGCAGCTCGAGAGACACAGGTCGCCGCACGTGAACGTCATCTCGAGGCGGCTGAGAGGTGGAGCGAGCGGTTGCGTCTCTGGGAGGGCGAACTTGAGACCCAGGAGCGGCGAACCGAGTTCACTTCCAAGCTGGCTGCTCGGCCTAGGGAGGCCAGTGCGAGGGTCGGTCGCAACGAACGGTGCCCGTGCGGATCAGGTCTCAAAGTACAAGCACTGCCACGGCTTAGCCAGCCGCCAGCCCGGTAGTGCATAGTGAATCTTCTATGTCAAGGGCTGGTTGCTGGTGGTCACGGTGGGTAGTTGGGTTGTCAAGGTGCGGTTGGGGTTGGTGGACACGACAGGGGTGAGCCACGACGTCGGTGTCGGGCAGGCTTTTAGCAAGTCACACTGTCCCCGGGTAGAGGGTTGGCCGGGCGAGGCCGACAGGTCATTCTGAGCGCAACCCCTGGTCGGGGTGCGAGCCGGTTATGGGGTCAGGCCCGGCCCGGTGTTCTATGGGTTCAGGTGATGTCTTGAGGGAGGTGCTTGTAGATCTCTCTGGCGGCGTAGCGTTTCAGGATGCGGACGATCTCGCCGGTGGTCCGGCCGTCGGCTCTCCGGCGGTTGACGTAGAGGCGGGTGCGGGGGTCGGTGGACATGCGGCAGATGACGATCTGGTAGAGCACCGAGTTGGCTTGTCGGTTCCCGCCCCGGTTGAGCCGATGACGGATGGTCTTGCCGGAGGAGGCGGGGATGGGAGCGACACCGCACAGATGCGCCCAGGCGGCTTCAGAACGGATCCGCCCGGGATTGTCCCCGGCCGCGACCAACAGCACCGCAGCACCGTCGGGTCCGAGACCGTGGACGTCGAGCAGCGACGGTGCCACCTCTGAAACCAGGCCCTTGAGTTGGCCGCTGATCCATTTCATCTCAACGTCGAGCTGGCCAATGCGTCGGGCCAGGTCCCGCAGGGTGATCAAGGTCACATAGGCAACCGGGTCGGCACCAGGCCGGGGTCGCATCGCCGTCATCTCTTTGAGCATGGTGATCTGATAACGGCCGATAAACCGTTCCCTGATCGCCTCGGGAGCACAGAACACCAAATGGCGGATCTGGTTCAACGTCTGGATGCGCTGCTCCCGAGCCGAGCGGCGAGCCACCGTCAGGATCCGCATCTGCTCGACCGGCCCGTTACCCAGCTTGGGCCGTCCAGTTGCCTTCCCCGACAGCGCGGCACGGGCCGCCGCCACGGCGTCGGTCGGGTCGGACTTGCCTTCCCGATGACGGAGCTGGCGATCAGGCCGATCCACCTCCACCACCTCGATGCCATGGCGGTGGAGGAACCGGAACAGTCCCGCCCCATACGAACCGGTGCCCTCGACGCCGACCTTGACCACCGTCCCAAACCCCCCAAGCCACTCCAACAAGCTTGAGTATCCGGCGTCGGAAACGGGGAAGGTCTCCACTCCCAGCAAGCCTCCGATGTGGTCGAGGGCGGCGGCGACATGAAAATCGACGTGGGTGTCGACCCCGCCGGTCACGGCGGTAAGCACAGAGGAATCTACGATGGTCATTGGCCATCCCTTTCTCTCGTCTACGTGTTGCAAGGGATGGCACGCACCACCGGGACGGCGGACGCTTGATGCGACCCCGGGCTGTTACCGCAGCCCAACGTCGACGTCACACCGCCCGACCGGTGAGTGCCGGCCCAGGGTCCTCGGGAACGGCCGACACGTCATTACCAAGACACACCCGGACACCGGATGGTCGGCCGGTTCAAGAGCCAAACTCGTTCCCAAGAACCACAGGCACCCTAAAACCCCGACCACCACACACCGTGGCAATCAGAGCTCCCAGGCCCCCTCAGTATCTCCCCCTGCCGGTTCCAGGATCATCGTGGAGGCACAAGTTCGCTCTGGACCGTGAATGATCTGAGCGGCCGGATGAACACTCGACGGGACTCCGCGTACAATCACGCCCCCCATGACACCTGACCAACTCGACGACTTCGCCACTCGCTACACCGCCGCCTGGAATGCACACGACGCTGAGAAGGCGGCTTCCTTCTACGCCAAGGACGGGTCGCTCACAATCATGGAGGCGAACCGGCATCGGGACGAGCAGCGGTTGCGGCTGTCGTCCAGGGCTTCTGCGATGCTTTCCCAGACGCAGTCTTGACCATGGACAAGGTACGCGGGGCCGGCGACAAGGCCGTGTATCTGTGGACCTACGAAGGCACCAACACAGGTCCAGGCGGAACCGGCAACAGGGTCAGGTTCAGCGGATGGGAGGCCTGGACATTCGGATTCGACGGCCTGGTTGCGCAGTCGCTGGGGAACTTTGACGCTACCGATTACGAGCGTCAACTCGCCGAAGGCGTCTAAGTACCGAAGGCTTTCCCCCGCGGTATCGATCGCCCGATACCCTCGAGCAGCCCTGTAGCAGTACAAGCGCCAGGCCTGGATCGCCCAATCCGGAGCGGTAAGGCTCCGCTGCGCGGGCGCCCGGTATCGGCACCTCGTGCTCGGTTGCCGGCTCGGAGTCAGGGGTGTGAGGCCCGGGACTCGGCCACGTCCGAGGCGAGCGCCTATCTGCCGAATCTAGAGCGGGAGGATCAAGCTCGAGGTCTTCGTGTTCAGGAGTGAACTGTGTGCGTGGCCGTTGTCACCGGTCTCACGCCACCGTGAGTGAGGTAGTTTGGCGATCGGGTTGATGCCCGACACCGTCAACGGTATCTGGTGTCTCCGGAACCAATGCTTTGCTTGAGCGGACGGCCGTGCGGTGGAGTGGCCGTCAACCGGTCGGGTAGCCAAGAAGGCGTCCGAGGCTGTTGAGGGCGGCAACGACGAGCCTGGGGATGCCGGCGGGTGGTCGAATCGTGTCGGCGTAGCCGCTCTCCACACGGATGACCCTCATCAGCGTTCGGATATCCCGCCGTCCCCCGACCACATCCGAGGTGGCGAGCGCGTGGACGACCCGCAGGTACTCCTCGAATCGGAGGGCGGGCCGGTGTTCGGCGATGAACGAGACCGGGCGCTCTGATCGGTTGGCGAAGGTGTGGGCGGCGCCGATCGGGACCTCGATCTCGTCGCCTGCCCCCAAGACTGTCCTTTTCCCGTCGAGTTTCACAGTGAGCTCGCCGTCGGAGACGTAGTAGCGCTCTCGTTGGCCGGGGTGGATGTGGGTGAGGGGGCCGACCTGGTCGCCTTCGAAGGTGAGTTCGATCCGTGAGACTTCGCCGTTGGTCTCAACCGACGCTGGGGTGATGAAGACTGTCTGGCGGACGACCGGTCGGAAGTCCAGGGTTGATTCGAGGCTGAGCTCATACACGGTAGTCTCCCTGCTGCTGTATTTGACTTACATGACTGTAAACTGAATATGTGTCGGATGTCAAGAGTCGCATCTACCGTCAGACCAATCGGGCGGAGCAGGTTGCGGAGACCCGGCAACGGATCGTGGAGGCAGCGATCAAGCTCCACACCACGACCGGGCCGGCACGAACCAGTCTCAGTCAGGTGGCCAGCGAGGCGGGCGTCTCTCGCCCCACCCTCTATGCCCACTTCCCCGACGAATCTGCCCTGCTTCAGGCCTGCACCTTCCACTCATTGGCATCTGATCCCCCGCCTGACCCCCAGACCTGGGTCGAGGTGACCTCGGCGGAAAGAAGAGTAAGGAGAGGACTGACCGGACTCTACGAGTACTTTGAGCGCACCGAGTCGTTGACCGCAAACATCCTGCGGGACATGTACATCGTGCCGGCAATGAAGAAGCTGAACGTCCCGATGCTGGAGTCGGCTTTCACCCAGATGCGAGAGATCCTGGCCGCGGGCTTCGAGGACCGAACCGAGGCTGTACGCAAGCGGAGGAAAGCCGCGGTGGCGGTCGCCCTCAACTTCGGCACCTGGCAGGTGCTGACGAGACAGCAAAGGCTCACCAGGTCACAGGCCGTCGATGTGATGACAGGGTTCATCAAAGCGGCGTGACACCCACTCAGCAGGAACCTTCCACCCCCTCGTTTATGTCGCCTGCCCTCAAGAAAGTAACGAACCCTCCGCTCCCATCATGCAATGGCGAGCGAGAACGCTCGGAACTTCACACACCGACACCCTCCGTTATCGGCACTTCGAGCGCTTGCTTGCCAGGACCTGACGCAACCACGCGGCACGGTCCGGAGTCTCTCTGATGCTCGCGCACCAGCTCGATGGTGCCTGGGCCGTGATTCATTGGAAGCGCACCTCTTCGTCACCCTCCATGGACACCTCGCTAGCTTCGATGAGCTCAAATCCGGCGTTGGTGTGCAGCATCTCGTTCCTGTCGGCGTCGTAGCCGCTTCAGAACATCGGTCCGCCGTCGAGCCATTTGTCCTCCGTCCGGCGGGAAGATCTCCCGACGAGAGACACACCAGGAAGTAGCCGTCTGGTTGAAGCCATCGATGGACCTTCGAGAACAGCGCAGCCTGGTCGGCTCGGGGAATGTGGATGACCGAGTACAAGGCCACCACAGCGGCGAACTCGTCGGCTGGTAGTTCCAACCCGCGCATATCCGCCACCATGAAACGGGCAGCCGACGCGTTACATGTAGCGAAGCGCCACCATCTCCGACGAGGCGTCGACCCCCAGGTACCTGTTCGGTCTCCACAGGGTCCGCTGGACCGGAATCGTGCGTCTCCTCAGATCACCAATTCAGGCGCATGAATATCCACTCCGATCACCCGCACCCGAACGGCACGTCGTGAGCGGCCCGGTAGCGAACTCAGGGTTAGTGAAAACGGCGGCGGCGTTCCAGGTCTGGACCGGTGGGAGGCGGCTCAGGCGTGACCCCCGGCGGCGGTTGGTGGGCAGTGTCCGCATCCTCAACCAATTCGATTACCAAGGCCCGATCGTCGGGTGAAGATAAATGTACTGAGATCCAGTCGGAGCCGGAGTAGCGGAGGTCGATGCGAGGATCGCCCTTGAGCTGTTGACGGCGTCGTCGGATGACCCCTCGGGTCAGCCGGATCTGGATGAGATCAGCGCTCTCGAAGTGGGCGATCTCCTTGCCGTTTACCCAGTAGGCCAGATCGTCCTTGAACATGGACGGGCTTTCCACCACCCCATCCACAGCGGCGATAACCTCTCGAAGACCCTCGGTCATGGAACACAGTATCCACTGACCATGTCACCAGGTCAGATCGGTGAACGAAGGCCATGCGCCGCATGAACCGATCGGATACGAGAACGCCCGCGTCACCCACCCGCCCGCTATCGCCCAATATCGAGCGAGAACACCCGATCGAACGAGCCACACATATCGGCACTTACTGGGCGCTACTCGGGCCCGGTGGTGCGGGAACGGCAGTGACCGGGGTAGGAACCGTGCGAGGTGGGCCGAGAAGTACGACGGCTACCAGCCCCGGGATAACCAGGACCGCAAGCGTTAAGGCCAGGAGGAAGGGGTCCAAGGGCATTGAAGAAGCTGAGACTAGGAGCGGGGTCCAAGAGACGAGCAGGAAGAAGATCGGCAAGAGCAGCATCACCCGAGCAATCAATTTGAAGCGACCCGCCCCAACCGCTGCCAGCCACGCCATCGTCCCCGCCACCAGGCCCCATCCGCCAAGAGATCCCAACACAAACCAGACCACTCCCTGAATTGCTGCGGCTAAGCGAGCGTGGAGAAGACGCCTCGACATGTCGTGCATCTCACGCGATCGTATCTCATGATCTCAGCCCGATGGAACCTCATGTACCGGGCGAGCCCGGCAAGGCGTGCGCCTGCTGACCGGGGACCCGTGGATGCGAGTCTCTTCTGATCTTCGCCTGCCTTGGCTGATGGGACCGCTCGACAGGGGCGTTTCTTGTCTCGGGTGCAACCGTTGGAGGGTTTGGCGCGTGGTTGTGATGTGAGGTCTGACGAAGACGTCTACATGAAGGTCAAGGACGACCTGGTTCGGTACGCCACCTTCCTGGTGGGGCCCAACCAAGCGGAGGATGTCGTCTCGACAGTTGTCCTGCGGCGACTGCAGCGGGGATCACTGGCCGATCTAGCCGACGCCCGAGCGTACCTGTTCCGAGCGGTGCTAAACGAGGCGAATGGTCTCAGGCGCAGTGGTCCAATCGACCATTTGGGCGGCTTTGACCTGTCGGTCCCAGGCGTAGATGCCGCGGCCCTCGACGTGGCGCGGGCACTGCTTGGTCTGCCGGTTCGCCAGCGGGCTGTCGTCTACCTCACGTACTGGATGGGATTCACGACCCGCGAAGCGAGCCAGATGATGAGGATCGGCGATGGCACAGCCAAGCGCTATCTCCATCTTGCTCGAAGGAAGCTGCGAAAGGCATTGTCATGACGAACGGACACGGAGACGAGGGGTTGGTTAGACGGGGAGTTGGTCTGCTTGTGGATCAAGCTCCAATCGCACCCGATTTCTACGACATCACCACACCGACCACGCTGTCTAAGCCCGCAATGGTGTCCCGGTCACCCGTTTGGATGTTCGTTGCCGGCTTCGTTGGGGCGGCACTGTTTGGGATCCTGGCGTTGCTGCTGGGGTCCGGTACGTCGATTGCGCCTCAACCGGCGCCAGTGCTCGCTCCTGGTGACAGTTCATGCCCGGGAACCGACCTACGGCCCGGGACCATGGGTGGCCCCACCGAAATCGTCGACCAGCTCCGCTACGTCCCCACCATCGATCTTCCAGTCCTTGAACACCTGACCGGCTGGTCGGTCGACTACGGCAGCTGGTGCCACCCCACCCCTGCGGTGGCGATGGTTCGATGGGCAGACCCGGGCCGTCCGGCCGCGGGACTCGTGGTTTGGGACGGCATCCCCGAGCCGGACTCAGACCAGGTTGGTACCCCGACGGGTGATGGGCTCTGGTCGACCACCTATTACTTCGGCACACAACTGCAGATCACTGTCAACGGGCAACGCGACGGAGGGTGGTTCCAAGTCGTCGGACGTGGCGATCTCGACGAAGCAACCGTGGTCGATGCCGCGACCCAATTCCGCGCCACCGGCAACCTCCAACTCGATCAACAGATTTGGACAGACGTGACTCCTTCTAAAGCGAGCCAGGCGGTTCCAGCGGTGGTCTGGTACCTAGATGCCCGCGGCACCGGTGACGTATTCAGTGCCGACGTCAGGCTGCGACCCGACTTCAGCCCTGAGGGAGTCGCCGCCGAGGCCGTGTTCGAGTGTGAACTCGTTGAGGTTCCGACCAAGTCGCGAACCGTGATTGGGGTCCGTTGCGAAGGCGCATCATCCCTCACCTGGGAGATCAGCCCAGGCATCGTGGCAGGCATCTCGGGCAACAACTTTGCGAACCCCAATCAAATCATCGAGGCTGCGGGCTCGATGACGCTCCTGAGCGAAACCGACCCGGCGTTGCCACCTCCCCCAGCAGACGACCAATAGAGACAGATCACCTGATCGAGGCGCATAACGTTCCGATCCCACACGCTCGTGAACGGCACCACCGTGCTCGAGAACGACGCACAGAGGACGGCGTGCCTAGTTGGTCGCCCATGCCGCCACCACTAGCTGCCACGACTGGCATAGTCGGTGCCGGGCGGCTGGTACTCCTTGATGATCATTGCCCCATGCCTCGGCGTGCCATGTCTGGATCAATCGTGTTGGGATTCCTTGCTCGAACTCATGAGCAGGAGGCGCCTGATGCAATCGCCGCTCGTACCGTGCCAGCCACTGAGAGAGCGCGAGCCAACGGTTGCCGTTTGCCCGTGAACGATATGGTTGGGACGGACGTCATAGTCGTGAGATGCCTTTGAGACCGTGGCCCTCGCTCGGGATTGGTTTACTTGTAATTCTGTCAGGGTGCGCTGATGGAAGGACGGACGTCTCGCTTACGGCGCCACAATCAACCGACCTGCCGTCCACCACGACGACAGCCTCCCTAGCTGGTTCCACGACGGTGCCTCAGGACGAAGAGCTGGCTGAGCTCAGGGTTGTCGATCCGATGACCCTCGACGCCTTGTCGAATGGGCCGGTGTTCACCGTCGGCGGTTCCATCGAGGCCTCGGCATCTAGTGGTGAATTGGTGGCGATCGTGGAACGGCCTTGGGTTGAATCCAAAATCGAGCCGTTCCGGCTGTGGCTGCTCAACCTGAACTCGGGTAGGCAGCAACTGGTTGCCACAGGAGGCGAGGAGTGGGTGCTGGCCCTCGGCTTCACCTCCGAGGGAAACCTTCGCTGGGTGGAAGCCAACGGAGCGCCGGGCGGTTTCGCCGTATTTGAGGTCGATGTATCAAGCGGAGATGTCAGAGAACTGATTTCCCACCCGCAAGCCTTTGGTCCTTCGGAGGTGCTGTTCCTGGACGACGGGTCGCTGGCAGTGTTCGGCTACGACCTGAACAGCCCGGAGCTCCCCCGAGTCGTGGTGGTCGATCTCCGGGAGGCACGTCTCACGGTGGATTTGGCTCTCCCGGAGTTGGGCCCTCGCTATACCGAAGGGCGCCCTACAGAGGTGGAAGTGGCTTGGGACCTTGAAGGCAACCTGCTCTACGGGCCCATCGAAGCCTTTCCGGGCATCACGGTCGTGGACCTGGCCACGGGCGAGCAGCAAGTGCATCACATTGAGGCAATGAGCTCATGGCTGGACCGTTTAATGGCCGCGTGGGTTCCGGTCGCTCATGCCAAGGGTCCAACCGCCAGCCGAGCGGTGGAACTAAGCCCTGACCGCAACACGATTTACTTGACAGGATCGACGAGCGACTTCTCCCCGGAAGGAATCCTTGAGGCCACAACTCCCACCGGAGTGGTAGCGGTGACCATGGACACGTTCCGAGAAACGGCCCGCATTGACGCCGATATCGATCATGTAACGGCGATTCCCGGTGGGATGTGGCTGCTGGGAACCGGAGGAACGACCGTGCGCACCGGAGAGGCCTTGTGGGTAACGGAGGGCAGCGGGCTCTTTGTGCTCGACCCCGCAACCCTCGATGTCGCGGCGCACTGGGACCCGTTCGATTTCGAAGACGGCTACGGCTTCGATTTCTCTCCCGATGGGCGCATCGCCTATGCCATTCCCAACGTCGCCCCGGCCCCCATCAGGATCATCGACCTTGAGACCCTCGCCGCGACCGAACACCAGCCCGACTCGCTCGACTGGTGGTCAGCTCCATTGCTCCGCTACGGACTTGGAATGTTCCGCCGCGAGGGCTAAGAGAAAGCGGACTACGACGGCAACCCATTGTCCGGCAGGCACCCATAACGGACGCGGTCGCAGTACCCGATGACAGTCCCGGCGTTCCTAGGAGACTGCATCAACCCACGGCAAGCACCACCCAGTCGCGGATTGTGCAGCACAGGATCGGCGTTATTCCAGAAAGGATATTGCTACCGGCCGTCGACTCGAGGCCGTAAGCGTCGCTCGATCTGATGAGCTGATCTGGTGCAATAACGCCTATCGAACCGACCTGCCCAGATCGGCACTTTCGAGCGGTCATAGTTCGCGGCTCGTGACCTCTGATTTCCCTTTAGCGGATGGCCGCCACAGTCGCCAGAGCCGCGGCCAACAAGAACCCGAGGCCGATGCTGAAGATGCTGGCCCAACCGAGTACCGCGAACAGGACCGCAGCGGCGACCATCATGTTTCTGGCGATGCGCCGATCTTCGATGTGGGCCGCAGCAAACGCGGTGATCGCAGCCACCGCCATAAGCGTTGCCCAGGGCAGCACGTCAAGAAGGGAATGCACTCCCTCTCCCACGACTATTGCGACATAGATCGCCAGCATGGCGAAGCCGATCACCGCTGTTCCAAAGGCCCATGGTCGGCGCAGCAATTCGGACTCCCTCGCCATGTTCCAGAGACTACGCCCAAACACCGGTCGTTCCATTAGGCGCAGTAACGCTCAACCAGCCAGAACGAGCAGAACGGCACATCCAGGATCGGTTATCTCACGCTCGTGTGACTCTCAACCGCCGGCAGGGTTCCAGCCTCGCGACCACATCGCGTCCACATGACAATGAAAACGACCGAGAGCCGACGCGAAACGATGGGAGACGAAATGGCCTCCTCACAGGCACTTCGTCCCGTGGCCCTTGTCAGCGGTGTGCACGAGAAAACCTTCGGAAACCTTCACACGGCAGAGGTGCCGCATCTGTCATCGAGCGCGTGCTGGGGTTCCATCTACTGATATTGCGTATTACGATATTGAGATGTGGAGGTTCATCGGTCAGCCCACAAGCACGGCATCGACGAAGCCGCCATCCTCCATGCCCTGGACCATGCCCTCACCGTCATCGACCTCGAGCCCGATGCCGACCCGCCCAAGGTCCTCGCCATCGGACCCGATCGTGCCGGGAACCTGCTGGAAATCATCTGGCTCGAACTCGCCGACAACGTCGAGCTCACCATCCACGCCTGCCCCTGCGGCCTGCCTTCTACCACCTGCTCCCACCACCCAGGGAGGACACGCCATGACTGAATCGAACACCCGCCGCACCCGAAGCGGCCGCACCCTCGCCGACGAAGACCTCGATGCCCTCGCCGCAGAGGTGGAAGAGGTCGACTACGACGTCGAGACCCTCAAGACCCGGCGCCGTGGTCGACCCCCGATGGGATCAGGACCAGCAGACGTCGTGCCGGTTCGGATCGACCCAGAGCTTCGGGCAGCGATCGAGGCGCGAGCCGAAGCCGACCACACCACTACCAGCGAGATCATCCGCGAGGCCATTCGCAGGTTCATCGACGTCGCTTGACCGCGAGGGCAGAACCGAGCACTCCACATGAGCTCGATTCCATCGCGCGTCCATCGCGCGTCCGTTGCCGTTCGAGACGATGTGCAGCCGTCTCGGAAATGCTCTGACCTGGCATTTCAGTCCATATCGGTCCATCGCAGTCCGCCCCGGCAGCGTTCGGGACGCTGAGGTCGCCGGTTCGAGTCCCGCCGTCCCGACTACAAAGGTCCTGGTCAGGGCTCTGCAACCGGGGCCCTGACCGGTACCACCCCAGATCAGCACTCGCTTCAGGTTCCGGTCCGACGTCCGTACGAACTCGGAACACTTGCGACAGCTCGAGGGGTGGATGCGCTCCTACCGGCCGGAGGAGTTGTTCGACCAAACCGGAGCGTTGCTTCCGGAACTGGCCAAGCTATCGCCGAAGAAGGAGCGGCGGATGAACGCCAACGACCTCTCCCTCTCCGACTTCCGGACGTACGCGGTTTGAAGTTCCAAAGCCCGGAATCGCAACCGGCGAGGCGACTCGGGTCCTAGGAGAGTTTCTACGAGACGTGATCGAGCGCAATCCCCAGAACTTCCGTCTATTCGGACCCGACGAAACCGTCTCCAACCGGCTCGGGGCCGTGTTCGAGACCACCGATAGGGCATGGACCGCTGCGACGATCCCTAGCGACGATCACCTCTCTCCGGATGGTCGGGTGATGGAGGTGCTGTCCGAGCATCTATGTCAGGGCCGGCTGGAAGGTTATATCCTGACCGGCCGCCACGGGACTGTTCAACTGCTACG
>Ga0136633_1001727_pt1 | contig 15765 bp, 11 predicted proteins | sample AntDrymeUQ832206_2_FD_105494 | JGI IMG/M metagenome (GOLD analysis project Ga0136633, IMG submission 105494) | Polar desert sand microbial communities from Dry Valleys, Antarctica - metaG UQ83 (22.06) | ecosystem: Environmental > Terrestrial > Soil > Desert | place: Antarctica: Dry Valley...
ACGAGTACCTCGACGACCTCACCCCCGAGGCCGCCGAGCAGCTTCACTACGATCGCAAGACAACCCTGGCAACCGCCGGGTGACTCAGGAACCCGAGTCTCCGGACACGCCGGGAGGTGTCAGACCACGTTGTCCATGTCCACCCCTGACTTGAGTCTGTGTCATCCATCCGACAGGTGAATCTCATCTTCTGGGCTTGCTGATCCTCGTGCCGGTCCGCAGGATGGCTCTCTGACCTGGGGGGGCCATGACTCGATACACCGCACGCCACCGTGCCGCTACACCGATGACCTTCACGGCACGGACAGGGCTCGCGCTTGTCGCGGCGGTCGCCGTGCTTGGCGGAGGTGTTGCTCTCGGCCAGTCGAGCGGCACCGACGCTGTCATCACCGCATGCGTCAAGAAGAACAACGGTCAGGTGCGTGTCGTCACAGCGGCCGATGAATGCAACAGCAGCGAGAACGCCATCGTGTGGAACCAGCAAGGGCCGCAGGGGGTGCGCGGTCCGCAAGGCGGCCAAGGCACTCAGGGCGATAACGGCCCGAGCGGCCCGCCTGGTGCCAACGGGCTGTCCGGCGCCAACGGCGCTGATGGGGCTGATGGGGCTGATGGCCTACCCGGCCCGAGTGGACCTGCCGGTCCCAGTGGCCCGCCCGGCGACTCCGTAGCCGGGCTGTCCTGCCCGAGCAGTGAGTTCGTGGTCGGTTTCGACGCGTCCGGCGCGTTGCGCTGTGCCGCTGGCGCCGAAGCGACGCCGTCTGCGTCCAGCTCAGCCTCTCCCACTCCCACTCCCACTCCCACTCCCAGCGACAGCTCGTCACCATCCCCGGATGCCAGCCTGAGCCCCTCGCCGAGCCTGAGTGCCTCGCCGAGCCCGACGGCCACGACACCGCCTGCGTGTACGTCGACGTCGAGCGCCGGCTCATCGGAGGTTGAGCCCAATGGCGGGCCCTCCTGCGCACAAGCGCTCCTACCATCTGGTAATGGTGCTCGCACTACTGACGGAGCGATCTCGGCCGGGGACGAGGACTGGTTTGCGCTCCCGCGGGTCCCCGGCACGCGGGTGCTGGCCCGGACCGTGTGCAACTTCGACACAGTTATTGAAGTCCTGACCGCTGCAAGAACTGTCATCGAGGTGAACGACGACAGCGCGGTGATTACGGGGGAGACCAACCCGCTCTGTTCGGAGCTCAGGGGCACGAACGTGCTCCCCGCCGAGGCCGCCTACCTGCGCGTCCGGGGATTCTCCAGCGGGTCGGCCGGAACCTACGCCCTTATCTACGTGGCTGGCGTCGAACCGTGCAACGGGAGCGGCGATGGTGATGACGTCCGCTCCTGCGCCAGGCCACTCGCCGCCTCCAACTCCGGCAACATCTCACATCCCGACGACGAAGACTGGTACCGCTTTGTGGTCCAGTCGCCGACCACCGTGACCCTCGACACCATTGGTTGCAGCGCCGACACGGTCATCCGGATGTACAACGAAACCGGCACGCTCATGGGATCGAACGACGACAGCAACAGCAGCCTGTGCTCACAGCTCACCGTCCAGGCACCCACTGGCAGGTACTTCGTCGAAGTGGACGGGTACGCCAGCTCCACGGGTGCCTACCCGCTACGACGTAGCTGAGCGGCGGCTAGCTGGGCTGCGGCCGTGTGCCGGATGGCAGGTGCGTCGGAGACCACGGTGACCAACCGGCAGCCGGCCTCGGCATAGGCGCTGGCGGACTCTCCGTCGACGGCGTGTGTCCCACACGCCACGCCAGCCGCCGCGCATGCCGACCAGACGGCACGCAGCGCGTCGGCGAGCGGGGGGGCGTGCCGGTCGGGGGTGCAGCCCAACGTCAGCGAGAGATCCCAGGGCCCGATGTACACCCCATCGACGCCCTCGACACCGACGATTTCATCGACCGCCTGCACCGCCGCAGCGGACTCGACCATGACGATGCACATCGGGTTATCGGAGCCACCGATGACCCGCCCGAAGGAGCGGCGGCCGAGCGGAGCCGTCCGGCAGGCGGCAACAACTTCGCGAGCGATGCCCGCGGAGTCGACGTGGGGCACGACGACGCCATACGCCCCGAGATCGAGGGCGCGTGAGACGTACACGTGCTGCGGTGCGCGGACCCGGGCCAGCGGCACGACACCCGCGGCGACGGCGGCGCTGGTCAGCGCCGGCAGGTCCGACTCGTCCGCCGAGCCATGCTGGAGGTCGAAGACGACGTAGTCGATGCCAGGAACCGCCAGGAGGCCGACCACCGTGGGGTCGCCGATGGTCGACCACGCACCATAGGCCGGTCGCTCGGACAGAATGGCTCGCAGGTCAGCGGACATGCGCCAAGCCTAAAGGGGGTCAGCGGTGAGCTCGGTGCTGTTCCGCGGCGACGACCCGAATCGCGGGGTTGCCGTGCGGGATGGGCGGATCATCGCCGTCGGTCGTGATGCACTCGACTCGACTCCGGGCGCGACGGTTGACGTCAGCGGTGGGACGTTGATCCCTGCCTTCCGCGACGGTCATGCGCACCCGCTCTGGGCCGGCCAGGCTATGCAGGGCGTACCGCTCGTCAGCGCCCGGTCGGTCGAGGACATACTCGACCGCGTTCGGCGCCACGCAGCCGAGCATCCGCACCTGCCCTGGGTCACGGGCGCCGGCTACGACCCGTCAGTGCTGCCGGGGGGAATCGGGGACGGCCGACTTCTCGACGCCGTCGAGCCCGCCCGGCCAGTGCTGCTCTGGGCAACCGACCACCACAGCGCCTGGGCAAACCGGCCAGCGCTCGAGCTCGCCGGCGTCACCGCGGGGGCAGCCGACCCGGCCGGTGGCCGGTTCGCGCGCGACGAGCGCGGGGTGCCGACGGGCGGGCTGCTCGAGGCCGCCGCGCATCTGGTAGCCGCGCACCTACCGACGCCGACCCGGGAGTGCAAGGAGGCGGGACTGCGCGCCGCACTCGACACCCTGGCCAGCGAGGGCATCGTCTGGGCGCAGGAAGCGGCGCTGTCACCCGACGACGTCGCGGTCTATGCCGGCCTCGCGGCAACGGGTGAGCTGCCTTGCCGCATCAACGTCGCGCTCAGGGCGGATCCGCAGCGGTGGCGGGACCAGCTCGCCGAGCTCGACGCCGTACGCCGGGAGTCCCCCGACACAGACCTCCTCACAGTGCGGACCGTGAAGTTCTTCGCCGACGGCATCATCGAGTCCGGAACTGCCGCCCTCCTCGAGCCGTACGACGACGACCACACGTCATGCGGCATCGCCCTGTGGCCGGGTGACGAGCTCCGAGAGGCGGCGGTCGCGGTCGACCGGCTCGGCTTCCAGCTGCATGTGCACGCGATTGGCGACGGTGCAGTGCGAACCGCACTCGACGCCATCGAGCACGTGGCCGACGTCAACGGCCCGCGGGACCGCCGGCCCGTGGTCGCCCACGCACAGCTGGTGCACCCGGACGACTTGCCGCGGTTCGTCGAGCTGGGCGTCATCGCCAACTTCCAACCTCTGTGGGCACAGCAGGACGCGCTGATGACCGACCTGACCGAGCCGCGTCTTGGGCCGACCAGGTCGTCCTGGCAGTACCCGATCGGCTCCCTCCTGCGCAGCGGGGCGCACGTCAGCTTCGGGAGCGACTGGCCCGTCTCCTCGCCACGCCCGCTCGACGGCCTGTCAGTCGCGGTGACTCGTCGTACGTCGGAAGGACTTCCGGCTGGCGGCTGGCTGCCGGCCGAGCGGTTGGGCCTGACCGCTGCCGTGCGGGCCTACACGAAGGGCGTGGCCTATCAGGCCTTCGACGAGAACGAGTGCGGCATGATGGCAGTCGGCCAGCGCGCCGACTTCTGCCTGCTCTCCGCCGATCCGCGCGCGGTCGACCCCGGTGACCTGGCTGACGTTCGCGTGCTGCGCACCTGGTCGTCCGGCAGAGAGGTCTTCAGCTCGTGAGCTTCGACGGTCGCATCCTCGTCATCGGCTTGGGCGCGGTCTCGCGCTGCGCACTTCCCCTTCTCTTCAGTCACGTTGACGCCGCGCCGTCGCAGTACACCGTCCTCGACTTCGCCGAAGTGGCGGTGGACGCCCAGTGGGTGAAAGAACAGGGCGCTTCGTTCATTTCGGCCAAGGTCACCGAAGACAACTACACGTCGCTCCTCGCCGAGCACGTCGGATCGGGTGACGTCATCGTCGACCTGGCCTGGAACATCGACACGCTGTCGATCCTCGAATGGTGCCGCGCTCACGACGTGCGCTACGTGAACGCCTCGTTCGAGGTATGGGACCCGTACGGCGACGGCACCGAGCACCCGACGGAGCGGACCCTCTACGCCCGGCACCTGAAGCTGCGAGAGACCCTCGCGCGATGGGGAGACAACGCCGGGCCGACCGCAGTGCTCGACCACGGCGCTAACCCAGGCCTAGTGTCGCACTTCACCAAAGTCGCCCTGCTCGACATCTCGGCGGCCTATCTCGAGGACGCACCGGCCGGGTCAGCGCGCGATGCCGTCGCGGTCGCCCGGGAGACCAGGACGTGGAACGAGCTGGCGCGCGCACTCGAGGTGAAGGTCATCCACATCTCGGAGCGGGACACCCAGATCAGCTCGGTGCCGAAGGCGGAGAACGAGTTCGTCAACACCTGGTCAGTCGAGGGCTTCTTCGAAGAGGGCGTCGCTCCGGCCGAGATGGGCTGGGGCACTCACGAGCGGATGCTTCCCGCCCGCGCGTTCACCCACTCGACGGGTCCGAAGAACCAGATCTGCCTCGCCCACCCGGGTTGCCAGACCTGGGTGCGCTCCTGGGTGCCCTGCGGGGAGATCGTCGGCATGGTCATCCGCCACGGCGAGGCGTTCTCCATCTCGGACTACCTCACCGTGCGAGAGGGCGGCGCCGCTGTCTACCGACCCACGGTTCACTACGCCTACTGCCCCGCCGACGCGGCCATCGCCAGCCTGCACGAGTTGCACATGCGCGGCTTCGACCTCCAGCAGCAGCAACGCATCATGAACGACGACATCGTCACGGGCCGAGATGAGCTCGGCGTCCTGTTGATGGGGCACCGCCTCACCTCGTGGTGGGTCGGATCGCTGCTCGACATCCACGAGACGCGGCAGCTGGTTCCGCACCAGAACGCCACCACACTTCAGGTCGCAGCGGCGGTGCTCGGCGCGGTGCAGTGGCTGCTTGCCAACCCGCGCGAAGGCGTCCGCCTGCCCGACGAGCTGCCGCACGAGGAGATTCTGCGACACGCGATGCCCTACCTCGGCCCCGTGGTCAGTCAGCAGACCGACTGGACGCCCTTGGTGAACTGGGCAGATCCTTTCGCCGGCTTCGCGCGTCCAACCCCGTCAGCAGACGACGTGTGGCAGTTCGAAACCTTCCTCGTCCACGGCCCGGCCTGACGAGTCGAGGCAGAACGCCGGCATCGGGTCGAACCCGTTGAACCCGTCCGTGCAGTACGCCTTGGTGTAGGCGCCGGCGCTGAGGATCGTCACGAAGTCACCGGACTGAAGGTCCAGCGGCAGCTCGTAGCGATGCTTCTCATACATGACGTCCATCGAGTCGCAGGTAGGACCGGCCAAGATCACCGGGCCGGTAGGGCCGCCATCACGCGACGTGATGATGCGGTACTTGATGCTCTCGCCCAAGGTCTCGGCGAGCCCACCGAAGACGCCGGTGTCGAGGTACACCCAGCGCTCGGCATCACCGTAGGACTTTCGCGACACGAGAACGACCTCACACTGGAGCACCCCGGCATCTCCAGCGATGTAGCGACCTGGCTCGACGATCGTGTCCGGCTGGTCGTCGCCGAAGTGGCGTTCGAGAGCCGCCGCGATGGCCACGCCGTACGCCTCCATCGGCGGCACCTCGTGGATGTAGTGGGCCGGGAACCCGCCGCCCAAGTTGACCAAGGTGAGACGTAGTCCCTGTCGGGCGCAGCCGCGAAAGACCTCGGCCGCGTGCGCCAGCGCCGCGTCCCACTGGCCCGGGTCCCGCTGCTGAGAGCCGACGTGGAAGCTGACCCCGCGGGCGTGCAGACCCAGAGGCGCTGCATGCACCAACAGGTCGACGGCCATCGCTGGGTCACAGCCGAACTTGCGGCTCAGCGGCCAGTCGGCACCGACATTGGACGTCAGGATGCGACAGAAGACCGACGCGCCAGGCGCGGCCGCCGCGATCTTCTCGAGCTCTGCAGCGCTGTCGAAGGCGTAGAGCCGAACGCCTCGCTCATACGCATAGGCGATATCCGCCTTCTTCTTGATCGTGTTGCCGTAGGAGATCGACAGCGGGGCCGCGCCGGCGAGCAGGCAGTAGTCGATCTCGGCCGGGCTCGCCACGTCGAAGGACGCGCCACGGGCTGCGAGCAGCCGGAGCACCGGAAGCTCCGGATTGGCCTTCACGGCGTAATAGATAGACGACGCCGGACACGCGGCATGCAAGGTGTCGAAGCGTTCGGCAACGATGTCGGTCGACAGGACGAGACACGGTGTCGGCGGGCACTGCTCAGCAAGGAATCGAGCGATGTGCGGGTGCAGCCCCGCGGTCACATGGACCGTGTTCGTCGTCGTCAACTCGGCCTCCCCTGCTGCTCTGCGCAGCTCCCCAACGCGTGTGTGGCGCGTCCCCTGGCAACAGCCGAGCAGTATGCCGCCTTCGGCGCCGTCATGTAGGCCACTTCGGCGAAGTGGGCCGAGTCACAGTGGCCGATAGGTTGAGGGTGTGCCGCACGCCCCCGAACCCCGCCCGGACACGCTCGTCGAGCTGCGCGTCCTCGACGGTCCGAATCTCTACTTCCCACGAGCGGCCGTGAAGGTCGTGCTCGACGTCTCGAACCTGCTCGATCTCGCCGAGAGCGATTTCACCGACGTCGTATCGGACTTCGGCGCGGTCGAGTCACGACCAGGTCAAGCCGGCACTGACCGCAGAGTGCGCGCTCTGGCCCGGTCCGCGGCAGCGCTCACCCGGCGGCTCGCAGAGCTCGGTGGCTCCACCCGCCTCGCCGTGCGCAGCCGGCCAGGACCGGAGCCAGGCCAGCTGACCGTCGCCTTCCCCTGGCGCCAACGGGAAACGGCGACACGTCTCGCGGTCGCACTTGCCGCGGTCCTCTCCGGCCGAGACGTCGCCGATGCCGGTGCCCACGTCGCCGACGGTGAGCCGGGCGACCGGCCGCGGACTCCTCGTCCCTCGATTCCGGTCATCGCGGTGACCGGCACCAACGGCAAGACGACCACGACGCGCCTGATCGCCCACATGGGCCGATGCGCCGGCCTGATCGTCGGCTGGTCCAACACCGACGGCATCTGGATCGACGGTCACTGCGTGGAGGAGGGCGACTGGTCCGGGTACGGCGGCGCCGGCCGGGTTCTCGCCGACAAGAGAGTTCAGCTCGCGGTGCTGGAAACTGCCCGGGGCGGTCTGCTCCTGCGAGGCGCGGGTGCCGCCCACAACGACGTGTCCGTCGTGACCAACATCAGCGCTGACCACCTCGGCCTGCTCGGCATCCACACGATCGACGAGCTGGCCGAGGTCAAAGCGATCGTCCCGCGGATCACCCGACCCTCGGGATGGTGTGTCCTCAACGCCGACGACCCTCGCACGCTGGCGATGCGTGCCGTATCCCGAGCACGTCCCTTCGTGTTCTCCGCCGACCCCGACTCCCCCGGTATCCGCGCCGCTCTGTCGGAAGGCGGGCGGGCGATGACAGTGACTGACGGGTTCATCTGCGCGGTGACCGGCGCGTGGGAGGTCGACGAGCTCGTGCCTGTCCTCGACGTCCCGATGTCGTTGAGCGGCCTGTCGTCGTACAACGTGTCGAACGCACTGGCCGGGGCGGCAGCCGGTCTCGCGGCTGGACTGCCCCGCGACGCCGTCATTGCCGGTCTGCGGAGCTTCGCACCGGACCCGTCACTGAATCCCGGTCGGCTCAACCTCTACGCGCTCGGCGACGTCGTGGTCGTGCTCGACCTGGCTCACAACGAGGACAGCTTGCTGGCGCTGCTGGAGGTAGCGGAGGGTCTGCGTTCGCCAGGCTCTCGGCTGATCACGGTGGCCGGGACAGCCGGTGACCGCCCGGACGACATGCTGCGGATGCTCGGCGAGATGGCGGCCCGTCGTTCTGATCATGTCGTGGTCGCCCATAAGGACAAGTACCTTCGCGGGCGAACCCGAGAGGAGATGGCCGAGCTGCTCCAAGACGGTATCCGCCAGGGCGGGATCACTGACGCCGAGGTCCACCCGGACGAGCTGTCCGGCCTGCAGGCCGCGCTGCGATGGGCAAGCGGCGGTGACGTGGTCGCCTTCATGTGTCATGCCGACAGGGCGGAGTGTGACGCCTGGCTCATCGATGCAGGCGCGCACGTCCTGGACGCCGCAGATGTACGTCGGCGGGTCCTCGCCGCCGGCGGCAGCTGAGCTAGAGGTCAGGGTCGCCGCTCGCGTGTTCGCGAGCGCCGGCCTGCGCCCGGTGCGACCGCGCCTCGACCTCGGCCCACACCGAGCTCGCGTGGTCCACGCACATCACGACCAGATCACCCGGGTTGGCGAGGTCGAGCACCCGCCGTACGGCGTCAAGCTCGGCCAGCACCCGCTCGACCACGCGACAGCGGACACCGGTCTCCATCGCTCGACGGATCCCTTCCTCGACGAGGAGGGCAGTGGCGCCCGGAGCACGGCCGCGCAGGTTGGCGTCCTCGCGCACGATGATCGTGTCGAAGTGCGGAGCAGCCACCTCGCCCAGCTCGCGCATGTCCTCGTCCCGTCGATCGCCCGCTGTCGCGATGATGCCGATGCGGCGCTGGCGCTCGATTGCCTCGCCGGTCGGCTCGGTCAGCTTCTCGATGAAGTCGCCGAGCAGTCGCATGCCAGGCGCGTTATGGCAGTAGTCGACCAGCACCGTGACACCGTCGACCTCAGCCATGTTGAGGCGGCCTGGCGCCAGGTAGTACGACGTGGTGAACGTGCGCAGACCCTGCCGGATGTCGTGCAGCGGCGCCCCCGCGGCGAACGCGGCGGCGGCAGCGGCCATGGAGTTCTGGACGTTCATCACGGCTTTGCCGCCGAATGTCGCCGGCAGTAGGTGCGTCCATGCGAGCTGCATGGCGCGGCGGCCGTGGCGGATCACGATCATGTCGCCGAGGTCACTGTGCTCGAGGACGACCCCCCGTCCGCCGCGCCGGCAGTGGGCGTCAACCTTCTCCCAAGCCGGTGAGCCCGCCGCGCTCATGGTGAACCAGATGACGTCGCCGGAGCAGTACCTCGACATCTTGGCGACCAACGGATCATCGGCGTTGAGCACACCAAAGCCGCTGCGAGGCACCGCCTCGATGACCACCTGCTTGACTGCGGCGAGCTGCTCGATGGTGTGCACGCCGCCCAGCCCGAGATGGTCGGCGGCGACGTTGAGCACGACCCCGACGTCGTTGCGCTCGTAGCCCAGCCCCTCCCGAAGCAAGCCGCCCCGGGCTACCTCGAAGACGGCGAGGTCCACCCGTGGGTTCTGCAAGACCATGCGCGCGCTGCGCGGCCCGCTGGCATCGGCTCGGATGACCAGCCGCTCGTCGATGACGATCCCGTCGGTGGAGGTCATGCCCACCTTGCGGCCCATGCCCTTGAAGATGTGGGCGATCATCCGCGCCGTCGTGGTCTTGCCGTTGGTCCCTGTCACAGCGACGATCGGAATACGGCTCGGCGTGCCGGTCGGGAAGAGCAGGTCGATCACCGGCTTGGCGACGTACTGCGCCTCACCGACCGTGGGATGGGTGTGCATCCGGAATCCGGGAGCAGCGTTGACCTCAACGATGCCACCGCCCGCCTCGCGAACCGGCTCAGTGATGTCCTGCGCGATGAAGTCGATCCCGGCGACATCGAGCCCGACGACGCGCGCCGCCTCTTCGGCGATCTCGACGTTGTCGGGGTGCGCCTCCATCGTTCGGTCGATCGAGATACCGCCGGTCGACATGTTGGCGGTCAGTGCCACCTTGACCTGCGCACCCTTCTTCGGCACGTCGGTCAGGGTGTAGCCCTGACTTCGAAGGATCTCGACGGCGGCGGCATCAACGGTGATCCGGGTGAGCACCTTCTCGTGCCCGACCCCCCGTCGCGGATCAGAGTTGGTCTCGGCCACCAGCTCGGAGACTGTCTGCTTGCCGTCACCGACGACGTGCGCCGGCACCCGCTCGGCCACCGCCACCATGCGGCCACCCACGACGAGGAACCGGTAGTCATTGCCGACGAGGAAGCTCTCCACCAAGATCGTGCCGCGGCGTGACTCCGACTCGGCGACCACGACGGCACGGCGCAACGCGTCGTCGTCGTTGATGTCGAGACCGACTCCTCGGCCGTGGTTGCCGTCGAGAGGCTTGACGACGACTGGGTAGCCCAGCCGGTGGGCCTCCGACAGCGCATCGTCGTATCCACGAACGGCGATTGAGCGGGGGACGGGCAGTCCAGCTGCGCCGAGCAGCTGGATCGTCATTTCCTTGTCCGAGGCGATGTCCACCGCGAGGCTCGACGTGAGCGAGGTCATAGTCGCGCGGATCCGACGCTGGTGCACTCCTTGGCCGAGCTGCACGAGCGAGCCGCTGTTGAGCCGCATCCAGGGGATGTCCCGCGACACTGCTTCATCGACGAGTGACTGCGTCGAGGGGCCGAACGCTGCCCGCTGCGCCAGGAGCAGCAGTGCCTCGAGCTCGGCGTCGTAGTCGAATGCCGGGTCGGCCTTCACCAGGTGGTTGACCAACCGGACAGCGAGCTTGCCCGCCGCCAGGCCGACGGTCTCGTTGGAATAGGCGTAGACCACGTTGTACACGCCACGCTCTCCGGTACCGCGAGTCTTGCCGCGGCCAACCTCAGCCCCGGTCGCCCGCTGCAGCGCGATGGCGACGTGCTCGGCGACGTGCCCGAGCCAGGTGCCTTCCCGCAACCGCTCGAGGAAGCCACCCTTCTTGTTGCGCGAGCAGGAGTGGTCCGCAACAGCGGGAATGACCTCGAGCAGCGCGTCGACGAAGCCAGGAATTGCTGAGCTAGGCCACTCCTCGAGCTCGCCCAAGTCGACGACGAGGTGCACGGCAGGCGCGTACGACCAGATGTTGGGCCCGCGGTAGACCTTGCTAGAAAGCAGCCGGAGCTCGGCAGCGGCCGGCGGCCGAGGCGCGCTCATCGCGGTCCTTTCGGGTCGAGGCGACGCCCCACGGCACCTTCGACGGCGAGCAGCTTGTCCATTCGCCGACGGCCGGAGGACGCGGATGCCGGAACCGCGTCGGGCGGCAGGGCAACCTGGCGGAGGTCATCCTTGCGGCCGCGCTCTGCCGGCTGCAAGCAACGCTGCGCCAGGTCGAAGCGTGCCCGGTCGGGCAGCGAGTGGACGACGACACCGGACACCAGGATCGGCCGGGAGCCCCGTGCCGTGTCCACGTTGGAGATGGCTGCCGAGCCGTCGAAGAGGGTGACAGCACCCCGCCCGACAACCTCCAGCCACCGGCCTTCCGTCACGACGGCGGCAGTGTCCTCGTCAATGCCGATGCCCAGCAGGTGCGGGGAGTGCGCCACCAGTGTCATCAGCCGGCCGTAGCGGTTGCGCTGGTCGAAGTGCTGGTCGACGACGACACCACGGATGAGCCCGAGGCCCGCTGACATCTGCACCATTCGCAGCTTGGGAGTCGCCCCTTCGGCCCCAAAGGCCACCATGTGGTCGCTCTGCGCGCTCGCCCCAGCCGACGTGCCGGCAATGACGGCGCCTCCAGCGTGGGCAGCGAGCAGCGCCCGCCCGAACGGCGTGCCGGCTACTGCTCCGGTGAGAGTGCTTTGGTTGCCGCCGGTCATGAACACCCCGGTCACGCCATCGAGCTCCGCAACGAGGGCGGGGTCAGCGGCCTCCTCCCGGGTGGTCGGTCGAGGCCCGCGCACATCGAGGACGCCGAGTCGGCTGAACGCCTCGCGGTAGATGTCTACCGCCTGTTGGCCGAGGGCTGATGCCGTCGCGACGACCGCGACCTTCGCGTCGGCGCCGCCGGCCAGACGAACGAACCGAGACAGGATCACCCGAGCACCGAGCTTGTCCTCGGCGCCACCGATCATCATGAGAGGCCCCGGCTGCACCGACTGACCTTACCGGCGCGCTAGGCCACGACTGTGCGAAAACACCGAAGGCCCGGCTCCCTTTCGGGGACCGGGCCTTCGACGTACGGGCGACTAGATCGGGCGGACGTTCTCCGCCTGGGGGCCCTTCGGACCCTGGGTGATGTCGAACTCAACCCGCTGGTTCTCGTCGAGGCTCTTGTAGCCGTCCGCCTGGATGGCTGAGAAGTGGCAGAACACGTCAGCCCCGCCGTCATCCTGTGCGATGAAGCCGAAGCCCTTTTCTGCGTTGAACCACTTCACACTGCCCTGCGCCATGCTGATCTCCCTACCGGAAACGACAGGACCCACAGGCGCGGGTCCCGGGCTACCCCTCGGACGAGTGCACTTCCTTGCGGAAAAATGAACAACGCCCGCGAATCACACTCCGCGGGCGTTCGAGAACGAGCGAGGAAATGCTTAGCAGCCGGGACAAACGCTAGCACCTCCTACGTCAGGAGGCTAGGAAGCGAACCCGGCGATCGCCACAACGGCCCGGTCGATGGCCCGGCGGGCCTCCGTGCCGTCGCTGGCGCCGGCGAGCATGAAGGAGAACCACACCTTCCGATTGGAGCGGGTCACGGCATATCCGGACAGCGTCCGCACCCCCTTCAGCGTGCCGGTCTTGGCCGATACCCGCCCAGCTGCCGGCGTGCCGCAGAAGCGCTCCTTGAGCGTCCCGTCCCGGCACCCCACGGCCAGCGAGACCTTGAACTGCGATCCTGCCGTCGTCGACTGCGCGCGACGCAGCCAGGTCACCGCAGCCACGGGGGTCTGGCGGTTCAGCGACGAGAGCCCGGACCCGTCGACGAAGCCGCGTAGGTCGACGCCGAGTGTTGAGCCGAGCCGCCGTACGGCGCCCGCCCCCTGCGCCGTCGATCCAGCGCCCACCTCGGCACCGAGCTCCTTGAGGAGCATCTCGGCGTAGAAGTTGTCGCTGTCCTTGAGTGACTTCATGACCAGCCAGGCGATCTGCGGCGAGTCGTGCGCCGCGAGAGCCGCGCCGTCGGTGAGAGGGGTCGATGGCTGGCCCACGGCATCGGGGCCCACCACCCCGACACCCGCCGAGGCCAGTGCCGACCGGAGCTTGGCGAGGTTCGCCGGCACCGGGTCGGCCAGGTAAGCAGCGTCCTTGCGCCAGGTGTTGCGGTCGACCACGAAGGCCGACAGCGGACCGAGCTCGTCCGGCACGTCATCGGGTTGCCAGCCCTCGACGCGCCGCACCCGGTCGTAGCGGGTGTCGTCGGCCCACAGCGACCCCGTCACCCACCGGACGCCGTGGGCGGCAACAGCCTGAGCCAGCCGGGTCAGGTCAGCGCTCTTCAGGGTCGGGTCTCCCCCAGCTCGCAATACCAGGTCGCCCTCGACGATGCCGTCGGCGAGAGTGCCAGTGTGCCGGATCTCGGTGCGCAGGCGGCGGTTGGGGTCCCCCGAGAGCAGCGCGGCCAGGCCGCCGTACATCTTCTCGTTCGACGCCGGGGGCAAGGTCGCGTGCGGATTGGCCGCCCCCACGGTGCCCAGCCCGTCGACGAGCACGTAGGTGGCGACGCTGCGCGCGGTGGAGCCACGCAGCGCGGCGCGGATCCGGGCGTCGAGGTCGGCCTGCGGCCCGGCCGCACTGGCCGACGCGGCCGGAAGCGTCCCGACCAGGGCGGCCGCGGCCACGACCGTGCCCAGAACAACACGGACCGGCCGGGGGACGAGGCGCATGACGGTCATCATGCCTCGCCCCCGGCCGGTCCGGGCGCTGTTCGGGTAGAGCTACTTCACGAAGGTGATGTCCACTGAGTGCGACGTGCCGTCAACGAGGTTGACCGTGAAGGTGCGGGTGGTGCGGGCGAACGACGCCGGCACCCGGCTGTTGAGGTGGTAGTGACCCGCCCCGTCTTCAACGTTGTAGGCCAGTGGTGCGAAGGTCGCGCCCGGCGCGTCCCAGTACCAGCCGGCCACGGCGGCGAGCGAGGTCTCCTCGGTCCCGTCGGCGGTCAGTAGCCGCCACTTGAACGGGAAGGTCGAGGCCGAGCTGCCGCTGTTCCGCCGGGTGGGGGTCGGCTGCAGGAAGCCGTCGAAGAGATAGGTGAGCGTCACGGTCTGCGCGCAGGCCGCTGAGTTGCCGCTCGCGTCGGTCGACGTCCAGCTGACCGAGGTCGTCCCTGGCGCGTACCCCGCGGGCGCATCGTTGCCGACCGTCGGGTTCGCATCGACGACATCAGTCGTGCTTGCGGTGCCGAGGTCGACCGGCTGGCCTACCGTGCCGGTGACCGGTGCGGGACAGCTCAGGGCGGGTGCGGTCGTGTCGACCACGGTCACGTCCTGGGACGCAGTGGCGGACAGTCCGGCCGAGTCGGTCGCGGTCCAGGTCACCTGGCTGGTGCCGAGCGGCAGGAACCCCGACGCGTCAGACGTCGGCGTCAGCGCGCCGTCCTCGGCGTCCGTGGCGGTGACGCCGGAGGGCGCCAGGGTGCCGGTCCAGCCGCCCGTGGTGTTGCCCTCGAGCGTCTGCGAGGAGGTGGTGACCTCGGGGGCGGTGTTCTGGACCACCACCGGGGTGCCCTCACGAACGTTGAAGATGAACCGGCCCAGCTGGGGCGTGTTCAAGCTCTGGGTGACAAGGCCCGTGCCGGCGCTGTCCAGGAAGGCGCCGTTGACGGCCGAGCCTGGGATCTCGTACGAGTTCTCGTCCGCGCCGTTCAGGCCGTTGCTGTAGCCGGCCCGGGCGGAGCTGCCGCCAAGGCCGTTGATGCCCCCGCTGGCCTGGCCGGTCTCCCACTGGATCTTGTCGTAGTTGAAGACGATGTCGAAGTCGCCGGGCGCGACGTCGCCGCGGTCGACCAGCAGCAGCTGGAAGCTGTTGAGCTTGTCGGCCCGCGCGTTGTAGTAGCCGACGTTCACCCAGTTGACACACAACGCGGGTCGACCGTCGAAGACCGTGCTGCCGTAGCCGTAGCGGACCAGGTCGCTGCCGGCCGCCCGGGTGTCGACGTCGCCGAAGAACGGCGCGATGATCCGCACCCCCGTCGACTGCAGGTTGAACGGCGTGTAGGTGCCAAGCCGACCGTCGAAGGTCACGTTGCCGTTGTTGTTGACGAACAGCGACGTGTCGTCAGCGTCCCGGAAGAACTTGACCGGGAAGCCGATCGGGATCCTAGGCGTCGACCCGTCGTCGTTGCGCGCGAGCTGATTCTGCAGGCAGTCCGTGCTACTGATCACGGCGTTGGGACCTTCCGCGGCCGCGCCGCTGGTCAGGAGTGCCGAAACCGGTACGGCGAGCGCCGCGCCGAGCAAGCCGGCGAGCAGACGTCTGGTGCCCATTCTTCCCCCACATTGGTGTCGTCGCGTCCCCCCCGGGCCCGCGGTCGGCACATACTGACCGCCGCACGAGGGCCGGCCGTGGCGCCGAGCCGACACTTTCGCAGTCGGCATCCCGACAGATTTCGGACGGATCGGGCAGGACTGGACAGACCCGCGACCGAAGTCCCCGCCATGACGATGCGCCGTACGACGCTCCGGCTTCTCGCGTCGGCCGGCCTGCTGGCCGTCCCGCTGCTCATCGCGACGCCGGCCCCCGCCGCTGCGCCGCTGCACGACGACTGCCTGGTGACGGTGGCCGGCATCGACCTGCAGAGCGCCACCGGGCTGGAACTGCAGTCCGCGTTGGCCGCTGGACGGCTGAC
>Ga0136633_1001728_pt1 | contig 15765 bp, 13 predicted proteins | sample AntDrymeUQ832206_2_FD_105494 | JGI IMG/M metagenome (GOLD analysis project Ga0136633, IMG submission 105494) | Polar desert sand microbial communities from Dry Valleys, Antarctica - metaG UQ83 (22.06) | ecosystem: Environmental > Terrestrial > Soil > Desert | place: Antarctica: Dry Valley...
GCCCGGTGGGTGGCCCGACCTCGGGCGCGGTGTCGTCGAAGGCGGCCAGTACTCGATGGCCGAGATCGGTGATCAGCCCGGCCCGCCACGACGACCAGGCCTGGGGTGAGGTGGCACGGGCGTCGGCCTCGGTCAGCGCCCGCAGCAAGGCGACGGTCTCCGCGCTGCCGAGCCGGTCCACGACCAGCGCGACCGTCGCCGGATCCTCGGGGTCGCGGGTGGTGGCGGTCCGGGCCAGGAGCAGGTGCCATCGGACCAGGGTCGCGATCGTGGTCACCGCGTCGGGGTCGAAGCCGAGCCGGGTCGCGATGTCGCGCGCGATCGGCTCCCCCGCGACGCTGTGCTCGGTCAGGCCGCCCTTGCCGATGTCGTGGAGCAGCGCGGCCACCATCAACACGTCCGGGCGTCCGACGTGGCGGATCAGTCCCGCGGCCTCGATGCAGGTCTCGACGACGTGACGGTCGACGGTGAAGCGGTGGATCGCCGAGGCGTGCGGCAACAGCCGGATCCGCTCCCACTCCGGCAGGACCTGTGCGAGCGCCCCGGTCCCCTCCAGCGTCTCCCAGACCCCGAGCAGGCCGCGTCCCGAGGCGAGCAGGCGGACGAGCAGCTGCCGTGCGGCAGTCGGCCACGGGTCGGGGAGCGACGGCACCTCGCGCACCAGTCGGGCGGCGGTTGCCGGGGCGAGGACCGCGTCCCGTTCGGCCGCCTCGGCAGCGGCACGGAGCAGGAGCAGCGGGTCGTGGCTCGGTCGGGCCCTCGCGTCGAGCACGACCTCACCCGCAGCCAGCGCGAGTCCGGGCGCGATCGCGGCCAGGTCCGGCGTACGTGCCCGGCGGACCGAGGCCGGACGCGCCAGGACGGCGTCCACGCGCCGCCACGTCAGCCGGGAGAGGTGGGTCAGCCGACGGCCGAGCTCGCGCACGTGCACCTGCGCGGCGTCCGCGTCCGACAGGTCGAGCCCTGCTGCCAGGTCGTCCCACGCATCGGGGGCGACCCGGTCGGTCGCGCGCCCGGCGGTCTCGTGCAGCACGTCACGGACATCGAGCAGCGCGAGGCGGCTCTGCTCGAGCTCGACGTGCGGGACGTCGACCAGCCACGAGGCGACGAGTGCCGTGAGCACGGTGGCATCGCGGAGTCCTCCCCCGGCCTCCTTGAGGTCGGGGACTGACAGGTGAGCGAGCTCGCCGATGAGCTCGTGGCGGGAGCGCACCAGCTGCTGGAGGGCCGGCAGCCGGCCGCGGGCGTCGCGGCGCCACTGCGTCAGCATCATGCTGCGCAGTCGCAACGTCAGGCTGGCATCGCCCGCAAGATGTCGTACGTCGAGCAGGCCGAGCGCAACCTTGAGATCGGCATCGGCCGCGGTGACCGCCTCCGGCAGCGAGCGCACCGAGTGGTCGAGCCTGTTACCGCTGTCCCACAACGGGTACCAGAGGTCCTCAGCCACCCGAGCCACGTCACCGCCGGCTTCGTGGACCAGCACGACGTCGAGGTCGGAGTACGGGGCGAGCTCGCCGCGCCCGTACCCACCGACCGCGACGAGCGACACCCCGACGACGGGAGCGCCGGTCTTCTCGAACGCGGCAGCGCAGAGTTGGTCAGCCGCCGCCGTTCGATGGGACCGGTCGCTCGCCGTCATCAGGGTGTCTGGAGTGCTGCTAGATGGCCGCGTCGTCCTGCTCGCCCGTGCGGACCCGGACGACCGTCTCCACCGGGCTGACCCAGACCTTGCCGTCGCCGATCCGCCCGGTCTGCGCGGTCTTCACGACGATCCCGACCACGTCGTCGGCATCGGCGTCGTCGACCACGATCTCGATCCGGATCTTCGGGACCAGGGCGATGTCGTACTCGGCACCCCGGTAGACCTCGGTGTGACCCTTCTGCCGCCCGTAGCCGCTGACCTCGCTGACCGTCATACCGGTCACGCCGAAGGTCTCCAGCGCCTCGCGGACGTCCTCCCACTTGTGCGGCTTGATGACCGCGGTCACGAGCTTCATGCCTTGATTCCTTCCATGGATGCGCCGGTGGCGCCGGCCAGGACGCCGGACTTGACGCCGCCCCCGACGCCAGTGTGCAGGTCGTAGGCGTTCTCCCCGTGCTCGGACAGGTCGATGCCGCCGATCTCGTCGTCCTCGCTGATGCGCCAGCCGAGGGAGTACTTGATGGCGAGAGCGATGACCAGCGTCAGTACACCGGAGTAGGCGACCGCCACGAGGACGCCCAGGATCTGGTCTCCCAGCGACCCGAGGCCGCCGCCGTAGAGGAGTCCGTCGATGCCACCGGCACCCTCGGACGTCGAGAACAGTCCGATCAGCACGGTGCCGATGACGCCGCCGACCAGGTGGACCCCCACCACGTCGAAGGAGTCGTCGAAGCCCAGCCTGAACTTCAGGCTCACCGCGAACGCGCAGGCGGCGCCTGCGATGGCACCGATCGCGAGGGCACCGGAGATGTCGACCGCGCCGGCCGCCGGTGTGATCGCGACCAGACCCGCCACGATGCCGGAGGCGGCTCCGAGCGAGGTCGCCTTGCCGTGCAGGAATCGCTCGACGAGCAACCAGCCGAGGATCGCGGCCATGGTCGCCAGCGTGGTGTTGGCGAAGGTCCGGCCGGTCTCGGAGTAGAACTGCTCGAGGAACGCGTTCGGGTCCTCGTCGAAGGTTGCTCCGAAGACGATCGAACCGACATTGAAGCCGTACCAACCCACCCAGAGCAGGGCGGCGCCGAGCATGGTCAGCGTCAGGTTGTGCGGACGCATCTTGTCCTTGGGCCAGTTCACGCGCTTGCCGACGACGATCGCGAGCACCAGGCCGGCGACGCCGGCGTTGATGTGGACCGCCGTACCGCCGGCGTAGTCCTGGGCGCCGATCTGGGTACAGATCAGCGCTGAGTCTGTGCAGCCGAAGACCATGTGCGCCAGCGGGAAGTAGACCAGGGTCGCCCAGATCGGGAGGAACACCAGCCAGGCGGAGAACTTCACGCGGTCGGCGATGGCGCCGCTGATCAGGGCAGCGGTGATGACGGCGAACGTCATCTGGAACATGACGTAGATGTAGTCACTGGTGGCGACGCCCTTGAGGGCGAACATCTCGAACGGGTCGGCGAAGAAGGTGCCGTCGCCACTCCACCCCATCGACCAGCCCCACAGCACGTAGACGATGCCCACGACCGCCATCGAGACGAACGACATCATCATCATGTTGAGCACGGACTTCGAACGTGACATGCCGCCGTAGAAGAGCGCCAGGGCCGGGGTCGTCATCATCAGGACGAGAAGAGTGGCCACGAGCATGAAGGCGTAATAGCCGTCCACAGGACCTCCATGGATTGCGTGAGGTAGTCAGGTGGCGTGCCGACGTCGGTGGCGGGGAGCCCCTGCTTGATGTCGCATGAGCCTCGTGCGTGGAGGTTTCGGAGCGCGGCGACGCATGTTGCGGTCGTGCAACGAGTCGGTCCGGCGTGTTACGGCTGCGTGAACAGCGGGACTGTCAGCCCCCGAGGAGGGCGTCGACGAAGGCGTGCGCGTCGAACGGCGCGAGGTCGTCGGGGCCCTCCCCCAAACCGACCAGCTTCACCGGGACGCCCAACTCGCGCTGGACGGCGACGACGATGCCGCCCTTGGCGGAACCGTCGAGCTTGGTCAGCACGATGCCGGTGACGTCGACGACCTCGGAGAAGACCCGGGCCTGGATCAGGCCGTTCTGGCCGGTGGTTGCGTCGAGTACCAGCAGTACCTCGGTGACCGGGGCCAGCTTCTCGATGACTCGCTTCACCTTGCCGAGCTCATCCATCAGGCCGGCCTTGTTCTGCAGCCGACCGGCGGTGTCGATGATGACGGTGTCGACGCCCTGGTCGACGCCCGACTTCACGGCCTCGAACGCCACCGACGCGGGGTCGCCGTTCTCGGGGCCGCGGACGACCTCGACGCCGACCCTCGCACCCCAGGTCGCGAGCTGGTCGACGGCCGCGGCCCGGAACGTGTCGGCCGCGCCGAGCACGACCGACTTGTCCTCGGCGACGAGGATGCGGGCGATCTTGCCGACGGTGGTGGTCTTGCCGGAGCCGTTGACGCCCACGACGAGCACGACACCGGGATTGCCGTCGGCGCCGCTGATCTGGAGCCGACGGTCCATGGCCGGGTCGACGAGGTCCACCAGCTCGTCGCGCAGGACGGTCTTGGGGTCGGGGGTCTGGCCGCCCTCGACGCGCATCTTGGTGCGCAGGTTGTCGACGACCTGCTGGGTCGGGGCGACGCCCATGTCAGCGGTGAGGAGGGTGTCCTCGATCGCCTCCCAGGTGTCCTCGTCGAGCCGGTCACGGGAGATCAGCGCGAGCAGGCCACGGCCGAAGCCGCCCTGCGAGCCGGCGAGCCGCGCCCGCAACCGCCGGAGTCGCGAGGCCGTGCCCTCGGGCTTCTCGAGGGCGGGAGCGGCCGCTGTCTCCGACGGTGCCTCGACCGGAGCCTGGTCGAGCTCCTCGGGAGCCGTCTCGACCGGCGTCGCGATGACGTCGGTGCGGTCCGCGGGCGGCGCTGCCCTGCCCGAACGGGTCCGGGCGACGAGGCCGACGACCAGCAGGACGCCGAGGACGGCGATGCCGATGATCAGGTAGAGCAGGTCACCCATGACGCCATCCAATCAGAGGGGTACGACGCTCAATGGCGCGCACCCGACTCCTCGGAATCCAGGGTGGGCGCGGCGTCCGCCGCGTTGCTCATGGCCTGGCCCAGCCACGGCACGCCCGGCAGCTCCTCGCCCCGGTGGGGGAACGCCACGAAGGCCACCACCAGCCCAGCGACGGCGACGGCGACGACCATGGCGATCACGATGAAGAGCACGGTTCACCGTGCCACAGACCGCGTCAGTTCCCCAGTCGGCGGGCCAGCAGGGGGGTGACCGCTGCGCGGACCTGGTCGGGCATCTCGACGACCGCCCGAGCCGGGTCGCTGTTGTCGACGTACACGTGCACGAAGCGTCCCTCGGCCGCTGCCTCCTCGCCGTCGCCCTGGAACAGGCCGACGCGGTAGACGACCGAGGAACGGCCCACCCTGTCGGCCACCACGCCGACGTCCACCGGCTCGGGGTAGCCGACCTCGGAGAAGTAGCGACAGCCGACCTCCGCCACGACGCCGATCGCATCGAGCGTGCGGATGTCGACTCCGGTGGCCGCGGCGAGGTGGTTGTTGACGACCGTGTCGATGATCTCGAAGTAGCGGGCGTTGTTCATGTGGCCGTAGACGTCGATGTCGGCCCAGCGGGTCGTCACACGCTCCCAGTGGACGTAGTCGGCACGGGTGGGACGGTCGCGGTCGGCCATGGCCGGGACCCTAGTCGGTGGGTGTTCGACGCCCAGGGTCGAACTTCGTGGGCGAGTCCACAACGCTCAGGCGGAGGCGGCGTCCCGCAGCCGCTGGCTGATCACCGTCGAGACACCGTCGCCACGCATCGTCACGCCGTAGAGCGCGTCGCCGACCTCCATGGTCCGCTTCTGGTGGGTGATGACGAGCAGCTGGGAGGTCTCGCGGAGCTCCTCGTAGATCTGGAGCAGCCGACCGAGGTTGGTGTCGTCGAGAGCCGCCTCGACCTCGTCGAGGATGTAGAACGGCGACGGGCGGGCCTTGAACAGGGCCACCAGGAAAGCGACGGCGACCAGCGACCGCTCGCCACCCGACAGCAGTGAGAGCCGCTTGACCCGCTTGCCGGCCGGGCGCGCCTCGACCTCGATCCCGGTGTTGAGCATGTCAGCGGGATCGGTGAGGACCAGCCGGCCCTCCCCTCCGGGGAACAGCCGGGAGAACGTGGCGTCGAACGCCGCGCTGACGTCGGCGTACGCCGCGGTGAAGACCTCCTGGACGCGGGAGTCGACCTCGCGGACGATGTCGAGCAGGTCCTTGCGGGTCTTGCGGAGGTCCTCGAGCTGCTCGGTGAGGAACTTGTGCCGTTCCTCCATGGCCGAGAACTCCTCGAGTGCCAGGGGGTTGACGCGGCCCAGCATCGACAGCGAACGCTCGGCCGAGCGCAGCCGCTTCTGCTGCTCCTCGCGGACGTAGGGGGCGGGCTCGGGCGTCTCGGCGCCCTCCTCGACCTCGCCGGAGAAGGGGATGAGCTGGTCGGGGCCGTACTCGGCGATCAGTCCGTCGGCGTCGAGACCGAGCTCGTCGAGCGCTCGCTCCTCGAGCTGCTCGATCCGCATCCGCTGCTGGGTGCGGGCCATCTCGTCGCGGTGGACGGAGTTGACCAGCTCGTCGTGCTGGCGTGACAGGTCGCGCAGCGTGGCGCGGGCCGTCAGCAACTGCTGCTCCCGCTCGCTACGACTGGCCTCGACCGCGGTGCGGGCCTCGGCGGCACGGTGCAGAGAGACCTCGAGCCGTTGCAGGACGACACCGACGGCCACCCCGACCGCCTCGGCGGCGCGGCCCTCGCGGATCAGCCGCTCCCGACGTTCAGCGGCTCGCGCGCGGGCGTCGCGCTCGGCCTGGGCGGCACGGGCCAGTTGGTCGGCGCGCCCGTGCAGCGCGCGGGCCCGCTCCTCGGCGGTGCGCAAGGCCAACCGGGAGTCCACCTCACCCTGCCGTGCGGCGCGGGCGGCCTCGACGAGTCGTTCGCGTGAGGTGGTGTCGGGCTCCTCGTCGGGCGCGTCCTCGGCGGACGCGAGGCGCGCCTCGAGGTCGGCCAACCCGGCCAGATCGGCTTCGCGGGCCTGCTGTGCCTTCTCGATCGCTGCCGTCGCGCGCTCGGCCTCGCCGCGGGCGGCGCGGGCCTGGGAGCCGTACTGGCCGAGCTCCTCAGCGACCGCCGCCAACGTCGCGTCGGACTCGTGGAGCTTGGCGAGCGCGACGTCGGCGCGCTGCTGGGCGGCAAGCCGCTCCGCCTCGACACGGGAGATGTCGAACCCGAGTCGCTCAGCACTGGCGGTCGCCTCGGCGAGCTGGTCGGTCGCCTCGTCCACGGCGGCCTGGAGCTCGATCAGGCTCGGCTGGCTGCTGGAGCCACCGGTCGCGAAGTGGGACCCGAAGACGTCGCCGTCGCGGGTCACCGCGGTGACATCCGGGTAGCTGGTGACCAGCGCCCGGGCGGACGGCAGGTCGTCGACGACCGCGGTCTTGAACAGCAGCCTGGCCAGCGCACCGGAGAGGTCGGCGGGAGCATCCACCACGTCGAGCGCGTACGTCGCACCCCCGGGAAGACCGGGCCAGTCGCGGTCGGTGACCGGCGCGCCCCCGAGCATCATTCCGGCGCGACCGAGGTCGTCGGCCTTGAGGTGACCGAGGGCGCCGACAGCGGCGTCCGCGTTGGTCACGACGACCGCGTCGGCAGCCGAGCCGAGGGCCGCGGCCACCGCGGTCTCGTAGCCGCCACGCACCGACAGCAGCGCAGCGACGGAACCCAACAACCCGGAGATGCCGTCGGAGGCCGCCAGCAGGGCGCCGGCGCCGTCCTTGCGGTTGAGCCCGATCTCGAGCGCGTCCTTGCGTGCTTGGAGGGTGGCGCGGTCGCGGTCGGCCCGCTGCACCTCGTCGCGCAGCTTCGCAAGCTGCTCCTCGAGGTCATCGAGGGTCGTGACGGCGACCTCGTGCTCCTCGTCGAGCCCCTCCTCGCCGGCGTCGAGGCCGGCGATCCGGGTCTCGAGGGCGGTGAAGTCCTTCTGCGCGCGAGCCGCGCGAGCCACGGCCTCCTGGCGCGCGGCGTCGAGCCGGCCGAGCTCGTCGTCGGCCGCGGCGGCGCGTGACTTGAGGGCATTGACCTGGCCGTGGAGCCGGGCCAGGCCTTCGCGACGGTCGGCAGCGGCGCGGACCAGGCCGGCCACGCGGCGTTCCTCCTCGGCTGCCGCATCCTCGGCGCCGCGGCGGCCGGTCATGGCCTGCTCGAGCGTCGTACGGTGCTGCTCGACGTCGGCGGCGATGACCTGTTCCTGCTGACGGACCTCCTGCGCCTCCGCCTCGAGCGCAGCCGGGTCGCGGCCCGACTCGACGACTTCCTCCACGCTGCTGGCGTTGCGCACCCGTTCCGCGGCGAGGGACTGCGTGCCGCGGAGCCGCTCACGGAGACCGGACAACGCGAACCAGGTGTCCTGGGCCCTGGAGAGAGCGGGCAGGTCCTCGCGCAGCGCCGCCTCGAGCGCGGCCTCGGCCTGCTGGGCCGCGGCGATGGCGGCCTCCACCTCGACGCGACGCTCGACCAGGATCGTCTCGTCGGCCAGCTCCTGCTCCAGCGCGGTGCGCGCGGTGACGAGGTCGTCGGCCACGAGCCGGGCCCGGGCGTCTCGGACGTCGGCCTGGACCCCGGCGGCCCTTCGGGCGACCTCGGCCTGTCGGCCCAGCGGCTTGAGCTGACGCCGGATCTCGCCCAGCAGGTCGCTGAGCCGGTGGAGGTTGCCCTCGGTCGAGTCGAGCTTGCGGAGTGCCTTCTCCTTGCGTTTGCGGTGCTTGAGGACGCCCGCGGCCTCCTCGATGAAGCCGCGCCGGTCCTCGGGGGTGGCGTGCAGGATCGTGTCCAGCTGGCCCTGGCCGACGATGACGTGCATCTCGCGGCCGATGCCGGAGTCGGAGAGCAGCTCCTGGACGTCGAGCAGCCGGCACGAGGTGCCGTTGATGGCGTACTCGGAGCCGCCGGAGCGGAACATGGTGCGGCTGATCGTCACCTCGGCGTACTCGATCGGGAGCGCGCCGTCGGAGTTGTCGATGGTGAGGACGACCTCGGCGCGGCCCAGCGGCGGGCGGCCGGCGGTGCCGGCGAAGATGACGTCTTCCATCTTGCCGCCGCGCAGGCTCTTGGCGCCCTGCTCACCCATCACCCAGGCGAGGGCGTCGACGACATTGGACTTGCCCGAACCGTTCGGCCCCACGATGCAGGTGATCCCCGGCTCGAGCTGCAGGGTCGTGGAGGAGGCGAAGGACTTGAACCCCTTCAGGGTCAGGCTCTTCAGGTACAACGCGTGCTCCTCACCGAAGACGTGCAGGTACTGAGGGCTGTCGGGGAAGCTCAGCGGGCCACACCTTACCTGCGCGGTCCTGCCTCGCGTGGGAGGCGGTCAGGTGTGTGGCTCAGGCGTGGTCGAGCGCGTCCCGGAGCGCCGCCAGCACCAGCAGTACGGCGTCGGGGCGGGCGTTGTGGCCCATCAGCCCGATCCGCCACACCGAGGCGGCGTACTCGCCCGCGCCGGCCCCGATCTCGAGGTCGTGCCGGTCGAGCAGGTAGCCGCGCACGGCGGCGGAGTCGGTCCCGTCGGGCACCTTCACCGTCGTGAGCTCCGGGAGCCGGTGCCCCTCGGCTGCGAACAGCTCGAGACCCATCTCCTGCAGCCCCTCGTGCAGCTGGGCGCCGGCTGCCTCGTGTCGTTTCCAGACCGCCTCGAGACCCTCGTCGAGGATCCGGGTGAGGCCAGCGTGGAGGCTCGCGACCATGGCGGTCGGCGCAGTGTGGTGGTAGGTCCGCTTGCCCTGGCTGGCGCTGGCCTCGCCCACGTATCCGCCGAGCAGGCCCAGGTCGAGGTACCACGACTGTGGCTTCTCGACCCGGCGCTCGAAGGCGCGGTCATTGATGGTGAACGGCGCCAGGCCGGGAGCGACACCGAGGCACTTCTGCGTGCCCGCGTAGCCCACGTCGACACCCCAGTCGTCGGCACGCAGCTCGATGCCGCCGACGCTGGTGACGGCGTCGACAATGAGAAGGGCGTCGCTCCCTGCTGACGTGAGGGCGGCGCCGAGGGCGGCGATGTCGGAGCGGACGCCGGTCGAGGTCTCGGCGTGGACGGCGGCGATGATCTGCGGGGCCGGGTGGGCAGACACGACCCGGTCCACGTCGACCGGCGTGCCCCACGTGTGCTCGACCGGCACGACCTCGGCGCCGCAGCGGGCCGCAACATCGCACATCCGCTGGCCGAACAGGCCGTTGACCGCGATCACGGCGACGTCGCCGGGATGGACGGTGTTGACGAACGCCGCCTCCATCCCGGCGCTGCCGGTGGCGCTCAGCGGCAGGGTGCGGGCGTTCGTCGTACCCCAGACCGTGCGGAGCATCTCGCAGGTCTCGTCCATCAGGTCGAGGAACGCCGGATCGAGGTGGCCCAGGATCGGTCGGGCCAGGGCGTTGGTCGCCTCCGGGTAGGGGTTGGAGGGTCCGGGTCCGAAAAGGTGGCGGTCGCGGATCATGGTTCGAACCTAGAGGACGGCCCCAGGGTTCAAGATGCCGTGGGGGTCGAGGGCGTCCTTGACCCGGCGGCTCAGTGCCATCACGTCCTCGCCGACCTGGGCGGGTAGCGCGGACTTCTTGGTTCGGCCGACACCGTGCTCGCCGGTGATCGTGCCGTCGAGGGCGATGGCGGCGGCCATGATGTCGGCGAACGCCTGCACAGCCCGCAGCTGGGCGGCCTCGTCGTCTCGCGGCACCACGATCAACGGATGGGCGTTGCCGTCCCCCGCATGGGCGACCACGGGAATCACGAGGTCGTGGCGTTCGGCGATCTCGGCGACCGCCCGGAGCAGGTCGGGGAGTCGCGGCACGGGTACGCCGACGTCCTCGAGCATCAACGCACCGAGAGCCTCCACGGCCGGGATCACCATCCGCCGCGCCTGCACGAACTGCTCTCCCTCGTCGGCATCGTCGGTGACGAACACCTCCAGCGCACCGGAGTCGCGGCAGGCCTTCTCCATCGCCGCGATCTCCTCGGTCCGCGAGGACCCGGGAGCATCCGACTGAGCGACCAGCAGCGCGCCGGCGTCGACGTCGAGCCCCATCGGCCGGTGCGCCTCGACAGCGCGGATCGAGGGTTGGTCCATCAGCTCGAGCATGGAGGGGCGCAGTCCGCTCCTCATCGCCACCACCGCCTCGGCGGCCACACCGGGCGAGGGGAAGCTGGCGACCAGCGTCGACCTCGCTGCCTGGGCCGGCACCAGCCGCAGCAGAACCCGGGTCACGATGCCGAGCGTCCCCTCGCTGCCGACGAACAGCTTGACCAGGCTGAGGCCGGCGACGTCCTTGATCCGCTTGCCGCCCAGCCGGACCAGCGTCCCATCGGCGAGCACCACGTCGAGCCCGAGAACGTAGTCGGTGGTGACGCCGTACTTCACGCAGCACAGGCCGCCGGCGTTGGTGGCGACGTTGCCGCCGATCGAGCAGAACTCGTACGACGAGGGGTCGGGCGGGTACCAGAGCCCGTGCTCCGCGGCGGCCGACTTCACCTCGGCGTTGAAGGCTCCGGGCTCGACGATCGCGACCTGGCACGTGCGGTCGATCTCGATCGCGGTCATCCGCTCCAGGCTCACCACGATGCCGTCGTCGACGGCGCTGGACCCGCCGGACAGTCCGCTGCCGGCGCCCCGCGGCACGACTGGCACCCGGTGGGCAGCGGCCCAGCGCACGGCGATCTGCACCTGTGCCGCGTCCGCCGCACGCACGACCGCGAGCGGCGTACCGGTGCCGGGGTCCTGCGAGCGGTCCCAGCGGTACTTCTCGATCTTGTCGGGGTCGGTGACCACCACGCCGGCGGGCAGCGCGTCGATCAACTCGGCGAGGGCGGTGTCGGCGGGGGCCATTCCCCCATCGAACCATCACCCCTCGGCGACGGCCTCCTCAACAACCCGCACACCTTCACGTGAAGACACCCGAGGTTTCGTGGGCGGTCAGGCGATGTCGTGGCGACGCGTGCGACGACGTACGGCCATGACCATGCCCAGCGCGCCGAAGACGAGGCCGGCGGGGACGGCGCTGGCCGCGGCCAGGTCGCCGACGGTCCGCTCCGGGACACCGGCGCGGGTCGGCTCGATCCCGACCTTGCCGGGCACGTCGACGCTGTAGACGTCGAGGCCGCGGACCAGGTCGATCGCGAAGACCACGTTGCTGGTCTTGCCGGTCTGCTCGCCGGCGGCGTCGTACTGGGGCACCCACATCGCGTCCCACACCTCGCTGGCGAACCAGTGGGCGTAGCCGTAGGACGTGATCTTCTCCGGGTCGCGGACGTCGATGAACTGGGTGCCGCCGCCGTAGTAGCCGATCGCGACGATCCCGCCGGGGCGGTAGTCGAACCAGTGGGCGGAGCAGAAGGCGCCCTGCGGGAGGGGGAAGTTGCCGAGGTCGGAGAGCTCGACCTTGTCGAGCGGCACGATCCCGCCAGGCTTGCCGTTGAGGTTCTTGACGTGCCAGGTCTGGAACGAGCCGGCCTGGGCGCAGTCGGTCTGCTCGTAGTCCTCCTCCGTGACCAGCAGGATGTTGCCGTTGCGCAGGGAGGGCGCTGCATGCGGCTTGAAGGCCGCTGCGTTCGGGCGGAAGGAGTTGTGGTGGATGAAGTCGTTGTAACCGTCGGCGCCATCGGCGTCACCGGCGCCGCCGGCCTTGCCGGTGGTGGCGAGCAGCTTGGGGTGGCGGGGACGCTTCACGTTCCACATCGACGAACCGTCGAAGCCGGTGTGGGTTCCGATGTCGGCGGTGTCGAAGTTCCACTTGTGACCGGCGGTCGGCGAGCTGAAGGGCTGCACACCCTTCTTCTTCGGCATGGCGTCGACCTCCTTGGGGTTGTCGAGGTCGCGGAGGTCGAAGATCGAGTAGGTCCCGGACCTGCTGTTGCCCGCGGAGTAGGCGTAGCGGCAGTTGGTGTCGTCGACGCAGGCCACGGTGTGGGTGCTGGTCTTGGCAGGGGCGCGACCGACGATCGTCGGCGCCGCGGGGTCGGTCACCTCGACGATGACCAGCTCGTCGCCACCGACGTTGGAGTCGCCGGCGTGCTGGGGCTCGGTCGGGGACGCCTGGTAGAGGTCGACACCCACGAGCGCGAACCGACGCGTCTCCTCGTCACGCTTGGTGCGCTCGCCGCAGTTCATCGCCTCGTTCTCGAACACCGCGTTGGGCAGCACGCCCGCCCGGGTCGGGTTGGTGCCGTCGGAGACGTCCCACACGGTCACCGACTCCAGACCGCTGGTCACGAACAGCGGCGCGGTCTTCAGGAAGCACCCGGAGATCCCGGCGGTGCCGGGCCGGTTGCCAAGGTGGGACACGTTGCCGCTGATGAGCGGGGTGTCCTCCTCCGCCAGCAACTGGGTGCGGACCTCACGGTTCCGCTCGGAGTCGCCGCCATGGGCGAACGCGGGCGCGGTGGCGCCCACAGAGGTCAGCAACAGAGCCGCTGCGGCCAGCGAGGAGAGTGTGCGCATGCCCGGTCAACGACCTGGCGTGCGCCAGGTCACGCCGGTTGCAGGTCGTTCTTGACCGCGAGAACCTCGTCGGTGGCGGCCGACGCGAGAGCGTCGTTCTCCCGCGCGAGCCGAAGTGTCAGGGCCTCGAGCTCGGACACCCGCGCGCGGAGACGTGCGTTCTCCGAGGCGAGTCGAGCCGGGGTCCGGGGGTCGCTGTGCATGTAGCCGATCAGCGCCTTCGCCATGGACGAGCCTTCCGAACTGGTGTTCAGCCCTGGGACCGGGCTGCCTTCAAGAGTCCCACTTCGGTCGGTCACGGTCAATCCGAGGGGGGCGATCTTCAGGTGGTGCGGCGCCTGCGCGGTGCGGGCTGGCACGCCGGACAGAAATACGACGACCGGTTGGTGAACGCGATCCGCCGGATGGGCGTCCCGCACCGCTCGCACGGCTCGCCCTCGCGACCGTAGGCGTGCAGCGACCGGTCGAAGTAGCCCGACTCCCCGTTGACGTTGACGTAGAGGGCGTCGAAGGACGTGCCGCCCTCGGCGAGGGCCGCGACCATGACACCGCGCGCCTCGGCCAGCAGCAGCCGCACCTGCGGCCCGCTGAGCCGGACACCCGGCCGGTCACCATGGATCCGGGACCGCCACAGCGCCTCGTCGGCGTAGATGTTCCCGACGCCCGACACGAGGGTCTGGTCGAGCAGCAACCGCTTGACGCCGGCTGTGCGCCGGCGGACGCGGCGTACGAAGTCGGCGTCGTCGAAGGCCGGGTCGAGCGGGTCGCGGGCGATGTGGGCGATCTCGACCGGCAGCGTGGCGCCGCCCTCGGACACGGCGAGACCGCCGAACATCCGCTGGTCGACGAACCGCAACTCGAGGCCGTTGTCGAGTGAGAAGCGCACTCGTAGGTGGCGCTCGGCCGGAGCCCGTGGGGGCTGCACCAGCATCTGGCCGCTCATCCCGAGATGGCCCAGCAGGGCATCACCGTTGTCGAGCGGGAGCCAGAAGTACTTGCCACGGCGCAGTGCCGCCTCGACCCGGCGACCGGTCAGGGCGGTGGCGAAGCCTGCCGGCCCGCGGGGGTCGCGGCGCACGGGGCGGGGGTGGAGCACCTCGACGGAGGTGAGGGTGGCGCCGACGACGTGGCGCTCCAGTCCGGCGCGGACGACCTCGACCTCGGGAAGCTCCGGCACGAAGGGGGCGCGTCAGTCGCGGACGTCGGCGGTGGCGATGTCCACGACGCCGAGCTTGCCGGCGATCTCGCTGTAGGCGGTCTCCGCGGCGGCCTGCTCGGCCTCCTTCTTGGAGCGGCCCAGGCCGTTGCCGTAGAGCTCCTCGCCGACGCGGACCTGCGCCGTGAAGGTCTTCAGGTGATCGGGTCCGTCGTCCTCGATGACGTACTCGGGAACGCCAAGGCCGTGTTCGGCGGAGACCTCCTGCAGAGAGGTCTTCCAGTCCAGCCCGGCGCCCATGGCGGACGCTTCCTCGATCAACGGGTCGAAGAGCCGCTGGATGACGTCGGAGGACACGTCGAAGCCGCCGGACAGGTGGACCGCACCGAGCACCGCCTCGACGGTGTCGGAGAGGATCGACGCCTTGTTGCGGCCGCCGGTCGACTGCTCGCCCCGGCCGAGTTTGATGTGCTGGCCCAACCCGATCGCGCGACCGACGCCGGCGAGGGCACGCGCGTTGACGACCGCCGCCCTCAGCTTCGCGAGCCGACCTTCTGAGAGGTCGGGATGCGTGAGGTAGAGCTTCTCGGTGACCACGATGCCGAGCACCGCGTCGCCGAGAAACTCCAGGCGCTCGTTGGTGGGCAGCCCGCCGTTCTCGTAGGCGAAGGAGCGGTGGGTGAGGGCGCGCTCCAGCAGCTCGGGCTCCAGGACCGGGTCCCCGAGCGCCGAACGCAGGTCGGCGTAGTTGTTCAAGCCGAGAGGCGCAGTCGGGATGTCAGAGGACCTGACGGCGCTCGGCGCGGGCGCCGTACTGGCCGCAGTCGCCGCACGCCCGGTGGGGCAGGTGCTTGGCACCGCAAGCCGGGTTGGCGCAGGTCACCAGGGTCGGCGCAACGGCCTTCCACTGCGAGCGACGGTGGCGCGTGTTGCTGCGCGACATCTTCCGCTTCGGAACAGCCATGTCGATCTCCTCATACCTTGGCCGGTCAGTCCGGCCCTTGTGTGTCCCGGCCGGTTCCCGGTCGGGTCAGTCCTCGTCGTGCTGTGGTGGAACATCTTGCCGGAGTTCCACCAGCCCGGCCCATCGCGGGTCGATCGCCGCCTCGTGTGCGTGGTCCGGGTCGTCCGCCAGGCGTGCGCCACACTCGACGCACAGTCCGGGACACTCGTCCTCGCACAGCGGCTGGAACGGCAGCGCAAGCACCACCGCATCCCGCAACAGCGGTTCGAGGCCGAGCAGGTCGCCCTCGAGCCGGCTGACTTCGTCATCCAACCCGTCATCGGTCGGAGCGTGTGCCTGGTCGTCGTACACGAACAGCTCCTGGAACGTCACAGCGATCTCGTCGTCGATCTGTTCCAGGCACCGTGCGCATTCGCCCTCGAGCGCGGCCGTGGCCGTGCCCGTGACCAGCACCCCCTCCATGACCGCCTCCAGCCTCAGGTCGAACTCGACCGGAGAGCC
>Ga0136633_1001729_pt1 | contig 15748 bp, 14 predicted proteins | sample AntDrymeUQ832206_2_FD_105494 | JGI IMG/M metagenome (GOLD analysis project Ga0136633, IMG submission 105494) | Polar desert sand microbial communities from Dry Valleys, Antarctica - metaG UQ83 (22.06) | ecosystem: Environmental > Terrestrial > Soil > Desert | place: Antarctica: Dry Valley...
GTGCTCGCCGCCGAGGCCGTAGCGCAGCTCCAGCACGCGGCGCTCGCGGTAGGACAGGTTCTCGAGAGCCTCGCGGAGGGCTTCCTTGGTCAGGATCTCGGCGGCGCGTTCGTACGGGGACTCTGCGCGCTCGTCGGCGATGAACTGGCCGAACTCTGACTCCTCTTCGTCGCCGACCGGCTTCTCGAGCGAGACCGGGGCCTGCGCAGAGCGCTTGATCGACTCGACTTCGTCGGGCTCGATGCCGGTGACCTCGGCGATCTCCTCGGCGGTGGGCTCGCGACCGAGCTCCGTGACCAGCTTGCGCTCGGCGCGGCCGATCTTGTTGAGCTTCTCCACGACGTGGACCGGGATGCGGATCGTGCGCGCCTTGTCGGCGAGCGCGCGGGCGATCGCCTGGCGGATCCACCAGGTCGCGTAGGTCGAGAACTTGAAGCCCTTGCGGTAGTCGAACTTCTCCGCGGCGCGGACGAGGCCGAGCGTGCCCTCCTGGATGAGGTCCAGGAACGGAAGCCCCTGGTTGCGGTAGTTCTTGGCGATCGAGACGACCAGGCGCAGGTTGGACTCGACCATCTTCTGCTTGGCGTCGAGATCGCCGCGCTCGATGCGACGGGCGAGGTCCACTTCCTCCTGGGCGGTGAGCAGGCGGACCTTGCCGATGTCCTTGAGGAACAGCTGCAACGAGTCCGTCGTCATGTCCGGCTTGAGGTCCAGGCCGGGGGCCTTCTTGCGCCGGCTGCGCTTGTCGACGGCGCGTTCCTCCTGCGCCGCGGCGACGGCCGGGTCGATCTCCTCGACGAGCTCGATCTCGGACTTCTCGAGGAAGCCGTGGAGCTCTTCGACGTCGGTCTCGTCGAAGTCCAGCTCGGCGACGGCCGTCGCGACTTCGGCAAACGTCAGCACGCCCACCTGGGCTCCCTTGAGGAGCAGGCTCTTGACCTCTTCGAGTTCGGTCAGTTCAACTGCTGACATCGATGTCCGTTTCTCTCGGTCGCCACCGCTCGCGAATCGCGGTGCCGGCTCGGTTGTGCGCAGGAAATTTTGGGAGCTCCCTCGATCCTGACCCGCCAGCGCAGAGTCCGGAAGAGCTATGGCCGGAGTCTAGCTCCTGTCTGGGTCGATTCGCGGGGTTTTCCAAGACGCTGATCGTCTCCCGGAAGGGCGGACTTGAGCGCGTAGACTGGCGCGCTGCCGATGGCCGCCGCAAAGTCCAAGAAGAAGGATCAGCCCGGGGTCCTCGCCTCGCTCCCCGCGACGCGTCCGAGCCGCCTCAGCCGCCGTGGGCGTGACGCCGCCGACGAGCCATCCCGAGCGCTGCCCAAGAAGCCTCCGGCGCCCCCCTTGAAGGACCCCGTGAGCGCGAAAGTCGCTCCCGCGCGCAAGACCGCGCCCAAGAAGGACCCGGTGACGCCGAAGCCGTCGGCTCCGAAGGCGACCCCGACCGTGAAGGCGGCCCCCTCGGCAGCGCCGGCGGCCAAGCGGGCTCCGCGCAAGGCCGCGCCCAAGAAGGACCCGGTGAGCCGCGGGTCCGCGCCGGTCAGGAGCACGCCCGCGAAGGCCGCCACCACGCCCATCGCCGCGGTGCCCGACGCTCCCCCCACCGCCAAGCCGCGCCGCCCCAAGGCGGTCCGGTCGACGACTCCCGCGCTCGACGAGCCGATCGCCCGCGCCAAGGCCCGCTCCGACGACGAGCCCTCCGAGCGCTCCGGCGCCCCGATCGCGCAGGCACCGTCCGGGACCGAGCTCGTGTCGACCGTCGTGCAGGCGGCCGGCGAGCTCGTCTCGATCGGTGCGACGCTCGGCGGCCAGATCGTCAGGCGCGCGCTCGAACGGCTGCCGAAGCCCTGATAGACGAGGTCATGCGCCTCGATGGCGCGCTGCACATGCCGCCGCGTCTAGCGACTCACCACGAAAAGCCCCACTTGAACTGCGTGTCGCTCAGCCCCGGCTGCTCGCGCGTCCACTCGGGCCGACGCGTGTAGGGATTGTCGACTGGCGGCTCGTACTTCTTGCCCTTGGCCATCTGCAGGGCGGCCTTCGTGGCCGCCTGCAGCGCGGCTTTGTACTTGTCGTCGAGGGGCAGGGCGTCGATGATCTTCTCCGCGGCCGTCTCGTCGACGTCCTTGAGCGCGTCAAGGGCCTTCTTACGCAGCGGGTCCGGCAGCGCCTTGAGCAGCGGGTCGCGATCCAGGGCCCGTTCGAGCCAGTTCGGGTTGAGCTTGAGGTCGGGCTTCTTGGGCTCGTCGGGCTTGGGCCTGATCAACGTCGTCCGCACCGGCCCCGGCTTGACGCGGATGGTGGCGTCGTTCGGTCCGAAGCCGCCGGCGCTGAGCGGATCATCGCTGAACTCGTAGCCGTCCTCCTCGCGCTGCAGGAGCCGCGCCGTGGCCCGGTTGCCGGCCGACGCCGCGACGTTGCGCGCGAGGACCAGCGAAGCGGTGCCCCGGTGGCGCGCGGCCATCGGGGCCTGCGCAAGGTCGCTGCGCGGGGAGGAATCCGGCGCGCCGGATTCCCGTCTGGCCTCGCGATCGAACTCCACGACGCGACGCTACACCGTCGCAGCTTTGGTGCATAGGCAGCGGACTCGACGACGATCCGGAAGCGCCTCGGCCCGCGCCACCTGTGCTACTTTTCCGCGCGCCGAATCGCCGGACTCAGTTCCGGTGAGCGGGGGACCCAAAGCGTCATATGACGCAGGGGCGAATCGGCCGGATCGACCGGCCGTAGCGCTGATTTCTCTGCGCGAGCCCGTCAGCTCACCTCGTAGGCACCGGAGAAATGCCGTGACCCGACGCCGACCGACGATCGTCCTCGCCCTGTGCGCCCTTCTGGCCGCGCCGGCCGCCGCGTCGGCGCAGGCGCCGGCCGGCGGCGCCGCCGCCCCCGCTCCCGCTCCCGCGGTCGCTGAAGCCAGCGACGGTCGGCATTCGATCGCCGCGCGCACGGACACCCTGCTCGGGAGGACCGCCCGCTTCCGCGGCCTGGTTCCCTCCGCGCACGCGGGGCGTCGCATCACCGTCGAGCGCTGGGACGCGAAGCGCGGCCGCTGGCTCGCCACCGCGACGGCCAAGGTCGCCTCTGACGGCGCGTATCTCGCCCGCTGGCGGACCGACCACATCGGCCGGTTCCGCGTTCGCGCGGTGCTGGCGCAAGCGCCGGGCGCCCAGGCTGCCGCCGCATCGCCCGAACTCGCCGTCACCGTCTACAAGCCCGCGCTGGCCACGTGGTACGGCCCGGGTTTCTACGGGCGCACGACCGCGTGCGGGATGGAGATGACGACGTCGCTGGTCGGGGTCGCCCACCGCACCCTCCCCTGTGGGACGAACGTGGCCATCCACTACGCCGGGCACACGACGATCGTCCCGGTGGTCGACCGCGGGCCGTTCGCCAACGGCGCCGACTGGGACCTGACCTACGCCACCGCGATGACGCTCGGCTTCACCGCCACGGACCGCATCGGCGCGGTTCGCGCCGACCGCTAGGCCCCCTTAGGCGGCTTCGAGGTAGTCGATCATCCGGGAGGCCAGCGCCTCGAGTCCGGGTGCCGGGGAGTCGATCGCCAGCGGCCGGTCGGCCAGCATCGCCTCCAGCTGCTTTCCGAGCGCCGGTTCCACACGGCCGGCGAGCGCCGCGCCGGTGAGCGCGGCGCGGCGCACGATCGTCGGATCCATGGTCCAGAACGCCTCGAAGCGCCGGTCTCGGTCGGGCACGGATTGGGCGACCGGCGGCTCCCACGCGAGCAGCGCCGCGCAGTAGCCGGGCGCGTCTACGACGACCGCCCACTCGTTGCCCATCGCATCGTCGGCGGCGATCGGCAACTCGACGAGGCCCCCGACGGGACGGCTGATCGCGTCGAAGTCCGCAAACACCACGCATGCGTCGGCGCGCTCGGCCATGCGCCGGTACCGGTGCTCGACCGGCCGGTAGTGGCGCTCGAGCTGGAAGGCGCCGAAGATGACCGGACCCGCGGCCCGGGCCAGCGTCTCGTCCTCGATCGCGCGCGAGAGCGCGACCAGGGTCCGCTTCTTGAGCAAGCGGGCGGCGACCGGCCGGTCCGACGCGGCGATCGCGCCGTACAGCGACGGCCGGTCGGTCGGGCCGCTCGACGCGCGGGCGCGCTCGAGCGCGGCGGGCACCGACAACCCGCGTTCGCGGTGGGCGGCCACGCGCTTGAGCAGTTCGACGTCGCTGAGGGCGTACATGCGGTAGCCCGACGGCGTGCGCCGCGGCTCGGGGAAGCCGTAGCGCTGTTCCCACATGCGGATCGTCCCGGCGGCGATGCCGGTGCGTTCCGCGACGTCTTTGATGGCCAATCCGTTCATGAGTGTGCGCAAAGTCTGCACGAGACGTTCAACGTCAGGCGTCCAGACCCTTCGGAGTGGTACGCGGCCCCCGCGGGCACGTACCACCGTTAATGCGCCAGACCGACCCCATCCTCCTCACCGGCGCGACCGGCTACGTCGGTCGTCACCTCCTCGACGGCCTCCGGTCCGCCGGTCTCAGCGTGCGCGCGCTCACCCGCACGCCCGCGACCGCGAACCTCCCGTCCCACGTCGACGTCCGCCGCGGCGACGCCGTGAGCGGGGAGGGATTGGCGGACGCGCTGGCGGGCTGTGCGACCGCGTATTACCTGATCCACTCGATGGATTCCTCAGGCGACTTCGCCCGGCGCGATCGCCAGGCGGCTGAGAACTTCGGCGCGGCGGCAAGGGCGGCGGGGGTGCGCCGCGTGATCTACCTCGGGGGCCTCGACGGCGCCTCCGAGCACCTGCGCTCGCGCGAAGAAGTGGCGACGATCCTCGCCGGCCATGTCCCGGAAGCCGTCCACGCGCGCGCGGCGATGGTGATCGGACCGGGCAGCGCTTCGTTCGAGATCCTCCGGCACCTCGTCCACCGCCTGCCGGTGATGATCGCGCCGAAGTGGGTGGATACGCGCTCCCAGCCCGTGGCGATCTCCGACGTCGTGCGTGCGCTGGTCGAACTCGCCGAACGCGAGGAGGTCCCGGCCGAGGTCCAGCTCGGGGGCGCCGACGTCCTGACGTACCGTGAGATGATGCGCCGCTACGCGCGCCTGGCCGGCCGGCGCACACCCATGATCGTGAAGGTGCCCGTTCTCACTCCCCGTCTGTCGTCGCACTGGGTCGCGCTGGTGACCCCGGTCGACCGCGGCCTGATCGGCCCGCTGGTCGACGGCCTCAGGTCCGAGATGGTGGTCACGTCCGATCCTCCGGCCGGGCTCAACGACGATCCGCTGAGCTTCGACGCCGCCGTCCGCGAGGCGATCGCCGAGTGAAGCTGCTCAACCGCCGGCAGGAGCGCCAGGTCGCGAACTCCGTGATCGCCGATCCGGAGGACCACACGGTCATGGACGCGAACGGATCCGTGCGCTCGATCCAGGCGGCGAACGTCGACATGCCCGAGCACGAGCTCGAGGCGATCTGGTCGCCCTACCACCTCGAGCGCCTCGCCAGGACCTACTGGCGCTACCTGTCGCGGATCTCGCTCGGGATCATCCGCGTCGAGTACTCCGAGGACGGTCGAGCGGTCCTGTTCCTCATGCGCCCCTTCGTCCTGTTGCGCTTCCACACGCCCGACTACGACCTCACCGCCGACCGCGGCGTCGTGCGCTGGCGCATTCGCAACGGCATCCTGGTCGCGCGCCGCAACGAGGGACACCTCGAGATCGACGTCCGCCGCTGCGCGAGCCCGCGCGAGGGCTACGGGCGCGTGCACGTGGAGGTGGAGGTCTCGAACTTCTATCCCATGCTCGCGAAGCCGTTCCGCTGGTTCTACGCGAACACCCAGTCACGCATCCACGTCGTGGTCACCCACGGCTTCTTGCGCTCGCTGGCGAAGCTCGACTTCGAGGAATCCGCGGTCGGGCGCTTCCAGGCGCCCGCGGCCCTGTCGGCGGCCAACGGGAACGGGTCCGCGCCGCGCGAGCGCGCGCCAGAGACCGAGATCACCGTCGGCGACACCCCGTGGGCCGTCGTCGCCGGGATCGCGGTGGTGGCGACGGGGTTCGGGGTCGCGGTGGGGCTGGCCTGGCGCCGGCGGTCCTGAGCATCCGGCGGCGGTGCGGCTCGAACCACGGCCGCGGCGCCGAGCGACTCCCCTGCAACGAGAAAGAGCTCCGCGCCTGCGGAGTCTTCCTCGTCTGACCGGGGTGGCGGCGGTGGCGCTCAGCCGATGCGGATCACGCGCCGGCGGCTCGTGCCCGTCGCGTGGTCGGAGTGCCCGCTCAGGCGGACGCGGTACGTCGCCCTGCGGAACACGCGGATGGACTTGCTGTAGGCGGAGCCGTTCGTGCTCCGGCGCAGCGTGGCGCGGGCCACGGTGCGATAGGCGCCGGTGCCGATCTTGCGCTGGATCCGGACGACGCGGCCGGTGTGGGCCGGGGCGACCTTGCCCGAAAAGCGGACGCGCTGGCCACGGCGGACGGTCGAGTCGTTGACGGCGAACGAGATGCGGGTGCGGACGAGGACCTGCACGATCGCGCTGGTGACCGGCGGCGAGGCCTTGGCCACGACCAGATAGCGGGTGTGCTTGGCCGGCTTGACGGTGAAGGCGTACGTGCCGGTGGCGCTCGTCACGACCGGTGCCCCCGTGTTCTTGAAGCCCGCGGTGTAGGGGTGCGGGTTCGACTGGAGCTGGACCTGCACGCCCGTGTTCTTCGGACCGGTGAGCGTGCCCGAGATGACGCTGCTGCGGCCGAAGACGATGATCGACGGCTTGGCGACGATCGTGATCGCGTTGGCCTTCTGGTTCGGCCCAGGAGTGGGAGTCGGGAGCGCATACGGCTGCCCGGTCGTGGTGAAGGTCTTGTCGGCGCCCAGGTCGGTGCCGCCGGCGCTGCGGGCCACCAGGCGGAAGTGGTAAAGGGTCCCCGGCTCCAGGCCGGTGATGTTGGCTTCCACGGAGTTGCCGCTGTTGCTGCCGCTGACGACGACGTCAGGCGTCTTGGTGCCGTAGGCGGTGGTCTTCCCGTACTCGAAGAAGTACGTCGTCTCCTCCTTGTTCGGATTGACGGCGCCGTTGAGCGTCGCGCTCGACGCGGTGATGTTCGTCGCCTCGCCGGTGCTGGCGCCGGGCGGCAGCGGCTGGTTGCCCTGGGCGAAGGCGGCACCAGGTGCCGCGACCGCGAGCAGCGCGAGAACGAAGAGGAGACGGGAAAGGTTCATGCCGTGCACCTACCCGATCAGGTTGCATTCAAACGCGCCAGGCGCGGTCGCAGGGCTACGCCGAACGCGTTCCCACCAGCGCCCGCAGCTTCTCGCGGTCGTGGCGGGAATGGATGCGCCGGACGGTTCCCGAGCGCGTGCGCATCACCAGCGACTCCGTGGTCGCTCCGCGGGGCCCGTCGTAGCGGACCCCCTGGAGGACGTCGCCGTCGGTCACGCCGGTGGCGCAGAAGAAGACGTCGTCGCCGCGCACCATGTCGTCGTGGGTGAGGATGCGCTCGAGGTCGTAGCCCGCATCGAGCGCTGCCTGGCGCTCACCCTGGTTGCGCGGCCACATGCGCCCGATCTGGCTCCCACCGATGCACTTGATCGCCGCAGCGGAGATGACGCCCTCGGGCGTGCCGCCGATGCCCCAGAGGAAGTCGACCGGCGAGTTCGGGGACGAGGCGAGCAGGGCGGCGGAGACGTCGCCGTCGGTGATCAGGCGCACGCGGGCGCCGGCGGCGCGGATCGCCTCGATGCCCTCTTTGTGACGGTCGCGGTCGAGCACGACGGCCATCACGTCGTTGACGTCGGTGCCCTTGCGCTCGGCGATCAGCCCGACAGTCTCGCCGAGTGGCCGGTCGAGGTCCAGTAGGTCGGCGATGTCGGGACCGGCGGCCATCTTCTCCATGTAGACGCACGGGCCAGGGTCGAACATCGCGCCGCGCTCGGCCAGCGCGATGACCGACAGGGCGCTGGGCATGCCGAGCGCGCACAGCCGAGTGCCCTCGAGCGGGTCGACGGCGATGTCCACCGCGGGGGATGAGCCGTCGCCGACGCTCGAGCCGTTGTGAAGCATGGGCGCCTCGTCCTTCTCGCCCTCGCCGATCACGACGATGCCGTCCATGTGCACGCGGTGCAGCACGGCGTGCATGCCATCGACGGCGGCCTGGTCGGCGGCGATCTTGTCGCCGCGGCCGATCCAGCGCGCCGCCTGGATCGCGGCGGCCTCGGTCACGCGGACGAGTTCGAGCGCGAGGTTGCGGTCGGGCGGCAGGTCGTCGGTTGCCCTGCGCAGCGGACGCTCGCTCACGGCATCCCCGGCGGCTTGCGCTTGCGCGTGGAGACCTGCATCGACGCCATCGTCCCGCCCACGGCGATCATCACGGCGCCGAGGAACGCCCCGTACCAGCCGATCTCGAGTTCGATCTGCCCCGACGGCTCGCCCGGGCGGTCGACGATCCCCGTGTAGAAGAGCAGCGTCGCAGCGGTCAGCCCGACGACCATCGTGACCTCGCCACGCGGCCACGAGAGCGAGTGCTGGCGCAGGACGATGTAGATGAGGATGAAGGGCGCGATCGCGGCGAGCAGGAGCAGGATGCGCGAGATGTTGTGCACGGCCCAGATCGTGTACGTGCCGTCGCCCGGGGTGATGCCGTCGGCGGGATTGGGTCCGCCGCGACCGTCGATCTGCGCGTTCGGATTCTCCGGGCGCGTCTCGTAGGTCTTCACGAAGATCGAGATGCCGAGCAGGATGCCTCCGAGCGCGGCGAGGATCTCGCCTCGGCTCAGTTTGGGCTTGTCGGCGGCAGGGGGTGCTGCGGCAGGGGCAGGGGCGTCATCGGCCATCGCGGAAACCTATCCCACGGCCACGGGCACCGCTATCCGGCGGCGACTTCTTCCAACGCCGCTGTCCGCACGGCCTCGGCGACGCAGCGGTGGACCTCGGGATCGAGCGCATCGGGCACCAGCTCCGCTTCCACCGTCAGCCCCGCGATGGCCCAGGCCGCGGCGAGCTTCATCTTGACCGTGATCTCCTCGGCGCCGGCCTCGAGCGCGCCGCGGAAGATGCCGGGATAGCCGAGCACGTTGTTGACCGAGGAGCCGTCGGAGGCGAAGGCGGCGCCGGCGGCGATCGCGTCCTCCGGGCGGATCTCCGGATAGGGGTTGGTCAGCGCGAGGATCACCTGTCCCGGGCGCACCATGTCGGCGGTGATCAGTCCGGCCCGGCCGGTCGTGGCGACGACGACGTCGGCCTCGGCGAGGACCTGCTCCATCGACCCGACCTCGATCCCGAATGCTCGCGCGCGGGCGTGCGAAGCCTCCTGGGGATCGAAGCCGAGCACCCGTTTCGCGCCCCCGGCGACCATCAGCGAAGCGATCCCCCAGCCGGCCGCGCCGAGGCCCAGCTGGCCGACCGTCTGCTCCTGCAGGTTCACCCCGGCGTGCCGGCAGGCGACGATCGCGGCGGCCAGCGTGACCACCGCCGTCCCGTGGACGTCGTCGTGCATCACGGGCTGGGGCAGCCGGTCGATCAGCCGGCGCTCGATCTCGAAGCAGTCGGGCGCGCGGATGTCCTCGAGGTGGATGCCCCCGAACGTCGGCGCGATCCGCACGACCGTCTCCACGAACTCGTCGATGTCGGTCGTGTCGATCAGGATCGGCATGCCGTTGAGGCCCGCGCACTGGCGGTAGAAGATCGCCTTGCCCTCCATCACCGGCATCGAGGCGAGCGGGCCGATGTCGCCGAGGCCGAGGACGCGCGTCCCATTCGTGCAGATCGCGATCGTCCGGCCGATCATCGTGTAGCGATCGGCCAGCTTCGGGTCCTCCTGGATCGCCGTGCACACGCGTGCGACGCCGGGCGTGTAGACGTCGCGCATGTCCTGGACGGTGCGGACGGGCTTCGTCGGCTCGATCATCAGCTTGCCGCCCTCGTGGCGCAGCAGCGCGCGGTCGGTGTGCCACTGGACCTTGACACCCTCGAGTGCCTCGAGCCGGCCCGAGATCTCGTCGGCGTGCTCGTCGTCGCGGACCTCGACGGTGATCTCGCGGATCGACTGCTCGCGCGCCACCTGGATCGTCACGACGTCGCCGATCAGGCCGGCGCCGTCGGCGATCGCACCGCAGATCAGCGCGAGCTGCCCCTGGCGGTGCGGGATGTGGAGGCGGAAGGTGCAGTCCAGCATCGGGCAGGGGCGACACTAACCGGCGCCCGGTCTTGGTGCGATTCCCTACATTCGACTCGTGTCCCGAACCGCTCGCTCCCTCGTCGCCGCCGTCGCCCTCCTGCTGGTGGCCGCCGCGCCCGCCGCCGCCACGCACTCCCAGCCCGCTCTGGACCGCACGGTCCTCAAGGGGACCTACAGCCCAACCGGCTTCTACAAGGCGGGCGACCCGATCCCGAGCCCCCTGGACCTCCCGAAGGCCGACGCCAACGGCCTCTTCAACCCGTCGGGCAAGTGGAATGCGCTCGACAACAACGTCTTCGAGACGCTGAACTTCCCGACGCGCCAGGGCGACGACGCCTCCAACGCCGACCCCCTGGGTTCCGGCGACCCGCGCCACGGCTTCTGCCCGCCGAGCGCCTCCGAGCCGAACTTCAACCCGTACGGCAAGTGCGCCAACCACCAGCTCGAGTTCATCGACCACTACGAGAAGCAGATGAAGTCGGTGCTCAAGGACTTCGGCGTCGTGGTCCACCGCTATCCGTTCGAGGGAACGGCCAGCTCCGAGGTCCGCCCGGTCTGCTGCGGCCTCAGCGCCCCCGGCGGCAAGTCCTACAACGTCAGCGCGATCGTCCCGGGCGCCGATCATCCCGAGCAGATGGTGATCGTGGGCGCCCACTTCGACACCACCGACACCGGGCCCGCGCCCACCTGGGATTCCTCCGAGGGCCACGCGCAGAGCATCCGCATGGCCGCGATCATGGCCGAGTACTGGAAGAAGACCGGCACCCGGCCCTCGGCGACCATGATCTTCATGCCCTGGGACCAGGAGGAAACCGGGACCAACGGCTCCAAGAACTGGCTCGCCACGCGCGTGCTGGAGGATGAGGCGACCAAGCGGGTCCGCGCGTACTTCAACACCGATCCGTGCACGGCGGCCTACCCGGCCTACTACCACGGCGATCCGACCAACCGGATCCCGCTCGTCCTGCAGCTCTCCGACCCCGCCGAGGACGAGTCCCCGGACCGCGCGAAGGCGTTCAACGAGAAGGCCGGCAAGGTCATCGACGACTACTTCACCGACATCGACGACACGATCGCCGCGGTCGACGGGCCGCATCCCGTCTACACCGACGCCGACCGCGGCGAGATCGTCGTCGCGCTCGGCGGCCTGCTGGCCTTCGGCTCGGACTACTCGAACTTCGATGCGCTCGGGATCCCGGTGTTCAACATGTTCGCCGACATCCTCGGCCCTCATGCCGACGGCTCGCCCGGCGCGTCCTCGGAGGGCCCGACCTTCCTGCACACGCCGCGCGACAACCTGCAGACCATCAACACGCTCACCGGTCCCGACCAGACCGGCGCGACGTTCTCCGACGGGCAGGTGAAGTCGCAGGAGTTCTGCTCACAGATCCACTCGCGCTACATGCTCGAAGCCGAGATGGCCGGCCATCAGACGGCCAATGGTGACCCGCTGGCCTTCTTCGACGTCTTCCCGCGCCAGAACGGGCTCGAGAAGGGCAAGCTGGCCACCTTCGACGCCGCCGGCTCGCACCAGCTGTCGTCCACCTCGCTGCGGACCTACGTCGACGACAGCCGGCTCCAGTACAAGTGGGAGTTCGGCGACAAGACCGGCACCGCGTTCGGCAAGCTCGTCAAGCATGCCTACAAGGCCGAGGGCACCTACCCCGTCCGGCTGACTGTGACCAACCGCGACACCAACCAGGTCGATCAGATGGCGCTGCGGGTCATGGTCGGAGCCGGCGAGGGCACCGACAGCGACCCGGCCGGGCAGGGCACCGACAACGGCAGCGGTCCGGTCGCCCAGCAGGGCTCCGTCGTCGCCTGCCAGAGCGGCGCCGGGTTCTCGAAGGTGTCGGTCACGGCCGCGGGCACGTCGCTGAAAATCGACGGCACCGTCACGAAAGCCGGGCCGTTCACCGCCGAGCTGTTCCAAGTCGCCAAGGGCAAGAAGGCGGCCAAGGCCAAGAAGGTCGCGACGCTGCAGGTCAACGGCTCGACCACCTACGACGGGAAGAAGACCAAGAAGGGGACGTACTTCCTCCGCCTGACCTCCCGCGGCAACGGGTCGCGGCCCGACATCCGCGACTTCCCGTTCGAGCGCACCGCGAGGTTCTTCAAGGCGCGCAAGGCGATGGCCCTGCCGGACTCCTGCGACACCATCTCCGTGTTCCGGCTCGACTCGCCGGTGTTCGGCGGCGCGCGCAAGCTCGGCGTCACCGTCGCGCTGACCAAGCCGGGGAAGGTCACCGTGTCCGTGTTCCGCGGCAAGGCGAGGAAGCCGGTCAAGCGCTTCTCGCGCAACCTGCGCTCGGCCAACCGTGCGCAGCGCTTCTCGCTTAAGGCGGGCAAGAGGATCAAGGCAGGCGAGTACCGCGTGGTGCTGACGGTCAAGGGCGTCAAGGGGTCCAAGACGCTCTCCGCGCGCCGCGGTTGAGAGCGGCGGTCTGATGGTTGTGTCGTGTTAGCCGCCTTATATGGCGGCGAACACGACACGAACCCGCTCGCTCGCGTGAGGGCGATCCCCTACAAAACTGACCAATCGCCACGAGCTCTCACGCTGGGCGGCGGGGCGGGAGCTGTGAAGGCCCGCAGGCCGTAGCCTCGGCCCATGTTCGAGGAGCGCGCCGCCCAACTCCGCCACGAGCTTCGAGCGAATGACCGCGCGGACCGTCCTCATGTCCTGCTCAACATGGCCGCCACCATCGACGGCCGCGCCGCAGTCGACGGAGTGTCGGGACCGATCGGCGGCAGCGCCGACCACGAGTGGTTTCATGCGCTGCGGTCGAGCGTGGACGCGGTCATGGTGGCGACGGGCACGCTGCGCAGCGAGCGCTACGGCCGGCTCGTGCGCGTGCCGGAGCGACGGGCCGCCCGGGCCGCGGCCGGCCTGGCCGAGGACCCGCTCGCCGTCGTGCTCACGCGGTCGGGTGACGTCCCGTGGGAAGCGCCGATGTTCGCCGCGCCCGAGCAGGACATCGTGGTCTTCGGTCCGGCGCGCCCGCTCGCGAGCATCGACGTGGAGGTCGTCGAGGAAACCGATGAGCGCGCGATCCTCCATCACCTTCGCGACCGCGGGATCCGGTCGGTGCTCTGTGAGGGTGGGCCGACGCTGAACGCGTCGCTCCTGCGCGCCGGGCTCGTCGACGAGCTGTTCCTGACGATCGGGCCGCTGCTCGCCGGCGGCGACGCCCCGCGCATCGTCGAAGGCGTAGTCGGTGAGCGGCCGACGCCGGCGCGCCTGATGTGGGTGCTCGAAGCCGGGGACGAGTTGCTGCTGCGCTACGCACTCGGCTAGGTTCCCCGCCCTCATGAAGATCCAGGGAGCCAACGCCATCGTCTTCGGGGGCGCGTCCGGGTTGGGCGCCGCCGTCGCCCGCCGTCTCGTCGCCGACGGCGCGACGCTGACCATCGCCGATCTGCAGGCCGAGAAGGGCGAGGCGATCGCCGCCGAGCTCGGCGCGACGTTCTGCGAAGTCGACGTGACCGATGAGGCGAAGGTCGAGGCCGCCGTCGCGACCGCCGCCGAGCAGGGCCCGCTGCGGATCTCGGTCACCTGCGCCGGCATTGGCTGGGCGCAGAAGACGGCGTCCAAGAAGGGCATCCATCCCCTGCTGCCGTTCCAGATGCTCGTCAACGTCAACCTCGTCGGCACGTTCAACGTCCTGCGCTTCGCGGCGACCTCGATGCTGACCAACGAGCCCGACGAGGGCGGCGAGCGCGGCGTCTGCATCCAGACCGCGTCGATCGCCGCCTACGACGGCCAGATCGGGCAGATCGCCTACGCCGCGTCCAAGGGCGGCGTCGTCGGGATGACCCTCCCCGCCGCGCGCGACCTGTCGCGCGACTTCATCCGCGTCAACACGATCGCCCCCGGTCTGTTCGACACGCCGCTGCTGGCCGCCCTCCCCGAAGAGGCCCGCCAGGCGCTCGGCGCCCAGGTCCCCCACCCCGCGCGCCTCGGGCACCCGGACGAGTACGCGTCGCTGGCCGCGCACGTGATCGAGAACCAGATGCTCAACGGCGAGGTCATCCGGCTCGACGGCGCGCTGCGGATGCCGCCCCGGTAGGTGGGAGTGGACGGCCCGGCCTTCGTCCTCGGCGGCGGCGGGCACCTCGGCGCCCACGAAGTCGGGATGCTGCGGGCGCTGATCGAGCGCGGCATCCAGCCGGCGCTCGTCGTCGGGACCTCGATCGGCGCCATCAATGGCGCGGCCGTCGCCGCCGACCCGACGGCCGCCGGGATCGACCGGCTCGCGGAAACGTGGTCGGCGATCGACGCCGGCGACGTCTTCGGCGGCACGCTGATCGGGCGGATCACCACGCTGGCCCGCTCGCGCACGCACCTGCACGACAACGAGGGGCTGCGGGCCATGCTCGCCGCAACCCTGCCCGAACGCATCGAGGAGCTGCCGGTCCCGTTCCAGTGCGTCGCCGCAAGCATCGAGCGCGCGAGCGAGCGGTGGTTCACCGACGGCCCGCTGGTCGATGCGGTGCTCGCCTCGTCCTCGGTGCCCGGCATCCTGCCGCCGGTCAAGATCGGCGACGAGCACTACGTCGACGGCGGGGTCGTGAACTCGATCCCGGTCGGCCGCGCGGTCACCCTCGGGGCAACCGAGATCTACGTCCTGCACGTCGGCCGGCTCGACCGCCCGCTCGAGCCGCCGCGCTGGCCGTGGGAGGTCGCGCTGGTCGCGTTCGAGATCGCCCGCCGGCACCGCTTCGTGGGCGACCTGGCCGCGCTCGGCGACGACATCGACGTCCATGTCCTGCCCACCGGCCAGCAGGACCCGCCGCGGTACAACGACCTCTCGCAACTGCGCTACCGCGACACTTCGCGGATCGCCGAGCGAATCGAGAGCGCGCACCAGGCGTCGCTGACCTATCTGGACGACCACGGCCTCGGAGCTTCCGGAGCCGCATGATCCCGGTACCGCCGAAGCTCGTCCGGCGCGTCGTGCTGGCGCCGCTGGTGGTGGCCGCCGAAGTCACCCTCCTCGTCGCCTCGCCGGCGTTGATCCTGGTGGCCACCCTGCTCTCGCCGGTCTTCGGCGGCCTGCGGCCCGTGCGTTTCGGGCTGATCTTGCTCGTCTTCGTCGCCCACCACCTTGCAGCCACGCTCGCCTGCCTCTTGCTGTGGATCGCGAGCGGATTCGGCCGGACCGCCGCGTCCGAGCGGATGAAGCGCGGCCACTACGCGGTGATGCGCTGGTTCGTGGCCGGCGTGCACGACGCGGCCGTCCGGCTCGCTCGCGTGGCCATCGTGCGCACGGCCACCCCGGAAGCCGAGGCGGCGCTCGCCGCCACGGGCCGCCCCGTCGTCGTCCTCTCCCGCCACGCCGGTGAGGGGGACACGCTGCTGGTCATCAACGAGCTGCTCTCGCGCCACGGCCGCGGCCCGCGCGTCGTGCTGCACGAGGTGCTGCGACTGGACCCGCTGATCGACGTCCTGGGCAGCCGCCTGCCGAACCGCTTCGTGGACCCGCGCGGCGGGGACACCGAGGTCGAGATCGCGGCCCTGGCCGCCGGGCTGGAGCCCTCGGCGGCACTGGTCATCTTCCCCGAGGGCAAGAACTTCTCCGAGGACGCGCGGCGGCGGGCGATCGAGCGCCTCGA
>Ga0136633_1001730_pt1 | contig 15748 bp, 16 predicted proteins | sample AntDrymeUQ832206_2_FD_105494 | JGI IMG/M metagenome (GOLD analysis project Ga0136633, IMG submission 105494) | Polar desert sand microbial communities from Dry Valleys, Antarctica - metaG UQ83 (22.06) | ecosystem: Environmental > Terrestrial > Soil > Desert | place: Antarctica: Dry Valley...
GCGCCGGCGGCGAGCATGGCGGCGATCAGGAATCCCTGGTGCATGTCCATGCCCGGAATTCGGCCGGGGCGACGGCAAACTTGAGCGTCGCGGACGGGCGGGACAGATCAGTCCGCCACGAACGTGCGATCCGGCACATGGTTCTGGCCACCGCGGCTGGCGATCTTCAAGGCGCCGAGTCGATTGCCGAGGCGGGCGCATCGATCCAGCGCCCAGCCGCGCTCGAGTCCGTACAGCAGCGCCGCCCGAAAGGCATCGCCGCAGCCGGTCGGGTCGACGACGGTGGTCGCCTCGACGCCGGACACGCGGGTCGGCCGTCCGCCCTCCCAGACATCGCAACCCGTCGACCCCAGCGTGACGACGATGCCGCGCAGCGCCGAACGCGACATCGCCTCGAACGACAGCCCGGTGCGCTCGCAAAGCATCCGCCCTTCGTAGTCGTTGACTGCCACCCAGCTCGCCTGGTCGATGAAGGCGCGCAGTTCGGCGCCGTCGAACATCGGCAGACCCTGGCCGGGGTCGAAGACGAACGGGATGCCGGCATCGGCCAGCTGCCGGGCGTGTCGCAGCATGGCTTCGCGGCCGTCGGGGGCGACGATCGCCAGGGCGATGGACGGGTCGGCGGGAACGCTCGCTTCGTGCGCCGATTGCATCGCTCCCGGATGGAACGAGGTGATCTGGTTGTTGTCGGCGTCGGTCATGATGAACGCCTGCGCGGTGAGGGCGTCGTCGACCTGCCGCACATGCGCCGCGCTCGCCCCCCAGCCACGAATGCGCTCCACATACTCGGCGCCGTCGCTGCCGACCGCCGCGAGCACGACGGCGTCGCCGCCGATGCCGGCCAGGTTGTAGGCGATGTTGCCGGCACATCCGCCGAACTCGCGCCTGAGGGTCGGCACGAGGAACGAGACGTTCAGGATGTGCAGCTGGTCGGGAAGGATCTGGTCGGCGAAGCGCCCGGGGAAGACGGCGATGGTGTCGAAGGCGAGCGATCCGCAGATCAATGAGGCCATGGGGGCTCCGGATGGTTGGTTGCCGAACGCGCGGTTCGCAGTGAATTCAGAACGACGGATGCATCACCTGGAGCACGCGCTCAGGGGTAGAACAGCTCGACGGTATAGCCGGCGACCCGCGCGCCTCCGGTCGACAGGGTCAGCTGCAGGGCGGCGTCGCCGCCAGCGGGCAGGATGGGCGCGGCGCGGAAATCGCGGGGCGAAAGGGCCCGTCGCGCCACCAGGCGGCCGTTGCCGTCGGTGAGGCTCAGATCGACCGACGGCAGCGCGACCGCGGTCGAACTCTTGCTGCGCACGTTGACGGAAAGGACTAAGGCGTCGCGACCGACCGCCTGGGTCAGCGCGGTGCTCTCCACCGAGACGTCATCGATGCGACGCGGTGGCTCGACGACGCAGCCGATCATCTCGCACCAGCCGACGACCGCCGGGCGGGCCGCGGGCCAGCGCGCCGCCAGCGGATCGCGGAAATGGTGGCTCGCCTGCAGCAGCAGCGTCGTCGTCGCCAGCACGGCAGCGACGACGAGGGCGCTGCGCAGCGGGCGACGACGCCACTTCGCCCGGCGCTCGGCGCGAAGCAGGAAGTCCGGTGTCCGGGTGTTCTCGAGGGGCAGGTCGCCGACGCCCGTCGCCTGCAGCTCGGCCTGCTCGGTTTCGGCCGGGCTGAGGTTGTCGGCGAAGAGATCGGAATCGAACCGCGCATCGGAGAAATCGGGCTGATCGCGATCGACGTCCTTCGCTGCCGCCTTCTCTGCACGACGCTTGCCGAAGCGGGGGCCGGCGACCGGCTCGAGTCGCGGCGGATTGTCATCGGCCGAGGCAGCGTCCGATGCGAAGGGCGGGGGGTCGAGCGGCGGGGCGAAGGAGAGGGTGGCGCCGATCGCCCCGGCATCGTCACCGCTGCCGTCTGCGGCACCGCCACGGGCAGAAGCATCGAGACCGGCCGGCGCCGGGGACGCTGCGTTCGCCGATGCCGTGTCGTCGGTCCGGGACGGCGCGGGCGGGGCATCGCGCCCGAGATCGAACAATCCCTCCAGCGCGTTGAAGACCTCGTTGCAGCGGCCGCAGCGCACCCAGCCCTCGGAGACCTTGAGCTGGTCCTGCACGACACGGAACACGGTGGCGCAGTTCGAGCATCGCGTGACCAGGCTCATCGCGAAATCATGCCCCGGGGGGCCGCTCGCCGGACCTCGCCGTCATCAGGATCCAGCCGTCGTCCTCGTCGCTGACCGCGAGGGCGACATGCGGTGCATAGGCGGCGCGCAGCTCGTCGGCCTGGCGGCTGAGGATGCCGGCGAGGACGAGGTCGCCACCGGCGTCCAGCCGGGCGCAGAGCAGCGGCGCCAGCAGCTTCAGCGGCGTCGCCAGGATGTTGGCGACGACCAGCGCATAGCGGCCGCTGGCCGTCTCGGTGCCGCCGGCCCGAACCGCGACGCCGTTGGTTCTGGCGTTGTCCTTCGTGGCCGTGACGGCGGCCGGATCGATGTCGACGGCATCGACCTCCGCCGCACCGAAGAGGCCAGCGGCGATCGCCAGCACGCCCGAGCCGCAGCCGTAGTCGAGCACGCGCGCACCCGGTCGAGCGAGCGACGGGCCGTGCCTGGCGATCCAGCGCAGGCACATCCGCGTCGTCGGATGCGTGCCGGTGCCGAAGGCCATGCCCGGGTCCAGCCGGATCACCCGGGTCGCCGCCGTCGGCACCGGCGACCAGCTCGGCACGATCCAGAAGCCGGCATCGATCGGCGTCGGCCCGAACTGGGCCTGGGTGAGCCGGACCCAGTCACGCTCGTCGACCGGTGCGATGGAGCGGATGCAGATCGACTCGCCGCCGCTGTCACCGGGGTCGAGCGCAGCGACGGTGGCAGCGGCGCCGACCGCCGCCCGCTCGTCGTCGAAATGCGCGCACAGGCGAGCCCGCTTCCAGCGGCCGCCGCCGGCGAGGCCGGGCTCGTCGAAGACGGGCTCTTCCTCCGGGGTTCCCGCGTCGGCGTCCTCGAGCGAGACGCAGAGGGCGCCGCAACGCTCACTCAGGAAGTCGCCGAGCTCGTCCGCCGCGGTGGCCGACACGTCGAGGGTCAGCGCATGCATCGCCGCCAGCCGCTCAGCGCTTGTGCTGGTCCAGCCAGCTCTCGAGGTAGTGGATGCTGGTTCCGCCCTCGATGAACTTGGCATCGACCATCAGTTCCCGATGCAAGGGGATGTTGGTCTGGATGCCTTCGACGACTGTCTCCGATAGCGCCGTGCGCATCCGCGCCAGCGCCTGATCGCGGGTGTCGCCATGGACGATGATCTTGCCGATCATCGAGTCGTAGTTGGGCGGCACGACATAGTTCGTGTAGGCGTGCGAATCGACGCGGACGCCGGGACCACCCGGCGGATGCCACATCGTGATCCGCCCGGGCGAGGGCGTGAAGCGGTACGGATCCTCGGCGTTGATGCGGCATTCGATCGCATGGCCCCGGCACTGCACGCTGCGTTGCGGCAGCGGCAGCCTCTCGCCGGCGGCGATGCGGATCTGCATCTGCACGATGTCGATCCCGGTCACCCACTCCGTCACCGGGTGCTCGACCTGGACACGGGTGTTCATCTCGATGAAGAAGAACTCGCCGTTCTCGAACAGGAACTCGAAGGTCCCGGCGCCCCGGTAGCCGATCTTCTTGCACGCGGCGATACAGCGCTCGCCGATCTTCTCGATCACCCGGCGCGCGATGCCGGGCGCCGGCGCTTCCTCGATGATCTTCTGGTGCCTTCGCTGCATGGAGCAGTCGCGTTCGCCGAGCCAGATGGCGTTCTTGTGCTGGTCGGCGAGCACCTGGATCTCGATGTGGCGCGGGTTCTCGAGGAACTTCTCCATGTAGACGGCCGGATTGCCGAACGCCGCGCCGGCCTCGGCGCGGGTCATCTGAACGGCCGAAACCAGCGCGGCCTCGGTGTGGACGACACGCATGCCCCTGCCGCCGCCGCCGCCGGCGGCCTTGATGATGACCGGGTAGCCGAGCGCCCGGGCGGCGCGGATCGCCTCCTTCGGATCGTCGGAAAGCGCGCCCTCGGAGCCGGGGACGCAGGGGACGCCGGCCTTGATCATCGACTGCTTGGCCGAGACCTTGTCGCCCATGATCCGGATTGCCTCGGGCGTCGGCCCGATGAAGGCGAAGCCGCTGCGCTCGACGCGCTCCGCGAAGTCGGCGTTCTCGGAGAGAAAGCCATAGCCCGGGTGGATCGCCTCGGCGTCGGTCACCTCGGCCGTGGCGATGATCGCCGGCATGTTGAGGTAGCTGAGCGCAGACGGCGCCGGGCCGATGCAGACGGCTTCGTCGGCGAGCTTGACGTACTTGGCGTCGCGATCGGCCTCGGAATACACGACGACCGACTTGACGTTCATCTCGCGGCAGGCCCGCTGGATGCGGAGCGCGATTTCGCCGCGATTGGCGATGAGGACCTTCTTGAACATGAATCAGCCGCCGCGGTGCGTGGCTCGTCCGGACGGGAGGGACGGCCGGGTCATTCGATGACGAACAGGGGCTGGCCGTACTCGACGGCCTGTCCGTTCTCGCACAGGATCTCGCGAACCGTGCCCGAAACGTCGGCTTCGATCTCGTTCATGATCTTCATCGCCTCGATGATGCAGATCGGCTGGCCAGCCTTGACCACCGCGCCCGTTTCGACCAAGGCAGCGGATCCGGGGTTGGCGGCCCGGTAGAACGTGCCGACCATCGGTGACTTGACGACGTGGCCGGGAGGAGCCTCCTCGGGCACGGTCGCGGGTTGGGCGTCCGCCGTGGTGACGGCGGGGCTGGCTTGCGGCATGGGCATGGGGCCCCAGCCAGGGCCGGCCGGAGCGGCCGCGCCACCCTTCACGATGCGAACTTTCCCGTCGGCCTCGGCAATCTCGAGTTCGGTGATGTTCGACTCCGATACGAGGTCGATCAACGTTTTTAGTTTGCGTAGATCCATCGGTGATCCTTCTGGACTGACCCAGCGGTCAAGCGGTGCAGGACGTCTTTCCCACGGCCTGGGCCAAACGGCCTTGTCGGGCCGTGAAACCGGCGACTTTACGCTGTTTGCGACCGATCTCTGCTCGTTGCCGACAATTTGGGCGCTTTGTCGATTTCCTCTTTCCAGCGGGCGAGCAGATCCGCATCGACGACGCCGACGTGCTGGTTCCGGATCCGGCCACCGCCGTCGAACAGGGCGGTGAAAGGCAGGACCCCCTGGGTGTTGCCCAGCTCGCGCGACAGTTCGAGTCCGTCCGAGCCAGCGATGGCGACCGGCAGGGTCAGGCCGTGCTCGGCGACGAATCGACGCACGGCGTCGGCGCGGTCGATGGCCAGGGCCAGCATCTGCCAGCCGGCCGCCGCGTGGCGCCGGTGAAACGCGTCGAGCAGGGGCAGTTCGACAACGCAGGGCGCGCACCAGGTCGCCCAGAAGTTGACGATCAGCGGCCGCCCGCGCAGCGCGTCCATCGCAAAGGGCTGACCCTCGGGGCTCTCGAAGCGGCGGGTCCAGAGCGAGCTGCCCTCCGCGCTGCTCGCACCCCCCGTGTCGGAGGTGCCGGCCACGGTCCCCCACCAGGCCACGCCGAGCCCCGCTGCCAGGCCGGTGGCGGCTACCCCGAGCGCCGCGGTGCGTCGCTTCAATGGCTTTCCTGGAGCGCCTGCACGGCCGCCAGATCGCCGCGCTGCGGGCGACCGCGCGCGTCGCGGCGCAGGGCGCCACGCAGGTCGTCGTAGTCGCGCACGGCCATCGCCACCCGCACGTTCACGCCCAGCTCCGGGTTGCGTTCGAAGACGTTCAGCACATCGATGTCCTGGTCGCGACGACCCTCCGCCGACGACACCTCGAAGCGCGTCCGCTCATCGAGCAGCGTCAGTTCGGCGGCCTTGGAGTCGTCGCAGAACAGATCGATGTGGATCGTGCTCAGGCGGGTGGCCGTGCCGCGCCAGACGGCACCGGTCAGATGCGGCCGGAAAGCCGCCATTCGCGTCATCCAGCGGGCGGCGATGCTGCGCAGCACCGCCAGCTCGCCCGGCTGCGAGCCGCCGTGGAAGAGGTCGAGATAGGCGCGGACCTCGTCCTCGACGTCGTCGTTGCCCGGCATCGCCGACGGGCGGCCGCCCAGGCGGAGATCGCGGACGGCGCGATGCTTGGCGGCGCCGTAGTCCATGCCTTCCTCGACGATCAGCCGGGCCGCTGCGGCGGCGATCTCGGCGCAGAGGTTGGCGGCCATGCGGCGATTCTAGGGACCCCCTTGGTCGCCCGACCCCTTCGCCCCGACTAGGGCAGCTCGACGCCGCCCATGCGCGCCGCGATCGTCGCCGCCCGGGCCCCGACATAGGGCGAGGACGGACGCTTCTCGAATCGCTTGGGCGCCGGCAGCATGACCGCCAGCCGGGCCGCCTGGGCCGGGCCCAGGACGTCGGCGCCGATCCGGAAATGGCGCTCGGACGCCGCCTGGGCACCGAAGACGCCCTCGCCCCACTCGACGCTGTTGAGGTAGATCTCGAGGATCCGTCGCTTGCCGAGGACGGCCTCCATCAGATAGGCGAGCGCCAGCTCCTGCCCCTTGCGCAACAGGCTGCGCTCGCTGTCGAGAAACACGTTCTTGGCGAGTTGCTGGGTGATCGTCGAGCCGCCGACGACCTTCGCGGGACGAACGGGGCGGGTCGCGCCGGACGACGCTGCGCCGGGGCGGGCGGCCCGTACCGATTCGCGCGCGACCTGGCGATCGGTCGCCGCCTCGGCGCGCTGGTTGCGCTCCCAGGCCTTCTCGAGGGCATCCCACTCGACACCGCTGTGCTCCGTGAACCCGGCATCCTCGGCGGCGATCACCGCCCGCTTCAGCGGACTCGCGATGTGCTCGTAGGACACCCATTGCTGACGCCAGACCAGCGGTTGCGGGCCGCGGACGAGGCGCCAGGCCTCCGAGCGCTGGAAGGTGGTCGATGACGGGTCGACGACCGTCATCAGCACCACGCGCAGGGCGAAATAGGCCTCGAGGGCGAATGCGGCGACGAGGAGGAGCAGGGCGCCGCGGAGGACGGACCGGCCGGCCTTCATGGCGGGTCGAGGCGCCGGCGCAGGCTCGCCAGCACCTCGACGGTTTCCGGCCGGACGCCTCGCCAGAAGAAGAAGGCCTCGGCAGCCTGCTCGACGAGCAGACCCAGGCCGTCGCGGCCGGTCGCGCCGTGGGCGGCGGCCCAGGCGAGGAAGCCGGCCGCCGGGGGCCCGTACATCATGTCGAGGGCCAGCGCGCCGACCCGCAACACGCCCGCCGCCACGGGCACCGGCCCGCCGGCGACGCTGCTGGCGCTGGCGTTGATGACGACGTCGAACGCCTCGCCGCAGTCATCGAGCGTCGTCGCCCGCAGGTTCGCCGGCGTGCCGTTGCCGGCATCGGCGCCGGCGGCGCTGCTGTCGCTGTCGCTGCCGCTGCCGCTGCTGTTGCCGCGATGCTGCGCCACCAACGCCTCGGCACGGGCCAGGGTGCGATTGGCGACGACGACCTCGCGCGCGCCGCTCGCCATCAGCGGACCCAGTGCGCCGGCGGCCGCGCCGCCGGCGCCGATCAGCAGGATGCGGGCTCCGCTCAGGCTGACGCCGGCACGGGCGATGTCGCGCACGAGGCCGATTCCGTCGGTGTTGTCGCCGCTCCAGCCTTGCGGGTCGAAGCGCAGGGTGTTGCAGGCGCCGGCGAGCCGGGCGCGAGCAGAGGGCCGAGCGGCGAGTCCGAAGGCCTCGAACTTGAACGGGATCGTCACGTTGCAGCCGTGCGCGCCGGCGGCCGCAAAGCCCCGCACGGCCGCCTCGAAGCCGTCGAGCGGGCAGGGCAGGCGCTCGTAGACGACGGCGTGACCGAGTCGGCGGGCGAACTCGCCGTGGATGAAAGGGGACAGGCTGTGCTCGACCGGATGGCCGATCACGGCGTAGCGCGCCGCCGGCGACGGGGGCGACGGCGCGCGCTCGGCCGCGTCCACGACCGGCTTCACGGACTGGCGCTCAGAGTCGTCTCGAGGCCGTCCTCGCGGGTGAAGCGAAAACGAGACGTGATGACCAGCTGGTCGGCCTCCTTGCGCATGGCCGGCGAGAAGCGGCCGTACGGCGCCGCCGCGAGGACGATGGCGACGGCGCGCCGGTCGAGGACCTTCGAACTCGAGCCGCGGACCACGTCGGTGTCGAGCACCCGCCCTTCGGCATCGACCGTCACGTTCATGGTCAGTTCGCCGTAGAGCTTGCGCCCCTGGTTCTCGGGAAAGTTGCGGGTGCCGCGCTCCTCGACCTTGCGGCGCAGCTGGTCGTAGTAGAGCGCGTAGGCCTTCTCGCGCGTCGCCGGGCTGAGATAGCGCTTCCTCGGCCGCACGTTCTCCTCGTTGACGCGCTTCTCGATCTCCGCCAGCAGCTCGACCAGCTGGCGTCGCCGCTCATCCTGTTCCTGCTCCTGCGGGGTCGCCGGCTCGCGGGTCGGCTCGGTGGCCGGCATGACGGCGAGCTCGCGCCGCATCTGCGTCAGCAGCTGCTGCTGGGTCTCCTGCAACTGCTCGATCTGCTTGCGGGTGTCGTCGTCGGACTCGCCGACTTCGGTCCGCGGCGATGGGGGCAGCGGCGAGGTGGCCCGTCCGGCCGCGGCGTCGCCGCCGCCGGCCAGGTTGGCCTGGGCGATCGCCTGCGCCTTCTCCGGCGCCTCGGCCGAGCGGGCGTTGACGAGGACCACTTCGAGCGGGGTGTCCTGGAAGACGCGATTGAAGGCGTCGGGGGCGGCGACCCGCACCAGCAGGAGGGCGGCGTGGACGGCGACCGACGCCGCCAGGGCGATGTGCAGGGTGGAGAAGCGCCCGGCCATGCGGCGTCATTCGGTCGCGGTCGTGGCCGCGGCGGCCCTGTCCTCGGTTCCGTCGCTCGCGCCCTCGCCGGCCAGGTCGACCGCGAGGGTGAGCGGCCCGGCGGCCTCGTCGTCGCCCTCGTCGCTGCCGGTTTCGTCGGAGCCGTTCTCGCCGACGTCCGCCGGCGTCGTCGGCGCGTCGGCGCCGGCCCCATCGAGGCGGCCGGTCACGCGCGAGGCGAGATCGAGCGTCAGCAGGTCGGCGGCGCCGACCTCGACGCGGACCCGCGTCCCGCGCGGCAAGGACTCGGCACCGACGGCCCGGAACACCAGGGGCAGCGTGTCGGCGCGGACCAGACCGTCCTTGAGGACGGCGGCGTCGAGCTCGCGAATGCCGTTCTGGGCAAGGTACTGCAGCGACCAGTAGCGCTCGACCGACGACTGGAAAGCGTTGTACTCGGCGTAGGCGGCGTCGAAGTCCGACAGGATGGCGAACACCTGCACGTCCTTCGGCTTGAACGGCGCGGCGAGGGCGGCGGTTCGGCCGTGCCGGGCGCAGGCGATCAGCTGCCACTGGTTGACGAGGTCGACGTAGCGGCGCAGTGGCGACGTCGACCACGCGTACTGGGCGACGCCGAGGCCGGCATGCGGACCCGGACGGGTGCTCATGCGGACCTTGTTGCCGGGGGCCAGGCTTGCCTGGCTGCGGTAGAGGCCGATCACGCCGCATTCGGCGAGCCAGCCGCCCCAGGTGCTGTTGGCCAAAATCATCGCCTCGGCGACGACGAGATCGAGGGGCGACCCGCGTCGGCGCGCCTCGATCTCCACCCGTTCGCTGCCGACGATCGGCACGTCGTCGGCGACATCGACGCGAAACGCGTAGTCGGGCCGGGTGAAGGACTCCGGCTTGCCGCGGACGAGCTCGCGCCCCGCCTTCAGGTGAGTCGCCAGACGGTGCAGGAAGGTCAGCTCGGCCGAGAAAGGCCAGTCGGCCGGGAAGGTCCCCTCGGTCTCGGCCTGCGCGAGCGGCGCCTCGAGCTTGTCGTGCCGCAGGTTGGCGGCGATCGCGATCCGCTCGAGGCGGGTCTCGCTGCCGGTGCGGGCCAGCGACGCCTCGTCGAAGGTCACGTAGAGCGAGACGACCGCGGCCACCCGGCCTTCCCTCAGGGTGAAGGCATCGACCACCGCGGCGGGCAGCATGGTCAGCTTGTGGCCCGGGATGTACACCGTCGACAAGCGCTGGCGCGCCACCTCGTCGATCGGCGAGCCCGGCTCGAAGGCCAGCGCCGGCGCGGCGATGTGAATGCCGACCGTGACCGTGCCGCTGCCCAGCCCGGTGATGCTCAGCGCGTCGTCGATCTCCGTGGTCGAGGAATCGTCGATCGAGAAGGCGGCGCCGGGCGCCAGCGGCAGCTCTCCGGCCGGTGCCGGAACTTCGAGCGGCGGAAATCCGGTGCCGCGCGGAAAGTGCTCGAACAGGAAGCGGCGCCAGTGAAACTCGTAGGGCGAGTCGATCGCGCCGGCCGCCTTGAGCAGTTCGATCGGCCCGCGCCCGGTCCGCCGGGCGGCATCGACCACCGCCTTGTATTCGGGGGCGTTCTTGTCCGGCTTGAAAAGAATGCGGTAGAGCTGCTCGCGCACCGGTGCCGGGCAGACCCCTTCGGCCAGCTCGCTCGCCCAGGTCTCCACCTGCAGAGCCGTCTGGCGCTTGCGCTCGATGCCGACGAGGGCGGCCTTGACGACGTCCTCGGAGGCCTTGCGAAACTGGCCCTTGCCGAGACGGCGAAAGTAGTGCGGCGCGCCGAACAGGCGCAGCAGGGCGGCGGCGCGGTGCTCGACGCCGGCGACGTTGCCGAAATAGTCGTCGGCGAGCTCGGCGAAAGCGAAGTCCCGTTCAGGGGCGAATTCCCAGGCGAGGTCGAGGTCGATCTCGCCGGCGATCGACTGCGCCGCATCGAGCAGCGCCTGCGGCTCGGGCTGCTCGAAACGAAGCAGCACGTTGGCAGCCTTGACCTTGGCGCGCTTGCCCGAGGCGAGCTCGATCTGCGCCGACGTGTCGGTCTCGCTCATGACGCGGCCGGTGTGGAACTTCCCGCCGTCTTCGAATAGGGCAAACATCAGTCGTCGATTGTCGCTTCAGGGCATTTGCGGGGGCGTGGCCTCGAGGCCACGCCGGGGGTGCCGGTCAGTAGGTCCGCCCGGCCCGGTAGCGGCCGTGGCTGCGCGGCGTCAGGGTGGCGCTTCGGGCGATGGCGGCGAAGGTCCCCTCGGCGTGCGCATGGCAGATCGCCAGGCCGAGCGCGTCGGCGGCGTCGGGCCCGGGCAGCCCGGGCAGCGACAGCAGTCGCTTGACCATCTCGCGGACCTGGTCCTTCTTCGCCTGGCCGTGGCCGACGACGGCCCGTTTCATCTGCAGCGCCGTGTACTCGGCGACGACCAGCCCGTGCGCCACCAGGGCCGACAGGGCGGCGCCGCGAGCCTGGCCGAGCAGGAGCGTCGACTGCGGGTTGACGCTGACGAAGACGATCTCGACCGACGCGCAGCTGGGCGCATAGCGGTCGCTGATCTCGTGCACGCCGTCGAAGATGACCTTCAGTCGACCGGGCAGGGCACCGATGTGGCTGACGTCGGTCCGGATGGTTCCGCTGGCCACGTAGCGAAGTTGCCCGTGCTCGCGCTCGACCACGCCGAAGCCGGTCGTCCGCAGTCCGGGATCGATGCCGAGAACTCGCATGTCGGTGATTGGAGCCGATTACGCCGGCCGAGCAGCTCGCGGCGGCGGCAAGATGCCGAAATACCAACGGAGGGCGAGAAAAAAGCCGCGCCCCGAATCGGCCGCGCTCGAATCGACGGCGCTTGGATCGACCGCGCTCGAACCGACCGCGCTCAATGGCGGAAGTGCCGGATGCCGGTGAAAACCATGGCGATGTCGCGCTCGTCGGCGGCCGCGATCACCTCGTCGTCGCGCATCGAGCCGCCGGGCTGGATGACCGACGAGGCGCCGGCGTCGACGACGACGTCGAGGCCGTCGCGAAAGGGAAAGAAGGCGTCGCTCGCCACCGCCGAGCCTTCGAGCGACAGGCCGGCACCGCCGGCCTTGATCGATGCGATGCGCGCCGAGTCGACCCGGCTCATCTGGCCGGCGCCGACACCCAGCGTCGCGCCGCCGGCGCAGAACACGATGGCATTGCTTTTCACGAACCGGGCGACCTTCCAGGCGAACAGAAGGTCGGCCAGCTGCGCTTCGCTCGGCGGGCGGCGGGTCACGATCCGCAGGTCGGTCGCCGTGATCCGGGTATCGTCGGCGGTCTGGATCAGCAGTCCCGATCCGACCCGCTTGAAGTCGTGCGCGTTGCCGGGCTGCTCGCCGGCCGGAAGATCGATGCTCAGCACCCGCGTGTTGGCCTTGGCCGCGAAGACGGCGAGTGCTTCGGCGCTGTACGACGGTGCGACCAACACTTCGACGAACTGCTTGACGACCCGTTCGGCGCAGGCCCGGTCGACCTCGGCATTGAAGGCGATGATGCCGCCGAAGGCCGAGGTGGGATCGGTCCGCAAGGCCTTGTCGTAGGCCGCCAGCGCGCTGTCGCCGATGGCGACCCCGCACGGGTTGGCGTGCTTGACGATGACGCAGCCGACCGCACCGTCGTTCGATCGCAGGCTCTTGATGCACTCCCAGGCGGCGTCGGCGTCGGCGATGTTGTTGTACGACAGCGCCTTGCCCTGCTGCTGCCGCGCCGTGACCAGCGAGCCCGGCGCCGGTGCGAGGTCGCGGTAGAAGGCCGCGCGCTGGTGCGGGTTCTCGCCGTAGCGCAGGTCCTGCAGCTTGACGAACTCGAGTCGGCTGCGGGCCGGGAACTCGGTGCTCTGCGACGCGGCGTCGTCGGTGCCGCGGGGCGCGGTGTCGTCGGCGCCCGGCCGGGCCGACAGGTAGTCGCTGATCGCCGCGTCGTAGTCGGCGATGCGGCGAAAGGCCGCGACCGCCAGCGCGAAGCGGGTGGCGCGGCCGACCACGCCGGCGCCACGCAGCTCCTCGAGCACGCCGGCATACTGGCTCGCGTCGGTCAGGACGGCGACGTCGCCCCAGTTCTTGGCCGCCGAGCGGACCATCGCCGGGCCGCCGATGTCGATGTTCTCGATCGCCTCCTCGAGCGTGCAGCCCGCGGCGGCAACCGTTGCCTCGAACGGATAGAGGTTGACGACCAGCAGGTCGATCGTCGCGATGCCGTGCCGTTCGAGCGCCGCCAGATGCTCCGGCGAGTCTCGGCGCGCCAGCAGGCCGCCGTGGATGGCCGGGTGCAGGGTCTTGACGCGGCCGTCGAGCATCTCCGGAAAGCCGGTGTGCGTGGCCACCTCGGTGACCGGCAGACCGGCCTCGGCCAGCAGGCGGGCGGTGCCGCCCGTCGACAGCAGCACCACCCCAAGACGGGCGAGGTCCCGGGCGAACTCGACGATGCCGGTCTTGTCGGAAACGGAGATGAGCGCGTGCATGGAGCCTCGTGGACGGTCGACCGTGCCGGCGCGGCCGGCGCGGTCGCTACTTGATCAGCTTGTGCTCGACGAGCTTGCGGCGGAGGGTGTTGCGGTTGATGCCCAGCCAGTCCGCGGCTCGGCTCTGGTTGCCGCCCGCCTCGCGCATCACGGTCTCGAACAGCGGTCGCTCGACGACGCGCAGGATCATCTCGTACATCGCCGCCGGCTCGACGCCGCCGAGATCCTTGAAGTAGCACTCCAGGCTCTCCCGGACGCACTCCTCGATGTGCTTCTTGCCCGTCATCGGCGCGCTCAATGACACGCCGGCAAGGCCGCCGGTCGGACGGCGGGCCGGTCCGAGGGCATCGTCGCAGGCATCACCGGACAGCGGTCGGCCAGTTCGGCGAACCAGTCCGCGACCGCCCGCCACTGGGCCCGGCAGGTGTCGATGGCGTTCATCTCGCCGCGAAAACGCTCGCCGCCCGGCAGCCCGCGCAGCGTCCAGCCGATGTGCTTGCGCGCGCTGCGCACGCCGGCCACTTCGCCGTAGAGACGGTAGTGGTCGTCGAGATGCTCGAGCAGCCAGCCGCGCACGTCGGCGACCGTCGCTGCCGGCGCCGTCTGGCCGGTCGCCAGGAAATGGGCGATCTCGCGAAAGATCCACGGCCGGCCCTGTGCCGCCCGGCCGATCATGATCGCGTCGGCGCCGGTGCGCTCGAAGACCTCGCGCGCCTTGGCCGGCGAATCGATGTCGCCGTTGGCGACCACCGGGACGCTCACCGCCCGCTTGACGGCGGCGATGGTGTCGTACTCGGCTTCGCCGCGGTAACCCTGCTCGCGTGTGCGCCCGTGGACGGCGATCATGGCGACGCCGGCGGCCTCGGCGGCGCGGGCGATCCGCACCGCGTTCTTCTCGGTGTCGCACCAGCCGGTGCGCATCTTCAGGGTCACCGGCGCGCCGTGCGGCGCGCAAGCGGCGACCACCGCCTCGACGATTTCCAGGGCCAGCGCCTCGTCGCGCATGAGCGCCGAGCCGGCCCAGCGATTGCACACCTTCTTGGCCGGACAACCCATGTTGATGTCGATGATCTCGGCGCCGCGCTCGAGGTTGTAGCGGGTCGCCTCGGCCATCATCGCCGCGTCGGTGCCGGCGATCTGGACCGCGATCGGTGCCGCTTCGCCCTCGTGGTCGGTGCGGCGGCTCGTCTTCAGGCTCGTCCACAGCTCGCGTCGCGAGGTCACCATCTCGCTGACCGCGTAGCCGGCGCCGAGCCGCTTGCACAGCTGGCGGAAGGGTCGGTCGGTGACGCCTGCCATCGGCGCGGCGAACAGTCGGTTCGCCAGCTGGATGTGGCCGATTCGCATGAGGCGGGGAGGGGACTGCTTAAAAGTGAGGCAGCAGTATAGCCGTGCGAAAGGCACCGGAGAGGGCCAGCGGCGGTCATTGCGGCGTCGATAATCGGCGCCGATGGAAGCATGGATGAGTTGGCTGCTGGACATGCTTTCGCTTCCGCAGGTCGGTCTCAGCACCGTCTTCCTGATCGCCTTCATCGCCTCGACGCTGGTGCCGCTCGGGTCGGAGCCCGCCGTCTTCGGCCTGGCCAAACTCAATCCCGACATGTTCTGGCCGGCCGTCCTCGTGGCCACGGCCGGGGCGACGCTCGGCGGCGCGGTCACCTGGTGGATGGGCTACGGCGCCGAACGGGCCTACGAGCGTCTGACCCACAAGCATCCCGACGCCCGAGCGCTGAACTGGTTGCGGCGCTTCGGCGCCAAGGCCTGCCTGCTGTCGTGGCTGCCCATCGTGGGCGATCCGCTGTGCGCCGTCGCCGGCTGGCTCAGGCTGCCGTTCTGGCCCTGCCTCGTCTACATGGCGATCGGCAAGTTCGGACGCTACTTCCTCATGACGGCGGCACTGCTCTGGGTGTTTCCGGGTCAGTTCCACCGCTGAGCCGCGCCGCTCGCCGAGCGGTGGAGATCAGGCTTTCTTGGCCGCCCGCTTGCGCGGCGCTGCCTTCGTCGCCGTCGACTCGGCCGCGGTCTTCTTGGCGGCGGGTTTCGGCGCCGCCTTGCGGCTCGCCACCTTGGCGCTCAGCGCGTCGATGCGGTCCTTCAACGCCTGCATGTCGCGCGACGTCGGCACGCCGAGCTTCTGCATCGCCTTGGCCGTGCGGTCCTCGAAGATCGTCTCCAGCTTGTCCCACTGCTTGCCGGCGCGGCTGCTCATGCCGTCGGCCATGCTCGTCATCTTGCCGCTGACCTCGCCGAACTTCTCCTCGGCGATCGACTGCGTCTTCTTCTGCAGCGATGCGCCTTCCTTGACCAGCGACTCGAAGACCTGCTTGCCCTCGGCCTGCGCCTTGGAGAACGCGCCCATCCCGGCCAGCCAGATCTGCTGCGCCGAGTCGCGCACCGAGCCCGCCAGCTGGCTGTCGAACAGTTTGCCGCC
>Ga0136633_1001731_pt1 | contig 15741 bp, 14 predicted proteins | sample AntDrymeUQ832206_2_FD_105494 | JGI IMG/M metagenome (GOLD analysis project Ga0136633, IMG submission 105494) | Polar desert sand microbial communities from Dry Valleys, Antarctica - metaG UQ83 (22.06) | ecosystem: Environmental > Terrestrial > Soil > Desert | place: Antarctica: Dry Valley...
CCGAGAACAGCACCCGCCAGTCCTCTACGCCGTCAGCTTCGTGGAAGGCTCGAGCCGTCGTTCTCTTCTCGTTCATCCAGGGAACCATAGACTCACATCGTGACTAACGCACACTCTTGTCGCGCGGCGTTACCTCGCCTGAGCCGCCAGTGCGCCGCGCAACCGCCGCTCCGCCGAGGGAGGCACCATCTCGCCGACGTCGCCGCCGAACTGGGCGATCTCCTTGACCAGGCTCGAGCTGACGTAGCCGTGCTCGAGTGCCGTCATGAAGAACACCGTGTCGACGCCGGGCGCCAGCTTCCGGTTGTTGTGGGCGAGCTGCATCTCCGACTCGAAGTCGCTGATCGCCCGCAGGCCGCGGACGATGAAGCCGGCGTTGCGCGAGCGACAGAACTCGACAGTCAGCCCGTCGAACGATTCGACCTCGACCCGACCGTCCGCCACGCCTGCGCCGGCGAGCGCCTCGCGGATGGCCGCGACTCGCTCATCGATCGGTAGCAGCGGTGACTTCCTGGGATTCGCGAGGACGCCGACGATCACCCGATCGAACGCCGCCGTCGCCCGTCGCACGACGTCGAGATGGCCGTTCGTCACCGGGTCGAACGAGCCGGGATAGACCGCGACGCTCATCCGTCCTCCTGGCGCCGGTAGAACGTCAGGGCCGTCTCACCGAACCGGCGCTCGCGATCCGATGCTAGCAGCCCGACCGACTCCGGCGGGCGATCTCGCCAGAAGTGCTTCGCCACGACACGCGCATTCGGGGCGAGCAGGCCCGACCCGCCACCGAGCGTCTCGAGGACCCGAAGGAGGAGGTCAGTGTCCGCATAGGGTGGATCCACGAACACGACGTCGAACGGCCCGGCCGATGCGCCCTTGCCGGACAGCCAGCCGACGACCTCCGCGCGCACGGCTCGACCACGCTCCGCGACATGTGCCCGATCGAGGTTCGCCGCGATGGTCTTGATCGCGGCCGCGTCCTTGTCGACGAGCGTCGCCGCGGCCGCGCCCCGCGACAGCGCCTCAATGCCGGCGGCGCCGCTGCCGGCGAAGAGATCGAGCACTCGCGCGCCCGATAGCTCCGGTTCGAGGATCGCGAACAAGGTTTGCTTCACCCGATCGGACAGCGGCCGCGTTCCGGGTCCCGGAGCCGCGAGTCGGATGCCCCGCGCGGAGCCCGCGATGACCCGGCCCGCATCCGGCACGCTCAGGCGCTCCCGCCGGGATCGCCCGCGAAGACCCGGGCGAGCCAGCCCTCGCGGAGCTCACGATCGAAGGCCTCCCCTCCCCGCCGGATCCGCCCCGCGGGATCGAGGAGTGCTTCCGCGTGCGCGCGCGCGCGCGACGCGAGATCGCGGTGGGACGCCTCCTGGAGCGAGGCGACCCGGAGCTGCGGAAAGCCGCTCTGCACGAGCCCCAGGACGTTGCCCTCGCGGCGCAGCTCCCAGTCCTTCTCGGCGAGCTCGAACCCATCCGTCGTGCGCTGGACCGCGATGAGCCGCGCCTGCTCGGTCGTGGTCGGGGTCATGCGGCCCTCGACCATCCCCTCCCACTCCTTCGTCGCGGCTGCCGTCGAGACGAGTGCGGCGTACGACTGGTCGGTCCCGCGGCCCACTCTCCCCCGTAGCTGGTGAAGCTGCGCGAGCCCGAACCGGTCCGCCGCTTCGACGACCATGACGCTCGCCCGGGGCACATCGACCCCGACCTCGAGGACCGTCGTCCCGACGAGCACGTCGAGCTCGCCGTCGCGCAACCGGCCTAGCTCGGCGTCGCGGTCCTGTGCCTTCATCCGGCCGTGGACCATCCCAACCCGAAGCGGATCGAGCAGCGCCGACAGGCGGACGGCCTCGGCCTCGGCCGCGACGACCTCCGAGTCGTCGGTCTCCTCGATCGCCGGGACGACGACGAACGTCGCCCGGCCGGCGGCGGCCTCCGTGCGGACGAAGGTCCACAGCCGATCGAGCTCGTCCGGGTGGCGGATCGCGGTCTTGATCTCGAGCCGGCCCGCAGGCGGCGTCCGAAGGGTCGATAGGTCGAGGTCCGCGTACAGGACCTGGCCGAGTGTCCGTGGGATGGGCGTCGCCGTCATCAGCAGCACATGCGGCGCGTGGCCACCAGCCTTGGCCTCGAGCTGCCCGCGTTGCTCGACACCGAACCGGTGCTGCTCGTCGATGACGACGAGCCCGAGCGCCGCGAAGTCGACCCGTTCCTGGATGAGGGCGTGCGTGCCGACGACGACCTGGGCCTGCCCCGAGCGGAGCGCCTCGAGGGCGCTCTTCGTCCCGGCGCTGGTGAGCGAACCGGTGAGCAGCGTCACGGGGATTCCCGCGTCCTCGAGCAGATCGGACAGCGTCGCGTGATGCTGGCGTGCCAGGAGGTCCGTTGGGGCGAGGAGCGCGCCCTGGAGACCGGCTCGAGCTGCCCCGCCCAGCGCCCACGCGGCGACCGCCGTCTTGCCCGAGCCGACGTCGCCCTGCAGGAGCCGCAGCATCGGCGTCGATCGCGCCATGTCGTCGCGGATTGCGTCGGTCGCGCTCGACTGGTCGGCGGTCAACGCCGTCTCGCGTCCAAGCTTCCGGGACAGCGACCCCTCGAGCGCGGATCTGAGCGCGGTGTCGTCCGCCGGCTCCACTCGGATGGGCCGTGCCTCGTCGCGGCCCCGCTGCCGGCGCCGCCCCACCATCCCCACCTGGAGCGCGAGGAGCTCGTCGAACGCGAGCCGTTTCAGCGCCGCGTCCCGTGCCTCGAAGGAGGACGGGTAGTGGGCCTCCTCGAGGGCCTTCGCGATCGGCGGCACGTCCTCCGCGCGGCGGATGTCGTCCGGGAGGTACTCCGGGTAGTGGTTGCCGGCCCGATCGAGCGCCTCCCGCATCCCTGTCCTGAGGCGGGCCGCGGTCAGGCCTGCCGTCAGCCGGTAGACCGGCACGATCCGGCCCACGTGGAGGAGGTCGGACTCCGGGGCGTCGGGCTGGAACTCCGCGTTGTCGATCGACAGCTTCCGGCCGAACCGCTTGAGCTTGCCGCTGACGACGACCCTGTCGCCCGCGTGAAGCCGCTTCTCGATGTAGCGCCGGCCGAACCACGTCGCGTCGATCGAGCCGGTCTCGTCCTCGAAGCGGGCGATCGTGCGCTGGGTGCGCCGCCGGAACCCGGGCTCGACGCCGATGTCCGCCACCTTGACCCGCGCGCTCACGACGGTTCCCTCTTCGGCCCACACGAGGTCGACGAGCTTCTTCATCTCGCGCAGGTCGTCGTACCGGCGCGGGAGATGGAAGAGCAGGTCGCGAACCGTGTAGAACCCGAGCCGCCGGCCGGCTCGCCGGAGCGCGGCACCGGACGCGAGCCCGGAGACGCCCAGAGGCAGGTCGAGGATCGCGACGGGATCGGCCGGCAGCGCGGCCGCCGGAGCTCGGGTCACGAACCTACTCGGCCGCGATGAGGTACCGGTAGTGCGGCTGGCCGCCGTGAACGACCTCGACCTCGATGCCGGACTTCGCCGCCCCGATCTTCCGGGCGATTCCCTCCGCCTCGGCGAGATCGGCGCCATCGCCGTAGTAGACGGTCACGAGCTCGTAGCCGGGCTTGAGCGCGCGAACCGCCGCGAGCACCGCCTTGTCCCGGTCGTTGCCGGCGGCCACGAGGCCGTCGTCCGGATCGAGCGCGATCGTCTGGCCGCGCTTGACCTTCTTGCCGCCGATCGTCGCGTCGCGGACGGCCTCGGTCACGGCAAGCGTCTGAATTGCTCGGCCGGCCTCGGTCATCGGCTCGGCGTTCTGCGCCGCGTCCTTCGTCGGGTCCAGCGCGAGGAGCGCCGCGAATCCCTCCGCTGCGTTGCGCGTCGGCACGACCGACACCGGGCGGCCGGTCATCGTCGCGACCTGGCGAGCGGCCATCACGACATTCGGGTTGTTCGGCAGGATGACGATCTCGTCGGCATCGAGCGCCTCGACCGCCTCGAGCAGCTCGCCGGTACTCGGGTTGGCGGACTGGCCGCCCCTGACCACCGCGGCCACCCCGAATTCGCGGAAGATCGCCGCCAGGCCGTCACCGGCGGTCACCGCGACGACGGCGAGTGGCAATCGCCCGTTGCCGCCTTCCGGACTCCGCGCTGGCGTCGCCGGCGCGTCCGCCGGGCCGCCGGTGAACTCTGCGGCGCGCACCTCCCGGACGTCCCGGGTCTGGTTGTCGAGGTTCTCGACGCTGATCTTGCTGAGCGATCCAAGCGTCAGGCCGTAGGCGATCACCTGGTCCGGGTGCTCGTTGTGGACGTGGACCTTGATCGCGCGGGCGTCGCCGGCGACGAGCACGGATTCGCCCATCGCTTCGAGGCTCGCCCGGATCGCATCGACGTCGAGCCGACCGGAGCCCTCTGGCTGGACGAGGAACATCGTCTCGTAGCCGAAGCCCTCGTCGGCGTGGGCGACGAGCGCGGCAGGGCGCGCCGCGGCCGCCTTGGCGCGGCCCGCGCCGGTCGGGGCCTGCCCGACGAGGTGCAGCAGCGCACCCTGAAACAGCCGGTAGACGCCTTGGCCGCCCGAGTCGACGACCCCGGCCTCACGCAGGATCGCGAGCAGGCTCGGCGTCCGCGCGACCGACTTCTCCGCCGCATCGACTGTCGCGGCGAGAACCGACTCGATGTCGTTGTTCTGCTCAGCGGCGGATACCGCCACGGCGGCCGACTCGCGGATGACCGTGAGGATCGTCCCCTCGACCGGCTTCGCGACCGCGCCGTAGGCCGCTACAGCGCCCTGCGACAGCGCATGTGCCAGGTCGAGCCCGTTGAAGCGCTGCTTGCCCTCCAGCGCGTCGGCCATCCCCCGGAAGATCTGGCTCGTGATCACCCCGGAGTTCCCGCGGGCACCCATCAGGGCGCCGAAGCTGATTGCCTGGGCGATCCGCCCGACCGGCTCGCCGGCAACGGACTCCGCCTCGTCGAGAGCGGCCTTGACGGTGGCGTACATGTTCGAGCCCGTGTCCCCGTCGGGGACCGGGTAGACGTTGAGGCCGTTGATCTCCTCGACGTGGGCCTCCATGTTGTCGACCGCGGCCCGGAACGCGGCGAGCAGTCCGGCACCGTCGCACGAGCGGCGGGCCATCAGGCGACGTCCGTTCCGCTGTCGGCCAGGTCGGCAGTTGCGACGGCAACAGGGCCCGAGTGGGCGGCCGCGGGTGGCGGACCGCCGGGTTGATAGCGCAGGCCGTCGACGTGGATCGTGAGCCGCGTCACCTCGCGCCCCAGGGCTCGCCGGATCGCGTGACGAACCGCCGAATCGACCTGCCGTGCCACCTCGGCGACGGGCAGGCCGTATGCGATCGTGAGCTGCAGATCAATGGCGAGCCCGGACCGGAGCCCCAGGCGGAGGCCCGTCTGGCGGATGCCCAGCGCGGACAGCGCCTGGCTCGGCAGGCCGCCCGCAAAGCCGGTTACGCCGTACGAGCCGAGGGTCGCGGCACGGACGATGTCCGCGATCGCGCGGCGGCTGATCACGGATCGACCAGGGGTCGGCTTGGTCGGCACGCGGGCGACGTCTCCTCGGGACCGAGGGGCTCTGGGTCGGTGTGCTAGCATACCGTGCCCGCCCGGCTGAACCGGCCGGCGAGGATCCTTTTCTACTCTCCGAGGACCACCATGGCTCGCTCCTGCGCGATCTGCGGCAAGGTGTCGATGGCCGGTTTCAACCCCCAGTCGGTCGGGATGAACCGGGTCCGCGCCCACCGCCGCTACCAGCCGAACCTCCAGCCGACGACGATCATGACGAACGGCGTCGCGAAGAAGGCGCAGGTCTGCACGCGCTGCCGCCGAACCCTCACGAAGAGCGCCCGCTAAGGGCTCAGCGTCGCTCGGCGGTGTCGAGCCAGATCGTGAACGGGCCGTCGTTGATGAGCTCGACCGTCATCTCCGCGCCGAACCGGCCGGTGGCGACCTCGACCCCGAGCCGCCGCAGCGCCTCGGCGAACCGGAGGTAAAGCCGTTCCGCCAGGTCCGGCGAGGCCGCACCCGTGAACCCCGGCCGGCGCCCCCGGCGCGTGTCGGCGAACAGCGTGAACTGGCTGACGACAAGTGTCGCACCCGCGACGTCGCGAAGCGACCGGTTGGTCCGGCCCTCGTCATCCCGGAAGATCCGCAGCTCCGCCACCTGCCGCGCCAGCGCGTCGGCGGCCGCCTCGTCGTCCGAGGGACCCACCCCGAGGAGCACCACAAGGCCCGGCCCGATCCGACCGAGGACCTCGTCCCCGGCGCGCACTTCCGCGCGCGAGGCCCGCTGCAGGAGTGCGCGCATCAGCGACTGAGCAGGGCGGCGGCCGCTCGCCACGCACCGGCGAGCGCAACAAACCATGGGATCAGGAAGAGCGGTGTGGACGACCCACCGAGCCGGCCGTTCGCCATCAGCACGGCGAAGAGTGCTCCCGCCGCAAACACCATCAGGCCCTGCGCGACGGCTCCCCGGTCGACGTGCCGGATGGGAGGCCGCCGGTCGTCGGGGTCGGCCGACAGCTCGTTGTCGGCGGCTCGCTCGAGCAAGCCGCGGAACCAGCCCGGCGCATGGAGCACCGCCCAGTACGCGGCTGCTGCGTACGCGACACCACCGAGGATGTCGACGACGTAGTGGTCGGCGAGATAGACGATCGAGAACCAGACGGCGGCGGAGTAGACCAGCATCAGCCAGCCGATCCGCCCAAAAACGCGTCGCGCGAAGAGGAACGCGAGGAACGGATAGCCCGCATGGAGCGACGGGAACGCCGCGACCTCGTTCGGGTTGATGGAGTAGAAGGTGTAGCTGAACAGGTAGTCGCTCTCGCGGAAACCCGCCAGCGCGGCGAGCCCCGCGAAGCCCTCCTTCTTCAGGTACTCCACGCCGGGCAGGATCCCCTCCTCCGCCGCATACCACGGCGGCGCAACGGGCAACACGAGGTACGTCAGGAAGCCCGCCATCGACAGGACGATGATCGCGGCGACGAAGTCGTAGAACACGCGCCGGCGGCGAAGCCACAGGAAGAACGCGACCGCGAGCGGCAGCGGGAAGTGGAGGAAGTAGAAGACCGTCGACAGGACCGCAACAAGATCGACGCCCGTGGCCGGATGGAGCCACGCCTGCAGATCCGCTGTCGGGACGTGGCCGAGGAAGAGCCAGCGCTCCAGGTCGAGGACATCCTGGACGTGGACCTCGGCTCCGAAGTTGTCGGCGTAGCCGCGCATGAGCTCGTACGCAAAGAAGATGCCGATGAACGGGATCCAGTCGCGCAGGAAGAGCTTGCCGCGGCCGAGGAGCACGGCGGCGAGGCCGAGCCCGATGAGCAGGACGTCAGGCGTGAGCGATACGCCGCGAACGATCATCAGCGTCGAGAGGAGCGCGATATAGCCCGCGATGAACCCGATGAGGATCCGGTCGTTGCGCCGACCCAGGACGGCGTGGTCGTCCGCGGGCGGGGCGGCAGCTTCTTCGGTCATTGGGTGGGCGGGGTGACGACGCCGTGCTCGCGGATGAACTCGTCGCGCCATGCCTCTGCGTCGCGGAGGTAGCGCGCGCGGGCATCCGCGTGTCGCTGGGTCGTGACGTCCTCCACGCTGAGCGGCACGAGCAGGTCGTAGTCGCGGATGCCGTCGGGGTTCATCTGGCCGTCCGCGCGAAGCATGAGGACGGGAATCCCGCCGGCCTCGATCTCGTCCATGAACTTCCGGGCGAGGTGCTTCGGCAGCTCGGTGAACGTCGTCCACCGGTCGCGCGGGATCGGGGGCTTGCCATCGTTGAGCTGGTACTGGTAGCCCTCGTCGGCGAGTGCCCGGACGAGCCGGATCTCGCGGCCCATGTCATGGCCCTTGATCCACAGCGCCGAGCCGACGACGAGCACGTCGACCCCGAGGCCGCCGACGAGCTCGGCGGTTTCGCGATTGATCCCGCCGTCGACATGGACCTCCGCCCCGAAAGCCTTGTGGCTCAGGAGATCGCGGGCCGCCAGCAGCTTTTGGCGCGCCACGTCCTTCATGAACACCTGGCCCCCAAAGCCCGGCTCGACCGTCATCACGAGGACGATGTCGAGCAGCTCCCGATACGGCTCGAGCGCGGACAGCGGGGTGGCGGGCTTGACCGACAGGCCGGCAGCGCGGCCCGCGGCCCGGATTGCCTCGAGCGTTGGGACGATGGGCTCGTCGATCTCGACGTGGAACGTGACCGAGTCGCAGCCGGCGTCCAGGTACTCGGCGATGTAGCGACCCGGTTCCGAGATCATCAGGTGGGCGTCGAGCGGCAGCTCCGTCCGAGCCCGAAGCGCCTTGATCGTCCGCGGCCCGAACGTCAGGTTCGGGACGAAGTGGCCGTCCATGACGTCGAGGTGGATACGATCGGCGCCGGCCCGCTCCGCTCGCTTGACCGCATAGCCGAGGTTCGCGAAGTCGGCGTCGAGGATGCTCGCCGCGACGCGGGCGCGACCGCCGGCCACGCTACTCCCCCACTCCGGCTGGCGTGGGCTCGTGGCTCCGCTCGCCGCGCAACCCCGCTGCGCTTTCGCGGACGAGGCGCTCGCGCCGGCGGGCGACGGTCGGGGCGGGCGGCTCGCCGGCTCGCTCGGCCGCGAGCTGGCCGCAGGCGGCCCCGATCTCCTGGCCGCGGTTGCGCCGGATCGTCGTCGAGATGCCGGCGTCGCGAAGCTGCCGCGCGAAGCGCTCGATCACCGGCATCGGGCTCGCCTGCCACGGGGTGTGGGCGACCTGGTTCATGGGGATGAGGTTGACGTGGGCGTGGTCGCCGCGCAGCAGGTTCACGAGAGCGTCCGCGTCCGCGTCGGTGTCGTTGATGCCGCCGATCATCGTGACTTCGTAGCTGATGCGTCGGCCAGTGGCCGTAGCGTGTCCGCGCGCCGCGTCGACGACCTCGGCGACCGGCCAGCGTCTGTTGATCGGGACGAGGACGTCACGGAGCGCGTCGCGGGCGGCGTGAAGGCTCACCGCCAGCGTGAACTGCGGACCTAGGGCGGTCAGCCGCCGGATGCCGGGCACGACCCCGCTCGTCGAGACCGTCACGTGCCGGGCCCCGAGCCCGAAACGGCGCGGATCCGCGAGTGCCTGAACGGCCTCGAGCACGGCGTCGAGATTGAGCAGCGGCTCGCCCATCCCCATGAAGACGACGTTCGTGAGGCGGCGGCCGTCGACTGCCAGCCGTCGGGCCGCGTGGCGGACCTGGTCGACGATCTCGGCTGATTCCAGGTCGCGCGTGAACCCGAGCTCGCCGGTCGCGCAGAACGGGCATCCGACGGCACACCCGGCCTGGCTCGAGATGCACAGCGTGTGCCGCTCTCGCCGTCCCGGCGCGGCCGGGTAGTGCATGAGGACCGACTCGACGAGGGCGCCGTCCGACAGCAGGTGGAGCGCCTTTTCCGTGAGACCGCCGTCGGCCTGGGTGACCTCCGTCGATACCAGGGTGTCGAAGCGGAACGTTTCGGCGAGGGCGGCCCGGTGGCCGGCCGGCAGCGTCAGGATCTCCTCCGCCGCGGTCGCCGAGGTCCGCCAGATGGCATCCTCGACCTGGCGGGCCCGGTAGGCAGGCTCGCCGCGCGCGGCGAACCAGGCCTCGAGGTCGGACGGGTCGAGGCCGGACACGCCGGGTCGCGGATCCCGTGCGGGTCGCGTGTCGGGGAGGACGCGCACGGCGCGTGGGTCGAGGGTCATCGCACCGGGGCGTGGAGGGTGGATCGTGGTCGCCGATTATCGCATGAGGCGCCCGCTGCCCCGGAGCGACCCGACTGTGACCCGGCTGTTACCCGGCTGTTACCGGACGGTGACGGGCGGCTGGTTCCATGCCCGTGCGTCGCCGTGGATTGGCCCGGACGACCGAATCCAGGTGTGGTGATCCGATGACGAAGCGAACGTCCCAGGCGAGACTTCCCGCCCTCCTTCTCGCCGCCCTCCTCGTCGGCGGCCTGGTCCCGGCCTTCGTCGCCCCGGCCGCCGCCTCCCTGATCGTCCGGCTGGAGGCGGGTCCTCAGACCGGCTATCGCTTCGATGCCGCGGGCAAGGTCCTCCAGTCGAAGAAGATCACGGTCCCCTCGCCCATCAATGTGTCCGCGAGCGCCCGGGCCTGGATCGCCGGGCGCGGCACGCACCTGCGGGTCGCAAGCGGAACATTCAGCGGCTGGTGGATCAAGGAGTCGATGACGGCCTACATTCCGGGGCTCGTCGTCAACGCGACCTATCGTCCGGCCGTCCGTGCCGTGTTCCCGGCCGGCAGCTACCTCGGATACAAGTTCGACGCCGGATGGCAGATCGCGTCGACGAAGCGAGCCGTTCTCTCGCGCGACTCGGCCGCCACCATCTCGCGCCGCGCAGTCATCCACGGCCGGCCATTCGGTGAGGTCGTCAATGGCATCTGGGCCGGCTACTGGATCCCCCTCGCCTCGCCCAGCGTCCTCCGGGCCCAGGCGCTGACCTGCACCTCGCCGGGCCACGTCGGCGCCGGCAACCAGCAGGTGTTCCGCGTCCTTCCCGGCGCCGACAGCCAGCTCGCGCTGACGTTCGACATGGGCGGTCGACTCAACCCCGGCCGGGACATCGTCAACCGGCTCATCCTCGACCGTGTGTGCACGACGTTCTTCCCGACCGGTGCGATGGGAGCGACGCCCGAGGGTCAGGCAATCCTCATGGTCATCGGTGCGCACCCGGAGCTGTTCGAGGTCGGCAACCACACGTACCACCACTGCAACCTGCGATCCGGCGGCGGCGGCTCGCCGACCACGGCGTCATGCCCGAAGACGCGGCCGACCAACTCCTTCATCGCGAACCAGATGACGACCGCGGCAGCGGTCATTCGCGCCGCGACCGGCATGGAGCCCGCACCGTACTGGCGGGCGCCATACGGCGCGGACGACGCTGGCGTACGGAACGCCGTTGCGTCGGCCGGCTACACGAAGACGTTCGGGTGGGATGTCGACACGATCGACTGGCGGCCGGTCGCGGAGGGCGGGCCGACCGCGGCTCAGATCGCCGACAAGGTCGCCGTCAACGCCGTGAACGGCAGCGACGTCCTCATGCACCTCGGCGGCTTCAACACGTACGACGCGCTGCCCTCGATGGTCCAGCGGCTGCGCGCCCGCGGCCTCACCCCGACGACGATCTCGCAGATCCTCCGCTGACCGGCGGAGCCACCACCTTGGCGCCCGCCACGGATGGCCGGCCACGGCGGAATGCCGGGCCGGTCATCCGATTCTTGCCGGCCGGTTGGACTTCGAGCAGGCGGAGCCAGCCGTCCGCAGTCACCAGCGCGAGCCCGTCACCGTCGGCGACGAGCGACCCCGGGGTCCCGTCGCCTTCGGCCGGCTCGGCCTGCCAGACGGCGATTCGCCCGACGGGTGTCTCGAGCCAGCTGCCCGGCCACGGCTGGTAGGCTCGCACCTGGCGCTCGAGCTCGCCCGCCGGCAGGGACGGGTCGAGGCGACCATCGTCGCGGCGCAGGGGGCGAGTCGTCGTCACTCCTTCCTTTGCCTGATCCCGCGCCGGGAGCTTGCCGCGGAGCCACGGCCCAATCGATCGCGCGAGCAGGTCGGCCGCGACGGTCGCGAGCCGCAGCTCGAGTTCGGGGGTCGTTTCGTCACCGGTGAGCGGAACGCGATCGACCGCGATGACCGGACCGCTGTCGAGCCCCGCGTCCATGCGCATCAGCGTCACGCCGGTCTCGCGGTCGGCGGCGAGGATCGTGGCGGGGATCGGGCTCGCCCCGCGATGCCTCGGCAGGAGCGAGGGGTGGAGGTTCAGCGCCCCCAACGGCACGTCGAGGAGCGGCGCCGGGACGAGCTGGCCGTAGTCGGCGAGAACCACGAGATCCGGGGCGAGGGCAAGCACGGAGCGGAGCGCCTCCGGGGTTCGCAACTTCTCCGGGGTGAGGACGGGTCGGAGTCGAAGCGGCTCCGCGGCCTCCTGGACCGGCGAGCGTGTCATCCGGCGGCCACGTCCGGCCGGCCGTGGAGGCGCCGTGACGACGCCAACCATCCGGACCTCTGGGTCGGCGGCGAGCCGTCGCAATGGCTCCACCGCGAATGGACCCGTGCCGATGAACACCACGCGGGCCCGACGCGCAGGCGTGGGCGCGTCGCCGCCCCTCACGCGAGCGTCGACGTCGCCTCCCTGACCTCCGCGTCGTCGTCACCCTGGCCGACGACGATGAGCTCGTCCATCGAGTCGAGGTAGTCGATGTACAGCTTGCCGTCGAGGTGGTCGAGCTCATGCTGGATCGCCCGCCCCAGGAGGCCCGAACCCGCGAGCTTGATCTTCCGCCCGAGCCGGTTCTGGGCGACGACCCAGACCCGCTCCTTGCGCGTGACATAGGCGACGTAGCCCGGGATCGACAGGCAACCCTCGAGGTCGCGGTCGTCACCGCTCGCGCGGACGATGTGCGGATTGACGAGCTCGTGGAGCTGGCCCGAGACCTCGATCACACAGACCTGCAGCGGCTCGCCAAGCTGCGGCGCGGCCAGGCCGACGCCGGGAGCGTCACGCATCGTGTGGGCGAGGTCATCGAGCAGCTCGTGGAGCGGCTTGCCGAAGCTCGATACCGGCTCGCCCTTGAGCCGGAGACGAGGATCGCCGAGGAGGACGATGGGTCGGACACTCATCGGCGGATTATAGCGAGCGCCCCCGGCCGGACTCCCCGACCAGGGGGCCTGTTGGCTACCCGCGCGGCGTGTCCTCAAACGTGTCCGGAGGGGCGATCGCGGTCCCGGACTTCGCCGTGCCCGAGGTCGTGCCTGAGCTGGGGCCGTTGCCCGAGGCATCGCGCCGGAGGTCGGCCGCGACCTCGCGCCCGCGCTCGGCGACCTTTCCGCCGGCCGCGGCGGTCACTTCGGCTGCCTTGTGGGCGATCGGCCCGGCCTTCTCGCCGGCGAGTGCCGCGAGCTCGGCAGCCTTGGCGCCGATCTCGCGGGCGACGGGAGCCGCGTGCGTCGCGACCTGGTCGATCATCGCCTGGAGCTGGGTCAGCCATTCCTTCGCGCGGTCACGGCCGCCATCGGGTCCGCTGTCCTCGGTGCCAAAGGAACTCGTCTTGTCGTAGTCGCTGCCCAGGGCGCCCTTCTTGTCGTAGTCGGTGCCGCCCTGCTTGTCGAATTCGTTCACGTGCGTCCTCCTTCTCGGATGGCCGCCCATTGTCCACCGTTTCGGCCTCGTTAGCGAACGGCATAGCGGGCCGGCCATTGCAGTCGGCTGGCAATCCGCACGTTCGGCTCGTCAGAGGAGCGATTCGGGATCGACGTCGACGGACCAGGGCGGCTCGAGACCGCCGTCGAGGAGGGCCGCCGGATCGGGCCCGCGAAGCACGACGTTCCAACGCCATCGTTCCGCGCGACGGGCGATATACGCAGGTGCGGGCCCGGCCACGGCCACGTCCACGCCCCGTTCCTTCGCACGCAACCGCAGGCCGTCCGCCATCTCCGTTGCCGCCGCCTGGGCCGCGTCCGGATCCGTCATGCCGACCGTGAGCTTCACGAGTCGCCCGAATGGCGGCGAGCCGAATCGGCGCCGCAGCTCGAGTTCGGCGTCGTAGAACGCGGCAGGATCGGCGCGGACGACCGCCTGGATCGCGGGATGCTCGGGCTGATACGTCTGGAGAATCGCGCGGCCCGGTCGCGACCCGCGCCCGGCGCGGCCGACGGCCTGCGCGAGGAGCTGGTACGTCCGCTCCGCGGCGCGCTCGTCGGGGAGGTTCAACGCGACGTCCGCGGACACCACGCCGACGAGGGTCACCGCCGGGATGTCGAGGCCCTTCGTCACGAGGCCCGTACCGACGAGGACGTCGAGACGCCCTTCGCTGAACGCGTCGACGACGCGTGCGGCGGCACCCTTGTGTTCGACGACGTCGCGGTCGAGGCGGCCGATCCGCAGGGCCGGGAACCGCTCCCGCGCCTCCCGCTCCACCCGCTCCGTGCCGCCGCCGACGTAGCGGATGCGCGGCGACCGGCATGCCGGGCAGCGGTCGGCGAGCGGCGTGGCCCGGCCGCAGTGGTGACAGCGCAGCGTCATCCCAGCCTGGTGGTAGACGAGTGGCCGCGTGCACTCCGGGCACGCCTGGACGTGGCCGCAGTCGCGGCACAGGACGATCGATGCGCTGCCGCGCCGGTTGATGACGAGGATCGCCTGGTCGCCGGCGTCCGTGTCCAGTGCGCTCACCGCGGCGGCGAGAGATCGAGACAGGAGGCCGCGATTCCCCTCGGCGAGCTCGAGGCGGAGATCCACGAGCTCGACCTGCGGTGCCTCGCCGGCGGGCCGTGACGGAAGCTCGACGCGGCGCCACTCATTCGATCTGGTCCGGGCGACGCTTTCAACCGCGGGCGTGGCACTGCCGAGAACGATCGCGGCGCGCGCAAGCTCGGCGAGGCGGACGGCAGCGTCGCGGGCCTGGATGCGTGGCGTGCGGTCGCTCTTGTAGCCCGGGTCGTGCTCCTCGTCGACGACGATCAGCCCGATGTCGGCGAGCGGCGAGAGGATCGCGAGTCGCGTGCCCACGACGATGTCGACGTCGCCGGACCGGATCCGGCGCCACTCGTCGGCCCGCTCCCCTTCCCCGAGGCCGGAGTGGACGAGCGCGACGCGGGCGGCCAGGTCTGCGCGCAGGCGGTCGACGAGCGGCAGCGCGAGTGCGATTTCCGGGACGAGCACCAGCGCCGGCCGCCCGAATGCCAGCGAGGCGGCGATCGCCTCGACGTAGATCGCGGTCTTGCCGCCGCCGGTCACGCCGTCGAGGAGGAGCGGGGTCGGGTCGTGCTCCGCGACGGCCCGCGCGGCGATTGCGACGGCGGCCGCCTGGGGCGGTGTCAGCTCGGCGTTGGGTGGCCGCGATCCGCGCAGCCCGACGGGTCGCGCCGCGAGCGGGCGGCGCGGGCGCTCGCGCACGTCCACGGCCGCGAGCCCGCGTCGGACCAGCCCCGCGACTGCCGCGGAGCCGTTGCGCGCGGAGATGTCCGGTGAGGCGAGACCGGCCGCGGTCGCACCGGCGAGCTCAGCCAGCGCCGCGACCTGGCGCGGGCCGAGCGGGCGGCCGGGCGGACGCTCCCCCGCCGCGAGCTCGGCCGCGACCGTGCGGCCGTCCGGCGTCGCGGCCACCCAGCGCTCGAATCGGGGTCCTGCGCCGGCCGCGGAGAGTGTCCAGTCGAGGGCGACCCGGCCCGCGGCCTCGAGAGCGCGGAGGCGCCGGACGAGGCCCGCGCGCCCCTCCGGACCCGCCAGCGCACGCACGTTGCGGGGCCCGGCCGCGAGCTGGTCGAGGAGGTCGCGGTCGATCGGGTCGGGCGGCGCGTCCGACGGAGCGTCAGGCCGCCGCTCGGCGACGAGCTCGAGGCGCTCGAGCATCCCGGGCGGGAGCATCGCCCGGACGACGAGGGCCGCGGGCGCGAGGTAGTGCCCGGCGATCCACCGGGCGAACGCGAGCGAGAGCGGCGGCAGGAGCGGCCCGTCGGCGCGGACCCGATCGGCGATGGGCTTCGGGTCGACCGTTGTGACGGCGCCACCTTCGGCCTCACCGAGCACCACCCCGAGCGTCTGGCGCCGTCCGAACTCGACGAGCACGGCCTCGCCGGCCGCGAGGTCCGCGAGTCGATCCGGCACCGAGTAGGTCCAGGTCCGCCCGCCCGCCCCGCCGACCACGTCCACGGCGACCTCGACGAGTCGGCGGGTCGTCGGGCGGATGGCTTCGGGGGGTCTAGAGACGGACAATTCGCTCCGGATGCCGCCGGTGCTCCTCGGCGATGATCTCGTCGATCCTCTCG
>Ga0136633_1001732_pt1 | contig 15741 bp, 16 predicted proteins | sample AntDrymeUQ832206_2_FD_105494 | JGI IMG/M metagenome (GOLD analysis project Ga0136633, IMG submission 105494) | Polar desert sand microbial communities from Dry Valleys, Antarctica - metaG UQ83 (22.06) | ecosystem: Environmental > Terrestrial > Soil > Desert | place: Antarctica: Dry Valley...
CACGCGTTGCCCGACGACGTGCAGGCCCTCGCCGCGCTCGTCCTCAGCCATCGGATCGTGCCCGCGCCCGAGGCGCTGGAAGCCACGGGCGAGCGCATCGTCAAAGACGTCCTGGCCGCCACCACGGCGCTGTAGCGCGATGTGGCCCGCCGCGCTGACCGCGACGCTGGGGCTGCTTCTGCTCCTCGCGGGCGGAACGTTCGACGCCGAGCCGCTCTACGTCCCGGGCGTGGCCTTCGCCCTGCTCGGCCTCGGGGCGCTGGCCTGGGTCGCTCTCGGGAGCCTCGGCGTCAGCGTAGAGCGCGAGGTCTCGGCCCGGACGGTCGTCGAGGACCAGCCCGTCGAGGTGCTCGTCCGCGTGCGCGCCGGGCTGACGCCCCTGCTGACCGGCGACGTGGAGGACGCGCTACTGCCCGGCGGGGTCCGGCTGGCCCTCGGGGAGCGCGCCATGGCGCTGCGCATCAAGGCGAGCTTCGCCCGTCGCGGCCCGCGGACCCTCGCTCCCGTGCGGGTGGTCGTGCGCGATCCGCTCGGGCTGGCGTCACGGACGATCGCTGCCGACGAGGGGGCCGACGTGCTCGTGCTCCCGCGCGTGCTCCCCGTCACCTCGCCCACGGGCGACGGTGAGCAAGGCACCCTGTCCCCGCGCGCGGGGCGGCCGCGGATCGCCGCCGAGGTCGAGATCGACGGGGTCCGACCCTACCGCCCGGGCGCGCCCGCCTCGCGCATCCAGTGGTCGGTCTTCGCGCGTACGGGGGAGCTGTGGGAGCGCAAGCTGCTCGCCGACGCCGACGCGCGCACGCTGGTCGTGCTCGACCCGCGTACTTCCGGCGCGGCCGACGGCGAGGCGGCGCTCGACGCGGCGGTGCGCGCGGTCGCCTCGCTGACGGTCGGACTCGCCAAACAGGGGGGCTGCTCACTGCTCCTGCCCGGGGACCGGCGCCCCGTCCTGATCGAGCCGGGGCTGACCGCGTGGCCGCGCGCTCACGTGCGCCTCGCGCTCGTCGTCGACGAGGACGCGGGACCCGAACTGGCGCGGGTCGCCGGTCGTGCGGGGCCCGTGATCTACGTTGCGGCCCGGCCCGTCGGCGCCACTCCCCGTGTGCTGCTCAGCGGAGCGGGCGGCGCCCGGATCCTCGTGGTGCCCGGCGCCCCGCCGGCGGGCGCCGCCCGCCGCGGTGCCGGCCGCGCGCTGTTCGTCGTCGCCGGCTGCACGGGCTACGCCGTGGGCGAGCCCCGGAGGGCAGCCGCTTGATCGCGTCATGCTTCACCGACGTCGGCCGCAACTTCGACGGCTGGCTGTCGCGGTGACAGCCACGCTCGCGCCCGAGCGGTCCGAGCGGGCGGCGCCCACCCCTTCGCGGCGGCGAGTGCGCCCGCCCGCCGCCCCCGCCGCCCCTAAAACCGCGCTCGGCCGACCGCTGCGCTTCGCCGCCTTCGCCGCTCTGGTCGTCTACGGCTGCCTGCACTGGGTGCGCCAGGTGGCGCCGACCCAGACCGGCGTCGCGCTGAAGCTCGCCGGCGTCACGCTCGTGCTCGCCGTCGCCCTCGGCCTGGCCGGCCGCCTCGCGGAGTCCCGCAGGCGCCGAGTCCTCGTAGGTGGGCTGTGCGCCGTCGGCGTGATCGCCGCGCTGAGCGCCGCGGGGATTCCGCTGCGCTTCGTGGGCTGGCGCAACTGGGGCGAGCTGACGACCGGTGTGGGCGAGGGGCTCTCCGCCCTGCCCAACCTCAGCGTGCCCTACCGCGGGCTGGACGAGTGGGTGCGCTGGACCGTGCTCTCCGGCGCGGCGCTGCTCGGGGTGCTCGCCGCGGCCCTCGCGTTCTCCCCGGGGCGCCCGCGGCGGCCGTGGGCGGCGGCGCTCGTGCTCACGCTGCTCTACGCGGTGCCGATCGTAGAGCGCAACCCGGAGTCGCCGTACCTCTCCGGTGCGGGCTTCGCCGTGCTGCTCGCGCTCTTCCTCGGTGCCGACCGGCTCGCAGCGGTGGGCGGGACCGCCCACCGCGCGATCGCCGTCGGGGGCGGCGTGGCGGCGCTCGGGCTGGCCGCGCTGATCGCCCCGGGCCTGGACGGCGGCTCCCCGTGGCTGGATTACCGCGGGCTGGCCGGCGAGCTCGGCGAGCGAAATCAGGCCGCGTTTGACTGGAACCACAGCTACTCGCCGCTGGACTGGCCGCGCGACGGCCGCGAGCTCATCCGCGTCAAGGCCAAGGAGCCCGCCTACTGGAAGGCAACCGTGCTGCAGCGCTTCGACGGCGAGCGCTGGGTACGCGACGCCGCCGCCGACCCGCAGCGCGTCGACACCCCGCGGCCCGCCGGCGAGCCCGGCTGGTACGACGAGATCGAGGTGACCGTCCGCGGCCTGCGCTCGGAGGAGTACGTCACCGCCGGCTTTGCCTCGGCGATCTCCGAGGTCCCGCGCGCGGCGCAGGCCGCGGGCTCCGGGACGTTTCGCACCGCGGGGCGACCGCTGCGCCCGGGCGACACCTACGCCGCCTCGGTCTACACCCCGCGCCCGACCCCGGAGCAGATGAAAAAGGCCGGCACGGACTACCCCGAGTACGTCCTGCGCGAGCTGACGATGGAGCTGCCCGAGTGGGTCGGCGGCCCCGAGGTCGAAGGGGTCCAGCCGGTCCCCGTCCTGCTGGCCGGCGGGCTCCCGACGCGCGAGAGGCCGCGCTCGACGACGATCCTCTTCCCGTTCTTCGGCACGGGCTCCCCGCCGACGGTCTACATCCCCGGGCGCGACGCGTTCGTCGGCGGGCAGGAGCTGCTCGCGCGCTCGGGCTACGCACGGACCTGGGCCGCGGCCCAGCAGCTGCGGGCCGCCGCGAGCTCGCCGTTCGACCTGGTCGGCCGGGTGCGCCGGCGCGTCCAGCAGGGCACCCGCTACAGCGAGCGTCCCGCTCAGCGCCGGGTCCCGCTGGAGGCGTTCCTGTTCGACACCAAGGAGGGCTACTGCCAGCAGTTCTCCGGAGCGATGGCGCTCATGCTGCGGATGGCCGGCGTGCCGGCGCGCGTGGCGGCGGGCTTCAGCCCCGGGAGCTTTGACTCAGACCGGGGGCAGTACATCGTCCGCGACCTCGACGCCCACTCGTGGGTGGAGGCGTTCTTCCCGGGAATCGGCTGGGTCACCTTCGACCCGACGCCGACGGTCGCCCCGCCCGCCGCCCAGGACGCGGGTGACGGCGGCGACACGGTGGCCGAGCCCGGTGGCGACCCCGCCTTCCCCCGGGCCGATGTCCCCGAGCCGGCCGCCCCGAGCCAGGGTGCGCAGGGCGCCCCCGACCCGGGCGCCGAAGGCCGAGGATCACCGGGGCTTCCCGCCGCGGGCGGCGTTCTCGTGCTCGCGCTGGCGCTCGGCGGGACCTGGCTGTGGCGGCGGCGGCGCCCGGCGGTCTCCCCGCTGGAGGAGCTGCGGCGGGCGCTGACCCGCAGCGGCCGGTCCGCTCCGCCCGGGCTGACGCTCCAGGCCCTCGAGGGCTCGCTCGCCGGCGCTCCCGCCGCCCAGAACTACGTGCGCAAGCTGCGCCTGGTTCGCTACGCGGGACACGACGAGCCGCCGACGCGGCAGGAGCGCGCCGCGCTGCGCGGCGAGCTCGCCGCCGGCCTCGGCCTGCGCGGAGGGCTGCGCGCGTGGTGGGCGCTGCCGCCGCACCTGAAACGCCGCTGACCCACGCGGAGCCCGCACGGCGGTCGCGTCGGCTCGCGCGTCTACAATTTGAGTCGACGCAATGGACTCCGCGTACGACCTCTTCCAGAACGGCCGGCGGCTGCTCGAGCGCCGCGACTTTCACGCCGCGACCGTGCCGCTGACCCGGGCTCGTCGCCTGGAGCCCGACAAATCCTCCGTGCGCGAGGCGCTCGGGCGGGCCTACTTCGGCGCCCGGCGCTACCGGGAAGCGGCCGGGGAGTTCCAGGCGGTCATCGCCCAGCACCCGACCGACGACTACGCGCTGTTCTGCCTCGGGCGCAGCCTGCAGCAGCTCGGCCGCTACGCGGAGGCGCGAGCCCCGCTCGCGCTGGCCGCGACCCTGCGACCGGAGCGTGCTGACTACCGGCTGTACCGCGAGCGTGCCCGGCGCCAGGCCGAGGCCGCCTGAGGAAGCGTCCTGAGCGGCGTCCCGAGCGTGGCGGCTTGGGGGGTGGTAGGCTCGCTTGACAGCTTTCGCCGTCGTGGCACCAGAGTCGCGGCGGGCAGTACTTGGAGGCGGGCGTAGGCCCGCCTTCGGCATTCCCGGAGGAAGGAGAGACTCAGGTGAGCAACCCCATACAAGGCGAGGTGGAAGCCACTCTGGCGACGGCGACGCCGGACGTGGAGGTGCTCCTCGCGGAGGTCGTCGGCGGTGGCACCCTGCGGCTCTACGTCGATCACCCCGACGGGGTCACCCTCGAGGTCTGCGAGCGGGTCACCCAAGCGCTTGAAGCCGTGCGCGAGCGCTACGCGCTCGAGGTCAGCTCCCCCGGTGCGCAGCGCCCGCTCACCAAGCCGACGCACTTCCGGCGGTTTCTGGGGCGTCGCGCGCGGGTCCGCACCCGCGACGCGCTCGCCGGGCACAAGTCGTTCACGGGCGAGCTGGTCGGCGCCACCGACGCCGAGGTCACGATCGCGGCGGAGACCGGCGTGATCGCCATCTCCTATTCAGACATCCATCGTTCCAACCTGGTCGAGGAGTAGTCGGATGTCACGCGAGATCCTAGAAGCGATGAGCGCCCTGGCGCGCGAGAAGGGAATCGCCCCCGAGAAGCTGCAGGCGGCGCTCGAGGACGCCCTGCTGTCGGCCTACAAGAAGCAGCTCGACTCGGCGAAGTACGCCCGGGTCGAGCTCGACCCCGAGACGGGGGACTACCGGGTCATCGAGCTGCTGGTCCCCGATCGCCTCGAGGCGCACCTGATCGTCGAGACGATAGACGAGAACACCTACCTCGACGAGGAGACCGGCGAGTTCGTCGAGCCCGAGAACGCCGAGATCGACTCCGAGAAGTTCGCGGAGTACGCAGACCAGATCGACGAGCAGGACGTCACCCCCGACGACTTCGGCCGGATCGCCGCCCAGACGGCCAAGCAGGTCATCCTGCAGCGCATCCGCGAGGCCGAGCGCGACATGATGTTCGAGGAGTACCGCGACCGCGTCGGGGAGCTCGTCACCGGCATCGTGCAGCAGAAGGACGCGCGCTACACGCTCATCCAGCTGCGCGAGCGCGTCGAGGCCCTGCTGCCCAAGAGCGAGCAGGTCGACGGCGAGCGCTACGAGCACAACCAGCGCGTCAAGGCCGTCATCAAGGAGGTCTCGGCCTCGACCAAGGGGCCTTCGATCATCGTCTCGCGACGCGACTCCGAGCTGATCAAGGCGCTCTTCGAGCTCGAGGTGCCCGAGATCGCCGACGGCCTCGTGGAGATCCAGAACGTCGCGCGCGAGCCGGGCTACCGCTCGAAGATCGCCGTGGTCTCGCACGCCGACGGCGTCGACCCCGTCGGTGCGTGCGTGGGCCCGCGCGGCTCCCGCGTGCGGATGGTCGTCTCGGAGCTGCGCGGCGAGAAGATCGACATCATTCCCTACAACGACGAGCCCGCCCGCTTCGTCGCCAAGGCGCTCTCGCCCGCCCGGGTGCGCGAGGTGCTCGTCGACGACGACGCCCGCCAGGCCACGGTCATCGTGCCCGACGACCAGCTCTCGCTGGCCATCGGTCGCGAGGGCCAGAACGCGCGGCTGGCCGCGCGCCTGACGGGCTGGCGGATCGACATCAAGTCCGAGACCGACTTCGCGCAGGACACGCGCGACGGGCCCGACGAGGACGGGGAGCAGCGTGCGCAGGACGACGGCCGCTGCCACGCGATCCTCGGGACGGGCCGGCGCTGCCCGAACGCCTCGCTGCCCCAGACGTACTTCTGCGGCCTCGACGCCCACCAGGCGCTCGCCCGCTTCGACACCACCGACGCGTCGGTGATCGCCGATCTGACCGGTCCCGAGCTTGCCGAGCTCGCCGATCCGAACACGGGTGAGGATCGCGTGCACGAGCTCGTCACGCGTGCGATCGCGTCGCTGGCCGCCGCGCAGGCGGCCAGGAACCTGCTCGCCGAGGAGCAGGGTCTCGAGCCCGAGCCCGAAGCCGGTGAGCCCGACGCGCTGGCCGCCGATCTCGCCGAACCGGCCGAGGAGGGGCTCGCCGACGCGGCCGGACCCTCCCGAGAGCCGGAGTCCTAGCGCCGGGCCACGTCCCCACACGGCGCTGCGTCGCCTGCGGTGCGGTGAGGCCGCAAGCAGAGCTCCAGCGCTTCGTCCTGGTTGCCGGTCCGTCCGGTCCCGGCGGCCCGCCCGCCGTGGTCCACGACTCGTCCCGGACGGCTCCGGGCCGCGGGGCATGGACGTGCAACCCGGGCTGCACACAGCACGCCCTGAGTTCCAAAGCGTTCCCGCGGGCCTTCAGGCGCACGGTCCACATACCCCCAGACCTTCTAGAATCGATAAACAGTGGCTGAGAAGAAGGCAAGTCAGATTGCGAAGGAGCACGGGATGTCCGCCATGGACCTCCTCGTGCAGCTTCGCGACGCCGGAATCACCGTGAACGCCGCATCGGCGCTCGTCGACGAGGATCGCGTGGTGGAGGCGCTCGGGCTGATGAACCGCGCGGCGCCGGCCGCGGCCTACGACTTCGGGCCGACCAAGCACACCGTGGCCGCGCCCGAGGCCCCGCCCGCCAACGGCGGCGGAAGCTCGGCTCCTGCCAGCAACGGCCTCCCCGCGACCGACGCGCCGCCCGAGGACCAGCCCGGGCCCCCGGCCGCCACTCCGCCCTCCGCCTCCCCCGACACCGCCAAACGGCGCAAGTCCGTGGGTCCCAAGGTCATCGGGAGCGACGAGTACGTGCCGCGCCCCGCGGCACCCGTGCCCCTGACACCGATGCCTGCTGCGGCCGCGCCCGCCGGCCCGGCTGAAGTCGCGGTGCCTCCCGCCGCCTCAAAGCAGCCCGCGGCCGTCGCCGCCGCGCCCGCCACCGAGGACGCGACGATCGCGCCTCCCCCCGCCGAAGCGTCGCCGGCGGCCGAGACTCCCGCGGTCGAGGCCGCCGCCCCTTCCGAGACCGAGACCGCGGCCGTCGCCGCTCCCAAGGCCAAGAAGGGCAAGGTCGCCGCCGACGACGACGACGCATCGCTCAGCCCCTCAAAGGAGAAGCCGCCCCCCGGCGCGGGCCCGCGGATCCTCGCGGTTCCCGAGCCGCCCAAGCGCCCCAAACGCGACGAGTCCGCGAACCTCCCGCGGGCCGGGGCCGCGGGGGCCGCGGGCGCCGCGGGCCGGCGCCGCGTCGTCATCGACTCCCAGGCCGCGCGCCGCGGCCCCGGTGGTCCGGGCGGCCCCGGCGGGCCGGGGGGCGGCCCCAACCAGCCCCCGCGCCGTCAGCGCCGCGGTCGCCGTCGTCGCGGCACCTACAACGACACGATCGCCCCGCTCGACGTCGAGGCGCAGTCGGCGATCGACCACGTCCGCGTTGCCTCGGGCTCCAACGTCAAGGAAGTCGCGGAGTCGCTCGGAGTTCCCGTCCCGGACGTCATCAAGAAGCTGATGACGCTCGGCCAGATGGCCACGCTGACCCAGACGCTTGCCGACGACGCGATCCAGATCATCGCCGACGAGTTCGACCGCACGATCGACATCGTCTCCGTCGGCGACGAGGACGCCGAGGCCCCCGCCTACGAGGACGACCCGGCCGACCTGGTCAACCGCCCGCCCGTGGTCACGATCATGGGCCACGTCGACCACGGCAAGACGTCGCTGCTGGACGCCATCCGCAAGGCCGACGTGGTCGGCGGCGAGGCCGGCGGGATCACCCAGCACATCGGCGCCTACCAGGTGCACCACGGCACGGGCGAGGGCCGGGCCGGCGGCGTCGTCACCTTCCTCGACACGCCGGGCCACGAGGCCTTCACCGCGATGCGCGCCCGCGGCGCGAAGGTGACCGACATCGCGATCATCGTCGTGGCCGCCGACGACGGCGTGAAGCCCCAGACGCGCGAAGCCGTCGATCACGCCCTGGCCGCCGGCGTTCCCGTTCTCGTCGCCGTCAACAAGGTCGACAAGGAGGGCGCCGACCCGACCCGCGTCCGCACGGAGATGACCACCCTGGGGCTACAGCCGGCCGAGTGGGGCGGCGACATCGAGTTCGTCGACGTCTCGGCCAAGGCCCGCACCGGCCTGGAAGAGCTTCTCGAGACGATCCAGGTCGTCGCCGAGCTCGAGGACCTGAAGGCCAACCCCGATACGGAGGCCTCGGGCATCGTCATCGAGTCCAAGCTCGATCCCGGCCGCGGTCCCGTGGTCACGATGCTGGTGCAGCGCGGCACGCTGAAGATCGGCGACGCCGTCGTGGCCGGCCCGCAGTGGGGCAAGGTCCGGGCGCTCACGGACTATCACGGCACCCGCACGAAGCGGGCCGTTCCCGGCGACCCGATCGAGATCCTGGGCTTCGACGGCGTTCCCGACGCCGGCGAGCACGTCCGGGTGGTCGGCAACGACCGGGAAGCCAGGCGGCAGGCCAACGAGCGCGAGGTCCGCCTCAAGAGCGAGGCGCTTGCCCGCCGCTCGGGCCGCAAGGTATCGCTCGAGGACGTCTTCAAGCGCCAGCAGGGGGTCGCGACCAAGGAGCTTGCCGTCATCGTCAAGGCCGACGTCGCCGGCTCGGTGGAAGCCATCGAGGACGAGATCGCCAAGCTGCCCCAGACCGAGGTCTTCGTCGACGTCATCTCCTCCGGAGTCGGCGGCATCACGGAGTCCGACGTCATGCTCGCCTCGGCGTCGGAGGCGATCATCCTCGGCTTCAACGTCCGGCCGGTGGGCGACGCCCGGGCCGCGGCCGAGCGCGAGGGCATCGAGATCCGCCACTACGCGGTCATCTACAAGGCGCTGGACGATCTCCGCGACGCGATGGAGGGGATGCTCGATCCCGAGGAAGTCGAGGACACCGTCGGGCAGATCGAGGTGCGGGCGATCTTCCGTGCCTCCAAGATCGGCCTGATCGCCGGCTCCTACGTCCTGGAGGGCAAGGTCACGCGCGGAGGCAGGGTCCGCGTCGTGCGCGACGGCACCGTCGTCGCCGAGACGACCGTGTCGGGTCTCAAGCGCTTCAACGACGACGCGCGCGAGGTCCTCGCCGGCTTCGAGTGCGGCATCACGCTCTCCAACTTCCAGGACATCAAGGAGGGCGACATCTTCGAGGCCTACGAGACGCGCAAGGTCGACCGCGAGCTCGCGTGAGCTCGCAGAGCTCCCGCGGGGAGGTAGGGTGAGCGCCGACCGGATGCGCCGCGTCGACGAGGCGCTGCGCGAGGTCCTCAGCGACGCGGTTACGCGCGAGCTCAAGGATCCCCGTGTCGGCTTCGTAACCGTGACCGACGTGAAGACCAGCCCCGACCTGCGCCACGCCCGCGTCTACGTGAGTGTCCTGGGCGACGCCGTGGTACGCGAAGCCAGCCTCGCCGGCCTGCGCTCCGCCCACGGTTTCCTGCAGGCGCGCATCGCTGCCTCGGTGCGCCTCAAGCACACGCCGCAGCTCGACTTTCACTACGACGACACCACGGAGAAGGCCTTCGCCCTCGAACGGCTTCTCCGTGAGCAGGAGGCCGGCCGGTGAGCACCGTCGACGCGACGACGTCCAGGGCTGCCGTGCTCGACGAGCTGCGGGGAGCCGAACGTTTCGTCCTGGTCACCCACGAGAACCCCGACGGCGACGCGCTCGGGTCGCTCGTCGCGATGCACGGGGTGCTTGGCGCGCTCGGCAAGAGCTCCGTGATGCTGATCGGCGCCGACGAGTTCCCGCTGCCCCACGAGTACCGCTTCTTCGATTTTGAGGGGCTCGTCTCGGAGGCTCCCGCCGACGTCGACGAGCGCACGGTCGTCTTCCTCGACTGCGGGAACATCGACCGCAGCCCGGTAGACCACGTCAAGAGCCCCGCGGCGCACATCCTCAACATCGACCACCACCACGACAACACGCGCTTCGGGACGGTCAATCATGTCGTCGAGGAGGCCTCCTGCACGGCCGAGATCGTGTGGGACATCATGCGCGCGCTCGAGGTCGAGCCGTCGCCGGCCGTCGCCGACGCGCTCTACGTCGGCCTGGTGACCGACACGGGCAAGTTCATGTACGAGAACACCGGGACGCGCGCGCACCTCATGGCCGCCGAGCTGATCGGCGCCGGAGTCGACGTCAACGCGATCTACCGCCGTCTGTACGAAGAGTTGCCGTACTCCAAGCTCGAGCTGCTCTCGCGCGGTCTGGCCAACGTGCGGCGCTTCGACGGGGGCCGGCTGACGCTGACCCAGCTCGACCGGGCGGACTTCGAGGCGGCCGGAGCGGAGGAGAGCTACTCCGAGGGAGTCATCGACCACCTGCGGTCGGTCGAGGGCACGAAGGTCGCCGCCCTGGCCCGCGAGCTGCTCGACGCGAGCAAGGCGGGGCTGCGGAAGGTCTCGCTGCGCGCCACCGACGGGACGGTCGACGTCTCGGTCATCGCGCGCGCCGCCGGCGGCGGCGGCCATCGCCAGGCCGCGGGCTTCACGACCCGCCTGGCCGGCGACGAGCTCGTCGCGTTCGTCCGCGGAGCCATCAGCGAGCAGCTCGGGCCCTCCGCGGCCTGAGCTTCCTGAGCTCAGTTCAGCCGCGCGCGCAGCGCGCGGGCCTCGAGCGTCAGCCGCTCCATGTCGGCGGGCTCGACGGGGAGCAGGAGGCGCATGTCGGCCGCGCGGATCGCGTGGGCCAGCGCGCCGCGCTTGGTGAACGCGGCGACGAGGTTGTTGAGCATCCGCAGCGCCGTCTCGTGCGGGCCCCAGGGACGCAGCAGGGACTCCGGCAGGTCGGGCACCCTGATGCGTACGCCCGCGTGGAAGGGGTCGAGCAGCTCGGGGCGACCGCCCGCGACCGGGAAGTGGCCCGCGACGAAGTGGCCTGGAAGCCCGACGCCCCGCAGCGGGATGCCGGCCCGCCGCGCGACGGCGACGTAGACCACCGCGAGGGTGATGGGCAGCCCGCGCCGGCGCTCGATGACGATCGGGAGCATCGAGTTGTCAGGGTGGTCGTAGTCGCGGACGTCGCCGGAGAAGCCGTGCCGCTGGCCCATGACCGCGCCGAGGGCGCTAACGGGGTCGGGATCGAGCTGGGCCAGTTCCTGCTCGACCTCGACGGCGAGGGCGTCGAGGTGGGCGCGGGCGGCGTCGGGGTCGACGGGGCCGAACTCGGCCGCGAGCCCCAGGGCGAGCTCCTCGACGGGTGGATCGGGCTCGCAGGCCAGCTCGGCGAACGCGTCGGGGCTCATGGGGTCATCATGCCCGCCGATGGACGGACTGATCCTGGTCGACAAGCCCGCCGGGGTGACTTCGCACGACATCGTGGCCCGGGTGCGCCGCGAGGTCGTCGGGCGCGAGCGCTCACGCAAGGGGGTCGGCAGGGTGCGGGTGGGCCACGCGGGGACGCTCGACCCCTTCGCGACCGGGCTGCTCGTCGTGCTGCTGGGGCGAGCCACCCGCGTGCAGGGGCAGGTCATGGCGCTGCCCAAGCGCTACGAGGCCACGGCGCGCTTCGGCTTCACCTCGACCACCGGCGACCCCGAGGGCGTGATCACCGCGACAGGGCGGCTCCCGCCGGAGCCGCTCGCCCTGCCGACGGGAACGGTCCGCCAGCGGCCGCCGGCCTACTCGGCCGTGCACGTCGAAGGCAAGCGCGCTTACGCGCTGGCCCGCGAGGGCATCCCCGTCGAGCTGCCCGAGCGGGAGGTGCGCGTCGACCGCTTCGAGCGCCAGGGGGTCGACCGCTTCCTCATCGAATGCTCATCGGGCACCTACGTCCGCGCGCTCATCGCCGACCTCGGCGACGCGTACTGCACCGCGCTGCGCCGCACCGCGATCGGCCCGTTCGACGTGACCGAAGCGACGCGCGAGCCCTCCGCCGAGGATCTGGTCGGCCTGGGCACCGCCCTCGAGCGCTTCCTGCCCGTGATCGTGCTGGCGGGCGAGCCTGCACGCCGTGCCGCCCACGGCCTGGCGGTCGAGGGCCCGGGGCCCGCGGGCGCGACGGTGCTGCTGCGCGACGCGGACGGCCCGATCGCCCTGGCCGAGCCCCGTCCCGGCGGCACGCTGAAGCCCGTCGTAGGCTTCAGGACGTGATCGTCACCCGGCTGCCCGACGTGGAGGCTCGGCCCCGCCGCGTCGCCGTCGGGACGTTCGACGGCGTGCACCTGGGCCATCGGGAGGTCATCCGCGGGGCCGACACCGTGGTCACCTTCGATCCTCACCCGCGCACGGTCATCGACCCGGCCGGGGCGCCTCGCCTGCTGACCCCCTTCGCGCGCAAGGCCGAGCTCATCGCCGCGCTCGGAGTGCAGGAGCTCGTGGTGATCAGCTTCGACGCCACCCTGGCCGGCCAGAGCGCCCAGGCCTTTCACGACGAGGTCCTCGCCGGGGGTCTCGGCGCCACGCACGTCAGCGTCGGGGAGAACTTCCGCTACGGCGCTCGTGCCCGGGGCGACACGGCCCTGCTCGAGGCCGACGGCCGCTTCGCCGTGCGAGTGGTGCCGCTGCTCGAGGTAGACGGGGAGATCGTCTCCTCCAGCCACATCCGCGGGCTGATCGCCGGGGGCGCGCTGGAGTACGCGGGCGAGCTGCTCGGGGCCCCGTTGTGCATGACGGGCGAGGTCGTCCACGGCGACGCGCGCGGCCGGACCCTGGGCTACCCGACCGCCAACGTCGTGCCCGACCCGGCCTACGTCGGCCCGGCGCACGGCGTCTACGCCTGCCGGGTGCGGCTGCCCGGGGAGCCTGGGCTCGTGGCGGCGGCGACGAACGTGGGCGTGCGCCCGCAGTTCGTCACGGGCCGCGGCGAGCTGGTCGAGGCCTACCTCATCGACTGGTCGGGCGACCTCTACGGCCGGCAGATCGACATCTACTTCCTCAAGCGGCTGCGCGGAGAGAAGCGCTTCGCGAGCGTCGACGCGCTCGTGGAGCAGATGGCGCGCGACGTCGAGGACGCCGCGCGGCCTTGCTAATCTCCCCGGTCGCCAATGACCACGCTCTCACCAGAACGCACGCAGGAGATCGTCGCCCAGTTCGGCGCCAATCCCACGGACACCGGGAACACGCGCGTGCAGATCGCCCTTCTCACCCAGCGCATCAACGACCTGACGCAGCATCTCCGCGCGCACAAGAAGGACCACCACTCGCGCCGCGGGCTGCTGATGCTCGTCGGTCAGCGCCGCCGTCTGCTCAACTACCTCGAGAAGTCCGACCTGGAGGGGTACCGCGCGCTGATCAAGCAGCTCGGGCTGCGTAAGTGAGCGGCGGCATCATCGCCCCCGGGACCCAGGTCCCGGACTTCACCCTCGCCACCGCCAGCGGCGAGTACTTCACTCAAGCAGACCTCGAAGGCGCAACGACCGTGCTGGTCTTCTACCCCTTCGCCTTCAGCTCGGTGTGCACGGACCAGTTCCAGGTCTACGAGGAGGCGCTGCCGGAGCTCACCGCACTGGGCGTCACGGTCTACGGCGTCTCGACGGACGCCACGTTCTCCCAGCGGGCCTTCAAGGAGAAGCTCGGCATCTCGATCGAGCAGCTCTCGGACTTCGAGCCCAAGGGAGCGACCGCGCGGAAGTTCGGTGCCTACTTCGAGCCCGCCGGGATGACCAATCGCGCGCTGGTGATCGTGGGGCCCGACGGCGTCGTGATCTGGTCGCATCTCGCAGCCAACCCCGGTGAGCTGCCCGGCGTGAACCTCATCTTCGACGGCCTGGCCAGCTCCGCCGCGACGTAGCCGCGCCGTCGCCGGGCGGCTACCTTCGGAGCAATGCCCTCGGAGACCTCACCGCAAGAGCAGCCCTCCAGCCGACCGAGCGCGCTGACGCTCGTCGTCGCGAGCGCGTCGTCGGTCGTTGCGGCCGTCGTGGTCTCGCGGATCTGGGGCCCCGGCACGATCATCGGCGCCGCCGCGACCCCGGTGATCATCACGCTCGTCGGTGAGCTCTTAAAGAAGCCCGCCGAGAAGATCACCGTGATCAGGGTCACTCAGAGTGGCACCGCGGTCCGCGAGCGGACCGCGCCCGCGCCGCCGGCCGGGGGCGAGCTCTCCGAGCGCAGCGTCCACCGGTCCCGGCGCAGGCCGATCGCCGTCGCGCTGGCGACCGGCCTGCTCGCGTTCGTCGTCGGCGCCGTGGTCCTCACGAGCTCAGAGCTCGTGTTCGGCGACTCCTCGGTCGCCACCGGCGCCAAGCGCACGACCGTCTTCGGGGGCGACACGCAGGAGCGGCCTCCGGCCGACAGGCAGGCGCCCGGCACCGGACCCACCGCTCCCACCGAGACCACCACCCAGACCACCACGGTTCCCGCGCCCGACGCGCCGGTGGCCCCGGAGACCGGGGCGACCACCCCCCCGGCCAAGCCCCCTTCAAGCACGGTTCCTCCGCCGACCGCTGACCCGGCCCTCCCTGAGTCGGGAACGACCGTTCCCTGAGCTCAGCCCGCGGCCTTCCGCGCGCGCCGCTCGATGTCCGCGCCCAGCAGCGGTTCGATCACCCGCGCGCGATAGTCGAAGATCCGCTCCACGTCACGGCGAACGAACGCGGTATGGGCGAGCTCGCCGAGTGGTCCGTATCCGATCGCGTAGCGGACCGTGTCGGTCATCAGCGTGTGCCCTTGGCCGTCGGCTGCGAAGCCGTGCGTGTGGTGCCACAGTGCGTAGGGCCCCTTGATCTGCATGTCGACGAAAGCGCGCGGCGGGTCCCACCGCTGAATCGAGGTCAACCACGAGACGGGCGCGCGGTGGACGCGCAGGCGGTAGGCGATGAGGGTGCCGACGCGCATCTCGATCGGGCCCGGCGTGATCACCGTGAAGCGCAGGAGCGGTGGGGTGATCGCTTCGAGGTTGCTGGCGTCGGCGAAGAACGCGAACACCTCCCCGGGAGTTCCGGCGAGGCGCTGCTCGCGGTGCAGGACGTGCGTGCGCAGGGTCACCGAACGGGTACGGTCGAAGCGTGTCGGCGGATTCCCTGCGGTCCAGCCCGGTGCCGGCCCTTCGCGGCGAGGACCACGTCCGCGGCTCGGGCCCGCTCGTGATCCTCTACGCCGACTTCAGCTGCCCGCGGTGCGCGGTCGCGTGGGAGCGCCTCGGGGCCGCCGGAGTGCGCGTGGCCTTCCGTCATCTCGCGCTCAAGAGCAAGCACCCGCGGGCCGTGGCGCTCGCCTGCGCCGCCGAGGCCGCAGCGCGCCAGGAGCGCTTCTGGGCCTTCGCCGACGCCCTCTACGCCGATCACGGGCGGACGGAGGACCCGCATCTGTGGGCTCTCTGCGAACGGCTCGGACTTGACGTGGCGCGATGGGACGCAGAGCGCCGCGACCCCACGGTCCTCGAGCGGGTCACCCACGACGTCCGCGACGCGCTGCGCGCGGGCGCGGTGGCGACGCCGACGCTGTTCTCGCGCCGGGCGATGCTCGCCGGGCCCCCGGACGCGGCGTGGCTGGAGGCGCTGCTCTCGCGGGAGCAGCCGTAGCGCATGCTCTATCGTGACGGGCACTTCCGATACGAGAAGAACTCAAACGCTGCGCGCCGTCGGAACCGATGACGGTGCGCCAGAAGGGAACCACCACATATGAGCAATGACGCCGTGACCACCGTCACCGTCGAGATCGCCGGCACGGAGATCTCCTTCGAGACGGGCAAGATGGCCCGTCAGGCCGGAGGCGCCGTCGTCGTGCGCGCCGGCGACA
>Ga0136633_1001733_pt1 | contig 15729 bp, 13 predicted proteins | sample AntDrymeUQ832206_2_FD_105494 | JGI IMG/M metagenome (GOLD analysis project Ga0136633, IMG submission 105494) | Polar desert sand microbial communities from Dry Valleys, Antarctica - metaG UQ83 (22.06) | ecosystem: Environmental > Terrestrial > Soil > Desert | place: Antarctica: Dry Valley...
CCACGCCCCCGCCGCCTCCCCCGGCGAGCGGTCCGCCGCCCGGTCCGTCGGGTGGGTTCCCCACACCGCCCCCGCCCGAGTCGGCGCCCCCAGCCCCGCCGCCGCCGGGTTCCTACCCGCCGCCGCCGCCGCAGCAGTAGCCGAAGAGGACCCCGCCCCTCAGGGGTCGAGCGCCGCCTCGATCACCGCGACGATGGCAAGCCAGCGCTCGTCGGTGGCCAGGCCCTCGCCGGCCTGGAGGAGCGCGGGTAGCCACAGGACCACGATGGATTCAAGCCCGAGGGCGATGGCGGACGGGTCGAGGCCCTTGCGCACGATGCCCAGCTCTTGGCCGAGGGTGAGGTAGCCGGCGATCTCCACCCGGAGGCCCTGCAGGCTCTCGAGGGCCATCGTCTGGCCGATGGGCAGCTGCTCACTGCCGCTCAGAACCCGGGCCACGAGCGGATGCTGGTGCACGGCGGCCACGAGCTCACGAGCAAGAGAGGTGAGCAGGTCGCGGAGTGACTGTTCGCCGCCGGAGGTGAGGATGGAGGCCGCGAGCTCCACGAGGCCGGTCGCGTCGGCGTCCACCGCCGAGAGGAAGAGCGCCTCCTTCCCCGGGAAGTAGGCGTAGACGGCGGCGGGGGTCAGCCCGACGTCACGGGCCACGTCGCTGACCGAGGTGCGCTGGTAGCCGTCCGCTGCGAAGCGTTGTACGGCGGAGTCGAGCAGGGTCCGCCGGGTCTGCTCGCCTTTGCTGTGGGCCACGGAGAAGGCAGTGTAGCGAATGTCACAGAATCAATGGATTGAAGATTTCTTTCAAATGGTTACACTGGCCACATGACATCCGCCGTCTCCACCTCAGGACGCATCGAGAAGCTCAGCTCCGCGTCCTTGCGCAAGGTCATCGACCCCGACCTCGACCTCCCCGGGACCGTGGGGGACGGGCAGCTCCTCCCTGACGAGCTGCTCTTCACGGTCGACCTCGGGCTCGACCTGACGGCCGATCAGCGCCGCACCCTGGCCCGTGAGCAGCTGGCGTCGATCACCGAGGCCGGTCTGCGCTTCGAAGCCGTGCTCATGGCCGGCTTCTCCCTCGAGATCGCAACTGCGCCGGACCTCACCGACGCCCGCATCGTCTACGCGCTCCACGAGATCGGCGAAGAGACCCGCCACAGCCGTCTGTTCTCCCGCCTCCTCAAGGACCTCGCGCCCACGGCCCGCAACCCGTTGGCTCGGCCCATCCTGCGCAAGGTGCAGCGCATCGGCATGGGCCGCATCGCCAGCCGACCGGCGCTGCTCTGCGTCCTGGTCCTGGCCGGCGAGGAGATCCCCGACCTGCTCCAGAAGATCGCCTGCGAGCACCCCGACACCGACCCGTTCGTGCGGGAGGTCAACCGCTACCACCGCATGGAAGAGGCCCGGCATCTGGCCTATGCCCGTGCCGTGCTGTCCGAGCAGTGGGCCAAGGCGTCCCGCACCGAGCGCTTCGCAGTGCGCTACATCGCCCCGCTCGTCGTACGCGACATGTACAACCTCCTCGTGCACCCGGGCGTGTACGAGACCATCGGCCTCCCGGGCTGGAAGACCTGGCGTGAGGTGAAGTCGGCGCCGTCGATCGTGGCCCGTCGCTACGAGGCGATCCGCCCGATAGTGAAGATCCTCGTGGACAACGGGATCTTCAAGCCGGGTCGGGTCCCCAAGCCCTGGCGGGAGGTGGCCGGCGTCGACTCGCACGGAGCGCCGCTCGGCGCGACTACAGGCTGATCTCGAACCAGACGGTCTTGCCGCCTTCGTTGTCCTCTTGGACACCCCAGCGCGAGGCGATGGCCTGGACGAGCCCAAGGCCCCGGCCCTGTACGGCCTCGGCATCGGACATGGCGGGCTGAGGCACGCCCGTACCCTCGTCGAAGACCTCAACCCGCACGGCGCTACGACCCTTGCGGACCACGATGTCGACGGCCGCCCGGGCGTGGAGGACGGCATTCGTCACGAGCTCGGAGACGAGGAGCGTGGCGTCGTCGACACTGTCGTCGCAACCCCAGCTCCGGAGATGCTCCGCCGTGAAGGACCGAGCCGCCCGCGACGACGCCGGGTGGGCGGGGAGGCGCAGGGTGGCCACCGGCAGGGCGCGCATCCGGGCTGGACCGGTTTTGCGTTCGCCGCAAGTCGCCCGTTCGAGCACAGCGCCCAGGGTACCCCTCGAGGGACCGGACTCGAACAGCGAAGCTGGCACGACGCCCGAGCAAGGCAACACCCTGCACGCGCCATGCAGAAACTAGGGTGACCATCGTGGTCCCGACCGAGCCTCTTGCACGCGTCGACGGTCGGATCGTCCGGGCCCAACGCACCCGAGCGGCAGTGATCGAGGCACTTCTCGCCCTCATCGAGGCCGGGGATCTGCGCCCGACGGCACCCCGGGTGGCCGAGCGGGCTGGCGTGTCCCTCCGCTCGGTGTTCCAGCACTTTGACGACATGGAGGCGCTCGTGGCGGAGGCGTCCGACATCGCCCTCGCCCGCGTCCAGCCGCTCATGCGCCCGCTTCCCGTGGAGGGCACGTTGGAGAGCCGGGTGTCGGCATGGGCGGCCCAGAGGTCTCGGATCTACGAGGCGGTCAGCGCGGTGCGGAGGGCGGCCGCGCTACAAGAGCCGTTCTCACCGGTGCTCGCCCGCATGCGCGAACGCTCCCATCACTGGTCCGAAGCGGAGATAGAGACCGTGTTCGGCGCCGAGCTCGGCTTCCGCGCGCTGGCCGAGCGGAGAGAGCTGCTGGCCGCCATCGAGGCGGCCACCTCCGGTGACGTCTGGGACCACCTTCGGCTGCGCAACGGCCTGACCCCTGCGGCCGCTCGCCGCGCCCTCGAGCGCATACTCGTGTCGCTCCTTACCACTCGCGGCTGACTCCGAGGTAAGCGCGCCGCGTGTCAGGCGTCGGAGCCGCCATCCGAAAGGGTGAGGACCTGGTCAGCGCGGCCTAGGACCGTCGGCCGGTGGCTGACCACGAGCCAGGTCGTGCCGGGCAGGGCATCGGCCAGGCCGAGCCACAAGCGACGCTCGGTGGCGACGTCGAGCGCACTCGAGAGGTCGTCGACGACGAGCAGCTCGGGGCGCCTGACGAACGCCCGAGCCGCAGCCGTGCGCTGAACCTGGCCGCCTGAGAGGCGCACCCCGCGGGGCCCAACCACCGTGGCCAGGCCGTCGGCCATCTCGGCCACGTCGTCGTCCAGGCACGCCAGCTTCACGGCCTCGAGCACGGCGGTGACGGGGTCCTGGCCGGCCTCGCGGTGGCCGAGGGTGACGGCATCCGAGAGCGCCTCGCTGCAGAGCAGCGGGACCTGGGGCAGGTAGGCCGAGCGCGGCGGCACGAACCACAGCCCGGGGTGCTCGAGCCGCTCAGAGTTCCACGAGATGCAGCCCGCCGTGAGAGGCATCAGCCCGAGCAGGGCCCGCAGGAGCGTTGACTTCCCCGAGCCCACAGGACCGGTTACCACGGTGAACGAGCCCCGAGGGAGGTGCAGGTCGATGTCGTGCACGCCGCGACCTGTGGTCGCGTGGACGGCGGTCAGCCCGTGGAGCTCGACGACCTCCAGACGCTCGGACGCCTGACGTTCGACCGGGGCCAGTGCGGGCGGTCCGAAGCGGATGTGGGTCGGGGTGTGGGCCATGACCTCGACGGCCCGGCCGTCGGGGCGCAGGGCGCCGAGACGCTCAAGGGCGATCTCGGCCTGGCGGTAGACCGCGGCGATGCGGCCGTACCAGCGAGCGAGCTGGGCCAACGAGAGCGAGCCGGAGATGAAGAGGGTGAGATCACCGAGGGTGAGTCCGCCGTTGCGCAGTCTGGGCGCGGCAACGAGGAGTACGAGGCCGACGCCGACCTCCCCGGCCATCCCGGAGAAGCGCTGGAACGCCGTGGTGGCGACCTGGTCGGCCACGGCCGTGACCTCACGTTGCCTGTTGAGCTGGTCGAACCGCTCGACGGCCTTGTCCTCGCCCCCGGCGACGCGCACGGCGAGCACAGCGCCGAAGACATCACCCAGGAACGACGTGACGCCTGCCGTGGACTCACGGCTCGCCCGCCTGAGCGCCCTCATGCGTACGGCCAGGCGTCGGCAGACGGGGAAGGCGATGAGCGTGGGGATCGAGATCAACAGCGTGAGCCGCAGGTCGACGGTGGCCAGCACGACGAGCGTGAGCGACGTGCTGATGAGGACGGCCGTGAGGTCGATCCAGCTGTCGCAGACGCGGTTGATGTCGAGCGTGTCGTCGCGGAAGCGGCTGATGGCCTCTCCGGGAGCGCCGGGGAGGCGGGGGCCAGCAGGGGCAGGGTCGAGGGCGAGCGAGCGGAGGAGGTTGGCGCGCTGTAGGGCGAGCAGGCCCTCCCAGAGCCCGTCGAACTGGATCTGGGACCCGAGGAGCACGAGCCAGCGCCCGACCTCCACGGTGCCCAGGATCACCAGGATGCTCGTCGGGGTGAGCGCCGCAGGGCGGGCCGACAGGTGGTTGAAGAGCTGGCGCACGAGAAGAGCCACGAGCGTCGGCGTGAGGAAGAACGCGGTCCACGAGGCGATGGCGATGATGTAGGCGCGGGGCTCGGCCGAGACGAGCCTGAAGATGGCGCGCGACACGGTGGTGCCGCCCGCACCACTCGGCTCTGGGCGCCTGATCACGCCGACACCTCCTCGCCGCCGGCTGTGCGCAGGAGGCCGGCCCACAGGCTGCGGTGGTCGACCGCGAGCGTGGCGCGGTCGCCCTCCTCCACCACGCGGCCGTGCTCCAGCACCAGGACCCGGTCGGCCCGGTCCAGCGTGGCCAGGCGGTGGGCGATGATGACCGCGGTGCGGCCCACGAGCAGCCGGTCAGTGGCCGCGGTGACCTTGGCCTCGGTCACCGGGTCGAGACGGCTCGAGGCCTCGTCGAGCACCACCAGCCCGGGGTCGGACAGGAAGGCCCGGGCGAAGGCGACGAGCTGAGCCTCGCCTGCGGAAAGCCCGCCGGTGCCCCGCACGACGCCGTCCAGGCCTCCGACATCGACCAGCCAGCGTCCGAGCCCGAGCTCGCCCAGCAGCCCGGTCAGGGTGGCGTCGTCGCCGGGCAGGGCGCCGTAGAGCGTCACGTTGTCGCGCACGGTCCCGGTGACGAGCTGCACGTCCTGCGTGACCACGGCGACCCGTCGCCGCAGCGAGGTCTGGCCCACGTCACGGAGGTCGATCCCGCCCACGCGCACGGCCCCGGTCGTGGGATCCCAGAGTCGGAGCAGGAGGCGACCGAGAGAGGTCTTGCCGCTCCCCGTGCGGCCCACGACGCCGAGGACCTGCCCGGCGCCGACCCGGAGGTCGACGTCGACGAGCACGGGTACGAGGTCGTCGGGGTAGGCGAAGCCGAGGTGGTCGAGCTCGATTGAGAGGGGGCCGGCCGGAAGGTCGATCGGGCGGGCCGGCTCGGGCACGTTCGTGGTGGTGGCCAGGATGGCTGCGGCCCGGTTGGCGCCGGCCACCGCCTTCTGCATGTCGCGGAGCTGTTCGGCCAGCCGCTCCAGCGGCTCGCGGGTGAGCTGGGCGTAGCGGAAGAGGACGAACACCGTGCCGGGCGTGAGGCGCCCGCCCCGCTCGAAGGTCACGGCCAGGGCGAGCACGGCGACGGTGCCGAGCGAGAAGATGGCGGCGGCGACCGCGTAGGCGCCGGTGCCGCGCAGGGCGGCGTGGCGCGCCGCGTGCCACATCCGGCTCTCGTTCTGCAGGAGGCGGTGCAGGGCGTAGCGGCCGGCACCGTTGGCCCGCAGGTCCTCCAGACCAGAGAGGCGCTCTTCGAGATCGCCGTAGAGGGCGGCCGCAGCCTCGCGACGCTCCTCGTTCGAGGCGACGGCGATGGAGCGCAGCCGGACGAGCACGGTTGTGGCGAGCCCGGATAGAACAACGAGGGCGAGGCCGATGCGCCAGTCCGTGAGCGTCGTGAGCACGAGCACGCCTGTGAGCAGCAGGCCGTTGCCCAGCACCTGGAGCACGATGCTCTGGAAGAAGGCGGCGAGCGCGTCAACGTCACCGTCGACGCGCTCGATGAGGAGCCCGGGCGTGCGGGTGGTGTGCCAAGCCTGGTCGAGGTGGAGCACGTGGGTGGCTAGATCGGATCGGAGGCGGTTGCCTGTGCGCCAGGCCATGCGCACAGACGCGCGGCTCACCCAGAGCTGGAGGAGCTGGGACGCGAGGGCGACGACGAGGTAGGCCAGCGCAAGCCGACCGAGCCCGGAGGCGTCCGCCCCACCGAGGGCCGAGTCGACGGCCCGCCCGATGATCCACGGCCCGGCCAGCGGCAGCAGCATGGCCCCGAGGAGCGCACCGAGGAGCACGGTCAACCGGGCGCGCTCAGGCCCGAGGTAGCCGAAGAGCAGGCGCGTCGATTCGGATGCAGGCATTGCGTTGACCCCCGGGCGATCGAGTCGGATGACCAGGGTACCGACGCCCCGGCCCCGGGCCCCCCTATTTATGCAGGGCTGCTGCGGCGGCGGCGGCCAGTGACTCGAGGAGGGCGCGGCCGGCGGGGATGACGCCAGCGAGCTGGACGCACTCGTGGATCTGGTCGTCGGCGTGGACGTGAGTGGTGGGGACGCCAGAGGCGGAGAGGGCCTCGGCGTAGGCCGCGCCCTCGTCGCGGAGGGGATCGAAGCCGCACGTGAGGACCCAGGCCGGGGCCGTGCCCGCGAGGTCGCCACGGATGGGGGAAAGGCGCTCGTCGCTCCAGGTCGACTTGTCGGGGGCTGTCTGGTCGCGGAACCAGTGCATCGTCTTCATGGTGAGGAGGTACCCGGTGCGGTTCTCCTCGTACGAGGGCCACTCGCCGCCGAAGTCGACCGTCGGGTAGAGCAGGCCCTGGAACCCGAGTCGGCCGCGGAAGCGCTGCGCCGTGGCCGCGGACAGGCCGCCGCCCGCAGAGTTGCCGCACACGCCGAGGAGGGCCGGGTCGACGTCGACCTCGTCACCGTGGTCGAGCAGCCAGCCCACCACCGCCGCAGCGTCGTCGAAGCCGGCGGGGAAGCGGTGCTCTGGAGCCAGGCGGTAGTCGACGGCGACGACGGTGAGTCCGGAGAGGTGCGCGAGCTGGCGGCACTGCGGATCGTGGCTGGCCAGGCTCCCGATCGTGAAGCCCCCGCCGTGGAAGAAGACGATCGTGGGCCGGGTTCCGGTCGCTCCGGCGGGCTTGTAGAAGCGAACGGGCACCTCGGCGATCTCAGCGTCACTAACCGCAAGGGCGTCAGGCGGGATGTCGTGGCCGCCCCCGAAACCGGCGAGCATGTCGTAACCCGATCGCGCCGCGGCGAGGTCGATGAGCGCGTCGGGGTCCTCGAGCGGAAGCATGGCGAGGACCTGGGCGGCCGCCGGATCGGGTGCCGGGGCCCGGCCTGCAGACGCCATCAGCCGATGGCCGCAGCGGCGAAGCTCTCCATGCCGGCGATCCTCTCGTCGAGGGTTCGCCCGAACGTCGGCACCACGAGCCGGTCCACGCCGAGGGCCGCCATGCGGGCGACAGAGGCCTCGTCGAACCCGCCGCCGGCCGTGATCTCGATGTTGTCGGGATCGCGTCCGGCCTCCTCCGCCGCCTTGCGCATCACCTTGAACAGGTTCTCCAGCTCCTCGGGCTTGCCCTGGGCCGGGAAGAAGCCGTCACCGATCCGGCCGGCGCGCCGCGCGGCTGCCTCCGAGTGGCCGCCGATCACGATGGGGATGGAGCCGCGGACCGGCTTGGGGAACGACTTCGAGCGCTCGAACGAGGAGAAGCGGCCGGAGAAAGAGGCCACGTCCTCGGACCAGAGCTTGCGCAGCACCTCGACGTGCTCCTCGGTCCTCGCCGTCCGCGCCTCCCAGGGGATGCCGAGGGCCTCGAACTCCTCCTTCAGCCAGCCCACGCCTATGCCCAGCGTGAAGCGTCCGCCCGAGAGGACGTCGAGGGTGGCGCACTCCTTGGCCAGCACTCCCGGATTGCGTTGCGGGAGGATGAGGATGCCGGTGCAGAGCCGAATCGTTTCAGTGGCCGCCGCGACGAAGGCCAACCAGATCAGCGGGTCAGGGATGTCGACGTCCTCGCCGCCTGGCATCCGCCCCGACTTCGAGTACGGGTACTGCGACTCGTGATCGGCCGGCACAACGACGTGCTCAACCGTCCACAGGCTGTCGAACCCGCACCGTTCGGCGGCTTGTGCGAGCCCGATGGCGTGCTCGGGCTGGGCTGCGGGCCCGGCGTTGGCGAAGACGATCCCGAAGCGCATGCAGGGAGCCTGCCTCAGCCGCGGGCCGAGCGCACGTGGCGGTGTGCCGAGGGCGCCGCGGTGTGAATCTGGTCACTTCGGGGCTTGTCTGTGGCGGTGGGAGGCGGGCGGGTGCAGTCTTGGCCTGTGGCGAACGGGGTGTGCAGCGGTTGCGGGGCGCCGGAGGTGCCGGGGAACCGCTTCTGTGGATCATGCGGGCGGCCCTACGACGCGGTCACGTGCCCGGCCTGTGGCGAAGCTGTGCCGGCGGGCTTCGCCTTCTGCGGGGCCTGCGGCGCGGCCGCCTCGGGAGGGTCGGCTGCGCCCGCGGCGGCGACCGACGAACGCAAGGTGGCCACGGTCGTGTTCGCCGACGTCGTGGGCTTCACGACGCTGGCCGAGCGGTCCGACCCGGAGGTGATCGCCCGGTCCATCGACCACGCCTTCCGCCGGCTGAACGAGGTCGTCAGCGACCACGGCGGCACCGTGGACAAGTACCTCGGCGACGGACTCATGGCCGTGTTCGGCGTGCCGGTGGCCCGCGACGACGACGCCGAGAGGGCGGTGGCCTGTGCGCTCGAGATCGCCGGCACGACCGACGGCGACCTGGCCTTCAGCGTCGGCGTCAACACAGGGGAGGTGATGGTCACCACCGTGGGACGTGACGGCGACGTGACCGTCATCGGCGACGCCGTGAACGTGGCCGCCCGGCTGGAGAAGGTGGCGAGGCCCGGACAGGTCGTGGTCGGCCCCATGACCGCTGAGCTGTGCGGGCCCAACATCGTTCTCGAGCGCCGAGCCCCGATCGCGGTGAAGGGCCGGGTCACGCCGGTCCAGGTGTTCGAAGCGGTGGGGCTGGCGACCAGCCCAGCGAGGTCGACCTCGTGGCCGCTGGTGGGCCGGGACGCAGAGCTGTCCTTCCTCCGGTCCACGTGGGACCGTGTGGTGGCGAACCACAGGCCGAGCATCGTCCTGCTGAGCGGGGCCCCGGGCGTCGGCAAGACCCGGATCGCCGACGAGCTCGTGGCCCACATCCAGTGCGGCGACGCGCACGTGGTTCGTGTCTCGTATCCCGCGTACGGCGGCCTCGGCGGGCCGCGGGTCGGCGCCGAGATAGCTCGTCAGCTCGGGAAGACGGGGATCCCCGAGGTGGACAGCCGACTCCGCTCGGCCGAGGGGAAGGAGGCACCCGCGCTCGGGGAGCTGGAGGCTCAGGCGCTCTTCGCAGAGCAGATCTGGGCCTACCGGCAGCTCGTAGAGGCGCGAGCCGCGGAGCGACCTCTGCTTCTGCTCGTGGACGACGCCCACCGATCGGACGCCCGGATGCTCGAGCTCGTGAGCGAGGTCCATGCCCGTATGGACGACGCACCCGTGCTCACCCTCCTCGTCGGTCGTCCCGAGCCGGACGCCTGGCTGGCAGCCATGCCGCGCGCCACGAGCCTGACCCTGGATCCTCTCGGCGGGCCGGAGGCTGCCCTGCTCGCCTCGCACGTGGCGCCCGGCCTCGATGCGGAGGCCGTCACCCACGTCGTGGGGAGGGCGGCCGGCAACCCTCTCTTCGTGCGGGAGCTCGCCTTGCTCGCGCGCCGGCTCGCCGCTTCCGCTGAGGGTGAGGGGGCTCCAGCACGCGGGCCCGGGACGAGCTTGTCCCGCTCGCTCCCGCCCACGCTCCATGCGATCCTGGCGGCTCGCCTCGACGCACTGAGTCCGGGCGCCAAGCTCGCTCTCCAACACGTCTCGGTGCTCGGCGGAGCCGTGACGCTCGAACAGGTCGCGGCGCTCGGCGGCGGAGCCGAGGCTCACGTGCCCGCCATGCTGGCTGAGGGGCTGCTCCGGGCGAGCGGCCCCGGGCTCAGCCACCTCTCGCTCGCCGACTCGCTCCTGGCCGAGGTGGCCTACGAGAACCTGCCCAGGCACGTTCGAGCCGACCGCCACCGTCAGGCCGCGGCGCACGCCCCAAGTCTCCTCGAGAGGGCCCGCCACCTGGGGAAGGCGGCCAAGCACGACCCGGCCGACGAAGGCCTCCGGGCGGAGGCGGCCACGACGATGGAGGCCGCGGGCCGCGAGGCCCTGACCTCCGGCCGGACAGCGGAGGCGACTCGGCTCTTCGCGGGGGCGGTCGAGCTCGGTGAGATGAACGTGGTGCTCATTCTCGAGCTGGCCCAGCTCCGGGCCGACCATCAGGACGCCGACGGAGCGATGGAGCTGCTCCATCTCCTGCCGGACGACCTGGGCCCTCCTGAGGCCGCCCACCGCGTCCACCTCGCGGCACTGGCGACAGCCACCGTCGACCCTCGGGCGAGCGTCTCCATGTTCGAGGAGGCGGCCCAACGGTGGGCCTCGGCGTCCCGCCCCGACAAGGTGGCATGGGCGCAGGCCAACCTCGGCCTCGCACTCATGAGCATCGGCCAGCATCTTGAGGCGGGCGAGCTCTTCATCCGCGCCGCCGAGGGCTTCGAGCGCATCGAGGACGATCACGGCAGGTCGGCCGTGTACCGGATGCTCCACCTCGTGCGGCCCGACGATGCACGGGTGCCGACTTGGCTCGGCGCATTGCGCGACAGGGCCGAGCGTTCCGGCGACAGAACGACGCGCGTGCTCGCGCTGTCGGGTCTGCTGTGGTGGTCGTTCCTGCGCACCCGCCTCGGCGACCCGGCCGAGCTAGCCGCCATCGAGGTGGAAGCCCAGCACCTGGCCGAGTCCGCCCGGGAGCTCGGCCAACACAGCGAGGAGGTGCAAGGCCTCGCTCTGGCCGCCATCGCGGCCCGCCAGGCCGGCCGTTTCGATCAGGCGCGGAGCATCGCCGGCCGCGCGGCAGCCATGGACCTCTGCTCGGGATCGAGCGAGGACATGCTCGGGACCATCGCCATCTGGCTCGTGGGCCTTGTCGACCACCCGGACCAGCCCATCCCTCCCATCGGCACCATCGGCAAGGACCCGCTCAGCTCCGCCGCTGTGATCATGCTGCTCGAAGGTCTCGTGATGGCGGGGCGGTCGCGTGAGGCCCTCGACCTGCAGAGCCGGGAGGAGGAGCAGCCCCGGCTCGGACCCCTCGGTGACATCGTAGGCAGCGGCGCCTTTGGGTGGGCCTCAACGTGGGCCGGCGACCACGAGCGGGCGGCCTTTCACATCGGTGTGATCGAGCGGCTGGCGCCGCACGTCGGTTGGCCCGCCGGCGTGGTGCTCGGGGCCGGACTCCGCGCCGAGCTGGCTGCGGCCGTGGGCGACGTCGAAGCGGGTGAGCGCGCCCTCGCGGCGCGGCCTGCCGGCAGTCCCTCCGACGGCATCGCGGCTGCCGTCGCCCAGCGCGCCGCTGCCCGCCTCGGCGACGCGGACGCAGCCGGGCGCCTCGCCGATCTCGCAACCCGCTTCGCGCTCTGTCTCTAGCCGCCGCCGGCTCCTCCGTCGCCAAGTATGCGGCGGTTGCGGCTTCGCTCGCTACCTGCCACCCGGTACGCGCCGACCGCCGCTCCGGCGACGAGCATTGTGCGGGTCTAACGGGTCTTGTGCTCCCGTAGGCTCGCCTGGATGCCGCGTCCGATGCTTGCCTCGCGCCTTGCTGGGGTCGGGACGACGATCTTCGCTGAGATGTCGGCGCTGGCGGAGGCGACGGGGGCCATCAACCTGGGGCAGGGCTTCCCCGACACCGACGGTCCGTCGGAGGTGTTGGAGGCGGCCATCGCCGCCATCAGGCAGGGGGCCAACCAGTACCCCCCGGGGATCGGGAGGCCAGAGCTGCGCCGTGCCATCGCCGACCACCAGCGCCGCCGGTACGGCATCGAGCTCGACCCCGATCGGGAGATCCTCGTCACGACGGGTGCCACCGAGGCCATCGCCGCCGCCCTCTTCGCTCTCACGGAGCCCGGCGACGAGGTGGTGCTCTTCGAGCCGACGTACGACTCGTACGCGCCGTGTGCGGCCATGGCCGGCGTGGTGCCGCGCTACGTGCGCCTTGACCCCGACGGCGGCTGGGACCCGGCCGATCTGCGCGCCGCGGTCACATCGCGCACCAGGCTCGTGCTCCTCAACAGCCCCCACAACCCAAGCGGCAAGGTGTTCGCGCCGAGTGAGCTCGACGAGATCGCCGCGGTGTGCCGGGACGCCGACCTCCTCGCCGTCACCGATGAGGTCTACGAGAGACTCGTGTTCGACGGTGAGCACGTGCCCCTCAGCACCCGGCCGGGCATGGCCGGACGGACTCTGAGCATCTCATCGGCCGGCAAGACCTTCTCCGTCACCGGGTGGAAGGTGGGCTGGGCTACGGGGCCTGCAGAGCTCGTGGCCGCGGTGCGGACAGCCAAGCAGTTCCTCACATACGCGAGCGGAGCGCCCTTCCAGCCTGCCGTGGCCATAGGGCTGGCGCTGCCTGACCCGGTCATAGACCGGGCGCGCGACGACCTCATGGACCGCCGTGATCTGCTCTGCGACGGCCTCGAGACGGCAGGCCTGAAGGTGCACCGGCCGGCGGCGACGTACTTTGCGACGGTGGACGTGCGCTCCATCGGGATCGAAGACGGCATGGGGTTCTGCCTGTCGCTCCCTGAGCGCTGCGGCGTGGTGGCCGTGCCGTCGCAGGTGTTCTACGCGGACCCCACCGCGGGCCGCCATCTCGTCCGCTTCGCGTTCTGCAAGCGACCGTCGGTGATCTCCGAGGCGGTTCGCAGGCTGGCCACGCTCAGCTCGGGCGGACCGCGGTGAGGATCGGCGTCGTGCAGCACGACATCGTCTGGGAGGACCGCGACGCGACCCTGGCGCACATCGCGCCGCTCGTGGCCGACGCCGTGGCTCAGGGAGCGCAGATGGTAGTGCTCCCCGAGATGTTTGCCGTCGGCTTCAGCATGGACACCGGGCTCGTGGCCGAGGGTGCGGGTGGCCCCACCGAGTCGTGGCTCTGCTCCGAGGCCTCGGCTCACGACGTGTGGATCGGGGGCTCGGTCCCCGTGAGGATCGAGGGAGGTGAGGTCCGCAACCGCTTCCTGATGGCTGGGCCCGACGGGACCGTCCTCCACTACGACAAGGTCAAGCCCTTCACCCACGGCGGCGAGGCCGAGCACTACGGAGCGGGGTCGGCTGCGGTGGGCTGGGAGATCGGGGGCCTCCGCGTCTCACCGTTCGTCTGCTACGACCTGCGCTTCGCACCGCTGTGGTGGGACCGCGCCCTCGACACCGACCTCTACCTCTGCGTGGCCAGCTGGCCTTCGACACGAGCCGAGCACTGGTACAGCCTCCTCGTGGCCCGCGCTGTCGAGAACCAGGCGTACGTGATCGGCTGCAACCGTGTCGGCGACGGCGGCGGTCTCTCCTACGTGGGTGGCTCCATCGCCGTGGACCCGCTCGGCCACGTCACGGCTGACGCGGGCATCCAGGAGACGGTTCTGGTCGTCGACGTCGACCACTCGGTGGTTGAGACCGTGCGGAGGAAGCTCCCCTTCTCCCAGGACCGGTGACCCGCCAGGCGTGGAGCATCAGGCGGGTCGGAGCGGGCTTGAGGGCTCGGGCATGCCGGCGCCGCTGCTCAGCGCTCCTCCCTCGTTCGGGGTGCGGCGGATGAGGACCACAGCGGCGAGGGCGAGGCCCACCCCGAGGCCCAGGGCGAGGGCTACGCAAAGGCGGCCGACCCAGAGTGGCAAGGCCAGCGGGACGACCGACCGGGACAACGAGGTGAGGTCCAACAACCCGCCGAACAGCGCCATCGACAGTCCGGCGAAGACGGCGGCATACAGGCCGTCGGTGTTCTGGCGACGGAGGAGGCGGACGGCCATCACTGCGAAGACCCACCCCACGGATGCGTAAGAGCTGCCGGTGACGACATCGAGGAGATGCTGGCCCACGCGGCCGGAGCCCGCGAAAGCCGTGGCGAACGTGTGGACGAGGTCAGCGCCGAGGAGCGCAAGGGTGACGACGGCGAGCACCGGGCCCCAGCGCCGGGAGAGGCTGAGCGCAGCGGTCGCCAGTCCTACCGCGGAGGCGAGGACCAGCCACGGTGCCGGCGAGGGGCCGGGCTGCCAGCGAAGGTCCCCAGTCACCGCGGAGGTGGTATCGCCCTGGGTGAGCGGCACCTTCCAGCCCGAGTGGATCAAATGAGGCCGACCCGGCGCGGTCTTGACCTCGGCCGGGAGCTCGGCTCCGGTCCAGTGCGTGCGATGGTCGAACCAGCGAGCGGTGGCAGCTGCGCTCGTCCGCCGCCACACGGGGGCTGCGGCCGCGTCGCCGCCCGTCTCGGCCTGGCCGTCGCGGGTGCGGTTGAGGAAGGTCGTCGGCGACGAGGTGTTCTCGAAGACACCGCCCGGCCCAACCCTGAGGTAGGCCTCACCCGCATATCCGGTCACGATGACGTCGGTGGCTGAGTCGTTGCGCAGCTCGAGCCGATCACCGGCCTCGATCACCTTGACCCGAACCCCGCGGAGCGCGGGTGTGACACCCGTGATCTCCGTCACGAAGTTCGTGGCCCCGCCTCCACGGCCTCCGTGGGCTGCGGCCGGTGCGGCACTGCCGAGCACCAGGACGAGCCCGGCGACAACGGCGGCCGCACTGCATCGAGCGAGGCTCATCCTTCGAGCCGCGGGTTGGCGCTGACTCACCGGCCGGAGGACCCGAAGCCGCCCGCGCCCCGGCGCGTCTCATCTAGCTCGTCCACGAACGTCCACGCACCGACGTGGCAGGGCACAACGACCATCTGGCCGATCCGTTCGCCACGGCGAATCGACACGGGCTCGGAGGTGGCCTGCAGGGTCACCTGGAGCTCGCCGCGGTAGTCGCTGTCCACCACGCCGGGGGCGTTCGTGATGGTGAGGCCGAGGCTCGTGGCCAGCCCGGACCGCGGGCACAGGAGTCCGACCCATCCCACCGGGATGGAAACGGCCACGCCAGTGGGCACCAGCGCCCGCTCGCCGGGTTCCAGGGTGACGTCGACGGTCGAACGCAGGTCGACGCCGGCGTCGTTGGCGTGAGCCCGCACCGGTGGCTCGATCCCGGGATCGAGGATGCGGCACATGACTGACGGGGCAGGCGGTATCGCATCCATCGGCGCAACCATGCCCCACCCACCGAGCCGACGGCGATCGGGTCGTCTCGCGCCGCACCGGTAGCGTGCGGATGTGACCGCACTCGACACCGCGCTTGCCCGCGACGGTGACCATGAGGAAGCGGCCCGGATCGCGGTGGTCGCGGGCCAGGCGCTGCTCGGCATCCGTGAGCGGGCCGTGGTGGCATCGGTCCGCGGACCTCGGCTCGGCGCCCAGGGTGACTTCGACGCCAACCACCTGATCTTGGAGGAGCTGGCTCGGGTTCGGCCCGATGACGCCGTGCTGTCGGAAGAGGCGGCCGACACGGCGGCCCGACTGGGGGTATCACGCGTGTGGATCGTCGACCCGCTCGACGGCACCCGCGAGTACAGCGAGCACGGCCGCGTCGACTGGGCGGTGCACGTCGCTCTCGCCGTCGATGGCGCGCTCGCCGCGGGAGCGGTCGCTCTCCCGGCGCGCGACATGGTCCTCCACACCGGCGCTGGGGGC
>Ga0136633_1001734_pt1 | contig 15728 bp, 18 predicted proteins | sample AntDrymeUQ832206_2_FD_105494 | JGI IMG/M metagenome (GOLD analysis project Ga0136633, IMG submission 105494) | Polar desert sand microbial communities from Dry Valleys, Antarctica - metaG UQ83 (22.06) | ecosystem: Environmental > Terrestrial > Soil > Desert | place: Antarctica: Dry Valley...
CCAGCATGACGCTGTTCATGAATTTCGACAGCACGATATCCCCGAACTTCGGATCGGGCAGAATCTCGCGCTTCTCGGGGCGACGACGACGTGACATTTCGGTTTTCCTTTGTTCTTCAGCCGAGTCCGGAACGTGTCCGGGGCTTACTTCGCCATCTTATTTGGGGCGCTTGGCGCCGTATTTGGAGCGGCTCTGGCGGCGGTCCTTGACGCCCTGCGTGTCGAGCACGCCGCGCAGCACATGGTAGCGCACGCCGGGAAGGTCGCGCACGCGGCCGCCGCGGATCAGCACCACGCTATGCTCCTGGAGATTGTGGCCCTCACCCGGAATGTAGCTGATGACCTCGCGCTGGTTGGTCAGGCGCACCTTGGCGACCTTGCGCAACGCCGAGTTCGGCTTCTTCGGAGTGGTGGTGTAAACGCGCGTGCACACGCCGCGCTTCTGCGGATTCTGCTCCATCGCAGGGACCTTGGATTTGGCCTTCTGCGGGTCGCGGCCCTTGCGGACCAATTGATTAATCGTAGGCATCGAAACCCTTCACCATTGGTTACTCTACCGCCACGCGGAAAGCGCAAGGAAACCCGGGTGGACCTTTCGGCCCCCTGGCCCTTGCTTCTGCATGACGGCAGCGTTCAGCTCAAAAGCGCCCGTTCGGACCGAATCCGGCAGATGCCGAGGCGGGCCCGCGAGCGAGGCGGCCTATAGCCGCGAGGGGGATATGGGTCAACGGGGCTGATTTGGGAAGGGGCCGAGCTATTGGGGGACGCGGCGATAGGCGACGATCTCGTCCGCCTCGGCCCCGCTCCCGGCCGGCGGCGGGGCGCCGTTCTCGATATAATGTTCCGAGCGCTCGAAGCGGTCGGGGCTGCGCAGCCAAACGGTAAATTCGTGCTGATGCGAGCGGCCCGGCGCGCTTAGGTTCGCGCCGTCCACCAGCGCAAAATCAAGACGGTCCGCCTCGCCAACCGGGGCGAGGGCCAGCCGGGGCTGAGTGCCCTGAGGGCAATAATGGGTGGCCAGCAAGCTCTCCCCGTCGAGATGATAGATGGTGATCGACTCCCGGGTGGGGCTCAGCGACCAGGTCTCGACGAGCGCCGTCCCGCCGGCGCTCAAGCGATACGTGACGCTGTGCGCCCGGGCATTGCCCCACGTCCCCGACCATGTCCCGGCCAGCGCCGAAAGCCGCTCAAATGCTTGCGCGGCCCGCGACAAGGGCGGCTGGGCAGATGCCGCCGTAGACAAAGCAATGGCCGCTGCGATGCTCAGTCTCAACCAGTGCATTTCGGTTTCTCCTCATCGCAATACCCACCGCAGTCCCGGCCGGAATCCCGGTGGCGCAGACAGCTATGTGCCGGCGGGGGTGGACGGCAGAAACAGGAAGGGGCGGAGGTGATATCTGCTGGTCGTCCTCAGCAGCTCATAGACTTGGCCGAACGTGGCCTCGCGCGCGACGCGAACCTCCATGCCGCCCGGGGGCACCTCCCCCTCGCGCGCCTCCGACGGACCGGTGCTCCCGTGCCGACCCAACACAGCGGCCAGCCCCGCGGCGTCGATCGGATCGTTGTTCCAGGTCATCTGGCCGCCGGCGCCGATCCCGAGCACCATCGGAATGGGCGGCGCCGGGAGATTCATGTCCAGCGGGAAGTCGGCAAGCGCCGGCACCTGACCGCCCGCTGGCTTAAGCCTGACGCTGGCAATGCCCGACCGCTGGAGCGCGAACAGGATCGTGTCGGCGCAGGCGAAACTCAGGTCGGCGGGGGCCTCCACATTGGGGACAGGAAACGACGTTTCGGTCAGATTCTGGATGCCGCCCGCTGCGGCAATTGCCCGCTCCACCAGCGCGATGCCGCGCTCCGTGATCTGCGCCGGGGTGACAGGCTGGCCGTCCCAGCTGGCCGAGCACGGGTTGGCGGAGCTCGTGGCTATCGTCACCGTCACATCTCTTGCCAGAGCGCCCGAGCGCGAGTCCGAGAAGAGATTGCCGGTTGAATTGTTGCCAAAGGGCGGCGTGCAGCCGGCGCAGAGAGCCAGGCTCAAAGCGACGGCGAAGCGAAGGCGCATGGATCGTCTCCCGGTGAGCGGACCGAAACCTAGACCCAGTGAATGCCGGGCGAAAGAGCCGTAAAGCCTCTCTCCCGGCACCCCTCTTTCAGGCCGCGCGCGCCTTCCCGACCTCCTGGATGAAGCGCCACACGTCCATCGAGAAAGGCGGCTGCCGCTCACCTTTCCATTCGTCCATGCGATTGTAGAGGTTGGTCGCGCCTTCCATCATCGCGGGCGTCGCCACCGCCTTGAACGGCGCGAGCAGAGCCTGCCACTCATCGTAAAGCGCGGCAGCCGCGTCGCTGGCCGGATCGAGCGGCAACGCCGCCTCGATCCGCGCCGAGACCTCCGACCATTGCCGGCTATAGGCATCCTGGTCGAAGTCGGCGGGCCCTTCGGCCATGCGCCCCGCCCATTCGGCCTTCTCCTCCGCGCTGAAATAGCGGTCGGTGACCTTCTTCCAATTTTCACTTTCCATGACGGCGTCTCCTTGCCGGATCAGCGAGCAGAAGGTCGCGACATCGACGGGCTCGCCGCGGTCGATGCGGGACTTGACCGAACGGAGCAGAGCTTCCGCTTCGGCGATTTCGGTGCGGCGCGCGGTGAGCGCCTCAAGCTGCGCGTCGATCAGGCGGGCGAGATCGAGCGGTCGCCGCGCGGTCAGCCGCTCGATCTGCGCCAGCGTCAGGCCGGCGCGCTTGAGCGCGACGATCTGGTTGATCCGCTCGAGCTCGGCCGGCCCATAAAAGCGCCGGCCGCTATAGGCGCGCAGCGGCGCGACCAGCCCGCGCGCCTCGTAGAAGCGCAACGCGCGCGAGGTCAGCCCGGTGCGCCGGGCCACTTCCCTGATATCGAGCGAATCATCCATGGCCGTCCGTCTAGCACTTGACGCAGCGTCAACTTCAAGCGCTCCGATCACCGCCCTCTCAATGCGAAATTAACCATCCGGGCCGAGACGGGAACCATGTCCGCCGCGCGCCCGACAGAGACTGGCTTGCCCGCACCCTGGCTCAGCCTTGCGCTGGCGGCGGTCATCTGGGCCGCACTCTGGCCGCTGCAGACCTTCGAAATGCGCGTCTATCTGCTGCCCTGGATGGCGCATATCGGCGCGCACGGGCCGGTCGGCGTTTTCGGCCACCCCTTTTCGAACTACACACCGACCTATCTCTATGTGGTCGCTCTGGCCTCGCTGCTCGCGACGCTCATCTCCGATCACGGCGTGGTCAAGTTCGTCTCGCTGCTCGGCACCCTGTGGCTCGCCTGGTCTATCCACCATCTCCTGCGCGTCTCGGGCGCGCCTGCCCCGGCCCGCGCCGGCGCCCTCACCCTGCTGCTCCCGAGCGCGATCGTGAACGCCGCTTTGCTCGGCCAATGCGACGCCTTCTGGGCGGCGGCCTGCGTCATGGCGGTGGCCTCCGCGATCGACCGGCGGCCAGCGGCGATGTTGCTCTGGTGCGGCCTCGCCTTCGCCTTCAAGGCGCAGGCGATCTTCCTCGCCCCCTTCGCCATCGCGATGCTGATCGCATGGCGCTCGCGCTGGACGCTCTGGGCAATCCCGCCGGCCGTCTATCTGACGGCGATGGTGCCCGCCTGGGCGGCCGGCTGGCCAGCCGCGGATCTGCTCAGTGTCTATCTGCGCCAGGCGGGGACCTTCGACCAGCTCAGCATGAACGCGCCCAACCTGTGGCAGCTGGTTCAGGCCGCGCCGGGCCTCGACGCGCCGATCTGGCGCAGCTGGCTTTGGCAATGGCCGCGCTTGGCGCGATCGCGCTCATCCTCGCCGCTCAGCGCCTGTTGCGGGCGGAGACCCCGGTCGCTCCGGATACCCTGCTCGCCCTCGCTTTGCTGTCCAGCCTCATCCTGCCCGGCCTGCTGCCGCGAATGCACGACCGCTTCTTCTTCCTCGCGGATGTGCTCGCCTTGACCCTGGCGTTGCTGCGCCGCGACCGCAGCACCATACTGATCGCGGGCGCAGTGCAACTCAGCTCCGTCCTCGCTTTGCTGTCGGCGTTGAGCAGCAACCCGAGCTTCGCCGCCATCGCCGCGGTGACTATGATCGCCGCAACTGCAGCGCTCGCAATCGAGACGTTGGGTCAGCCAGCCAGGCAGCGAGCGGCAGCGACCGCCTGACGCGCGCTTACTCCGTCGTCTCGCCGTCCCAATGGTCGTTGTCGTGATCGGCCTCGGCCTGCGCCTTCGTCTTGTGGACGACGCCGTCGCGATGCTCGGGCGGGCCGTAGAGCGTGTAGAGCTTCAAGGGCGCGTCGCTTGTATTGATCACATTATGCCGCGCGCCGGCCGGGACAATCACCGCGAAATCGTCGGCGACCCGATTGGCGACGCCATCGATATGAATCTCGCCCTCGCCTTCCTCGATGCGGAAGAACTGGTCGCGATCCTCATGCACCTCGGAGCCGATGTCGCAGCCGGGCGGCAGCGTCATCAGCACGAGCTGGAGATGCTTGCCGGTGTAGAGCACGCGCCGGAAATCCGCGTTCGCCAGCGTCGCCGTCTCGATATTGTCGATATAGCCCTTCATCGCTCGCTCCTTAATCCGATGGGATCGTAACCCCAGTTCATCAGCGAATAGCGCCAGCGCGAGGTGACCATATTTTCGGGCCGCTGCGCGCTGTGCCGCCGGACATAGCCGACCACCTTGCGCATATGCGCATAGTCCTCGTCAGTCAGATCGCCCTTCGCCTTCCGCAAGATCGCCACGATCCGCCGCCCCGAGGCATGGCCGACGCTTTCCTTCGCGCTGCCGTCCGCGCCCTTATAGCCGACCTTGCGGCTCTCCGCCGTCTTCAGCCAGGCCTCCAGCACCGCCGCCGTCATGTTCACAGCCGCCGCGAATTCCCGAGCCACCTTGTCGCGATCCAGCCCCGCCATCGCCCCATAACCGCCGGCGAGCCGCGCGGTTCAACTTGAAATTTCCATCAGAGAAATCGATTATGCCGTCATGGACGAGTGGAAACTCCCTTGGGCTGGTGGTTGCCGCTGCGGGCAGGTGCGGCTCGAAGTGACGAAGCCGCCCTTGCTCGCGGCCGCCTGCCATTGCACCGGCTGCCAGTCGATGAGCTCCAGCGCCTTCTCGCTCAGCCTCGCCGTACCGAGCGACGGTTTCGCGGTCACGAAAGGCGAGCCTGTGCTCGGCGGCCTGAGCCGCGACGTGCACTGGTTCTGCCCGGCCTGCATGACCTGGATGTTCACCCGGCCCACCGGCATGGACTGGTTCGTCAATCTGCGCCCGACGATGCTCGACGATCATGGCTGGTTCGAGCCCTTCATCGAGACCTTCACCAGCGAGAAGCTGCCCTGGGCCACGACTCCGGCGAAGCACAGCTTCCAGAAGATTCCGGACCTCCCCGACTTCGAACCGCTGATCCATGCCTTCGTCAGCGAGGGGGCGCGGCCCGGCGGTCGCTGACCAGGGCGCCGCCTTTGATCACGACGTCGACGCTCTCCAATTGCCTCACGTCGGCGAGCGGATCGCCATCGACGGCGATCAGATCGGCGAAGCGCCCGACCGCGATCGCGCCGACATCGGCCTCGCGCCCAAGCGCCTGCGCGGCGTTGCGCGTCGCCGCCTGGATCGCCTCCAGCGGCGTCATCCCATATTGCACCATATAGCGGAATTGGCCCCCGGCCGTGCCGTGCGGCATCACTCCGGCGTCGGAGCCGAACACCATCCGCACCCCGGCGCGATGAGCGGCGCGAAAATTGTCGCGCTGCGCCTGCGCCACGTCGCGGTCCTTCTGGAGATTTTCCTCGGGGACGCCGTTTCGCGCCCCTTCCGCCTGGGTATATTCGGTGTTGAAGATATCCATCGAGAACCAGGTGCCGCGCTCGCGCGCAAGGCGAATGCCGTCCGCATCGACCAGGCTGGCATGCTCGATCGTGTCGACGCCGGCGCGGATCGCGGCGCGGATACCGGCCGCGCCATGGGCATGCGCCGCCACGCGCATGCCCAGCATATGCGCTTCCTCGACCGCTGCGGCGATCTCGGCGTCGCTCATCTGCTGTGCGCCGGGGCTGGTGTTCGCCGAAAAGACCCCGCCGGTGACGCACAATTTGATCGCCTGCGCGCCGTAGCGGCGATTCAGCCGCACCCTGAGGCGCACCGCCTCGACCCCGTTCACGCCACGCTCGCCGTCGCGAAAGGTCAGCGACGGCGGCAGATCGTTGGTGTCGCAATGGCCGCCGGTCGGGCCGAAGCTCGGCCCCGCCGGGATGATCCGCGGGCCCGGATAAAGGCCGCGCTCGATGCCCTGGCGAAGGCCGACATCGGCGTAATTGGCGGAGCCCACATTGCGGATCGTCGTGAAGCCCGCCTCCAGCATCGCCCGCGCATTGGGCACGCCGATCGTCGGCCAAAAGCTGTCGGTGACCTCGAGCCGCCGATAGCCGCGGATGAAGGGCGAGCTGGTCAGGTGGACGTGCATATCGATCAGGCCGGGGAGCAGGGTCATCCCCGGCAAATCGATCCGCCGCGCGCCTTCGGGCATGATCGGCTGCGCCCCGCCGCGCCCGACCACCGCGACGATTCGCCCGTCGGTAACGACGATCACCGGCTCCTCGACGATCCGCCCGGCAAGCACATCGACCATTCGATCGGCGGTGATGACGACCGAATCGGCGAGAGCCGGTGCGGGCGCGAGCAGCAGAATCAGCGCGGCAACGATCGATCGCATGACGTCCCCCTTGGTCAGGGCACGCCCTATCGCCTCATTCCCTTCAAGGAAACCGGCTGGGCGGGCCGAGATGCTGGAGGAAATCGGGCTTGCCCATCGAGAGATCCCAGCGCCGCCCGCATCGGCGCGCCGCGATCTCCCCGTCAGGACGGCGGCGGCAGCTTTTTCACCTCATCCCGGTCGGCCTCGGCGCGCACCCATCCGGGCGGGATCATCCGTCCCTCTTCGTCTTTGCTCCAGCCTTCCGCGAGCTGCTTCGCCTCGGTGTGCCGCCGGATCGCGCTCAGCTTGCGCAGGATGCTGTCCTGAACCTCCTCGAGCTTCGGTGGCGGCTTGCGCCATGCCTGCCTGCCGCGCGGCTGGCGTCCGCGCCTCTTGTCCTCGCGCCATTTCAGGAAACGCAGCGCCTGATCGTAAACGAAGGGGACGGGCTCCGGCATCGCCTCGCCGCCCTCCGGCGGCGCCGTAACCCTGTCGTCCTCCTCGAGCGTCGCGGCATCGAGATCGTTGCCGAGGCTCGCCAGGCGAAATTCGATCCTGATCTCGGCGTCGTCGAGCACCTCCTCCATGCGCTGCGCGAAGTCGGCCCACTTCCGTCGCCGCTGCCAGACGCTGCTTTCCGTAAAGCCGATCGCCCGCGCCGCCGCCGCGATATTGCCGCACTGGCTGAGCGTGGCGAGGAAGCTTCCCTCCACCATTTTGCTCCAGCGCTTGGCGCCCGCGGCGATGATCTGCGTCCGCCCGTTCGGGCCCTTGCGGACGACATTGAGCGGCCGCCCGCCGGCGCAATCGAACGGTCCGCTGGCACCCGCCAGCCGCCGCTCTGCCTGCGCAAGCGCCTCCCCCCATTGCCGGTCGAGCAGTGTGTCGAAGGCGCGCCGCTGATCCATCAACCCCGGCTTCACCCCGATCGCCTCTGCCGCGAAACGCCGGTTGCCGGTCTGCCCAAGGATTTCGAGAAACCGGTCGCGCTGCTCGGACGAGAGGCGCAGGCGCGGCGCGCGCGCAGGTGGGTCGGTCTTGTCAGTCATATCTCCGTGGCGCTTTACCGAAAGAGACCTCGATTGTCAAGGTTTATAACCGTTTTGGCACATTCTTGGCGATTACGTAGTTTACAAACCCGCGTTCACTGACTGTGTGATATCAAACGGATTTCCCGCGTTTGCTTATCGACCGCGAGCGTCGGCGTGCCCCCCGGCATAGGGGGTTCAAAGGTATAGGTGACAATCCAGTTGCCACCCGCGTCCTCGGCATGGGGGACCATTCCATTTAGGTACGAATCGAACCTTCTAACGGCGTATTCGTTGGCGAGCTGAATGGCTTCATCGCGGGTGACTGGCTGCTGCTGGCATGCGGCCAGAATCAAAACCGAGGACAGCGCCAGCTTCACTCTGGCTTCTCCACCGGCTTATGCTTCACGGTCATCGAGCGGCGGAGACGCCTCGTGTAGCTCGTCATCTTCACCCCTAAATATGCAGCGCCCTGCCATAAGCCGCGAGCACGCTCTCGTGCATCATCTCGCTCAGCGTCGGGTGCGGGAAGACGGTTTGCATCAGCTCGGCCTCGGTCGTCTCCAGCGTCTTGCCGACCGCATAGCCCTGGATCAGCTCGGTGACCTCGGCGCCGACCATATGCGCGCCGAGCAATTCGCCGGTCTTCGCGTCGAATACCGTCTTGATGAAGCCCTCCGCCTCGCCGAGCGCGATCGCCTTGCCGTTGCCGATGAAGGGGAAGGTGCCGGCCTTGACCTCATAGCCCGCTTCTTTGGCCTTGGCCTCGGTCAGCCCGACCGACGCGACCTGCGGGTGGCAATAGGTGCAGCCCGGAATGTTGCGCACGTCCATCGCGTGCGGATGCTTGCCCGCGATCGCCTCCACCGCGATCACGCCTTCATGGCTCGCTTTGTGCGCGAGCCAAGGCGGCGCGGTGACGTCGCCGATCGCATAGAGCCCGTCGACATTGGTCTTGCAGGCGCCGTCGGTGACGATGTGGCCGCGCTCGGTCTTCACGCCGAGCGCATCCAGCCCGAGCTCCTCGGTATTGGGGACGATGCCGACGGCGACGATGACATGGCTGAAATCGCCCGTCGTGACCTTGCCGTCTTTCGCCTTGATCGCCGCCTTCACGCCCGCCGCGCCGGCCTCGATCTTCTCGACGCCGGCGCCGGTCATGATCGTCATGCCCTGCTTCTTCAGCGCCTTTTCGAGGAAGGCGGAAACGTCTTCATCCTCGACCGGCACGATCCGGTCGAGCATCTCGACCACCGTCACCTCGGCACCCATATCGTTATAGAAGCTGGCGAACTCGATGCCGATCGCGCCAGAGCCGATGACCAGCAATTTGCTCGGCATCTCCGGCGGCACCATGGCGTGGCGATAAGTCCAGATGCGCTTGCCGTCGGCCTTGGCGAAGGGCAGATCGCGGGCACGGGCACCGGCCGCGACGATGATGTTCTTCGCACGCAGCTCCTCGGTCTTGCCGTCCTTGGTGACGCTGAGCTTGCCTTTGCCGAGCAATTTGCCGTCGCCCATGTGCACCGCGATCTTGTTCTTCTTCATCAGGTGGGTGACGCCCTGGTTGAGCTGCTTCGCCACCCCGCGTGAGCGCTTCACCACCGCGTCGATATCGGCGCCGATCTTCTCGGCGGTCAGGCCGTAATCCTTGGCGTGCTGCATATAATGGTAGATCTCCGCCGAGCGCAGCAGCGCCTTGGTCGGAATGCACCCCCAGTTGAGGCAGATCCCGCCAAGCAGCTCGCGCTCGACGATCGCCGTCTTGAGGCCAAGCTGGCTCGCCCGGATGGCGGCGACATAACCGCCCGGCCCGGAGCCGAGCACGATGAGATCGTAAGCGTCAGCCATCAGTCTTCCAGTCCGATAAAGGTCAAAGCGTTGGTGAGGCTCATACCGTGCTTATAGGCTTGATCGATCCACAGGATCGCCAGCGGCTCGAGCTTTCGCGCATTCTCGATCCCGCCATAATCGATCGGCTCGAAACCGATGTCGCGCAGCAAGCCCGAGACGACCTGCCTGGCCTGTGCGTCATCGCCGGAAACGAACTGAATGGGCCGCGTCGCGTAACGATGCGCGCTTGCCATGACCGGCGAGCCGACGTGGTTGAGCGTCTTGACCGTCTTCGCCTTGGTTTTCGAGGCGACGATCTCGCCGCCGGACGTGTCGAAGCCGAGCACCAAAGCGATCCCTTCCGGCCCGAAGGACAAGGGGTTGGTGCAGTCGATCAGAATTTTTCCGGCCATCTCGCCGCAATCGGCGAGCACCTCATCGATCTGCCCCCAATTGACCGCGAGCACGATCGTGTGCGCCCAGTCCGCCGCGTCCCGCACCAGCCGAAAGTCGCCGCCGGCATGTCTGGGATCGGCCGGATCGCGGACCCCGTAAACGATGTCATGCCCGGCGCGCTGAAAGGCCGGCCCCAGCGCCTTGCCGACATTGCCTGTTCCGATCATCGCGATGCGCATGGCTTAGACAAGCTTCCCCTGCGGGTTCTCGACAGGAAGCCGCGATATTGACCTCAGCCAAATCGTCACGCCGCTTCCCCTCCCGCTTCTTCGACCCCGACGAATACAAACCGCCCCTCCGCGACGCGCGCATTTCCCTCGCCATGCCGATCCCGCGCCCACGCCACCGTCTCGATGGTCAGCGAGGTCCGCCCTTCCGCCACCACTTCGGCCCAGACCGAAAGCTCGTCGCCGATCGCAACCGGGGCGGTGAACTTGAAGCCGTCGGCGGCGGCGACGGGCGCGCGTTTGCCGGTGCGGCGCGAGGCGAGCGAGCCGCCGGCCAGCGACATCTGCCCGAAGATCCAGCCGACGAAGGCCTTGCCATAAGGATTGGCGTCCGCCGCCATCGCCGCGACCCGGATATCGGGGGCGCGCTCGGGCATTGCTTCGCTCGCTAGCCCGATCGAGCGGCGCGTTAGCGCCATCAGGCCAGCATCCCCAGCGGGTTCTCGACCAGGCGCTTGAAGGCCTGCATCAGCCGCGCCCCGTCCGCGCCGTCAATGGCGCGGTGATCGAAGCTGCCGGTGGCGCTCATCACGCTGGCGATCTGCAGGGAATCGTTGACGACATAGGGCCTTTTCTCGCCCGCCCCGATCGCCATGATCATGCCCTGCGGCGGATTGATGACCGCGGAAAAGACCGAAATGCCGTACATTCCCATATTGGAAAGGCTCGCCGTTCCGCCCTGATATTCCTCGGGCTTCAGCTTGCCCTCGCGGGCGCGGCCGGCGAGGTCCTTCATCGCGGTGGCGATCGCCGAAAGGCTGCGCGCGTCGGCCTCGACGATGACCGGCGTGATCAGGCCGCCGGTGATCGAGACCGCGACCGAGATATCGACGCGTTTGAAGGTGACGAGTTCATTGCCGGTATATTGCACGTTGCACTCGGGCACCTCCATCAGGGCCGCGGCGAGCGCCTTGATCATCATATCGTTGACCGAGAGCTTGACGCCGCGGCTCTCCAGCCCCGCGTTCAGTTCGCCGCGCAGCTTGAGCAAGGCGTCGAGCTGGATGTCGACGGTCAGATAGATGTGCGGAACCTGCTGCTTCGATTCGGTCAGCCGCCGCGCGATCGTCTTGCGCATATTGGAAAGCTTGGCGACCACGTGCGGAATATCGGGGACGCCATGCGCTGTCGGCACGGGGGCCGCGGGGGCGGCGGCGGCCTTGGCGGGAGCGCCACCAGCGGCGCCATCGAGATCCGCCCTGACGATGCGGCCACCCGGCCCCGAGCCGGTGACTCCAGACAAATCGATGCCCTGGGCCTGCGCAAGGCGGCGGGCGAGCGGGCTGGCCTTGATGCGGTCGCCGCTGTCGGCCGTCGGGGTTGGCGCGGGAGCAGGAGCAGGGGAGACTGCCTCCTTGGCCGGCTGACCGGCGCCGGTCTCGCCGCCATCCTTGGCGACGGGCTCTGGCGCGGATGCGGGCGCAGCCTTGGCGGGTGCAGGCGCTGCGGAAACCGCCTCGCCCTCGCCTGCGATCAGGGCGATCACCGTGCCGACCTTCACCTCGTCCGTGCCCTCGGCGACCAGGATCTGCGCGATCGTCCCCTCGTCGACCGCCTCGAACTCCATCGTTGCCTTGTCGGTTTCAATCTCGGCCAACAGATCGCCGGCGGCGACCTTGTCGCCTTCCTTGACCAACCATTTGGCGAGCGTCCCCTCCTCCATCGTCGGAGACAAAGCGGGCATCTTGAGCTCGATCGGCATGGGGAGGGGCTTTCCTTTTCGCGAACCGCCGCGCCGACGCTCAAACAGCAAAGCAGGGCGCTCGGTCAAGGCTTGTGCGCGCCCGCCTTCTGGCGCAACCGTCGTGGCCAGCGGTGGAGGATGCAGTGCGCAGCTATCTGGTCGTGATGGACGAGAGCGAGGAGGCGCTGAGCGCCCTGCGCTATGCGGCGCGCCGGGCGGCGCGGACGGGCGGCGGCGTCGATATTCTCGCGCTGATCCCGCCGGCCGAATTCTCGCAATGGGGGGCGGTGCAGGCGGCGATGGAGGAGGAGGCGAAGCTCCGCGCCGAGGCGATGATCGCCCAGGCCTCGGGCGCGATCTCCGAAGAAGCGGGCATCAAGCCCTCGATCACAGTCAAGCAGGGCGACCCGGTCAAGGCGGTCGCGGAACTGCTCAAGGAACGCGACGACATTTCCGCTTTGGTGCTGGCGGCGGCGGAAGGCGCGCCGGGGCCGCTCATCGCCCATTTCGCCGGAACGGCGGCGGGAAGCCTGCCCTGCCCGCTGGTCATCGTTCCAGCCGGTCTCAGCGACGAAGCGCTCGACCGGCTGGACTGAGGCGTATCGCGCATTCCGGGACGAGAACAGTAAAGTGTTGAACCTGCTGCGATGGCTCACCTCCTGGACGGTACGCCACATTCTGATCTTCGGGATCATCGTCGCGGCGATGGTCGCCTTCATTCAGGTCAAGGCGGCTTTTGATCGCGTCCCCGCGCTCCAGTCGAATGTCGAAGCGCTGGAGACGCAGCGGCGCCTGTTCAACGCCGAAGCGGCGGCGCTGCGCAGCTGGGCTGGCGCGAAGGTTTCGGAAATCAGCCGCGCCGAGAAGGGCGCACTGCTCAGCCGGCTCGCCACACTTCAAGCGGAATTGGCCGACCCGGCGAATCGCCGCGCCTCCCGCGCGGATTTCTACCGGGAGGTGCTGATCGAGGGTCCTGTCGATGCGGTCGCGCGGGATCTGCGCGCCGCCTTCGCCCAACAATTGCGTCAACGCGAGGCGGCGGCGATCGAAAGCAGGCTGGCGATGATGGTGCGACGCGACACGCTGATCCTCTCCGATCAGCGGCGGCGGCAAGCGGTGGCGCGGATCGCCGCGGTGGACCGAGAAATCGCGGCGATCGAGCGGCGTCGCTTCATCAACACCCCCGTGATCCGCCGCGTGACGGGCGGACCGCAATTGGACGCGTATCGGCGCGAGCGCGACGGGCTTGTGCGGCAGCAAGCCGAGCTTGAGCGGGCGCAGCAGCAAGCGCAGGCCGCCTTCGACACAGCGCGCGAACAATATGGCGTTCTTCTCGTCCGGCTGCGCGAGGCCCGGCCGGCCGAACATCTCGACGAGCGCGTGGCGCAACTGCGCGAGGAGCTGGCGCAGGACTGGACGTTCAGGGTCTGGGACGCGGTGAGACCGGTGCTGGCGTGGGCGCTGTGGGTACTCGCGCTGCTCATCGTCGTCCCGCCGCTGGTCAAGGCGTTCTGGTTCTACCTGATCGCTCCGATCGCGGCGCGCCTGGCGCCGATCCGGATCCGCCCCGAACTGGGCGGCGACGTCGGCTGGGCGTCGCCGCGCGTCGCCGGGGCTGGCGCGCCATCGGGCAGCGCCGTGTCGCGCGAGGTGCTCCTCCGCTCCGGCGACGAGCTGCTGATCAAGCCCGAATATCTGCACAGCTCAGTGACCGACGCGCGCATCGATTCCCGCCTCGTGCTGAGCCGGCACTTATTCTTCGGGAGCCTGGCGACCGGCCTGGTCAACCTGACCCGCATCCGGGTCGATCGGGAGGCGACGGTCGCGGTCTCGGCGACCCGCGACATGATCGACGAGGTCGGTCTGATCGAGATCGCCGAAGGATCGGCTTTGGTCTTTCAACCACGCAACCTGATCGGCGTGATCCAGCGCGGCGACCGGCCGCTGCGGATCGACAAAGCCTGGCGCGCCGGCCATCTTTCGTCCTGGCTGACGCTGCGGCTGCGCCACCTCGTCTTCCACGGTCCGTGCGCACTGGTGGTCAAGGGCGCGCGGGGCATCGCAATGGAGCCGGCCACGGGCGGGCGGCGCATCGCCGGCGCGGCGACGATGGGATGGAGCGCGAATTTGGCCTGGTCGGTGCGGCGAAGCGAGACGTTTCACGCCTATCTGACCGGCAAGCAGAGTCTCTTCAACGACGGTTTCGACGGGTCCCAAGGGAAGGTCGTCTATGAACAGATGCCGCGCGCCGGCCTCAAGGGCGGCTGGTGGGCGCGCGGCCTGGACGGCGTGGGCGACGGCCTGCTGAAGATCGTCGGCCTGTGACGAGGCCCACCCCTAGCCCCGCTCCCCCGCCGGCGGACGCGGACGGGCTGGCGCGCAATTGCAGCCGCGACGGACGCGGCGGCGCGGACGGCGCGTTTCGATCACCTCTTCGATGATCTCCTCGCTATAAGTCATCGCAGCGGCAGCGTGGGTGGTCGTCGTCTCGATGATGATCGGATAGGCGTAATAGCCATAGCCGTAGCCGCCGCCATAGACGTTGGTCACGCTGCCGCTCTGGCCGCCATGACCGTAAGCCGCGCCGCCGGTCTCGCGGTAGGCGCTGTAATCCCAGCCGCTCTCGGAATGGCCGCCGCCTTGACGGCGCTCGCCGCGATGATGACCGCCCCGCCCTTCGGCATAATCCTCGTCGAGGTCGCCGCGCCGGCTTTCGGCATAATCATAATCTTCGTCGCCGGGCGTGAAATCGCGGCTGCCATAATAAGACGGCACGCCGTCCTCGACCTCCCAGCGCTCGCCATATTGATCCCAGTCGAGCCCCTCGCGGCTATCGACGACGCGGCCGCCGCGATCGATCAGATAGGCGTCGTCATAATAACGCACCCAACGCTGGTCGTCGCCCGGATTGGCGAAGCCATAGGCCTGCCAATTGTTGATCTGGAACTGGTTGCCGAACCAATAAGGGTGGATGAAGCCGCCGCGCACGATGCGCCGGCTGAAGCCGGGACCGGGGCGGAAATGGCCGCGCCGGATCTGGCCGCCGCCGCCCCAACCGCCACGCGCGTGGCCACCGCGATGCATGCCGGGCGCCGGCTGCACCCGCACATGGCCGCCGGGGTGGACGCCGCGATCCATCCCGGGCGCGACCCTGACGCCGCCGCGCTGCATGCCCGCGCCGCCTTGCCAGGTCACGCCGGCGCGACCGCCTTGTGCCGAATGCTGCGCCAATGCGGCACCGGGAAGGAGGGCGGCGCTGGCCGCGAGAGCGAGAAGGGTCGGCGTTCGCATGCGAAAGTCCCCGTTTTTCGGTTGCGCCCGCCATGAAGCGACAGGCCGCGATGGAACGCATTACGCCTGAGAGGCCGCCTTTGAAACGCCGCCGAAGCGGCCTTCGAGGCGCTGTATCAAATCGGCACAACCCGCAGCGTCTTTCTCATCGAAGCGCCCGGGCAGCGGACTGTCGAGATCCAGCACCCCGACCAAGGCGCCGCCGCTGAGGATCGGCACGACGAGTTCCGAGCGCGACGCCGCGTCGCAGGCGATATGACCGGGAAAGGCGTGGACATCGGCGACGCACTGCACCTGCAGGCTAACCGCCGCCGCGCCGCAGACGCCCTTGCCGAACGGAATACGGATGCAGGCGGGGCGGCCCTGGAAGGGGCCCAGCACCAGTTCGCCGTCGATGGCCCGATAGAAGCCGGCCCAGTTGAGATCGGGCAGCGTCTCCCACAGCAAAGCCGCGACATTGGCCATATTGGCGATGCCGTCCGGCTCCCCGGC